>Ga0326728_10010950_pt1 | contig 20958 bp, 16 predicted proteins | sample MB3enrmetagenome_FD_207602 | JGI IMG/M metagenome (GOLD analysis project Ga0326728, IMG submission 207602) | Lab enriched peat soil microbial communities from McLean, Ithaca, NY, United States - MB31MN | ecosystem: Environmental > Terrestrial > Soil > Wetlands > Peat | place: USA: New York... | reverse complement strand
CGCGATCGCCCAGGCCAAGGCCGAGCAGGCCGCGTGGCCTTATACCTGGTTCGTCAACCCCGCCGGCGGCGACGGCACCTACGCGCAGGAGAGCGGTCGCGGCACGGTGTCAGGCACGGTGACCATTGCGGATACGGGCAATCCCAGCGCGTCCGCTGCGGACATGTGGATCGGCCTGGCTCCCGACGACGGGATCGATCCCGCAGCCCAATACTTCACCTATCAATATTGGGTGAAGACAGGGTCGGACGGGTCCTATGCCATTCCCCATGTCGTCCCGGGCACGTACGCCCTTTGGGCGTTCGGGCGCGGAGCCGCAGGAACTTTCACGACGGCCACCGGAAACATCCCCAACTCGAGCATCTTGACACCGTTCACGGCTCCGACCGGCAGCATCACCGTCACAGCTGGACAGAGCCAGACTGTCCCCGTGACCATCACGCCGCCGCGCACGGCGGCGACCGTTTGGGAGATCGGCGTGCCGGACCGCGACTCGCATGAGTTCTTGAACGGCGCCATCAACTACACGAATTGGGCGACCTCCTTCGAAACCTATTCGACCAACTTCGGCAAGGGAGTGACCTATACGGTCGGCACGGACGACTATTCCAAGGTCTGGAACTACTCGGATATGGACGCTTCGCCGTGGACGGTGAACTTCACCATGGCAACCGCCCCGACCGGCAAGGGACGCTTCTACGTGGCCCTTGCGGCAAACTCACAAGGCACCCTCGCGGTGTCCATCAACGGAACTTCAATCGGCAGCCTGTCGCCGAAGAACACGAGCGATGCGGTCACCCGCCTTGGCAGCCACGGCTATTTCTGGGATGGGCAGATCGTGTTCGACGCAACCTCGCTCAAGGCCGGCGCGAATACGCTGACCATTACGAGCTCCACCGCCGGCGTCGAGTGGGACTACCTGCGCCTGGAAGCCGGGCAGTAATCGACGATGGGGGCGCGGGCCCCGCTCGAGCTCCCCCACGAGCACGGAATAGCGGGACGTCTCTCGCTCCACGACGTGGCCGACGGTGAGTCTTGGCGCTTGACGCAAACGGTCAAGCTCGAAACTCATCGTCGCCGACGCCGTTATGCTTCCGCCCACCGCTAACCAATAGAAAACCGACGACGGCAGCCTCTCGGCCTCGCCCCTGCCGTCGTCGTTCCGCGAAGACTGACTAGGCTGGTGTCACGTTCTCTGCTCGCGGGCCCTTGGGTCCCTGCCCTTCCGTAAACGTGACCCGCTGGCCCTGCTGCAGGTCTTCGAACCGTACGCTTTGAACCGCGGACATGTGGAAGAACAGGTCCTTCCCGCTAGCCGTCTCGATGAATCCGAAACCCTTGTCCGTGAGTCGCTTGATAGTTCCTTCAGCCATTCAATCCTCCAGAAAGTACGTATCGTAATCGTTCGTAGCGAACAACATGTCTTCGCCCCCTAATCCCTCGGCGTGCGAACGCCACCTCGTCCTCAAGTCGCCAGGCGCGGCCTTATCTGCTTGCGGATCTTCTTCAAGAAGGTCTGCGTGCACTGCCCATGCGCGGTCTCGTGATCGATGATCTCGCGGATAAGTTTCGGCTTGTCGGCGGCCGAACACGTCGCGCTGTCCCTCACGTCCGTCGCCAGCCGACCCCCCTCGAACGTGGTAGGCCACGATACCTTTTCGGCGACCTCGACCTTGTTGGACTGCCGATAGTGCGACGGCTTCGTTTTCGTCACGTCGTGGAATCCGGTGTCTTCGGCGCGGCGCCCGCTGCCGTGGCAGCTCGGGCACGTCGTCGTAAGTCCAAAGGAATTCCCGATGTGGCGATCCCCTCCGCAGATGCGGCACGTTTCATCGCGGCGGCCGGTCGCACGCGTGTCCGGGTTCGCATCGCTCATCGGCGCACTGTACGCGATTGCCGCCAACTTGCACGTTGGCTGAGAACGAATCGGCTTGCGAGCGCAACCGATAAGGTTTGTTGCAGTGGGGAAGTCAAAAAAACTCGATCGTCGTTCCGGTCAAGCTCGCGAAGTGCACCCGCTGGGGCGAATTGCCCGCACGGATGCTCTCCCTCTCTGGTGTCACGGCAACCACCGTCACACTGTACTGCTGCTTGACGGAGTCGGGAGAAGCCGATAGAGCCAAGCTCGACCGTAAGGATCCAGTCGCCCGAACTCGACCGATCATGAAAATGCCCATCTCGCAGTCGCTCGTGGCGTCCTCCGCCGTCCTGGTGGCGTTTGCAGCCTGCGCTGGCAAACCCGCTGCCGACCCCACTGCACCGCACGACGGCGCGCCCGCAGCGTCCAGTTCCGGCGGTGCTGCGGCCACGGCTCCCGACAGCGTACCCGGAAGAATCGAAGTCAATGCCGCGGAAGCCACTGCCACGGTAGTCGCTATCGACCGCGTTACGCGAGTGATTATCCTGCAAACCGATGACGGCAAAAAGGCCGGTTACTCGCTGGGCCCGGACGTCGTCAACTTCGACCAGATCAAAGTCGGCGACCAGGTTCGCGCCACGCTCGTCCACCGAACCGCGCTGTTCCTGAGCAAGAGCGGAAAGCTTCCCCCGCAGACGAGCGACAATGTTGCGATCGCCCGTGCTCAGCTGGGCGCGAAGCCTGGCATGAAGGTGGTCGAGACGACCGACATCACTGTGAAGGTCCTGTCCATCGATCGCGACAAACGCGAAGTCACCGTTCAAACCGCGGACAAAGACCCCGTCACCGTCGTGGTGGACAAGAGCATCGATCTAACGCCCGTGGCCGTGGGCGACAACGTGTTCATGCGCGTGACCAAGTCACTCGCGATCGTCGTCGAAAAGAAGTAGCGGATCGCCGCGAATCGAGCGATACGAGGAGAACGCGAAGTCACTCGCGGCGCCGAACGCTTCGTTCAACGTCTCCGACGGCCCAGAGGCACCTGCGGTCTGTCCCATGAGTTTGAGCTACGTCGCCCCTGGTTTCAGATTGCGGGCGGCATCCTGCTTTTCTTGTTCGCGCTCGCGATGATCTTCAAGAGTCCTGCCGCCCACTCGGCGACTGCCGAAGATGGACACGACATCGCCGTCTTTCCGCTGGCCACGCTTTCCATCGCCGGTCCGGGGCCCATGCTGGCTGCCGTCATGCTCACGGACCACGACCGTTACACCTTGCCGCACAAGACGGGAACGGCATTGGTCGTGGTCGTCGTATTGGCGATCACACCGGGCATGCTGCTCGCCGCGGTCCCTCTGATGAAGCTCTTTGGAAAGTCCGGCGCCGAGGCGCTCAGCCGGGTGATGGGGTTGGTCTTTGCGTCCGTAGCCGTGAACATGGTGTATACGGCACTGCCCAGCAGGCACTCGTGAGATGGCCGATGCCGAGGCGCCGGAGAACTCGGCGCAGGCACTCGCACGCGCCCATATCGTGCTAGACCTCGGCAGGCCCGCCACGATGAGCCGGCTCGCCCGATCCTCTTCTTCCATCGCGACTGCGCCTTTCCAGTGAACCACGCACCGTCGGTGGCACGACCTTGCGTCCATTCCGACACGAGCTCGTTTCAGGAAGTTCGGTATTGAACGCACTGCCTGTCCATGCGATGGTCGCCTCGTCACCCCTGACAAAGGAGTTTCCATGAAACGTGCATTGTGGATGCATCTCGCTTTGGCGCTCGGTGTCACGACCCTCGCTGCACCGGCAGCAGCCAATCCGGCCGTTGGCACGATCTCGACTTTCACTGGGAACCTAGCGAGCACGGGTTGCGTCAATCCCGAGGGGATTAGCATCGACCTTCGCGGTAACATCTATACTGGCTCGGCAGCGACTACAGCGATCGGGCACGTCTGCCAGTTCACTCCTCAGGGAGCATTGACGACGGTCTTTCCGATTCCCGCAGGGCCAGGCGGTCTTGTCTCGATTCTCGGGGTGTTTTGGCAGCCGCCGAACACGGTATTCGCCCTCGACTTCGCAGACACTTTGGTAAACAAAGGAGCAACCAACGGCCGCGTGATCGCCGTCAACACAGCGAGTGGCGTTGTCACGACGATTTCGAGCGGCTTCGAGTTCCCGAACGGTTTCGCCCAAGACCTCGAAGGCAATCTGTACGTGGCGGATTCGTTCCTCGGGAATATCACGCGCATCCGACAAGACGGTTCCAACAAGACAGTGTGGTCGTCGAGCCCTCTCTTTGCGGGCAACCCGACCGCTTACTATCCTATTGGGATCAACGGCATTCAGTTCGACTTGCTCTTCCAGAATCTGTACGCCTCCAACACGACGAACCGCCAGATCATTCGCGTCCCCGTGGGACCGGGCTGGACCGCGGGCACGCCAGAGGTCTTCGCAGACGGCCCGACTCTCGACACGAAGGAGTCGGCGACCGGATCGCTTCTCGGCGCTGACGGCATCACGTTTGACCTCTTCGGCAACCTCTACGTAGCCGCCAACGCCGCCAACGAAATCCAGGTTCTGTCACCCGCGGCCCAAATCGTCGCGCGGTACGGAAGCACGCCCGGAAACCCGACCCCACTGATCGATGTCCCCGCGTCGCCCTTGTTTCTGGGCGATCAGCTCTACTTCACCAACGTGTCGCTGTACGACGGAGGGAAGAACTCTTCGGTTAGCGTTCTGCAGACTGCTCTTCCGGGGATCCCCCCTCTCTGAGAGCGAGAGTGTAGCGGGATAGCGTCAGATCATTCCCTCCCCCGCGAACCCGCGGGGGAGGGAATAGGTTCCAATCTCAATGTCTTCACAGCGCGACCATTTGACCACGTGGACTCCATGACGCATCGCGAACCGCGCTGCCACGCCTCTGCGAAGGTTCTGTGGATCGTCGCGATCGCCCTGACGACCGGCTGCGCCCACGCGCCGATGGCTCCGGCCCGCGTGAGCAGCGGCGACCATCGATCGACCATCAAGTACCTGTCCGAGCTGATTCGCTACGAGATGGACCGGAACTCGGTGACCGGCCTGAGCATAGCCCTCGTCGATGACCAACGCGTGGTCTGGGCAGCTGGCTTCGGCTACGCGGACAGGGACAAAGGGGTTGCCGCCACCGAGGACACTCTGTACCGCGTCGGCTCCGTGTCAAAGCTGTTTACCGACACGGCCGTGATGCAGCTGGCGGAGCAGGGTCGTCTCGACCTCGACCGGCCCATCGCGGACTACGTTCCCGAGTTCACCATCCCAGCGCGATTCCCCGGTGCCAGGCCGATCACACCGCGCAATCTCATGACTCATCACTCGGGTTTGCCGCGCGACCTCGGCTCGGGCATTCTCCAGGGTCCCCAACCACTTTCCGAGGTGCTTCTGCGCCTCAAGGACAACGATCCAGCGTATCCGCCCGACCTCGTATTCTCGTACTCGAACGTCGGTTTGTCCCTACTCGGCCTGGCAGTCCAAGACATCTTTTCAATTCCCTTTTCGGAGTACATGCGGGCTTCTGTGCTGGAGCCTCTCGGGATGAGCCATTCGTCCTTCGATCCTTGGCCGTCGACGTCGCCGCTGATGTCGCGCAGCTATCGAAGGGACCGCTTGGCACATGAGACGTGGAGCCGCGACGTTCCCGCGGGCGGATTGATCTCCAGTGTGGCTGACTTGAGTCGATTTCTCGAGATGGTGTTTGCCGCAGGCTGGTCTGGGGGACATCGGGTCCAGACGTCCGAATCTCTGGCGGAAATGCTGTCGCCCCAGAACGCCGCGACGCCGCTCGACCTGGATTTTCACATAGGGCTCGGGTGGTTCTTGGATCGATCGAGCATTCCGAATGCGGGACTCCTTGCGGGCCATTCCGGGGAATTTGGGCAGTTTCACAGCCAGCTCTCAATCCTTCCGGACCACAAAGTTGGAGTCGTGGTACTGGCCAATTCCGGCTCGTCAAACGTCGTGGGCAACATTGCCACCGAGACTCTGAAGCTCGCGCTCGAAGTGAAGACCGGAATCCACGCCACGGATCCGCCGGAGCACGCACGAGTAGAGCATGCGCACAGACCCTGGCCGGCAGCCGCGCAACAGGAGTATGTCGGCGACTACACGACCATCTTCGGGCTCGCTCACGTATACACTCGCGGGGGCGACCTGCATGTCCGAGTCCGTGGCCACGACTTCGATCTTGTTCCACGCTCCGACGGGAAGGTCTCTCTCGAGTACGTCTGGCTCGGTCTCATTCACGTCAACCTCGGCGCGCTCGGTGACGCTGGTTTGTCGCGTAAGGTGATTTCGGGTCGGGAAGTCATCGTTGGCACCCTCAACGGCAAGGAGATCTTGGTTGGGGAGCAGATCAAGCAACTTGGGGAGGTCGGCCCATGGCGGCGACGCCTCGGAGTCTATCGACCCGTGAATCTCGATGGCGCAGAGATCGTCGCAAAGGTTCAACTGAGCGAAGGGAACGGCGAACTCTACGCCGAAGTTTTTTGGGCCGACGGCGCGCCGTTATTCGGCACGACTCGAATGCCATTCATGCCGGTCTCCGACGACGAAGCGGTCCAGAGCGGTCCGCTCGCAGGAGTCGGAGAGGTCTTACGGGCGGTCGCTGTCGATGGCGAGGAGAGACTCCGATACCAGGGGTTTCTCTTTCAAGGAGCACCGTAGCTACCGGCGATGGCTGGTCCGGGGCGGATTGTCGTCTTCCCCTCGATGTGGCGTACTCCGAAATACCGCGCGCAAGCGCAGCTGATCGATCCCCGCGGTCTCCATGCGCGCCAGCAGCAACCCCCATCGAGCCTTCCACGATTCGTATCCGCAGATGCCGCGGCAGGTACACGACTCGCAATGGCCGCACGTCATCAACTTGTGGTGTCGGAACGGGTTCTTCGCCGGGTCGATGTCATCGATGACCTCGCAGGCCAGGGATTCGCCAAAGAGCGAACGGAGGGTCCCACGGCACGCGCGCAGGCTCATGCCGCTCGCACGCATGTGCACGTAGGCCGCGACGCACCGGAAGTACTCAAGGTCCTCCTCATCCCCTCCGTCGGCCAGTCGCTGCACGTGCCGTTCGACATGATGGAACGCCAGCCTCCAGTCCTTCAGGCGAAGATGCAGGAGGAACATGAGCACGTCGGGGTCAGCGAGAACGTCGGACGCCTCGCCGTCTTCGTTCACGCCGATCGGACAGAACCTGGAAACGGGTCCCTGAATGAGCGCCGGCTGGGTCATGAACCCGCGCAGCCTGTCCGCGAAATGGCGCAGCTCGCGAAGGCTTGCGTGGTCCAAGGAGGACGCGATGCGCGTGAGCTCGGGCGTCTCCAGCTCGGCCTCGGCGAGCGCTTGATCGATGATGCAGTCTTCGGCCCACCGCGGCACGTGGACCTGGAAGGCGGGAAACCCGAGGAATGAGACGTCTCTTGTGAGAACGCGTCCGCCGTTCGCCTCGCATTGACGAACGAGATGGGAGAGCAGTTCGTCGTTGCTGCGAGCTTCCGACACAAACGCGGCGAAGCAGGATCGGTCGAAGGCGCGATCGAGCAGGACGTTTTCGCCAAGACCGCCGCTGCCGTCTTTGGTGTAAGCAAGCCGCCGCAGCTCCCGTGTGGGACCCGGCCGATCGAGGAACTGGGCCCAGCATTCGATTGATTTCGAGTAACTCGTCCCCTTCGCTTCCCAAGGGAAGGGCTTCAGCCTCTGGACAACGTCACTCTGGCCCTGACAGAACTCGGTCACGCTGCGCTGAAGCGCGATCTCGAAGACCGGATCGGAGCCGAAGTGAATGTGGTAGCCGCGCTCGGGCGCCACGACGAGCGTAGCGATAACAGGATACCTGCCTCCGAGCGTGGCGTCCTTCACGTGGACGGCGTATCCCCAGTCGCGCAGCCTTGAAATCAAGCGGCGCGAGTACCCGTCCGGCACATGCTCGAGTGGAATCGTCGGGAGCACGAGGGCGGATCGGCTCACCTGATTGATGACGTGTCGTTCATTGATTTCGCACAGGCCCTGTACGAGGGCTTCCGCTGCAGTGTTGCCGCCGGTCATGCCGGTGCTGCTGTAGGCCAGGCGCAAGAAACGAAGCGGCAGGTACGCGACCTCGTCTGCACGCGAATCGTAGAACGGGACGCATGGGACTATTTGTCCCCCGAGCAGCGCGATCGCGGGTTTGGCAAAGAGCCGGCCCGCCGTGTGCGGCCATCGTCGGCAGACTTCTTCGATCGCGAGGAATTGGGCGTCTGGCGGCGCAAAGTGCTCGGGCATCCCCCAGAAGGTCAGGTCTGCGAAGTAGCCATTCTGAAGCCGTTCCATGAATTCGCCGTAGGCGCTGGCCAAGGCGAGCTCGCGCGAAGCCCCTTTGCCGTTCACGGCGCAGCCCTCCCACACGCCTTGGGCCTCCAGGCGGACCGAAAACGCCTTGCCTTCGACATCCCACCAGCGTCGCTCGATCGTCACAATGCCGAGGGAGTCGAGCAGATTGCGAACATCCCGGACCGTCGCGGCCGGTGTCTTGTCTTTGTGATTGAGGAGCATGGGGGTACAGACGTGCTCGACCATCACCTTACTCGAGGGTTCCATCACGGCGAAGACGTGTTCGTTCGGATCACTGCCCCCGGCGGACCCGTGCCGCACCAGCGCTCGCACGAAACGGTAGGTCGAGGGCCGACCTGGGTCGACGCCCATGTGGAAATGTGTGTCCGATCCGCCGGTTCGTGCCCGTGCATTCCCGCAGTGACGCCTGCGACGCCGGACGACAGTCCCGCCACGGCGACAACTTGCCCGCCAACCCCGTGTCGGCATGGTTCCGACATGTAATGATCGGAAGCGCTCCATCCGACGAGCCATCCTACGATGGCCAAGGCGACCATGGCGAGGATGAACTTGGCCGCCGCTGGGAGCATTCTTCCGGACCCCAAACGGCATTGGATCACCCACGCTTTTGCGCTTAGTTTCCCAGGCGAATCGTGCGAGAATCGACCATGATGCGTGTCTCGACATGACGGGCTCGGTTCCAGTCCATGGTTGGCGTACACACGGGAACACCGAGTGCGTAGGGAGCGCCACAAATTCTGATTTTCGAGCCGTATCATTCGTGGCAAATTCCTTGCAGTCGGAGCCTATGAGGACAAAGCTCGAGACCGCAGAAATGGGCGTCCGGCCCTCAGGCGAGTCGCTGTCCCTTTTGGTCATGAGCGAACGCGGCATACGCAAGTGGGCGCTTCCGCGGTCGGGCGAACTGACCATTGGCCGCGACGCAGCGTGCGAGGTGAGGCTCGATGATTCGGGCGTATCTCGACGCCACGCCAAACTGATCGTCGGCGAAGGACTTCAGTTGCTGGATCTGGGCAGTCGCAACGGCACGCGGATCGGTGATCGCCGAGCCAGTCCAAACGAGCCCGTCGAAATCTCATTTCGAGACGCCATAAGAATCGGCGACAACGTGCTCGTCGTGCAACCCACCCGTGGGCGCGTGGAAGGTGAATCGCCGTGGGCCCAGAGCGCCGCGGAGGCCCCACCCCTCGATGCAACCTCCCCGCTCACCGACAGCGTGGACCTGGACGCACTGCGCGAGCTCGTACCGAATCTTGACCGAGTTGCCGCGGGCACGATCAATGTCCTGATTCAGGGCGAAACAGGCGTAGGAAAGGAGGTCATCGCACATGCGATTCATCGCCTCTCGCCGCGCGCAGCAGGCCCAATCGTGTGCCTCAACTGTTGCGCGCTTTCCGAGAGCCTGGTCGAAAGTGAGATCTTTGGTCACGAGCGGGGATCGTTCACCGGAGCGTTGCGATCCAAGATGGGATTGCTGGAAGGAGCTCACCGCGGGACGCTCTTTCTCGACGAGGTCGGTGAGATGTCGTCCGCCTTCCAGACCAAGTTCCTCCGCGTCCTCGAGCAGAAGGAAGTGACTCGAGTGGGTGGGCTACGACCGCGATCCATCGATGTGCGCATCGTCGCAGCGACCAATCGCGACCTCCAGGCTGAAGTGGTCGCCGGTCGTTTCCGTAGAGATCTGTACTTCCGCCTGAACGGCCTGTGTATCGTGGTCAGCCCTCTTCGCGAACGTTTGGAAGATGTCGTACCGTTGGTGCGGCGCTTCGTCGCCCGCGCAGCGGAAGTGTCTCGACGCCAGGTCCCCACGATTGCGCCGGATGTCATGTCGCTTCTCAAGTCCTATCGATGGCCGGGCAATATCCGGGAACTACGGAATGTCGCCGAGCGAGCCGTACTTCTTTGCGAGGGCGATGCGATCGAACTCCAGCACCTTCCAGCAGAGTTGAGGGGGGGGAACGTGCCGAACGCACTCGAGTCGGCGCTTCTGGTCGCACACCATCCTCGGAAGGAGGACTTCACCAAGGAACTCCGCGTGACCGATCCACCAGCAGTGGAGCGGGACTTGATCGTTGATGCGCTCCGGGTGTGTCGGGGCAACCAGAGCCGGGCAGCGAAGCTTCTCGGGATATCGCGCCGAACGCTCGTATCCCGTCTGACTCAATACGACCTTCCCCGACCACGAAAGAATCGCATTCCTCTTCCCGTTCGCACCGAGAAAGAGCGACGATGAACTGCCGAGAAGTTACCATGCTCCGCACCGCCACAAGCGAGGGAAGGCCGGCTCGAAACACCGCGTCCCGAGTGGCTGCACTATTCTGTTCAGTGGCACTTGTTTTTGCTGTCGTGTGCTCGTCGTTCGCCTCGTCGGCGCGTGCCGATCCCCCCAAGCAGGTGCCGAAGAGGGAATCGAAGGCTGTTGGGGCCTCATCGCAGAAGACAAAGCCGGTGGCCACCCCGAAGGAACTGTCGAAAAACGACGCGGGGCCACTCGCCCCCACGGCACCCCACGCAGCCCCGGCGGCATCGGGACACGATGTCGTGGAGCGCGAATCGCGAATCGAGTTCGACGAGCGAATGGTGCGCGGTCAGTCGGCCGCTGGATCCATCTTCCTGTTCCAGCGTGCACCAAGCGAACTCAAAAGCATCGTCGAAGTCCCCGACAGCTTTCGTTCAAAAACGGTGGAGCTCGTGCAGCCTCGTCCCGGGACGCCGTGACGCGGCGCACGCCCACTTTGGAGGTGCTGGTGCACGGGCCGACAGGCTTCGTCGGCTCGTTCATGTTCACGTCTCCCAAGATATCCATTGGCAGGCATGTGGAGGCGATGGTCCGGCTGGATCACCCATCGATATCCTCTCGACACGCCGAGCTCTCCCTCGAGGGAGGTCTCTTCCGTCTCCGCGATCTCGGAAGCCGGACGGGGACTCGGATAAACGGCGTCGCCGTGCTTCCTCGGCAGCCGGTCGAGGCAGGCGACCAGATCGCGATCGGTCCTTTCCGACTGCGCGCCACGCTCTGTGAAGACGATCCGGTCGAAGCACTTCCGGCAGACGAGCGAACTGCTCCGTCGTTGCCACCGCCGACGAGCCGACCACCGTCCGTTCCCGCACCGCCGCAAACGCGGAAAGACACAATTCCAAGATTGGATCTCTTGTCGGACGATGCGCCCACACGGATTGCTCTGCCACCAACTTTGGCGACGGCCGCTGCGCCATCGCCCGAACCGGGGCCCAATTTCGTCGCGCCAGCGCAGCCCGCCATCGTCGCGAAGTCGCCACGGGGCGTTGCCCCCGCCGCGAACGGCTGGAATCACGTTCGAGCCGCTGTCGCGCCAAAGCCTACGTTCGTTCGCGCAGAGAGCCCTGCGGCCGCCCCGTCGTGGGCCTTTGGCACGTTCGACGATGCTCGTGCCGAAGACGACTCGGAGGATGACGACGAGGCGAATTTCTCGCCGCCCTTTGATCTGCTTGAAGCACTTTCGAAGAGCGGCCTGTTCGCGGAGCCGGCCACAGACGGGCAACGAATTACCTTGGAAGTGATCCGGTACCGGGCGGACCGTGTCATCTCCATCCACCACCCCAGGGCGAAGGGCCGGCTCCGGATCGGCACGCCGGCCGTCTCCGTGGGAACCTTCGAGTCGGGTAGCCTATGCCTCCAAGCGGGGTCATGCCCGATTTCCGAAGTCCGCGAGGGCGAACGAACACTGACTACGTCTGACATTCTGCGTAGGCAAGACGGCCCGAAACTGCGTGTGAGCCCGACCATGCGAGTCATTGTCGACTTGTCGGGCAATGAGAAGGCCCTTGTTCACTGGGTGCTTCCGGCCCCAGCGTTGCCACCTCCGCGCTGGTCCCTGCGGCCGAGCACCGAGCACGCGCGCACTGGGGCGACATCGGTCGCGGTGCACGTGGCCGCGCTCGTCGTACTCGGCCTGTTCGTGCTCGGCGACAAGAAGGGCCAGCTCGACATCAACGCAGGGCGATTCGCGACCATCGACACCAAGGAGCTGGAATTGGAGCCGCCGGCATCCCCGCCTCCCCCGGACTTCGCAGCCAACGCGCCCACGGTGCCCGTGAGGCAAGACCCCACGTTTCGGAACAGGACTCAGCCTTCAGTCAAGAGTCCGACGTCCGCGACGCAGGACAGCTCGGCTTCGTCGTCCAGTGTGCCGACTCCGTCGACCCAAAAGATCCTTTCGGCGCTAGGCGGCGCGGTCAGTCCACTCAGCGCGATTTCGGTCAGCAACCTCGATGCTCTTTCCGTGGCGGCTGGAGGCGGGTTTAAGGTCTCGGGAGCGGTTGGAAAAGCGCCCGGGGACACATTGCGTGTCGCAACGACGGGAGGAAGTGATCCTGACACGAAGTCCGCCAGCGAGCTTGGTGGCAACGATCTCGGGAAGGTCCAAGCCCGAGTTGGAACTGGAGTTGTCAGGGCGCGAGTCACTGCGGTTCCTCAGGGAATTCGAGGAGAGGGAACTCTGGACCGAGGCGAAATTCAGAAAGTCGTCAATGCCCACCTTTATCAGATACAGGGATGTTACGAGCGTCAGCTCGCCAAAGACCCTTCGCTGTCGGGCAAAGTCTTTCTTGACTGGGTTATCGGTACGTCAGGCGGAGTGTCGAGCGTCCGCATCGGTCGGTCCACGATCCGCAGTGTCGAAACCGTGACTTGCATTCAATCGGCTATCCAAGGTTGGAGATTTCCGCAGCCCCAAGGGGGAAGCGTGACGGTGACGTATCCATTTGCATTCAGTTCGTTCGGTGGATGAGCAGGGGACTATTGAATGATCCATAGAGTGTTGCGTAACCTGGTTGCGATCGTCACATTCGGTCTCATGACCGCCGTGTGTCACACAGCTTATGCCGACGGCGACGATGACGCGGACGAAGTGGCGACCTACGCGATTCAACGCCGCCTCTTCCGGGTCGGCCTCGAACTGAATGGCGGGGCCGGCATGTTGCCCATCAACGCCTTCGACAAAGGTTTCATCGTCAACGGCAGCGTCACATGGCATTTCAACACCGTCGTGGCGTGGGAGATAGCCCAAGCGAGCTATGTGATCGCCCAGCTTGATACCGGGCTGAAACAACAGCTCATGAATAATTTCGATGTGCAACCGACGGAGTTGGCCACCCCGCTTTTTCTCGGAAGCACGAACCTCGTTTTCACGCCCTTTTACGGCAAGCTTGCTGGCATGAACCGTTCCATCAGCCATGTCGAACTATTCTTTCCAGTTGGGCTCGCGCTCGGGCGATACGAGAATCCGGGACGCTTTCAGGAAGGCATCGATCTGGGGTTGGGCCTTCGGTGGTTCTTGGGGCCCCGTCTGTCGGCTCGACTGGACGCTCGTGATTACATGTTGACGCCCGGCATCAAGAATTTTTCGCTCACCAACGAGCTTCTGTTTGCGCTCGGACTTTCGGTTGCGTTCGGAGGCGCCGAGCGATGAGGACCCTGCCGTGGGCGATTCTCGTTGCCCTCGTTTGTGCGACTCGATCAGGGCACGCGCAGGGCCCTGCGTCTGGCAACCCACCCGCCGCGGCGCGAGCCCCTGAGAGCAAAGCGGGGGCTGCTCTGGCAGCGGCACCCGCGCCGCCCGACATTCCCCTGGTCGCCCCGGCGGACACGGACGAGCGCATCGATAGCGGATTGGAGAAAGTCCGTTCCAGGGACTTCAAGAATGCCGCTGCGCTCTTCTATGGGGTCTATCAGAATTTGCCGCTGATCGATTCGCGTCGGGACCTCGCGAGCTATCACCTAGCCGTAAGCCTAGCCGATCTCGATCTGACTCAGGCGGCGGTCGAGCACTATCTCGAGATAGTGTCCGGTCGACGCTCGCCAGAGCTCATGGACGAAGCCCTGACCGCCCTAAAACAGCTCTACGAACGACGCCTGGTCGGCGACGGAAAGTTCATCGAAGACGTGCTCTACGGCACCCAATTCACAGGTCTATCGCCCGAAGTGGCCGACTTTGTCGAATATCTACAAGCGCTGACCGACATTCGACACGGTTTCCTCAAGTGGGGTCGCGTGCGGCTCGAAGTTCTCGCCCGATCGAATCGCGCCCATTCCTTTTCGGCACGATACGCTCTGGCGGTGGAACAGATAGCTAAGCACGAGGACGACGCTGCGGCGAAAGAGCTGAATGACATTGTAGAATCGAAAGCCGACCTTCCGTTCGAAGTTAGAAACCAGGCCCGCCTCGCTCTCGGCCGCATCCTCTATGAAAAGAAGCAGTACGACGACGCCTGGCGCATGTACAGCAGCGTCGACTCGCCGCTACCACTGCAGGATGTGGTCATGGTCGAGAGGGCGTGGGACCGGGTGGCGAGCGGGGATCAGCAGCGGGCGCTCGGATTGCTCGTAGGGCTCGAGGCGCCCGTGTTCCACGCTATCTTTTCTCCGGAGCGCTACCTCATTCGAGGAATTGCCCTGAGACGCATCTGTCAATATCGGGCCGCGCACCTCGCCGTGCGTGCGTTCCGGACCGACTATGGTCAAGCACTTGAGAAAATTAAGAACCGTGCTTCGCTCCGGGACGACTCGATGATACGGAGTTGGGCCATCGAGGGGACCCCTTCACTCAAGGCCGCGTGGCGGATTCAAAGTATTTTGAATCGTGAGAAAGCCACACTCGCAGCCGTCGCCGACAAGGCACTTCGTGCCCACCTCGAAACCATCTACACCTCGGCCCTGGCGACAACCGGCCGGGCAATCGAACGCGATATTGCGGGTGCCGTCGACGACGTTGCCGACGAGCTGCTGCGCATCGACGAGCAGATGAGTCTTGTCGACTACGAAATGGGAGCCGGCCTCTTCAAGTCCGGCGAGGCCAAGACATTGGGGGCCCCGAGATCGATCGACATTCCGCAGGGGACCGACGACGTGTACTTCAAGTTCGACGGCGAGTATTGGTCGGACGAACTCGGCGACTACTCGGTTCTTCTGACGGATCGGTGTGTGCGATGAAGGCAAGGATCCTGCTCTGCACGCTCGTTGTCTCATGCTTCGGATGCGGCTCCTCGGTCTTGCAAAAGCCTCCGCACGTCGACCCGGCGGAGCAGTGGATCCTGGCCGGAAGGAAGATTGACTTCGCCGTCAGTCAAACGAAGTCCATGATTCAAAGGGCCCGCGGGACTGCGTACCTCCCAGATCTGTACATGCGCTTGGCAGAACTCTACACGGAACGGGGCCGCTACTCATGGCTTGCAGTCTACGAGCGCAACAAGGCGCACGGCGATGAACGACATGCCCTGGAGTCTCCGGAAGCCAGGCTCCTGAAGAATCTTGCAATCAGCACCTACGCGCGCGTGATTCGTGAGTTTCCGACGTACGCTCACGACGACGACGCGCTCTTTCTGAGCGGCCACGAATACCGAGAGCTCGGCGACATCGACAAAATGAAGGCGACATACCAACAGCTCGTCGAGAATTACCCGAAAAGCTCCCATCGCCTTGAGGCATACCTGGCTCTCGGAGATCACGCCTTCGATGCATCGGATCTGCCCGTCGCTCAGCAGTACTATGAGCGAATCCTTGCGGAGCCATGGACCCCGGTTCATCCGCTTGCCCGCTATAAGCTCGCGTGGGTGCACATCAACGAAGGTGACTGCCGCGAGGCGGTTCGCTTGTTCGAGGTGACACTGCGCGAACACCCAGTTGCCGGAGCCGAACCGAGCCCGACCCTGCTGCGAAGGCAGAAGAACATCAACGTGACGCGCGAGGCTCTCGTCGATCTGGCCTACTGCTATCCGGATGTCTATCCGGATAAACTCCCGGTTCCGTACTTTACCGAGCTGGCCACGTCCGCAGTGGACTACCTGGCGGCGATGCGCAGACTTGCTCGCCGCTATGCAATTAAGGAGATGCGCGAAAAGGCTGCCCTTGTTTTGCGCGAAGTCCTCGACGGATCCCCAGGAGACGAAGAAGACCTCGAATTCGCACGCCGACTCCACGACGCGGTGGTCAACTCCAATGTGTTTGACAAGCCAGCGGAGGATATCTCGCGCATAGTAACGGTTCTCGACGCGCGGCTATCCGACTATCGTCTGACCACAGACGTCGGTCGGAGACTCGTCGATGAATTCGAGATCTATGCACGAGACATCGCCACGCGAGCACACGTTGCCGCAAAGGAAAGCCAGAGGCCCGGGGCGCTGTCGGCGGTGGCCGACGCGTATGCTGCGTATCTGTCCCGCTTCGGAAAGACACGAAGTGCTCACGAGATTCGCGAGAACCACGCCGAAGTGCTCCTTGCGGTGAAGCGCTACTATGAGGCGGGGCGGGCTTATGAGGAACTCGGAGCAACCAACGTCAATATAGACTCTCGCAAGCAGGACCGCCTAAACGCCATTGCGGCCTACCAGCAGGCGCTCGAGAACCCATCCTTGGGACGGCTGCACCGACTCGTTGCCTGGACCGGCATTCGACAGCTCGGCAAGCAAGTTGTCCTCGAATCACCGAACGATCCCGCCGTCGTTGGGATCAAGGTGAGCATCGCCCGAAGCTACTACGAGACGGGCGACTACGAGACCGCAGCCCGCCTCTTCTACGCGGTCGCCCGCCAATATCCGACCGCGAACGAAGGTGTGGCAGCTGCCCACCTCTCGTTGGACGCGCTCCGGCTCGCCGACAATCTGGAGGAGATCGCCACGGTCGGAGCGTGGCTGATTGCGGACAGCCGTCTCAGGGACGACGTGAGAAGAGAGCTCCGTGATATCGTCACCAAGGCCGCTCAGCGTCAGGTCGAAGAAGTGACCGCGAGCGACAGCGACGACCGCGAGCAGCAGCTCATGGCCTTGGCCAAACACCACAAGGGCAGTGAAGTCGGCGAGGTCGCGTTCTACAACAGATTGCTACTCGCAAAGAGCGGCGGGCAGATTGATTTGTTCTACGAACTCGGCGACCAGTTTTTGTCCGACTATCCGACTTCGTCGCGGCGAATCGATGTTCTGGGCGCTCTGGCGACCGTTGCCTCCGACATCGCTGACTTCACCAAAGAGGGAAAGTACATGGCTGCCGCATTCGCAGCCGACCCTCGCGGCAAGGATTCCGGCGATCGACTGTACGCCGCCGCCTCTATCCATGCCGTGCTCGGGGACCCGGCGGTCGTGTCGGAAGTAGCGAAACTCGCCGACCGCGACATGGACAAAGTCAATGACCTGCTGCTGTTGATGGCTACGTCGGGAAACGTATCGACGTTGGAGCAAGTGCTTGCGGCGACTTCGCTGACGAGCCCGACAGCGATGTTCTTCAAGGGGTATCTGGCATTCCGGCACAACGACAACGCCGCAGCTCGAGCCGCGTTGAGCATGACGTCGGGAGGCTCCTCAGACATCCCGGAACGCGCTCGATTCCTTTTGGGCGAGATTGCCTATGCCGAGTTTCGCAGAGTCGGGACCAGGTCGGATCTCGCTGCAACCCTCGACGCGAACGTCAAGGCGCTCGCGGCGGTGGACGCAGCTTTCAAGCCTGTCGTCGAGGGTGGCGACGCGCGCTGGGCGATGGCGGGGTTGGCGAGGGTCGCCGATGCCCACGCGAAGTTTGGCGCACTCCTGCGCGGGCTCGAGCTACCTGCGAGTCTCCCTGAGCAGGACAAGCAACAGCTCAGAGCCGCGCTCGAGGCTCAGGCAGTGACGGCTGACAAGCGGTCCGCTGAACTGCGAGCCGCGTGCGCAAGCCAATCGAGGAAGGCCAGTCTCTTCTCAGATGCCGCGAAGAGCTGTTTGACCAATCAACCGCTGTCCGACTCGACTCCCATGTACAAAGAATTTCCGGCCCGAGGCGGTGGTGATTTGTCTGCGGCCGCTACGCTTCAAAAGGCTCTTTTGAAGAATGCAAAGGACGTTGACGCCTTGCTGAACTTGGCCGAGATTCACCTCGCTGCCGGCAACGCCGGGATCGCCCTTCTTCTTCTTGAACGAGCCGAGCAGGTCGGGAGTCGGAAGGCGGCCGTCCAAAACCTTCTCGGCCTGACCTACTACCAACTCAATGACCCGCAGCAAGCGGCTGCGGCCTTCAAAGACGCCGTGGCCGCCGAGCCTTCGGAACCCCACTGGCATCTAAACCTTGCAGCCCACTGCGCCGCATTCGGGCAGATCGATCTGGCGAAAGCCGAGCTTCAGAAGAGCGGCGCAGTTCCCGCGGCGCCTCGGGGGCCGAGCGATCATCCTGACATCTCGCTTCTTGGACAGATCAGGACGGACAAGAAGAGCCCACGGAGTGCTCAATGACGCGGCACAACGCAAGTGGAGCCCTTTATCCGCTCGGTCGCATTCTTGCGCTATTTGGACCGGTATTGGTTTTGGCGCTTCAGGCCGGCTGTGGGGCGGGAGCGATTGAGTTGACGCGCGATGAGTACGAGCGGCTGCCGCGAGAATATCGCCAAGAGATATTCGACGCTGAGAATGATGTCGTTATCGCGCGCAATCGACTTGACGAAGCTAGGGAGCGCGAGGTCACTGCGGAGCGTGGGAAGGCCGACCTCGGCCCAAAGTGGCAGCGAATGAGCCAGCGGCTTTCCAGTGCTCGACTGTCTGCAATGATTCCGAAGGCGCGCAACGCTTTTGACCTGAACGTCGAATGCGCGACCGCCCTCGTCGACGTAGCTCACGCAGCCATTGGCAAGGCGGAACTGGACGTGCGGCTGAACCGGGCACGGCTTCATCTTGTTCGACAGCGACAGCTGGCTCGAATCGGCCGGGCAACCCTGGCTTCGCTAAAGCCGTTCGAGGATGCAGTCGCCGACCTCGAACGGTCGCTGAAGGTGGCGTCGTCCGAGGAAGTCGAGTCCCGTGCGCGCGTGCAGTCGCGGCTCAATGCGTGGAAAGCCGCAGAGGACCAGTACGTTGCCGCCACTGGAGACTACGACACCGGCATTTGGGGGGATTGACTATGCCGCTCGCGAGCCAATGCATCCACAGAGACAGCCACTGGCCCATGCAAACTCGAGCCATCTTTCGCAAATCTGACCGGAATCTGCCGAATGAACTGCCAGGGAGCGTTCGGGAGGCACTCACCGTTGCGAATGCAACTCGATTTCGCAACGGCCTCGTCCTCCTGACGTGCATCGCGGGGTGGGTGCCGACCGCCGGCGCCTTCGATGACGCCGCACGCGATTCAGGCAGCTCGCAGGCGCTGGAGCCGCACAGCTCCATCCCCGACACGGCGACGAAAGCGGATTCCGGTACCATCGGACCACTCTTGAGGATTGAAGACGGCAAGAAAGCAGCACAGCGCGGTGATTGGGCGCAAGCCGAACAGGCTTTCACCGAGGCCATGGCCATGGCACCAGCCGACGTGAACGTCGCTCTCGCCGTGGGTTCCGCCTACTACGCCTCGGGCCGCGGTGACACTGCGATCCGCACCTGGACACAAGCTCTCGCCATCGAGCGGTCGCCTGACCTACTCTTCAATTTGGGCATCGCATACCGAAGCAAAAGCCTCTTCGCGCAGGCCATCGTCAGCTTCGAGGAGGCCCTCGCAGGAACCTCACCTCCACCCTTCGACGTACTGTTTCAGCTTGCAGACACGTACGTGCGAGCCAATGACACGACAAAAGCCGTCGAGGCTTACAAACGGCTTACGACCGAGTATCCGCGATCGGCTTCGGCCTGGAACAACTATGGCAATCTTCTCGGCACTGCTTCTCGCATCGCTGACTCCATCGCAGCCTTTCAAGAGGGACTCAGGGCTTCGCCGAGCGACGGGGACCTCTATTTCAACCTGGGGCGCGTGCAGGAGAAGGCCGGCGATATCGCGGGCGCCATCGCATCGTACGAAAGCGCCGTAAGGTTCGCGCCGGAGCTTTCCGAGGCGTGGAACAACCTGGGGGTCCTCTACGACCGCATTGGCCTCAAGCCCAAAAGCCTATCCGCCTTCCACCAGGCTTCTTCGGCCCGTGCAACATTCGTCAACGGCCACTACAACTACGGAGTTGCTCAACTCCGACTCGGCCGTCTGAACGAGGCCATCGGCGCGCTCGAGGCAACGACGCGCCTCGATCCGAAGAACTCCGACGCCTTTACGATGCTCGGCGAAGCGTACTTGCGGGCAGGGCGCACTGCCAACGCCATGGTCGCTTACAAGCACGCCCAACAGATCGCGCCGCGGGACCCCGCATCCCGCCTCGGCTTGGGAATCGTCGCGATGGAGGGTCGCAACTACGACGAAGCGACCCGTCTCTTCAACGACGCGATTGCGCTCAATCCATCCGACGGCCTCGGTTATCTCATGGTCGGTCGCGCTCTGCTCGCAAAAGGGGACGTGGCAGGTGCGGTTGCGACGTCAAAGGAGGCAGCGCTTAGAACCCCGAACAGTCCGGAAATCGCGATGGGGTTAGGTGCTGCGCTCGAGAAACAAGGCATGCTCGCCGAGGCTCTCACCGAGTACGAGCGAGGGGTGCAGTTAGCACCGCACGATGCCCAGAACAGGCTGATCTTCGCGCATCTCGCGGAGCGTCTCGGCGCCTACGAACGCGCCCGCGCCGCCTACGAAAGCGCTATATCTCAGGACGGTGGCGAGGTCGAGGCGCGCAAGCGTCTTGCAGATCTCCAGGAAAGCGGGGGACATCTGGATCAGGCCGCCGCTGTGCTGACGGATGCCATAAAAGTCTTTCCGAGCGAGCAGGATCTCCGAGTCCGACTTGCAGAGGTCCGGTACCGACAGAAGCAGTACTCGTCTGCAGAGACGATACTGCAGTCAGCACTCAAGACCGCCGGCTCCCACCGCGCGCGCGCTCACTACTTGA
>Ga0326728_10010949_pt1 | contig 20959 bp, 16 predicted proteins | sample MB3enrmetagenome_FD_207602 | JGI IMG/M metagenome (GOLD analysis project Ga0326728, IMG submission 207602) | Lab enriched peat soil microbial communities from McLean, Ithaca, NY, United States - MB31MN | ecosystem: Environmental > Terrestrial > Soil > Wetlands > Peat | place: USA: New York... | reverse complement strand
CCCCGCTTTGGAAGATATCTCTGTAGGGCAGCACCATGACATCCGCAGCTTTGAGATACACCTCAACATCCCGATCCGGGATGAATTCAATGCGGGATATGATCCGATCCCTGTTTGGGTGGTTCGCAATACGATCTTGAATACTGTCGTAGTAGTCCTCGGACCCTTTCTTCGATTCCCCGGCGATGATCAGGCGATAAGCAGTGTCGGTTCTTGAAAGTAGCTCGAAGGCAGACAGTAGGTACTCGAGCCCCTTATAAGGCCGGAGCCGGCCAAAAAACAAGATAGTCTTTTCTCCCTCGCCGATGCCGAGCCGCCGCTTGGCCTCCGCCGGCGTGAGATGGGTGTCCGGAAAGGCATTATTGATGGGATGACGAAGCGTGGTGATCGCGTCTTCGGGGACACGGAAATCCTCGCAGAGCTGTCGCTTCATCTTGCCTGTATGGACAAAGATGTGGTGAGTAAGCTGGTACTGGATCCGCAGAGTGATCCGATTTAGTAGGGAATCGGACAGGTTCCGCTGGCCGGCGTTGATGTTGTGCGCGGTGAGGGCGATCTTCTTCCCAAGCAACCGGTAATAGATCATCAGTACAGTGCGGTCGAACAACTCGAAATTGTTGTTCCAGAGAATGTGCAAAACCTTGGGGCTCCGACTGGCGGAATAGCGGGCCAACCGGAAGTAAAACCCCACTACCCGGGCGATCTTCTTGAGAACGCCCGCGGGACGCGTGGTTCCGTGGAGATTCAAGAAGTTTAGGCCGCTTGTGGCGTGCAACTCAGGACTGTCCACCTCGTCGCTGCCCACCACGTCGAGGAGGACATTTTGGGCTGCAAGAGCCGTTGCGAGGCCGAAAGCATAAGGTCTGTCCTTGCCACCGGTGAGCAGGGCGGACTCAACCCGAGAGTGCGCCTCCGACAAGTCGCACTTGAGGGGACTGGCCTCCGGCCGTGAGCGGCGAGTTCCAAAACGCTCAGACCGCGTGGGCATGGTCAACACTGATTCAGCGCGTCTCCCGCGGTCCTTGCGGGTCCAGGAACAGCCGGTGGAGGAGTTCCAAGGTCAGGAGCTTATGGATTTCGTTGGTATAGTTCCGGCCGCCGCGCAGGTGGCCTTCGGTGGTGGCTTCGACGCCCTTCCGGTCGAGGTACGGGCGGGAGAGGCTCCGGGAGTCAAGCAGGACCTGGCGGACGTAATCCGCCAGGCGATCGCGGTACCAGACACGGAAGTGCGCAAACTTATGTCTGCCGAGGAAGAGCCGCTCCAAGTGAAGGCCGGCGAACATATGATCGATCCTAGCCACCCATTGCGGCATCCCATAATCATAAGCGTACTCGGATTTAAACGTAAATTCCAGGATGCCCCTCGTGGCGAAGCCGAGAGGTCCGCGCGCCGCGACGCCGCGGTCACTGCGGATGCGGGCCAAGGCCGGATTGCCGTCCTTGATCAAGCGCAGCCGCACGTCCGCCGGACCGTTTGGCGACTGCGGCGCACGATAGACCATTTTGACGAATTCGTTGTCAAGGAAAGGCGAACGCACGACGAGCTGCGTCTGCTCGAGAGCGAGGATTCCGTGGTGATACCACGGAGACTGCCGAAAGGCCACGAACGTGACGGGATTGACGTGAAGGAGCGCCTGGTAGGTGGTGCGAGCCTGCGCAACATAGGAGAGCATTTCGGGACCAAACAAGCCGGGGGCCGGATCCAGAGGTTTGAACATCCTGGCATGACGGAGCACCTCGCTGCCATAGGTTCCGACAACCTTGACCGGGGCGATCTGACGGGCTTTCTCACTGACGAACAAATCCGGAGAACGGCTCACATCAACGGACACGTCCGTAAGATATAGAGCGCGTTCCGCATACCGACTAAACCGCGAAAGAAACTCCTGCCCGACGGTCACGACTTGGTGTGGTTGCTCACAGAGATCCGCGACTTTGCGCGCCACAACGACATCCTGGCTGTCCCGATAGGTTCCGCCCCACGTGTAACAGGGCATCGATTGAGGTGGAGCGTGGCGCCAAGCCATTAGCACACGAGTATCGAGGCCGCCGGTTAATGCGACGCCGATGGGCTGTGTACCGTCGAAGAATTGCGGGAGGTTGCGAGCCAGCGTAGAACGCAATTGCTGGTAGTAGGCATCTTCGTTTAGCGCGGTCTGCTCCTCCCACTCTCGAGGCTCGAAGTAGGTGCGCTTCTGCTCCACTGTGCGGGAACGAAATATCCAGGCGGACGCGCCCGGCAAGAGGCGAATTCCTCGGAAGAGGGTCCGGTTTTCGAGCACGCAGCCGCAGGAAACCAACTCGCCCAATCCGCGCGGATCGGCGGCACGCAGCTCGGGGCAAACGGCCAATATCGCTTTTGCTTCCGCGGCAAAATAGAACGCGTCCTTCGCCTCGTGATAGTAGATGCGGTGCATGCCATAGCGATCGTTGAATAGCACCGCGGTCTGGCGAGAACGGTCGATCACCAGACCATGAAATTGGCCGTTGAGTGAGGCGGGAAAGGAGGGATCCTCTTCGCACAAATGGACTAGATAGGAGGGCCCGTCGGGCTCGACGTTGTGACCTCGCTGCTTGAGGCCCGTCCGAACCGAGGCACCCGAGAATTCCTGCCCGGAGAAGACGAGTGAGAGATCCTTGGCTTCGTTGTGGAGGGGCATGACGGCAGAGAAAGACCCTTCCTGCGCGACCCATCCGACGTAAACACCTTGGTGCTCGTCGACGAGCATTCCGGACGTGTAGAAGGACTCGTGGCGGACGGACTCGACCATCCGGTGCACCGCCTGCTCGGCGCGTGCCCGCGGCATTTTTGTGATGGCACCAACGATTCCCGGCATCGTAAGCTAGCTCAGAAGGACGCCCCGCAATAATCTACTGGAGAAAAACTTCCGAAGCCTACGCAACTGCTCCTGTCTACTAAACCGTATGAGTTCGGTCAGCATCTCTCTGTCCATCCTCCGGAACATGGCCCAAATGAAGCCAGCGAACCGAAGCCCTCCGCCAACAAGAAAAGGCGGACGTGTCGTCTGGTAAATGCAGCGGAAAAGCTCCCAAACCGGGTGGTTACCTAGGAGATAATCCTTTCGCCCCCCCAGAAACGAGACGGCTAGGCCGCTGTACATGGCTGAACTCATCTGGCGGTGGTGTACAAAAAGCTTCTCGGTGAAAGTTCTGGTCCGCCAGCCCTTCATGCGTGCGGTGGTGACGGCAACCCAATCGATGCCACCTAGCTTCCTGGGCTGATATCCACCTATGGCATCGAAACATTCGACACGAAACAGTTGAATTTGTCCCGAGACATGTTCGATGTTGGTGAAGCGGTAATCGTATTGAAGGGAGTCCTCGGAAAATGCGGTACCCGCGACACCCAACTCGGATTCCTGTGCGAACTTCGACATCAGAAACTCGAAATAGTCCTTTTCGAACGACACATCGGCATCCAGGTTCCCAATGATGTCGTACGGCACACCGACCAATTTGAACCGGCCAGCATTGAAGGCCTGGACTTTCGCCGCGAAATGGCGTTCGGGGTGCTCCGGCATGCGCACCAACTCCATCCACGGGTGATCCCGCAGATACTCTGCGACGATCTCATCAGTACCATCCGTTGAACCATCGCTGACGATGACCCACTTCACTGGTCGAAGGGTCTGTGCAACTACAGACCTGATTGTCAGCTCGATGTATTGAGCCTCGTTCCGCGCCGGGGTAATCAGGACATACCTGGGAGTCGTCGCCATGCTTCTCTCGACTGGGCCTGAAAATCTTACTCGGTGTGTGTCTTCTTAAGTCACGGGCCTGGCAACCCGAGCCAGAACTCCGAGACACTTCGTCCTGATGAGATACTGTGGTACATGAGGATGGGGATTCCAGCCGATACACGCTGCCGGTGGCGTTGCAGCGGATGGAAGCGTCGCGAGGCGATCCGGGAGGAGTTCCGGCATTACTACGAGGCCATGGCTTGCGCGGCACCCGAGTCTGCGGTGGACAGGAAGCGCCTCATACCGGCCACCACTCGCGCCTGCTGCCCCTCCGTCAACTGCGGGAACATGGGCAGGGATACGATCTCCCGTGCGGCTTCTTCAGTGACGGGAAAGTCCCCGGCTTTGTACCCCAGCCATTCATACGCCTTCTGCAGATGCAGTGGCACCGGGTAGTGTATCCCCGTGCCGATGCCTATTTCCGCCAGATGCCGCATGAAGCCCTCCCGGTCTGGGACCCGGACTACGTACAGGTGGTAGACCGGTTTCGCCCGCGTGGGCGCGAACGGCGCCAACTCCCCTAAACCCGCGTGGTTGAACAATTGACGGTAACGTGCAGCGGCTTGTCGCCGGCGAGCATTCCACCCCCTAAGATGCCTCAGCTTCACCGTCAGGATGCCTGCCTGAATGGCGTCCAGCCGGCCGTTGGACCCCTCGACCTCGTGGTAGTATTTGCGCGCCTGGCCGTGGTCGCGGAGCATGCGGACCTTCTGGGCCAGGGCGGCGTCGTTCGTGGTCACCGCGCCCGCTTCTCCGCATGCGCCCAGGTTCTTACCCGGATAGAAGCTGAAGGCCGCCGCCCGGCCCATAGAGCCGGCCTTTTTCCAGCAGTTGTCGCGCTTCGAGAAATACTTCGCGCCGTGGGCCTGGCAAGCATCTTCAATCACCGGTAAGCGGTAGCGTTCCGCAAGCTCGAGGATGGGGTCCATGTCCGCGGTCTGGCCGTAGAGGTGAACGGGCACAATGGCCCTCACCGGCATTAGGAGCTTGCGGTTGATCAGAACGCCCGAGCTGGCGTCGATCACGCATTCGGTCGCCAGGTACCAGGCAAGCCTGCGCGGATCCATGTTGTACGTCCGCTCATCAATGTCGATGAAATCCGGCCGGGCGCCGGCCTGTGAAATAGCCTCCGCGGTCGCAATGAAGGTGTTCGGGACGGTCAGTACGATGGAGCCGGGGCCAATCCCCGCGGCGATCAGAGCGAATCGCAGCGCGTCCGTGCCACTCCCCACACCGACGCAATGCTGAGTCGTGCAGTAGGCGGCGAATTTGCGCTCGAACTCCTCCAGCATCGGTCCGCCGATGAAGCCGGCGGTTTCCAAGGCCCGGCTGAAGACAGCAAACAGCTCATTCTTCAGCTCCTCATGGAGGGTAATGAGGTCCAGAAACGGTATCTTGGTATTCGTCAACGGTGTGCTCCTACGGTTAGCACTCTTGCGATGCTTCTCAGCACCCGCGCTGGATTCCCAGCCACGATGGAATTGGCCGGGACGCTTCGGGTGACTACGCTTCCGGCGCCAACCATGGCATTCTCGCCGACTGTGACTCTGGCCAGTATGGTGGCGCCAGACCCGATCGAAGCCCCGCTCTTAATCAGGGTGGGTTCGACATTCCAGTCCTTCTCGGTTTGCAGGGCGCCGCCGGACACCGTAGCGCGCGGGTAAATATCGTTGATGAACGTTACCCCGTGGCCTATGAAGACATTGTCTTCGATGGTGACGCCTTCACAGATAAAGGTGTGGCTGGAGATTTTGCAGTTGCGCCCGATCTTCGCGTTCTTCTGGACCTCGACGAACGCGCCGATCTTGGTATTATCGCCAATCTCGCAGCCATACAGATTGATGAACTTCGCGAGTTTGACGTTCTGTCCAAATTTGACATCGGGCGCGATCGACAGGTAGTCGCTCATAGCTGAACCGGCCTTCCCCGCTCCTTCAGCGACTGCGTGGCCGCTTCGAGAAGCCGCACCACCCTCAGGCCGGCGACGCCGTCGTTGAACGGAGTCTCATTCCTGTCGATGCACTCGACGAAGTACTTGGTCTCGAGTTTCAGCGCTTCGGTCTGATCGACCTTGGGAGCCCACATATCTCCCGAGCGATAACTCACCAGAAGATCGTAGACGCCCTGGCCGCGGGCGAGTTCAACCCCTTTGTCGTAGACTTTAATCTTCTCGTCGGCTTCGAGATCGTTCCACACCACCATTTTTTTCTCACCGCCGATCAAAGTGGTTCGCACCTTCACCGGAGAGAGCCAGTTCACATTGATGTGGGCCAGCATGCGCGAGAAGTAGATGGTGACGTACGCCATGTCCTCCAGGCCGTTCAGGTGGCACTGGCCGGTGGCACTGATGCTTTCCGGCTCGGCGTCCAACAGGTAATTCATGATGGCGAGATCGTGCGGCGCCAGGTCCCAAATCACGTTGACATCGTGTTGGAACAGGCCGAGGTTGACGCGCGAGGAATCGTAATAAAAGAGCTTTCCGAGAATGCCCTGATCGACCATCTGCCGGATCTTCCGTACAGCTCCGGTAAAAAGAAACGTGTGATCGACCATGATTTGCAACTTCTTGGCGGCCGCGAGATCGATCAGTTGCGAGGCCTCCGACGAGGAGGAAGTGAACGGTTTCTCGACAAAAACGTGTTTGCCGTTTTCGAGCGCCATTTTGGCGAACTCGAAGTGGGTCCAGACGGGCGTGATGACCGCTACTGCGTCGATGTGGGGCGAACGGACGATCTCCACAGCGTCGCCGGTGACCTGTATACCCGGATGAGCTCTCCTGGCGCGCTCCTGCGCGACGGGATTCGCATCACAGACGGCGGCCAGTTGACAGCCGTCAGCGGCCTGAAAGTTCCGGGCCACCACGGGTCCCCAGTAACCATAGCCAATAATTCCAACCCGAATCATGTTTCCTCCGAAAACCGAAGGGATGTTTAATGCGCCCCGTTTGCTGAAAAGACGGCGAGGGGTGTCTGCAAGAGAATCTTGATGTCCAGCCAGAGCGACCAGGAAGTCGCGTAGCGCAGGTCCATGCGAACCATGTCGTCAAATTTCACGCGGCTTCGTCCCGACACCTGCCACAAGCCGGTCATTCCCGGTTTCGCCGCCAGCAGACGGGTCCGATGCCATACGTGATAACACTCCACTTCGTAGGGGACCGGCGGCCGCGGGCCAACCAGCGACATATCCCCCTTCAAGACATTCAGAAACTGCGGCATTTCATCGAGGCTGGTTTTGCGCAGGAAACGTCCGATCCATGTGACGCGCGGATCGGCGGTCAGCTTGTAGACAGCCTCGCCTTCCGGCGTCTGGCTGGAACCGTTGGTTATAAAGCGCTTTACATATTCCTGGTGGATGGACGCATCGTTGTTGACGCGCATGGACCGGAACTTCAGGAAGTTGAACTGTCTGCCGTATTGCCCGAGCCTTCGCTGACGAAACAGGACTGGTCCTTTGGACGTAAGCTTGATGACGATGGCAATGCCCAGGAACAAGGGCAAGCCGAAGAGCAGAGCCAGCAAGCTGCCCGCCACATCCATCATTCTTTTCGCGAGACGGGGCCAACGCTTCGGCGCAGTCTCGTGCAGCAGGTCATCGTACAACCCTGATTTGGTTTCGTCCACGGGGCTGCGCTGGTCCCAGTCTTCGGGAAACACGAGGAACGACAGCCGGATCTGGTTGATCTGGCCGATCGTCAGAGTGCCGGTGAGCGCTTTGGTTACCTTGGTAAGCAGGGCGTTGGCGACAGAACGCCCGTCCGTATCGGCGCCGAGCTCCGTGAAAATCACGCCGATGGTGGACCCCTCCTTGTACCACCCTTTGGTGTCTGTGTCGCGGGTCGAGCGGGACAGTGCGAGCAGCACTTCCTCGAGCGCGTGGTGGTCGCTTTCAAGCTTCAAAAGCCTGGCGGATTCCAGGAGCATCAGCACGAAGCTCCTGCCGGAGCGTTCGGTCCGTTTGCGCTCGACGAACAGCATGCGGGCGAAAAGCTCCCGCGAGAGTATCCCATAATCCTCCATTAGGATAGAGGTCTGGGTGGCGTGCGAGTCTCCGTGACGCCGGTTTAGCAGTGAGGTGTATCGTGTTGGGCTTGCCACAGTCTTGCTCGCCTCTATTGCTCGATTGTGGTTATAGTCCACAGAGCGCGATAGCTACCGAAAAGACGAAATGCACAACGCCGGGAATCGTGAAAAATCATTACCGCTGGCGCAAGCTGCCGCCCTAAAAGTCCCATTCGCCACATCTTCCTCGGGATTGCTCCAGGCTGAAGAGCTAGCATTTTCATTGCCACACCATTCCGGCGGAACCAGCGCCTTTTCAAGGAGATACAGATAAGTCCGGTCGGCGTCTAAAGCAGTGGCCAGACACCCGGGAGGATACGGCAGCCTGCTGATTGCCAATAAAGAGGCTTGAAAACTCCAAATCTTTGGGAAAAGGGAGTTGAGCAGCATGGCAAGACCGCCTTTTCCCAAACATTGGGACTGTGAAAAGAGATTTTTTGGATAAGTCGCCACAATTTGGCAAAACTCCGAGAAGCCGCGGGGCGTCGTTGAGCTCAACCTACCGCGCGGCGAGTCATGACAGGTGGCGAAACTTGCAGTGGGGGCCGCGACTCCCCTGAAACCGAAGGCATTTCGCCTCGCGGCTGAATGAGCTGTGGAGCCTTCTTTTCCTTCTTGATTGACAGCCTTTTCATTTTGTACAGCAGGGCCTTATAGTCGATCTGCAGCACTTTCGACGCCTGCTTACGGTTCCAGTTTGTGGATTTCAGGACGCCGATGATGGCAGCTCGTTCGGCCTCTTGCTTGTCCCTTGCCACCTGCTCGAGCAAGGAAGCAGCCCCAGGAGACGCACTGGTCAAGTCGCCGTTAGAAGGCGTGATCGGAATGTTGACCGGCGGGGGCGCGGCAGCCGGGGTGGTTGCAGCGAGTGCCGAGCCATTAACCGGCTTCTGTTGCAGTTTGTGGCGCAGTTCCTGCTCTATTGATATCGCCTCCCGGAAAACCAGGAACTTGCGGATCATGTTCTCAAGCTCGCGGACGTTACCAGGCCAGTGGTAGTCCAGGAACAATTCCTTGAGCGTCGGCGGGATCTGGATAGCCGGCGCGCCCGGAGCAGTGTGCTTTCTGACCAAAAACTCCGATAGCGGAATGATATCCTCTCTCCGTTCGCGCAGAGGCGGGACCCGGATGCTGATCACATTGAGCCGGTAATAGAGATCCGCACGGAAGCGGCTTTCAGCCATGGCTTTTTCCAGGTCGCAGTGCGTGGCGGCGATGACGCGGACGTCTACCTTTATGGTTTCCTTGCCGCCGAGGCGCTGGAATTCCTGGTCTTGTAGTACTTGGAGCAGTTTAGCCTGGAGTCTGAAATCCATGTCGCCGATTTCGTCGAGCAGGATAGTGCCACCATCGGCGAGTGCGAACATACCAGGCTTCCTATCGACCGCGCCAGTGAAGGCGCCCCGCTCATAGCCGAACAACTCGCTTTCCACTAATTCGGACGGAAGGGCAGCGCAATTCAGCTTCAACAAGGACTTCTTCGCACGTGGGGAGCAGGCATGCAGCTCCCGTGCCAAAACTTCCTTTCCGGTACCCGTCTCTCCCAGGATCAGAACCGGTGCTTCGGACCAGCCAATTTCGCCGAGCACGTCCTGCAGTTCCCGCATTTGCGGGGAGGTGCCAAACAGGATCTGCTTATTTGCGGGTGCGGCCGTTCTCTCGATGCCGTTGGACACCACGGGCGGCGTTTTGTCGAGGACCACTTTGAGCGCTTTTCGGAGATCGTCGGGTCTGATTGGCTTAGCGATGAAATCGTTGGCCCCGCTCTTCATGGCGTCCACTACGTTCAGCGCTGAAGATGCGCCCGAAATCATGATGACGGGCAGATCTCGATTGAAACGGCGGATCTCCCTTAGGGCTTCGATCCCGTCTCTGCGCGGCATGATGACGTCCAGCACAACCGCGGAAATTGGGACTTGGTTCGCGCGAAGGCAGGCCAGGACTTCTTCCCCGTCCTGTGCCACCTCAATTGAATATCCCTGGCACCGGAGGGCGGTCTCCAGGTAACCGCGAACCTCCAGATCGTCTTCTCCCAACAGGATTGTGCGACCGTTTTTGGCAACAGGCATCTGGGACTAGCTCTCCTCGATCCCAGCCAGACACACTCTTGTAGGGTCAATGTGCCCGGCGGGGACACGCGTATCGATCGGTTGAACAGGGAGGACGAAGGAGAAAACAGCACCGGCAGGGTGGCTCTCGGCCCAGACCTGTCCGCGATGCTGTTGCAGGATCATCCGGCAAATTGCCAAGCCGAGGCCCCCACCCGAGCGGTCCTGCCCGCCGGAATAAGAGGTATATTCCTCGAAAATCTTGACCAGGTGCACGGCCGGAATCCCCGGGCCGGAGTCGCGGATATCTACTCGCAAGGAGTTGGGGGTTCGGGACTGCTTGGAACGGCGGTCCTTTGATGGGTCCAGCGACGCGACGCGGCGGGTTCTGCGCTCCCAGAAGAACGGGTAGCCCCGGATCTCGATGGTCCCGTTCCGGGGCGTGAATTTGCACGCATTATCCAGCAAGTTGATGAGTGCCTGCTCGATTTGCGATTTTCCGAAGAGCAGGCCCTCTGGAGCCCGCTCGAAGTCTACCCTGACGGTAATCCGCTTGTCTTCGAGGAACAGTGCGACTTCGTGCAGGGCATGGTTTATGCAATCGCGCATGTCGGCCTCCTCGAGGTTCAGCTCTTGGTTGCCGTTCGGGCGGATGCTTAACTGGAACATCGAGTTGGCTATGCGGGAGAGTCGCGTGGCGCTGTGCTGCATTCTTCCAAGAACCTCCCGCTGGTCTGCCGTCAAGGAGCCGAGTTCTTCCTCCAACAATAATCCGCAGTAGCCGCTGATCGCGGTTAGCGGAGCTCGAAAATCGTGGAGAGAGCGGGCCAGGAAGTTGGTTCTCTCCTGGTCGTACTCCTGCAGCTTGAGGTTTGCCTGGATCAGGAACTGCAGCATTTCATCGCGTTCCACTCGCAACGTGTCTGTGCTTCCAGCGAGGTTGCCGTTGTCGTGAGCCTGCTGTTGCTGAACATCGCTGAGAAAAGCGCGCAGTGTGGCCGCCGTGACTGGCTTGAGCAGCACTTTGATATCGACTGTGCCAACCAGTTCCTGGAGTGCGGGCAGATGTTTACGGTGAAGGAGGAACAAGGATTTTCGCAGCTTCGCCGGATCAAGGTCTTGCGGAATGGCCGTTTTCCCGGGGATGAAATCCCACAGGCATAAGTCCTCCTGGGACGGACACTGGCCGGGAAACCCGATTTCCAGCTTCGATTCCGTGCCAGACATCTCGCCCAGGATCTCCCGGCAGAAATCGGCTAGTTTTTCATCATTTGAGAAGAGCAGAATATTCATTCTCGCCTGGCCTCCTATTCTGCGCTACGCACGCCCCACATATGCTGCCAGGGAGACGCCGCGCACGGCCTCATTCACTCCGTGTGGAACTCGGCAACCGGATCGACTGCGGGACCCAAGCTTACTGCACTGCCTTTTCTCGTTCCAACAAAAGCGCGATGTCCTTCTCCACAGCGCTCAGGCGATCATCCAACTCATGGATTTTGGCGACCGTAGCCCCGTCTGGAGCATGTGAATTACCGATTACACGCTGCATGGCCAAGCGTGCGAAATCCGAGATGTTCCGTGCACCATAACTCGGATAGTGTGCGCGCAGTGCTTCGTATTCCACCTCAGAAAGGCGGAGGCTGATCATCTTGTTTCTACGATCGGTTTCCATCATGGAGGAAAACTCCGGCAGGGGAGGCAGGCACTTGCAGCCACCCAGGCGAACGCGGCTTCCCCGTGATCGCCTGATTCTCAGCCAGCTTGGGCCATCTGGCGTGTGCGTTCGGACAGCGTCACGGCGCAAGGACCCATACGTTCGAAGATGGGGCGCGCCCACTCGCGGTCGATTTCGACGGCGACGGAACGTTGCAGCAGGTCAACGGAAACTATCAGGCGGTAAACCTTGTCCGTGCAGGTGACAATGCCTTCCAAGCCCGCCAGGGGGCCTCCTTCGATGTACACCTTGGAGCCGACGCGGAGAAACGGCCACGGCCGCGCTGGGAGCCCGGAACGAAGGACCGCCCTGATGGCCTCGATCTCTCCTTCATCAACTGGAACGGGGGTCTTGCCGGCGCCGACGATACCGATCACGCCGGGCGTGGTCAGGATGGGCATCAGGCGGTCGCTCGCGTCAAACCGGCAGAACAGATAGCCGGGAAAGAGTGGAAGCTCCAATTCTTTGATCCGGTCGGACCACCGCCGCCGGGAGCGATAGAGCGGAAGGAACTCTTCATAGCCCTTGCCGCGCAGCGTGGCCGAGGCGATGCTTCCCAATCTGGCCTGAATCTGAATGGCGTACCACGGCAGATTGTCTGCCGGCGATAGCGTCGCACGCTCGATCATTTCCCCTCCGGACTTCCCATCGCACTCAGCCGATGACACCATGATTTCTCAGCATCCCCAAGGCAGTCGAACAGGCTGCCGCCATTAGGGTCCCAATGGCGGGAACTACGCCTGAACGGTCACATTCAACCCGACTCCGATCGTATGTCACGCGGCTGTCACACGGCACACGCGGGCTGTAGACTGCATATTATTAGTCACCTGTCCCAAAGTAAAGAGAATAAATAGAGCAAAAGGTACTAGGAATGTGCGTTGGCGCACACTATATCACTGCATGACATCGTGATACACCCGCACTTCGTCATACACATTCGGCGGGTACGAGATCTAGGAATGTAGGCATCTTCTGACAAAGAATGGTACTTACAGGACCCCATGTGACGCGTCCGGTCCATCGCTGGTGCGACCTTGCTGAAGCGCTGCTGGAAGACGCGGATGCGTCGCTGAGGGTCGTGCGTTAGATTGGCCAAGACGATCAAGCGAGCTTGTGGTCGATGACATAGCGAACCAGGTCGGATGTCGATGTCAGGGCCAGCTTATTGAACACCCGGCGCTTGTAGGTGCTGACTGTCTTAGCGCTCAGGTTCAACTCGGCGGCGATTTCGCCGGTACGCCTGCCTGCCGCAACGGCCAGCAAGACCTTGGATTCCTGGGCCGAGAGATCGGCGTGGAGGGCAATGGAGCGCGCGTGGTCAACTCCCCGGCGAATCGATTCACTGAAGTACTTCTTGCCCTCGAGGACACTCCTGACAGCCTTCAGCAGAGTGAAACGGCCGGCGCTCTTGGAGACATAACCGGTGGCGCCGAGTCGCAGGGAACGCGCGGCGTAGACTGAATCCGCGTGTATGCTCAGCATGAGCACCGCGGTCTCAGGACGGCGGGCGCGGATTGCCTCCAGGATGAAGAAGCCGTCCTTATCGGGAAGACCGATATCGAGAATCACGAGACGCCAGGGCTGAGCCTCGATTTGAGCCAAGGCTCCTTCATAAGTCCTTGCCTCGCCAAAGGTGAGGTTGCGGAACTCTTGGCTCAGCACCTGCCTGAGACCCTGACGAAGGAGCAGATGATCATCGACAATCAGAATCGATAGTTTGTGCGGCTCTCTCATTATCCATCCCGAGCGGACGGCACACTCGCGCCATCCCGAGGCATTGGGCAAACTGACCGTAATGGTACTCGGGATTCTAAGCCTTACAAGTAAGAAAACCAATAGGGAAAAGTACCGGGTTTGCGTAAAAAACGCTAAACAAATGAAAGGAAAGAAGTTATACCGCAAGTAGTCATGCATCTTATAGACCGTAATGGACCATAAGATGTAGGTGTCTTCTGACGCTGAACGGTATCTCCAGAGTCATCCCGTTTGGCGTCCACGGTCTCCCGCCCGTGCCAAATCTCCACACCGCGTACGGAGATTCAGCGATCGGAAGCAGGCGTGAAGATTTACGTTTTTGCCGGCGCGCAGTTGACCTCTCGGGGCAGGCGGACCGTTACCGTGGTCCCCCCGTTTCGGCGGCCCGACCACTCAACGGTTCCGCCATGCAGACCGGCGCGTTCCCGCATGCTGAGTAGGCCGAGCGAGACTGAGGGGGACAGAAGTTTCGAATCGAAGCCCTTGCCATTATCGCTGACGCGCAAGGTGAACCAATCGCGATCGGTCCCGACGGCTACTGCCAGAGTTGTGGCATGGGCGTGGCGTATGACGTTGGTGAGGATTTCCTGGAAGATGCGGAAGACAGCCAGAGACGGCTCGGCGGCAAGACCAGCGCTCCGGGAGAGACCCCGGCGGCGGCAACGAATTCCGGTACGCAACTCGAATTCCTGGAGCTGCCAGTTGAGCGCGGCTACAAGCCCGAGATCCTCGAAAACAGCCGGGCGCATCTCAGCCGCGATCCTGCGGACTGTGTTCATGGACAAGTCGATCTCGCGGACAATCCCGGCGACGCGCTTGTCGAATTCACGCCGCGCTTCGGTCCTGCGGGGACGAAGCTGAGATGCCAGAGTTTCGAAATCGAGTTTCAGCACAGAGAGCATCTGGCCGAACTCGTCGTGGACTTCCCGTGAAATGCGCGCACGCTCCTCCTCGCGGGCGGATTCGACGCGCGCCGCAAGCTGGCGCTGTTGATCATGCGAGATTCGCAACTGCTCTTCGTAGTGATGGCGCTCGGTCACGTCCCGGAGATTGACCACTATTCCGCGCAGTCCCTTCACCTGAAGGCAGTTTGCCGCCCTACTCTCGGCAACGCGCCATTCTCCATCGCGGTGACGCAAACGGACGTGAGTCACCGCGACACTTGGCGGTGAATGCAAGATGTTTGAAAGAGATCCTCGAATGGCTTGTCGGTCGTCCGGGTGCACGTATTCCAGGGTATTGGTCCCGATTAGTAGATCCAGCGGGTAGCCGAAGACCCTTTCCACCGAGGGGCTTACGTACAGGATGGTGCCGGCGGCATCAATGACGATAATGACCTCCATGCCATGCTCGATGAGAAGGCGGCTACGTTCTTCGCTGGCACGGAGACGCGCCGCGGCCTCGACTCGGGCCGTGAGATCCTGGCAAGTCACCTGAACTTCATACGGTTTGGTCTCCCCCTCCCTGAACCGGGGGATGGCATCGATCGAAACCCAGCGCGGCTCCTCTGTCCGAGCGTTCCACATTCTCACCACGACATCGTGGACTTCGGACCCGGTGCGCAGCGCAACCAAGCTGGGGAACTCGTCCGCAGAGATCGGAGTGCCGTCTTCGCTCATCGCCCTCAAATGGAGTTCAGAGCGGTGCCGGCCGCGCGTTTCCTCAATGGAGAGGCCGAATAGCTTCTCGGTAGCTGGATTGGCCCGGAGCACCCGGCCCTCACCGTCAAAATAGGTCACGGCCTGACTCATGGTGCGGAATAGATCGGAATATCGTTGTTCCGATTCGCGGCGGGCCTCTTCGGCTTCCCGCAGGTGTGTTACATCGAGATTGACACCAATCACTCGCGCGGCCTCGCCGGCGCCGTCGGGGCACATCTTGGCCTTGCTGACGATCCAGTGGACACTGCCGTCCGGCCAGATGATGCGAAATTCGGTCTCGCTCGGTCCCTCTTCCCGCAGAAGGCTCTCGTGGTACGCTTGCACGCGATCCCGATCTTCGGGGTGCACAGTCGAGAGCCACTGAGCATAGGACATGGTCGTCTGACCGGCAGGCAATCCATAAATGCGGCAACACTGTTCTGAGCGGGTGATGCTGCCGCTGGGCACAGACCAGTCCCAGGTACCCAGCCCGGCTGCTTCCTGGGCCAATTTGAGGACAGTGGACAGGATTGACGGGTCAACGGCGTTTTGCGAAGCGGCGCCGGCAGATGACCTGGTATTCAATTCCCGGCTAATGAGCGCGCTGAAATCGCGCAGGGCGCATATTTCCGATTCCGAGAGCGGGCCGCGAGGCCGCGTGTCCATGACGGCAACGGCGCCGACCGCGAATCCCTCGGCAGTGACCACGGGCACTCCGGCATAGAAGCGGACTCGCGGGTCACCGGCGACGTGAGCGAGACCCGCGAATCTCTCGTCCGCGGTGGCATCGGGTATCACCAGGGCTTCGGGGCAGCCGATCGTGTGTGAGCAAAAGGACGCCGAGCGAGCGAGTTGGATCTGTTGGAAGCCGTGGGTGCACTTGAACCAGCTTCGATCATGGGCGACGAAGCTGATTGTGGCCATGGGTGCGTCAAAGAACTGCGCTGCCAGGCGCGTGATACGGTCGAAATGGGGATCGGGAGGCGTATCGAGGATGCCGCAGCGATCAAGAGCGGCAAGGCGCAGGTTTTCGGACGAGGCAGTAGGCATAGTTGAACGTGAGGCCGCGACGGCAGGCGGGGATCTGGAACCGGCCAACGGAGCCGGCGCGGTCAATCCAGTGGGATCATAACACAGATCAATCGAGGTACTGGATTTGCCAGCCTGTCTGGAAACCTCAACAAGGGAAAAAGGCACCCAACGCGATTTTCCGATAGTGCCGCTAGTCGATGCCGACGAGATGTCCGCCCAATACTCCGTCGTGGATGGAACCGTTTTGAAGGTGCATGGGATCGCCATTCGGATTGCTGAGATGGCCTTTCGGCGCCGGGAAACTCTCGGTTCTATACGCGAAAGCCTGCACCTTCTCACTCACCTCGTAGATGTTGTAGAATCCGCCTTCGGTCCGGCCAACGAGCGCGGGGACCGCGTGGATCGAGCGGACGCTGCCAGGTGCGCTTGGGTCCCCAAAGTCCACGTAAAACTCGAACTCGGATTTTATGGCGGTGGGAACAACGATACGTGCCTTAATATACTCGATTCTGAGACGCCTGCCGGCTGGAATCTCTTTGTCGACCGTGGCCGAGCAATTGCCGCCATTGCTGGGAATCGCGCACTCGAACTTTGCTTCGTAAACCTCCTCTTTCGCCTGGAACGCAGCTCTTGCCACTCCCGGGCCGATACCTGTCACCACCAGTACCGTGGCGGAAATGACCAACCCTAGAACAACTGATAGACAATTCCTCAACGTATGCATCTTGACTTTCCTTCCTTTCAGCGTGATATGGAATCTGCCCACCTACGACCTCCATTCTTGACTTGGACTCACGGCCGCATTATACACCTGCGATGACAGAAAGTCCCCGGATTGCGGCGGCTCCTGGCCGCCGCCGCTTACTGAATATCGACAGCGCCATTTGTCGCCGTCAGCTTCTGCCCCTCTGTATCTCTGACCACCAGCCGGATCAGATAGGTCCCCGGTTTCACGTCAAAGCTGGTCCGCACCGTAACCCCTTGGCCCAGCCGCTCCAGCGTTTCATCCTTGAGCCGCAATGTTACCACCTTCTTGATCCCCTGCGTGTAGTTTCCATTGCGATCGAATAGACCGTACACCAGGGTGACTTCATTACGGTTCCGGCCTTCCACTTTTTGAAACTTGAATAGTTTCAGATTCAAATGAGCCAGAACGGCGACTCTGGCGGTCTGGTCGCTGGCCTTGAAGAACTGAGTGTGCATTTCGACGGGGAGCTCGAGGATCTCCTCCCGTGAAAAGAGCGCCGATTCAATCTCCTGTTTGGCATTCTCCGCTTCATCCTCCAGATGTTTCGGAGCGTAATAACCGCGCCGCGCCTGTATGCTGACGCCGGGCTCGTTCTTCAACGTAACCTTCAGACTGTGAAAGCTGCCGTCCAGCTTCAGGTTCTGCGGAGAGAAGCCCAGCAGATAGATATATTCCGGCGTGGCCGCCAACCGCCGGAACCCTTCATCCAGGTCGTTGCTGTTCTGGTAGAACGTTCCGCCCGTGCCTGCGGCCAATTCCGCCAGGATATCGGCGCGGGCAATCGCCGCCGTAAGCGTTCCGCCTCTTCCGCGGGTGCTGACATCCAACGCGGGATCGGTAAAAAGCCCGCGGGCGTCCAGCGTGCTGATGATCACGTTGGCCTTGATGGCGCGCTCCAGAACATCCGTCAGCTCCTGTATGTACTCCGGCGCCATGGTGTTGAAGCCCGGAGAAATAAACAGGATCGTGCGCTGTCCCGGCGCCACCGCCATTCTCTTTATGAGTTCCCTCAGATTGGCGAACGAGGCGTAAGTTCTCAGCTCCGCATCATTGAGCGCGCCCGTCCGAACCATGACCCCGGGCCGCACGCGCAGCAGCGCCTCGTGCAACTTCGTTCGGTCATCCGTAAAATCCAGGCTGACCTCGCCGGACATCGCATAAACCGCCGCCCGATCCGCTGGTTCGAGGGTTGCCATGTGCCGGTCCGCGGCGTCCCGCACGCGACTGAGATCGCCCGAGTTGAGATGGACATCGTCGAAGAGATAGGCCACAAAGCGCTCGGGGACAATCACCGGCGTCCCTTTTTCCCCCGCCATCGCCGCCGGCTTGTCTCCTGATGCCTTCGATTCCTGACCACCCGGCGCGCCTGGCTTTTCCACTGTGAACCGGGAGATTTCCTGCGCCTTGCCCTTATCGAAAAGCTGAAAGTTCTCCTTGCTCAGGTTCCCGATGGCGTGTCCCTGAGCGTTGCGCACCACCACCGGCACCATGACCAGGTTCACCTTGGCCTGGAACGCCGTGGGCTCATCGCGGGTGGCCATCTCGGGCACGTTCTGACTGGCCGCTGGTTGCGCCTGGGCGGGCGCCGGCGGCTGCCCGGCTGTGCCCTGGGCGCGCAGCATCGCGCACTGGGCCCCAACCAGCACCAGGGAATGCAGTAGAAACCTCATGTACCTACAGCTTCGCACTGTTTGCCGGTTTTGAAAAGGAAGAGCCCGCCCGCTGCGGATGGCCGTTTATGCGCCGCCGCGCCCGCCCCTGCTGGGCGCTTTCCTGCCTCCGCCCTTTTTGCCTCCGCCCTTCCCATTGCCCTTCCTCTGCTGGGCTCCCTGAGGGGCGGAATACATCAGCGGCGTCGCCAGCATGATGCCGAGTAAACCAAGTCCGAGAATCCTGCGAAGTGACATGAGTAGACTGCTCCTATATATGATTGCTCCCCACCGGGCCGGAGTTCCCTAATTCTCGCCCCGTCCTGCGGGCGCGAGTGCCGGCTTATCGGTACCGGTACAACTTCACGCGCTGGATGGCGCGTTCTCCCAACGCCAGGCGTACGCCGCTGCCGGACTGGCCCAGGGCGGGAGGGTCGGATGAAATCACCGAATCGTCGCCACCCAGGAAGTGCGTCGCCACCCACTTGCCGTTGTTGTCGAACCGGCCCGCTTCCTGCTCCGCCAGACCGGCAATCGGCGGCCCTGGTGTATGGGGCGTGAAAGTGATCAGCAGGTTATTGCCCGCCAGCAGGTACTCGTCCGGGCCGGCCGCCATGAATACACCATAGCCGATCGTGTCGGGGACGACATTCGGATCGCGGCGGCCGCGCGGAATGCTCACGTTCAGGATGTAGTTCCCCAATTTCACGTGTTCCTCCGGCCTATGATTGTCCAGCGCCACTCCCGCAATCGTGCCGCTCGTCTGGTGCTCCAGGATCTGGGGAGCGACTTGGGAAAGGATCAGGAATGCCTGTGGCAGCGGCTGCAATTCGTATTCCGGAGGTGGCGGCGGAAGTGGCTTGTTGGAGCCGGGCCCGCCAAACCCCACCAGCGCTTCCGGCGAACCCATCCCCGGCGGAGAAATCACTGCCGGTAAATTCATGCCCGTCCTGGTGAACCAGTCCAGCAAGCCGCCTTCACCCATCCCGGAAAAACCGATCGCGCGCAACTGGCCGATGGCATAGAAGGCCTGTGCGGCGCCCCGGCTGTCGCTGTTGGCTTCGACCGTGAAAGACAGGTTGCCGGAGCGGGTGTACCGGGTGGTCAAATTGATCATGGCATTCGCGAAGCCCTGGTAAGAGGAACTCGATACGTAAGCATCGGGGCAGAACATGTCCACCAGAGGAGCGCCCGCTCTCCATATGTCTTGCACGTGGTCTTCCGCCTCGCCCCTCGGATAGCCATTGAGCCCCCAGTCTTCACCCAGCCACACATTCACGAACATGGGGATCGGGTACTCCTTTTTGCCCGCCTCCGTGACACGATTGACATAGCGAGCATAATTCCAGGCCATGAAGATCTCGTCCCCCTGCTGGCCCTTGCCGAATACTTCTTCCCAGGTCCCCGAGGTTTTGAAACCGGCCGCTTCCCAGACTGTGCGGAACTCCGGAAGCAACGCATCTTTGTGCTTCTGGAGGTAATCCATCAGCTCGGCCGGGACGGGCGCCGCAAATGCTTTGTTGGCCAGCGGAGACCGGTCCCGCGTGTCGCCGAGAATGCCGATTTCATTCTCCACTTGCACCATGATCACGCGGTGCGTCCGGTCCACCTCGCGGATATGGCGCATCAGGGCCGCCAACGCGCGGGCATCCGCTTCCCAGTTGTTCTGGCTCAAGGTGGAGAGGGTTTCGAGGGATCTGCCGTCCCCGATTTGTGCGCGCGGGAAGCGATCCTGGTCGGCCTTCACCCAGGTGGGCGCGAAGCTCGAGAGGCCGTTTTTCCAGCTTCCGAACCACACCAGGACGATGCGCTGGCCGATCTCGCTGGCGTCCTCGATCATCGCATCCACGATCCGGAAGTCGTACTTGCCTTGCTCCGGCTCGATCCAGTTCCACCCCACCGCAATCGCCGCGCTGTTCTGGTGCCCCGTGCTGGCCATCACCGAGAACATGTATCGCAGGTACTCCAGGTTGGATGGCGCGCTGGTGGGCGGTTCTGCGCCCAGAATGAGGAAGGGTTTCCCATCGACGATCAACTGCGTGGCCAGGCCGCGCTTTTCCAGATGGGGAATGGCCGCATCCGCGGGTCTGGTCTGCGCATACGCCGCGGAGACGGCCAGGGCGCAGACCACGGCGCCGCCGGCTCGAATCGAAAGTAGCATGATGTTTCTCCCTGTTGGCATCCTGGCCGGGCACACCTGGCCCGGTGTCGGTTACTAGGTTAATGAACCGTGTTGGCCGAGCCGGATGAGCCAGTATCTCCTTCCTGGCTTGCGTTCCGGCAACCGCGGTTACCCGCTACATCATGCCGGCGGACATGCGGTCCCACTCCGTGGTCGGCTCGAAGAAGCCCGGCCGCTTCAGCCACTTCTTGAGACCTTCCAGGTCGTAATCGTGGCCCATGCCCGGAGTATCCGGCACCGTCATGAAGCCCTTCTCGATAACCGGTTTCTGCCAGCCGGTCACCACCGAAAAGAATTCGTCGATGTGGTCGCAGTCGTGTATTTCGAGAGCCATGAACTGCTCGCAAGCCGCGGCCGCATGCACCGAAG
>Ga0326728_10010948_pt1 | contig 20959 bp, 18 predicted proteins | sample MB3enrmetagenome_FD_207602 | JGI IMG/M metagenome (GOLD analysis project Ga0326728, IMG submission 207602) | Lab enriched peat soil microbial communities from McLean, Ithaca, NY, United States - MB31MN | ecosystem: Environmental > Terrestrial > Soil > Wetlands > Peat | place: USA: New York... | reverse complement strand
ATTAACCTGACAATGACTTATCGATCAGGAAAGGTGGATGTTCCGGCGCTGCACAACGTGAACTTGACGGTCAGGCAGGGAGAGTTTATCGCGGTGATGGGGCCGTCCGGATGTGGAAAATCGACACTTCTTCATCTGTTGGGAGGGCTGCTGCAACCTACCAGCGGCAAGATCATCCTGGACGGCACTGATATCTCCAAGCTGACTGACGCGGAGCGTACGGCTATCCGGCGGAAGAAGATCGGCTATGTTTTCCAGAGATTCAACCTGCTGCCTACACTTTCTGCCAAGGGGAACATCGAGCTGGCGAAAAAGATTCATGGCAACGGCCATTTGGGCCTAAACGGTGTGGACCACATCATTGGCATGCTTGGACTCAGCGAAAAAATCAATTCCAAACCCACTGAATTATCGGGGGGAGAACAGCAGCGGGTCGCCATTGCGAGGGCTGTGATCAACCGGCCCTCGATCATTCTGGCGGACGAGCCGACCGGCAGCCTGGATTCACGCAACTCAAATACGGTTCTGCAGATTCTCAGGGACCTCAATGAAAAGCTCAGCCAGACGATCGTGATGATTACTCATGATTCTGAGGCGGCTTCAATGGCCAGCCGCGTGGTTGAAATGAAGGACGGCCAAATCCTCAATCCAGCATCCAAGTTTTCCTACGAGCCGGAATTCGAGAGACTTTACTGAACCACAATGGCAAGTGTCAGGAGAACAATCCGGAACATTTTCGTCTGGTCCTATGAGCGCGGTAGCATCCAGTACGACATTATCTGCGCTCTGATTCTTGCCTTTATCTTTTTCGTTCCTCGCAGCTGTTTCGTCTCCAAGAGGGCAGAGAGTCGGGGCGTTTCAATTCAGAAGGCTAGCGTCGTGCCTGCCGTTGCCCATTCCGACAATGAACACAGATAGGAGCAAAAGTTTGCTTCCGCCTCGCGCTCGACTCCTTGCGTTTTTGGCATTGGCGATCTGCCATTTGTCGCCTGTCGCTGTTAAGATCGGATCAGGTGCACAGGGGAAGGAGAATCCGGAGCTTCAGCGGATTTTCCTTCAGATGGAAGCGGCTGGAAGGAATTTTCGCAGCTTCGAGGCGAAAATCTCGGAAAAGAAATACACCGCGATTTTGAAGGAATTCGGCAACGCTGAAACGGGCGAGTTCTACCTTGCCCGCGCCAGAGACGGCTCCACAATGATGCGCCAGGACATTTCCAGTCCAGGGAGAGTGATTCTCACCATAAAGGGTGACCTGTTAACGAGATACTGGCCGAACCTCAAAGAGGCTCAGGTCGCGAATCTCGGCAAACACAAAGACAAAGCGGCTGAACTCTTGGCGCTCGGGATAGGTCGGCCTCCGACGGATATGCAGAAAAGTTATGATATTTCCTACCAGGGGGAGGAATCGGTCGGCGGTGTGGCTTGCTCTGTTCTTGTCCTGAAGCCGAAAAATCCCCAAGCGGCCGCTCTTTACACTACCATCGTCTGGTGGGTTGACAAATCGACCGGGATTCCGATCCAGCATAAACTGCAGGAACTGAGCAACGACTATCTTCTAGTGACGTTTTCGAATGAGAAGCTGAACTCCAAAATACCAGATTCAAAGTTCGAGCAGAAGCTTCCAAACGATGTGAAGGTTCAAAGACTGCAGTGAACGCTGGATGCTGTTGCAGCATGCTCGTGACCCGAATTTTCGGCTTCGCCTGTTGGCTTCGGCAATTCTTTCCACGTGTAATAGATCCGGTCGACGACCGTCCAATTGCCGAGTACGGCAAGAATCCACAAGACTGCTTCCATCCGGTGTGATAGCGCACCGATAATCAGTAGCACAATCCTTTCGGGCCGTTCCATAAACCCGATTTTGCACGTGGGGATGAGGGATTCGGCGCGGGCACGCGCATAGCTCGTCAGAACCGCGCCCATAAAGACGACCCCGACCAGAACTACGTAGCCGAGCATCTGTTTCCTGGCGTAGTAGACCATCAACCCCTGCAGAATGATCACGTCGGAGTAGCGATCGATTACCGAATCATAAAAAGCGCCGAAATCCGTTTCCGATCGAGTGACTCGGGCAACCTCGCCATCCAGCATATCGAACATACCGGCGAGGATAATGACAAGTCCTCCCTGAAAGAAGGCACCGTATCCGAATTCCCAAGCCGCCCAAAAGCTGATGAGCACACCGATGAATGTCAGGAAGTTCGGGTTGACCCGATACCGGCTCAACACCCTGACGATCTGATCCAGCAGAAATTTGCCTCCACGTCCGATAGCAGCGCTGAACATGGCGCTTAGGCTAGGTCAAAACGGCGTGAAAGGCAACGACTTTATGCGTTTCTAAGCGCGGGTTTTGCCCATTTTACACGGGAACGAGCCGCGTAAAAGTCATGGGTGGACAAAATCAATTCCGCTAAAAGACGCGGAAGCGGATGGTCAGGTATTTTTTGGGATCCTGCCTGAGGTCGTACAACAGCTTGCTGATTTCTGCAGAAGACTGGTCGAGATTGTTGTACAGGCCAGGATCCTTCAGCAATTTCCCCATAGTCCCTTTCCCCTCTTCAATCTGTTCGGCCAAAGATGCAAAACGTTCCAGGGCAGTCTTGCTTTTTTCATAAAGCTCTGCGTCGCGGGAAAGTTTTCCAAGCGTTCCCTCTCCCTTTTCGATCCTGTCCATCACCAGGTCTGCTTTCTTGAGAGTCTCGGTAGCCGAGTCATACAACGTGGGGTCGTTTATGAGCTTTCCGATGGTTCCTTTCCCGTTCTGTATGTTTTCGGCGATGTCATCAAATTTCTGGAGAGAATCGGTCAGGTGCTGGTACAACTCCGGATCGGACACGACTCTGCCAAATGTGCCGTTGCCTCCGTGAAGATCGTCAATCAGACGGCTGGCTCGCGCGAAGGTTTGGTCTGCCTCGCGAGCCGTCTTTTGCATTTCCTGGATGGCACTGGATATCTCTGCTCCCACTTTATCCGCATGGACCTTTGTCACGATGTCTTTGAACTGTTCTGAGAGTACGCCGAAATTGGCAACCACGTCGTTGGCCCCCGTCATAATCTCACGGAAACCCGGGTGCTGGAGGCTTTCAATGACGTAATAATCTCCTTGTTTGCGTGGAACTTCGCCGTAAATTCCCGGAGATATGTCTATAAAGGAATCGCCGATCAATCCTCTGGATTCGATGCTGACTTCGGAGTCCCGGCTGATTCTGTTCAAATATTGCGGACGTATTTCGAGCTGTACTTCGACAATCCGGATATCTCCCTTCAGATTGCGGATCTGTTCTTGCAAGTCACTGCGCTGGGAATCGGTAAGTTTCGAATCCGGGGCCTCAAGCGTTTTTTTTATTTCCCTGATTCGTTGATAAACCTGTGCATTGCCGGGAAACGCATCGGGTGAGACGATCGTGACTTTGCGGACTTTTCCAATTTCTATTCCCGCGAGCCACACCGGCGCCCCTGATTTCAAGCCGCCAACATCCGGAATGAAGGTCATCATCTTGATCGATTTCGAAAACCAGCGGATCCCCCAGCTTTGTTGCAGGATAAAGGTGGAGAGCAGCAGGAGGGCGACTATAACGAAGATCCCTACCTTCATCTGGGCCAAGGACACCTGTTTCTTTTGCGGCATGTTGCTCCTTTGTGCGGGCACGGTCGCCCGTTAAGTCATTTCTTCGGCAGGGCCCTCACGGTTGAGGGTACGAAACCGTGTTATGCGGTAAAGGTTCTGATATAGGGCAGCGTTGAATCCATCAACTCCTGGTAGCTACCCTCAAAACAAATCGACCCGTCCTGGAGCATGATGAAGTTGATGTTTAAGAGACAGAAGGAATCTCCTCCCAAATTAAAATTTATGCGGCCATTTTGGCCGGCTGATGCGTATTCGCTCGCAATGATCGCTGCGGCCTGAAGGTCGTGGGTAACGAAAACGCTGGTTACGCCTTCCAAATCCCGCAGCTTGATCATTAATTCTACTATAACCCGCTTGGTTATTGGATCCAAACCTGCCGTTGGCTCGTCGTACAGAACCACCTTGGGTGTCCCGACGAGCGCACGTGCAATACCCACTCGGCGCTTCATCCCGCCTGAAAGATCGGCGGGCATTTTGTCGATCGCTTCCTCAAGTCCCACGAAACCGAGAAGCTGGGAAACCGCGGCATCAATTTCAGCGTCGTCCATGACGCCTTCCTCGGAAAGCCGATATCCGACATTTTCTCTTACGCTGAGAGAATCGAAAAGCGCGCCTTCCTGGAATACCATCCCGATGTCGCGACGTAGGACGACCAGCTCTCGCTCAGTCATCAGGGTAATATCGCGTCCATCGAACAATATCTGTCCGGAATCGGCACGGATAAGGCCCAGGAGTAGCTTCAGGATCGTAGATTTTCCGGATCCGCTTTCACCGAGAATAATTTTCGTTTCTCCGGGTTTGATTCTGAAGCTGACGTCTTTCAGAACCGCCTCATCATCGAATGATTTGTAGACATTCCGAAATTCAATCATGTATTGATCAAGGGAGCGATGTAGATGAGCAGGTTGTTAAGGAAGAAATCGGCCGCGATAACCAGGATGGAACTGCTGACGACAGCCTGAGTCGTGGATTTCCCGACTCCCTCCGTCCCCCCATGAGTGCGAAGTCCTATGTAACACCCGGTCATTGCTATGATGAAGCCGAACACCAGGGGCTTAACAAGAGTTCCTACAAGATCCGAAAACTGCATTGCGCTCATTGCATCGGACCAGAACTGATTCGAGCTGATCAGAAGCTTGTAGGAAGCAATAACCCAACCGCCCAGCATCCCCATGGTGTCGCACATGATGGTGAGCAGGGGAAGCATGATAATCATTGAAATCATTCGCGGGGTGACCAGGCGACGGGTAGGATCAGTTCCAAGAGCACGCATTGCGCTGATTTGTTCTGAAACAACCATGGATCCCAATTCGGATGCAATGCCGGAACCGATGCGTCCGGAAAGCATCAGCGCAGAAAGAACCGGCCCCAATTCGCGGATCAATGTCAGTGCAACAAGCTGGCCGGTCATGCTGACGGCACCATATCTGCGAAGCGCGCCTTCCGATTGAATGGCGAGCACTGCGCCGGTGAAAAAACCTGTCAACAGAACGATCGTAAGAGAGCCCACACCGATCCGGTCCATCTGAAGGATGATTTCGCGCCCGTAAATTGGTCGGGTAAAAAGGTTCGCAATAGCTCGGCCGGCAAGGAGAGCGTAGGACTGAATTTCCCAGATTGCTCTCAACAGAAAGCGGAAGGGAGATTCCAGCACCCTTGTTAGAGTCTTATCCATAATGTTTGACTAACCTCGGTGAAGTGTATTGAGGAGCCCTTTACGAGTCAAGGCTTTAGGTGTTTATGCTCACCGCGAAGGCGCAAAGTCTACAAAGCCTCTCAAAAATATTCTTCGAGCACCCTTGCGCACTTTGCGCCTTTGCAGTCGCATCGCTTTGAACATGGGAACCTCGTGAAGTACAATATGGCCACTATGCTACGATGGATGACAGCCGGTGAGTCTCATGGAAAATGTCTGACTGGGGTGCTCGAAGGGCTGCCCCGGGGACTCGCCGTCGATTTAAGCTCTATCAATCTGCAGCTTCATAGAAGACAGCTGGGTTACGGCCGGGGTGGCCGCATGAAGATAGAACGGGACGAGATCGAGGTTACGTCCGGCGTGCGGCATGGATTGACTTTGGGAAGCCCGATTTCTTTTACAATAAACAACAAAGACTGGGATCATTGGCAGGATGCCATGTCAGTCGGACCAGCGCCGGAAAACGCCAATATTCAAGCGGTGACTCGCCCGCGGCCCGGGCACGCCGATATGGCGGGTGCGCTGAAGTTTCAGACGTACGACGTTCGTGACATACTCGAACGAGGCAGTGCGCGCGAGACTGCGGCCCGAGTAGCGGTGGGCGCGTTTTGCCGGCTTTTTCTCTCCCGTTTCGGTGTGCGGATTGGAAGCCATGTGATTGCGATCGGCAAGGAACGGGTGGCGAAAAAATTCGAAAATCCCGGAAGCGAAATGGTTTTTGAATTGGATCCGGAATCGCCTGTGCGCTGTCTGGACCCCGAGGCACAGAAACGCATGATGTCGCTCATCGATGAGACAAAAAAAGCCGGCGATACTTTGGGGGGCTGTGTCGAAGTGGTCGCGGCTCCAGTCCCGCCGGGACTCGGATCCCATATTCAATGGGATCGCAAGCTCGATGGCCAAATCGCCCAGGCTATGATGAGCATCCCTTCGGCCAAAGCTGTCGAAATCGGAAATGGAGTGGCCGGGGCCGGGCACCCCGGTTCGGCTGTGCATGATAAGATATTCTATGATGCTCAGGCCAAACGCTTCTTCCGAAAAACCAACCGGGCCGGCGGTGTGGAGGGTGGCATCAGCAATGGGGCGGATATCCGGGTGCGAGTCCATGCGAAGCCGGTCCCGACTTTGCGGAAGCCACTCGCATCCGTGGATATCCGGTCGAAGGAGCCGTTCGAGGCTATCGTCGAGCGTAGCGATGTCTGCGTGATTCCAGCGGCGGGAGTTATTGCAGAAGCGATGCTGGGAGTCGTGCTTGCCAATGCCTTCCTGGAAAAATTCGGCGGCGATTCGATGACGGAGATTGAGGGGAATTACGCTAATTTCATCCGCTTGCTCCATCAGTACTAAACAACTAACAGTTGAAAGCAATGCGTGAGTTCCATTCGTTAATCGTCGATGATCAGGATCCCTTTACACCGGCAGCTATGTCTATTAAAATTAGTTGTTTGCTATGATATTACAGATCTTGAAGTATGGAGCCCCTGAACTGAGGACGGTTAGCAAGCCGGTCGATGTTTTTGATAACGAGCTCGAAAAAATTTCCCAGAACATGATTGAGACCATGTACGGTTCTCCCGGTATTGGGCTGGCAGCCCCGCAAATAGGGATCAATATCCGTCTGGTCACCATCGATCTTTCGGTGGGAGAGGACCCGAGCCAGCTAATTGTCATCTGCAACCCGGAAATCGTCTCGAGCGAGGGAGAACAGAAGAACGACGAGGGCTGTCTGAGCATCCCTGATTTCAGCGATACCGTTGCTCGCCCTCGGAAGGTGTCCCTGCGCGGACTGAATCTCAAAGGGGATGAGGTCAAATACGAGGGGGAAGATCTTCTAGCGCGCTGCTTCAGCCATGAAGTTGATCATTTGAACGGCATCCTTTTCGTCGACCACTTGAGTCCTCTGAAGCGAACCCTGATACGCAATAGAATTAAGAAGCTGACAAAGGCCGGTGAATGGTAAGCCATGCGCGTTGTCTTCTTGGGCACCCCTGAGTTTGCTGTTCCTGCTTTGCGCAAGTTGCAGGAAAATTCCCACGAAATTTGCGCAGTTTTTACCCAGCCGGACCGTCCATCGGGCCGCGGACAGAAACTGCAATCCAGTCCAGTCAAAATACTCGCCCTGGAATATGGAATCCCGGTCTATCAGCCCGAGAAAATAAGGATGGAGGAGAATCGGCAGATTTTCGAGGGCCTGCGCCCCGACTTTATTGTGGTTGCCGCATACGGCCAGATTTTGCCCGGATGGCTCCTGCAGTCGGCTCGCTTCGCGCCGGTCAACATCCACGCTTCGCTCCTTCCGCGCTATCGGGGCGCGGCTCCAATTGCATGGGCGATCATCAAAGGCGAGCCTCTGACCGGTGTGACGACCATGATCATGCACGAAAAACTGGATTCCGGCCCGATGCTCATGCAGCAGCAAACTGCTATCCCTTTGACCTTGACGGCGGGTGAGCTGGCGAAGGAACTTTCCGAACTAGGTGCGGAGCTCCTGATCCGTACCTTGCTGGATTGGCAGCAAATCATTCCGATCAGGCAGGACGAGAGCGAGGTCTCGTGGGCTCCGCGGATAACCAAGGCAATGGCCAAGATCTCCTGGGGAAAACCGGCCCTGGAAGTGCACAACCAGATTCGTGGAATGAACCCTTGGCCGGTGGCGTATTCTGATTTCCGCGGGGAACGGCTGCACATCTGGCGCAGCCTGCCGGAAGCTGAGGCAGCCGATTCCCGTGATACCCCGGGGACGTTTCTCGGATTCACGCGGGATGCTGCCCGCGTGCAATGCGGAAGCGGGACGGTGCTGAGTCTTCTGGAAGTGCAAATGCCCGGCAAATCTCATGTTACCGGAAGAGAATTTGCAAGCGGTGCACGCCTGCGCATAGGCGAAGCAATACTCTAAACAAGTAGCCAGGAGTAAGAAGCCAGTAAAACGAAAACCCGAGACCGTACCTGTTCTGGCACTGGTTTCTTTCTTCTGGCTTCTGTATTCTGATTTTCTCATGGTGTCCCCAGCCAGACGACTTTCCTTCAAACTGCTATGCCAAATTGACTCACGACGCCTCTTCAGTGACGACGCCTTGAACTCTGCCGACATTGAGGGGCTCGAGATCCGGGACCGGCATCTCACAACCGAAATCGTCTATGGGACATTGAGATGGCAGGGCCTGTTGGATTATCTGTTGGCTGGTGTGAGTTCGCGGCCATGGCAGGAGGTGGAGCTAGGAGCTAGGATTTTGCTCAGGATGAGCATTTACCAGATGTGGCAGATGGACCGGATCCCGGATCACGCCCTGGTCAATGATGCCGTGGAGCTTGCAAAACGGGACTTGGGAAAGGGGATTGACCGTTACCTCAACGGCATCCTGCGGCACTTGGCCCGAGCCCGTCCATGGACAAAAAATGAGTTTCCGTATGATGCCCCAGCCTGGGTTCAAAGATCATTGCCGCAGTGGCTTTGGGAACGCTGGTCATCGCGCTACGGGGAGAGTGTAGCGGCTGAGTTCGCAGATTCCCTAAACCGGCCTCCGGCGGCCGCATTCCGGCTGGGTGTGGACGATCCCGACAAACTAGCCTTCAAGGCTGTAAGATCAGATCTGGTCCCGGGTGCAGCGGTTCGGATATCCGGTCACTCGCAGCAGGATCGCAGCTATCGATATCAGGATGAAGCGTCACAGCTCATCCCTCATTTGCTGGGTTCTGCCACGGGTTGGCGGATTTGGGACGCCTGTGCCGCGCCCGGGGGCAAGACGGCCGTCCTGAGCGGGCTTTGCGGGAATTCGGGCCAGGTTGTTGCCAGCGACCTGCGCAAAGAGCGCATTTTGCGCGTCGCAGAACGGCTGAAAGCCTCGGGTAAGGTGGGTGCACATCTTCTGGTTGCCGATGTATCCAAGCCTGTGCCGTTCCGTTGCGGTTTCGACGCCGTGCTTGTGGATGTGCCTTGTTCCGGACTTGGGACTCTCCGAAGAAATCCGGAGATAAAATGGCATTTCAATCCCGCGGATTTTGCCCCCCTGCAGCGGATCCAAAAACGGATCATCGACTCGGTGTCAGGCGCCGTTCGAGTCGGAGGACGCCTTCTATATTCCACCTGTTCAACCGAACCGGAAGACAATGAGCAGGTAGTTGATTTTTTTCTGAAGAATCATCCAGATTTCAGCCTAGAGCGGCCGGTCTCGCCCCCGGGTATTGAAAACTGGACCGGTCCGGATCAAATGGTCAGGACGTTCCCAAGCGCTCGATTGTGGGACGGCTTTTTCGCAGCGCTGATGGTGCGAAGGAGTTAAGGGGCAAAAAAACGCCACGGATTTTACGGATTACACCGATGCTTGAATCTGTGATGATCCGTGAACTCGGTGGCGTTTTTCACTTTTGCTTACTTATTTCAGCGCAACCTGTTACAGGGCAATCGCCTTGCGCCGCCCAATGGCCTGTGCTAATCTTCACCGAACGCGCGAGAGACGCGCCAAGGTGGAACGGCAAATTGGGACGGAATATAGAAATTGCCCCCTCAATATTATCTGCGGACTTTGCTCATCTAGCTCGCGAAATTGAAAAGGTCGAGAGTGCCGGGGCGAACCTCGTTCATCTTGACGTTATGGACGGACACTTTGTTCCGAACATCACAATCGGGCCGCCGGTCGTTGAATCGATCCGCAAAATCACCACATTGCCTCTGGACGCTCACCTGATGATCGAGAAACCGGAACGATACCTTGACGATTTCATCCGGGCAGGAGTCAATTGGTTGTCGGTTCATGTAGAGGCGGATGCTCACCTGGATCGTACGTTGCAGCATCTGAAGGCACACGGGGTCAAGGCCGGCGTAGCCATCAATCCGGGAACTGCGCTGAGTTCGCTGGAGCAGGTATTGCCCATCGCCGATTTCGTGCTCATTATGACTGTGAACCCCGGGTTCGGAGGGCAAAAATTTATCCCATATACTTTAAAAAAAGTTAAACAGCTCAGAGAATCTATCGTATCCAATGGTTATACAACCCGGATTGAAGTGGATGGAGGTATAGGTCCGGGCAATTTGCACGATGTCCTCACTGCTGGAGCTGAGATCATTGTTGCAGGATCCGCCATCTTTAGCTCCCAGAAGGATGCTTCCGAGGCGGTTAAGGAGATGAAGGGGATTGCCGAGCGTACCATGAAAGCGGATCTCACATAGCTGCAGATCCTCAAACTCGGTATCCTTGTGTATTTGGAGGCAATGTAGGTGATAAGACTTACGGTACGCCATGTTTTTCTATGCGTTATCCTGCTTTATTCATGGGGATGCGCTCAAAAAAGTGCGAAGCTTCAGAAGAGCGTCGTGCCACCCGACAAGACCCTTTTTGAAACAGGACAGGAATTTCTGAAGAAAAGCCAGTACATCAAAGCGCGCCTGACTTTCCAGACCTTGATGAACACATATCCGGATAGCGAAATGGCGTCGGATGCGCTTCTGGCGATCGGCGATTCCTACTACGATGAAGGCGGAACCGAAAACCTGCTGCAGGCGGAGGATAGTTACAAGAATTTTGTCGTTTTCTTCCCTGCAAGCCCGAAAGCCCAGGACGCCGATTTTAAGATCATCGCACTGAACATCAAGATGATGCATGCGCCCGACCGTGATGCACACAATGCGTACAAGGCAGAGGAGTCAATCAACCGGTTTTTGCAACAACACCCCGACAGCGATTATGTCCCGATCGCAAAGCAGTCCCTGTTGGATGTTCAGGAAAATTTAGCTCTGGGTGTTTTTGGTGTCGGACAGTTTTATGAAGAGAAGAGGAAAAATTATGCCGGCGCACGGATGCGGTACCAGGATATATTGGACAAATATCCGAGTTTCTCGCAGATGGACGAGGTCCTGTTCCGGCTCGGCGGCGTGCTGGAAAAAAGCAACAATCCTGATGAAGCGGCCATTCAGTATGCGAAAATCGTCAGCGCCCATCCTTTCAGCGAACACGCCGACGAGGCAAAGGCTCGTTTGAATTCACTGGGCAAACCGATACCCGCGGTCGATATACAACTTGCGGCCCAGAATCAGTTTCGCGTAAAGGCCCCCGAGGGATTTTCGCCTTTGAAGCCCTTTATAAAGTTTGCGGAATCACTCGGGTTTACGGGCCAGCCCGATTTATTTCAGCAGGCGAAAAAGACGGTTGAAGACGAAAAGAAAACCGCCGAGGCAGCGGCTGCCAAAACCGGAGCGGGTGGCCAGGGGAGTGACATCCAGATCGAGGATGTGATTAAAAAGAGCGCTTCTGGAGAAACACAGGATGCAACGACTTTAGGAGCAGCCTCGAGCCCAACCGAACCCACCAGCGCGGACCAGAAGAAAGAGACGAAAAAAAAGAATAAGAAGAAGAATGTAGAGAAAAGTTCGTGAGCCTCCGATGACCCTAAAACTCCTTGTGGCGGATGACAGTGTAACAATACAGAAGATCGTCAGTCTGGCTTTTGGCGGTGAAGACGTTGTGATCAAGGCCGCTTCGGATGGGAATTCGGCCTTGGACTTAATCCGAACATCTAAGCCCGACGTTGTGCTGGCCGATGTATTTATGCCAGGCTGCAGCGGGTACGAAGTCTGCGCGCGCATCAAAGAAGACTCAGAACTGAAACACATTCCCGTTATCCTGCTGGTCGGGACATTTGAGCCGTTCGATGAGTCGGAAGCGTCCAGGGTAAGGTGCAACGGTTATCTGACAAAACCTTTTGATACCTCGGAACTCATCCAGACGGTTCATGCGCTGGTCGACAATGAAGTGCCGCCAATAGCAGAACCTCCCGCTGAGCTGGCCGCTGAAAATGTGCAAAGTGAGTCTTATGCTGCAAAGTCTGTCCGGGTGAGCCTACCCAACGGCCGAGGAGGTGTAACTCAAGCCGCACGGGACTCGTTCCTGGGAGAGGCCCGGATCCTCGAAGTCTTCGACAAAGATACGCCCTCTGCACAGGCCGTTCCGAGAAAGGTTGAGAAACCTGCTCCCGAGGAGCATATCTCGGAACAATCGCTGGATCTTATTGTGGAGAAAGTCGTCCGCAAAATGTCGCCGGAATTAATTCGCGAAGTGGCCTGGGAGGTAGTTCCGGAGCTTTCCGAAGCGATCATTCGAAGCACAATCAAAGAACGACAGTAAAAACGATTCTCCGCCGGACCCACCGCTAAGGCGCCAAGAACGGGACAGTGCGCGAAGAAACTTGCTTGAGCTCCGTTGCGTTCCTTGTGTATAGGCGGTTGCGTTTCGGCTTCCCCTAATACAGAAGCTCAGAACTCCTGATCCCGCGACAGGTGCATCGCCGTAACCCATTCCTCTCATAGAGCTTGGTAACAATGCATCGGCGTGGATAACGGAAAGTGAAATGGGCCTGCTTTCTCTCTATGGTCCCAGGAAACAAATTAACAAACGCCCGTAATACGTTCAATAACAAGCACTTATTAAATCCGGGGAAAAAGTTTCCTGGGACCATCCGCACCCGAGAAGGGAGGATCGGTCAACGTAGGTGCCAGCCCACTTTCCGCTGAGATCAGGAAATCTGAAGCTAGACTAAGCCTCCCAATTCCAATAAAATATCTCATTTTGTCCCTGCTCCGCTTCTCAACCAGGAAATGAGGTCTTGAAATGTCTCGCGAACCGCTCGCCAAAGCTTACGAACCTAACGAATTCGAGAAAAAATGGTATGCGTTCTGGGAAAACCAAGGATTCTTTCAGGCCGACAATACGTCGACAAAACCCCGTTTCTCGATCGCAATCCCCCCCCCGAACGTCACTGGTTCGCTTCACATGGGACATGCCCTGCAACATACGTTGCACGACATCCTTGTTCGGTGGAAGAGAATGAGCGGATACAACACACTGTGGCTGCCCGGAACGGATCATGCCAGCATTGCGGTGCATTATTTGCTGGACAAAGAGCTTGAAAAAGAGAGGCGAAGCCGCTTCGACCTTGGCCGCGAGAAATTCATGGAGCTTGCCTGGGAATGGAAGAAAACCAGCGGCGGCACTATTCTTAACCAGATGCGGCGCATGGGCGTTTCCTGCGACTGGAGCCGTGAACGTTTCACGATGGATGAGCAACTGTCGCGAGCCGTGGTCGAAGTATTCGTGCGTCTTTACGAAGAGGGGCTCATTTACCGTGGCGAATATATCGTCAATTGGTGCCCTCGCTGTAAGACCGCGATTTCGGACCTCGAAGTTGTCTACGAGCCTGCGAAACAGGGGAAACTCTGGCATATCAAGTATCCTGTGGCCGGCAGCGATGCATTTGTGATCGTGGCGACGACGCGCCCTGAAACCATGCTAGGAGATACCGCGGTCGCCGTACACCCGGACGATGAGCGGTACAAGCACCTCGTTGGGAAGAAGGTGATTTTGCCGGTCATGAACAGGGAGATCCCCGTGATCGCCGATTCATTTGTCGACCGGGAATTTGGCACGGGTGCAGTCAAGGTAACACCGGCTCACGATCCTCATGATTATGAAGCAGGCCTGCGGCACGGGCTCGCAAGGATCACGGTGATCGATGATTCCGGGGCGATGACGGAAGCGGCGGGGCACTATAGGGGAATGGACCGTCTTGTCTGCCGCCGAAAACTGGTCCAGCAACTCGAACACGAAGGGTACCTTCCGAAAATCCAAGACTATGAGTACAACGTTGCGCAGTGCTACCGATGCAAAACGGTTGTGGAACCCAAGATTTCGCTTCAGTGGTATTTGAAGATTGAGACGCTTGCGAAGCCTGCCATTGACGTGGTGGAAAACGGGAAAATTCAATTCGTCCCGGATAATTTCAAGAACCGCTATTTCGACTGGATGTACAACATTCACGACTGGTGCATTTCGCGCCAGCTCTGGTGGGGACACCGTATTCCAGCCTGGTATTGCGATTCCTGCGGTGAAATCACCGTTTCGCGGACAACCCCTTCAAAGTGCACTCGCTGCGGCAGCGAACTCCGGCAGGAAACAGATATCCTCGACACCTGGTTCAGCTCCGCGCTGTGGCCTTTTTCAACGTTGGGATGGCCTGACGATACGGCCGATATGCGCGTTTTCTATCCGACGGATGTCTTGATCACCGGGCCCGACATTATCTTCTTCTGGGTTGCACGCATGATCATGATGGGCCTCAAGTTTGCCGGGGACATTCCCTTTAAGCAGGTTCATATCAATGGGATTGTGCGCGATCCCCTCGGCGAAAAAATGAGTAAGACGAAGGGAAATATCATCGATCCGCTTCAACTGCTTGACGAATACGGAGCCGATGCCGTTCGATTCACTCTCTCGTCTATGGCCGTTCCCGGAACCGATATTCCCTTCTCGACAGACCGGATGAAGGGGTACAGGGCGTTTGCCAATAAGGTGTGGAACGCCGCCCGATTTGTGCTGATGAACCTTCGCGACGAAGACACTTACGTTGTGCCGGAAGAGGTCGACAGGCTGATCACGCAGAAGAGGGAGGGAATGCCGCTTGAAGACCTGTGGATCATTCACCGACTGAACCAGGTCTCGGCTGAAATTTCCGAATCGCTCGATAGGTTCCGTTTCCACGAGGCCTCAACTTTGATTTATCAGTTCATCTGGCACGAACTGTGCGATTGGTATATCGAACTGGTGAAGCCGATTCTGACGAACCCGTCGATTCCCGAGGGGGAACGGGAACCGCGTATCAAGGTCCTCGTTCACACGATTGATTCTTCATTACGTTTACTGCATCCGTTTATGCCTTTTGTCACCGAAGAAATCTGGCAGAAGATACCGCATCAAGGGGAATCCATTATGGTCCAGGAATTCCCCAGGCCGCGGAAAATGCGTGAGAATGCGGAGGCGGCGCAGAGGATGCTGGATTTGATGGATTTGATCGGTTCAATCCGTTCGCTTCGGGCTGAAATGAATGTTGATCCCAAGCGAGCTCTGGATGCCGTGCTGGCAATACCGTCGACGGATGGCAGAGAACTCGTTGCCGGGAATATGCAAAAGCTCCTAATCCTCGCACGCCTGAAAAAGGTCGATTTTGCGGAGTCGGTTTCTGGCAGCAACCTCTTGCGCGGTGTCTGGAGGCTTGGCGAGTTCGGCCTCGACGTGCAAGGCGCAATCAATGTTGCTTCTGAACGAGACCGGATGCAGAAGGAAATTGGGAAGGTCAGGGGTGAGATCGGCAGGATAATGAAAAAGCTCAACAGCCCGGATTTTCTGTCACGTGCACCAGAGGAAGTGGTGTCGGAGAATCGAGCGCGTTACGACGACCTGCTCGAGCGGCAACGAAAGCTTGAATCAAACCTTAACCGGCTGCCGCTAAACTGAGATGTCCACCCTGAAAATTCCAGCGATTCTGATTGACCTCGGACATGTGGGAGAGAACGGTTTGCCCGTAAATCCGGCCCCATGGTTCCAACAAGAACTGGACTTGTGTAAAGAATGGGGTTTCCGGCTTCAGTCTTCGAACAATCGTGTCAGTCTGAAGTTCGATCAGGACCAATTGGTCCCATACTGGCTTCAAAAAGAAACGCCTGCGATTGCGTGGGATTGGCTCAGAGTCAATGGCTACTTGCGCCTTGAATCCACCAATAGCGAAGCTCTTGAATTGGCCCGCAAGGGAGCTCCGGGAGGTACGCTGGTCTTTGCAGAAGAGCAGACCGCAGGAAGGGGCAGAAGCGGTCGCTCCTGGTTCTCAAACCGTGGAAAGAGTTTGTGTTTTACGATCGTGCTTCGTCCAACCCAGCCTGCTCGTTTCTGGCCTCTTTTGACCCATGTGGCCTCGGTTTCCCTTTTCGAGACGATCGAGGAGCTTTGTTGGGATGGCATAATACCGCATCCGTTGGAACTGGATCTCAAATGGCCTAACGATGTGCTGATCTCGGGCAAAAAATGCGCAGGCATTTTGCTGGAGACTACAACGGACACTGAAAATCCCGCGGCTGTGGTAGGCCTGGGAATCAACGTTCGCCCGGGGAGCGTTCCGGAATCATTGGAATCTGTGGCCACAAACCTCGACGAGATGGCGGGTGCCACGGTTCCTCGCAGGCAGTTCCTTGTGCGCTTTCTTCAGAAGCTTCAGCAATGTTATCTCGTTTTCGAGCATGGGAAGCATGGCGAACTGCTTGAACGATGGAAGAGTCATTCCTCGATGTGGAACGGCGCCGATGTTTGGATTGCCGATGGGGATGTAGGCTGGAATGCTGTAACCTGTGGCTTGAATGAAATTGGCGCGCTGATGGTGCGAACCCCGGAAGGACAGGTGGAAACAATTCTTGCCGGCGACGTGAGTGTCAGAAGGATCGTGAAAGAATAAAATCGGAATCGGTATCGGATTCGAAAAACGCGATTTCCAATCGGGATTGCGATGCTGGTACTGATTAGAAGAAAGGAGTCTGCATGCTGTTTGGTCGAGCCTCCAAAGAGACGCCTGAAAAAAAAGCAGGGCTGTTTGCGAGAATGAAAAAGGCTCTTGGCGCCACAAAGGAAAACCTGGTCAATCGGATCGAAGCAGTTCTGGCCTCCCGGCCGGCCATTGATGAAACGGTGCTCGACGATCTGGAGGGGACGCTGCTTGGAGCGGATCTGGGCGTTCGGGTTACCGGAAGGGTAATGGAGGCGGTCCGTCTTGAGCACAAAAAACAGCTGATCCGAACTCCCGAAGATGCGAAGAACGAAATCCGCAGGCAACTGTTGTCGATTCTAACCGCGCGTCACCATCCCGAGGCTTCTGTCTCCGAAGTTCCTGTGCAGGTGTGGATGGTGGTTGGCGTCAACGGAACGGGGAAGACGACAACTATTGGCAAGCTCGCTGCGCGAATTTCGAGCGAGGGGAAGAAAGTTCTCGTATGTGCTGCCGACACTTTCCGCCCTGCCGCCATTGAGCAGTTGACTATCTGGGCAGAAAGATCAGGAGCGCAACTTGTCAAAAGCAAGCCCGGCATGGATCCGTCGGCAGTGCTTCATGACGGACTGTCTGCGGCTATGGCGCGTGGCATGGATGTCGTCATGATCGATACGGCCGGAAGACTCCATACCAAGAGCAATCTCATGCAGGAACTGGACAAGATGCGACGTGTCGCAGGACGCAAGATTCCAGGCGCCCCGCACGAGGTGCTTCTTGTGGTCGATGCAACGACTGGGCAGAATGGTCTCTCACAGGCGAAGGAGTTTATGAAATTCACTGGAATCACCGGACTAATCGTTACCAAGCTGGATGGGACGGCCAAGGGCGGGATCCTCTTCGGAATCTGCCAGGAACTGGGGATTCCGGTCCGCTTTATTGGAGTCGGGGAGTCGCTGGAAGACTTGCTGGAGTTTTCTCCGGAGGCTTTCATTGATTCGCTTTTCCTGTGAAGAGGGTCGCGCGTTAATGCGTAAAAATGGAACGGTGAACGGTCAATTTATTATACACAACGCCGCTGCCGCGCGGTGGCTCCGCTTTGAAAACCCCCACCGGATCATCGTTACTAACCGCATTGAGGAAGTATTGCCGGCGCTGCAGCAGATCGAAAATCTGGTGAACGAAAACGAATGGTATGCTGCCGGATTCCTCTGTTATGAGGCAGCCGGCGCTTTCGATCCTGCCTTGATCACCCGCGCTCCTGGCGACTTCCCTGTTCTATGGTTTGGGCTTTACGAAAAGCCTCAGCCAACGGATCTCCCGTTTCCCGATTTCCAGTCTTATTCCCTGGGTGAGACCGTGCCGTCCGTCAACCAGTCGGACTACGGCAAGGACATCGCAAGAATCAAAAAGCACATTGGAGCTGGCGACACCTATCAAGTCAACTACACGTTACGGCTGTTGACTCCCTTTTCAGGAGATCCATGGCACCTGTTCCTGGCCATGGTGCGAGCTCAGTCCCCAGGTTATGCGGCCTGGGCCGATATCGGACGGTATGCGATATGCTCGGCATCACCCGAGCTGTTTTTCCGCCTGGAGGGGAACCGCCTCACCTGCAAGCCCATGAAAGGAACCGTCAAGCGGGGCCGCACGCAGAAAGAAGACGAATCTCTAGCCGAGTGGCTGCGCCTGTCCGAAAAAAACCGGGCCGAAAACCTAATGATTGTGGACATGATCCGAAATGATCTGGGACGCGTTGCCGATACCGGGAGCGTGCAAGTCCCGGGAATGTTCCAGATCGAACGCCATCCGACTTTGTGGCAGATGACCTCCACCGTGACCGCCGATTGCACAAAATCGGTGTCCGAGATATTTACCGCGCTTTTTCCATGCGCCTCGATTACGGGCGCGCCCAAAATCCGCACGACACAGCTCATTGCGGAACTCGAGCCGGCTCCCCGAGGGATCTACACGGGGTGCATCGGGTTTATTGCTCCAGGGCGTTCCGTTCAGTTCAACGTCGCCATTCGGACTGCGGTGATCGACAGGAGTTCACATCAAGCCGAGTACGGTTCCGGAGGAGGAATTGTCTGGGACTCGGTTCCCGACGATGAATACACGGAAGCCCTGCTCAAATCGCGCGTGCTCAGAGAGCAGCGTCCCGACTTTTCGCTGCTCGAGACCATGTTGTGGACGCCGGAGGAAGGTTACTTCCTGTTGGAGCATCATCTGAGGCGCCTCGCAGATTCAGCGGTATATTTTGGCTGCCCAGCGACTGCCGACCAGATTCAAGCGCATCTGATTGAACGGGCGTCCGGCTTCGGCCGCGAGCCACAGCGTGTGCGATTGTTGATTTCCGGTTCCGGCGCTGTCCAGATCGAAGCTACTCCATTCGTCAATCCGCCTCGCGCACCTGTAGTGGTCAAACTCGCACGGGACCCGGTGAATTCTTCCGATATTTTTCTTTACCACAAGACGACACAGAGGCGCACCTATGAAGCAGCGCAGCGAAGCCAACCGGATTGCGAAGACGTGCTGTTGTGGAATGAACGCGGGGAACTTACGGAATCGTGTGTCGCAAACCTGGTGCTTGAAATTAACGGGAAACTGCTTACCCCACCCGTGGATTCTGGATTGCTGGCAGGAACCTTCCGTGCGTGGCTGCTCGAACAGGGCATCATTCGGGAGCATGTGCTGAAGACCAGTGATCTGAATCGCTGCTCCAAAATCTACTTGGTCAATTCACTCCGGAAGTGGAGAGAAGCAACCGTGCGTAGTTAACCGCCAATCCCCAAGTATTTGCCTCAAACCTTAGGAGCACATGCAGCAGTTCTTGAAAGACTTTTCCGTCGAAAAATCAACTTTTGATTGACCGAGCGCCGGATTATCAGAACCTGGGACAGGCAAATGGATGAGCCGTTAGCCCATCCATTGCACGCGGTTGCCAGAGGCCTGCTCCTATCTCTCACACCGACGGATGTCACGGTTCCGAACCTTATAGCTGTTATAGGACAGGCAGGACAGTCAGAATTAGTGTACTGGGGATGGGAGGGTACATGCCTTCAACAGCGCTCAGCACCTTGGCTGCCCCACGCTTGCCGTTCTCTTGACTTTTCGGTCGGTTGTGCAAATGAGAACAAAGCCGCTGTCGGCTCCTTGGCCGATGACTACAGAGAGCGTCCCCGGATTGCGTTTAGTTACATTCGGGTAAACTGCCACCTGTGGTGGCTCAACTCGACAGGGATTTGCCGTCCCGGCGTGCAGATAGGAGGCGTCCTCCCCGACGTGAACAGCGAGGTTCACGAGAAAGGAGACCGTCATGAGAGAGCGGCCGAACCTCCCACATGTCAGGTGGCACTGCAGATATTACACAGTGTTGGTGCCAAAATGTCGGAAGCACGTGTGGTTTGAATCGCGACGGATAGCGACCGGAGGAATTTCGAGGCAGGTGTGCGAGCAGATGGGGTTGAATCGGTGGTGGGGCATGCACGGTCGGATCATGTTCACTTGTGTCTGAGTATTCCACCCAAGTCAGCGCAGAGAATACAGTTGGGTTTTTGAAAGGGAAGTCTGCAATCGGGATTCATGGGGATGATCTGGGTTGGGAACTCAATTTGACTGGGTGCCTCTTAGGGATACCGGGCTGCTGCGTAAGCAGCGTTGGACTGGACGAGCAGGCGATCCGAAAATGCACCCGCAGGCAGGAAGAAAAGGAGAAGCGGCAGGAGCAGTTGGCGCTCCGGGGTCCTCGGCCTCCTCATCACCCGAGAAGGCAGCCGCTTTCATTACCGGAAGGGCTTCACGGGAGGCCCTTCCGGTAACCGCCCGCGCCGCGGACGGTTGCTGATATTGGCTTCCGGCTGTGACGCGACAGGCCAGCTTGATAGGTAATAATAGATTTGATGCCGAAGGAAGCCAATTTGGCCACTCCGAAACCTCCGGAGCACGATAATGCGATCGCACCATGGAAGCCCGAAGCGCATAGGGTTGCCTGATTCAGAAAATTTTCGAACTGGATCCCCTCCGTTGCACCGACTCCGCAAAACACGTTTGAGGGGAACGCCTACTGCCGACCATCTTCCGTCGATTCCATCAGAGCCTTGGGATTCAGCAGAGTGATGCGCCGCTGGTCGACTTCGATAATCCCTTGCTCGCGCAGCCGCGTAAGCACGCGGGTCACCGTCTCCCGCGACGTGCCGACCATTTCTGCCAGTTCCTGATGGGTAATTTTGAGATCGATGATGATTCCGTGAGCATCGCGAATGCCGTGTTTTTGGGCAAGTTGATAAACGCCCATCCGGATTCTCGCATCGGCGGTGCTGGAACTGAGAGTCTGAGTT
>Ga0326728_10010947_pt1 | contig 20962 bp, 17 predicted proteins | sample MB3enrmetagenome_FD_207602 | JGI IMG/M metagenome (GOLD analysis project Ga0326728, IMG submission 207602) | Lab enriched peat soil microbial communities from McLean, Ithaca, NY, United States - MB31MN | ecosystem: Environmental > Terrestrial > Soil > Wetlands > Peat | place: USA: New York... | reverse complement strand
TTATTTATATCTTTTTGATCGATTTGTCCCGCGAAATCGGTGTTCTTTGAAAAAAAGCTAGTCCCCGGGCCTAAAAGTGACTCTCACTTCCGTTTGCACCCTACAAGAGGCAGGATGCAGGATCAACCGCCCGGGGAAGCTGTACGGCCATCCTGAATCTTGCATCTTGTATCCTTCATCCTGTACCCGATTTCACGGGTTTTGTGCTAATGTACACTCGCTTATGAATCTGCCAAACGCCCTAACCCTGGCCAGAATTTTTCTCGTTCCGATCGTGGTTGCTGTACTGCTGACCCTGGAAATCCGGGTGTGGGCATTCTGGGGTGCCGGCCTGTTTCTGGCTGCGGCTCTGACCGATCTGCTGGACGGCTACCTGGCCCGGCGGCGCAAGCAGGTGACGACGATCGGGCGTCTCCTGGACCCGATCGCAGACAAATTGCTGATCTCATCAGCCCTGATTGCCCTGGTGGAGCTTAAGATCGCGCTCGCCTGGATGGTGGCCATTATCGTTGGGCGGGAATTTGTCGTCAGCGGACTCCGCAGCATTGCAGCTCACGAAGGATTCTCAATCGATGTGTCGACCTTGGGCAAAGGAAAGATGGTCACGCAAGTTGCGGCGGTGGTCGGGCTGATTTTGGGATCCAAGTATGGGGGATGGGTACAGAGCACTGCGACCGTGCTACTCTGGGCTGTTGTTTTTTTTGCGCTCGTTTCGATGGCGCAATACTTCCGTGAATTCTGGTCCAAACTGGACAGCAGCATCAAGCATCGTGAACGGCGGCGCGTGAAGGTGCTTGGACGCCGCCGGCAATGGGCCGCCGAACGGCGGGAGCTTCGCCGGCTTCGAAAACTCGAGCGCGTGCGGAAACAGCAGGCTGGGCTAGACCCGCCGGCACCCGGCTAACTGAATCGCTTGCAAGCGGGAGGAGAGTTATGTTCGATGACGCCCAAAAGAACGCGCTCCTGGAACTTGCAAGAAGAACCCTGGAATCTTACCTCACCGAAAAATCGATCCCTGCATACCAGCCGTCAGGTGAAGGCTTGGTTGAAAAGAGGTCAGCCTTTGTTTCGTTGCACCGTGGGAAGGAGCTTCGCGGCTGCATTGGGCAGTTGTATCCGGAGGTGGAGCTCTACAAAATCGTGCAGCACTGCGCTATCAGTGCGGCGCTTGAAGATACGCGGTTTTTGCCCGTCACAAGTGAAGAGCTGGACGAATTGACTATCGAGATCTCCGTCCTGAGCCCATTCCGGCACATCCGTCAGATTGAGGAAATCGAAGTGGGGAAACACGGTCTCTACATCGTTCAGGGGCGCTTTCGCGGGCTATTGCTCCCCCAGGTGGCGACACAATACGGCTGGGACCGCGTCACGTTCCTAAAACAGACCTGCCGCAAGTCCGGTCTTCCTGAATCCGCATGGCAAGAGCCCCACACGATCACTTACACGTTTGAAGCAGAAGTTTTTTCCGATTCTCCTGCTACCGATGAGTAGTGCTGGCTGGAGACAGGGAACTCTGAACCCTATCCAATGACTTCGCACCAACTCCTGATATATAATGTAACCGTATGAAGCTCAGTGGGTTTACCCTTTTTCGCATCGGCGGGATCGAGGTCGTTGTCGACTATTCTTGGTTCATTATTTTCTTCCTGGGCATCTACACCATCAGCTTTCTTCCTCTCGCTCATCAGCCATACACCACTCACCAGCACTGGATGATGGTGGGTGTTGCAACAGCTCTTTACTTAGCGTCGGTCCTGGTCCACGAGCTTGCTCACTCTTTTGTGGCTATCAAGCATGGAGTCCGGGTCACAAGCATCCGGCTTCTCATTTTTGGAGGACTGGCGCAAGCCGAATCGGAACCCGAAAATGCAAAGCAGGAATTTATAATCGCCCTCGCCGGCCCGGCGGTAAGCATGGCGCTTGGCCTGTTCTTCCTTGGGGTCTATTCTGTTTTCTTTGTGACCCAAGGAATGACACCGGTAGCCGTGGTTGCGTCGTGGCTAGCATTTGCCAACATTTTTATCGCGTTTTTTAACTTGATCCCGGGCTTGCCGCTCGATGGAGGACGCATTCTGAGGGCTTTCCTTTGGGAACGCTGGGACGATCTGGCCCGCGCCACCAAAGTGGCCAGCCAGCTGGGAAACGGTTTTGCGGTTTTTCTCATCATTTTCGGCATCCTGCAGTTTCTGGTCACTCAAGGCCCTATTTCGGGGCTGTGGTTCATTTTCATCGGACTCATGGTCAAACAGCTCGCGGTTGGGAACTATCAGGGCATCATGCTGAAGCGGGCGTTATCGGGAGTTCAGGTGCGGCAAATCATGGCCGAACGCATCGTCAGCGTGGACTGGCTGCTATCGATAGACGAGCTTGTGCAGAACTATATCTATAGGCATCAGTTCACCCAATTTCCTGTTTTCAACCGTGATGAATTCATCGGAATGGTCTCGCTGGATGGAGTGAAGGGAATTTCCAAGGATTTGTGGGGATTCAAGCAAGTTCGTGACATCATGACGCCGCTCGAGTTTGTGCCCTGCTTAAAGCCGACCGACGATGCGAGCGAAGCGCTTTCCCGGATGGTCTCCGGCGACCTCGGCCGCATGCCCGTGGTAGAAAATGGGCGACTGATGGGCATTGTTTCCCGCCATGACATCATGAACTTTTTCAAAATCAAATCTGATCTGGGCATAGCGTAATTGCATTTACGATTGACGAATTAACGACGGGGCAGATGAAGGCCGGCGTCAATCGTCAACCGTCAATCGTGGAGGCGCCATGATCCGCTCGATATTGCTTGCCTTAGCCGAATCACCATACGATGCAAGTGCCAGGAACTATGCTCTTTGGCTGGCCAGGAAAGAAGGAAGCCACGTCCACGCTCTCGCGGTCATCGATATCGCGGCATTCGAAGTCCCGGTCCTCGGTGCCCCCGACGGCTTCATGCCCTCGGTGGTCACCCCGCCTTTGAGAGAAAATCAGTCCCTCATGACAGACCTCACGGCGATTGCCGAAGAGCGACTGAATCAGTTTTCAAATCAGTGTGCGGCCCGAGGGATCCTCTGCTCCACGGAAATAAAAACCGGGATTCCGGGCGAGGTGATCGGCCGGACGGCAGTGGCACACGACATCGTCGTGCTTTCGCGCACCGGCTACAACCGGATTGCCAGCCCGCAAGACCACATTGATTCTTTGATTGCCCCTGTGATCCGTGCTTCGGTTCGCCCCGTCCTTGTTGCCGGATCGGAATCTCGCGAGGACTGCGAGATTCGCAACATCCTGGTGGCTTATGACGGAAGCAGCCATTCCGCGCGCTCTCTGCTGGTGGCGTCGGAGCTTGCGGTCCGCCCCGGAGTTTCGTGCACTCTGGTCGCGGTAGCTCAATCAGAAGATTTGGGCCGGGAAGTTCTCGAGCCGGCGGAGGCATTCCTGTTTCATCACGGCATTACCCCCAAAAAGCAGGTCACGATCAGTTCGAAACCCGCGGATGTTATCTGCGGGATGGTGACATCGGGAGGAGCGGATATTCTAATTATGGGCGCATACGGGCACAGTCCGATCCGCGAAGTTCTGTTCGGCAGTACGACGGAACGCGTTCTCTCAAACTGTACCGCCAACGTGATTTTGCAGTCGTAGGGGATTCAGGGGCAGACCAGCCTGTCGTCTGAATTGAACGGAACAGTGGAGAAAGTCCGGAAACGGACGCATCGAGCCGGAGATCGCCGCCCGGTTGGTTCGATTCGAGCACGGACGATCAATCGAAAAGGTGGAGTCCTTCAGAAATCTGCTCGGGCGACGAGCCTCTGAGAAGGGAAGTGCAGAGGAATCGAGTGAGCCCGCGAGCTTCCTGCCGGTAAAGCCTCCGGCCCGTTCAAGAAAATTCCGCTTGCAAAAATCTTACCGCCAAAAATCTTCTCAGACCCTTAGATTTTGTGAAATAGAACACCCCCTCGCGAAACAATAGGAACAAGAAATCAAGATACCGGCGGCGGCCGCATAACCACCTCCCACCGACAGACTCAACAACAACGCCGCCGGAACTTTTTTGAGGGTCTCGGAGCCTGTCCGAAATTTTGCTGAAAGGGTTCTTCCCCCTGGATCGCTGGCGTTTTCCATAACAAACGTTTTTGCACAAAGAATTGCAGACCGCGGATTCTTGCGGATACTCGCGGATTTATCCCCGGTTGCGCGCGAGTTGTTAATTGGCGCCTTTTTAAAACCGGCCTGCTGGATTTTCGGTGTGCCTCGTGGTCCCTGCTTTTGGAATCGTTACCGCTCCTGGATTCCGGTGTCTTTGTTCCGGCTCCGATCTTCCGCTTTTTTTGCGCGGCACCTCTTCATGCCTCTCATCCCGGTTCTTGCGTCCGGGCCATACCCATACTTTGCCAGCTCTCTCGCGAGTCTCCTTCGTCCACGGTAGATTCGATTGATTACAGTCTGATAACGCTCCGGATGGAGCTGCTTCACGATCTCTCCGGCATCGAGCCCTGCTATCAGAAGTTCGATCGCTACGCGCTGGGACGCAGGCAGCTGAGCCAATGTTTCGTTGACGATGCCCTGCAACTCCTCGTGAAATAGCTTTGCTTCCGGGGATGCGGTGGGGATGCTGTCACGAAGCGACTGCCGGGGGCAGGATTCCTGTTCGCTGAAAGAGGAAAAACGCCGCGCCTTTCGGTAATAATTGCCCACTTTTTTTCTCAGGATCCCCATGCTCCAGACCAACAACCCCTTTTCCAGTTCGCTCCCTGGGAATTTCGTAAGCATGGTGAGCAGGGTGTCCTGCACCAGATCTTCGGCATCGTTTGGATTGAAAATTCGAATGGAGGTCAGCTTCTGGAGCACCGCGCGAATCGCGGCTATCTTTTCATCGGTCCACTCGATTTGCTCGGGATTGGCGGCATACTCTTCCGGACGGGAGCTTTCGGAAACAAAGCACTGGCGGTCAAACTGGCTATAGGCGGGATTAAACACGGTGTGGCCCTCCAATTCAAACGTTAATAAGGATGTTTGAATTCGAGGGAACCACTGGGGCAGTATGGAAAGTAAGGCGATCCCCGGTTTGAGTCAAGAGATTTTTTGTGGAGGCAAGAGGCAGGGGACAAGCTGCAGGCAAACCGGTTAAGCGCAAGTGTCGACCTCAACCCTGCATCCCGCCGCGTGCGCTACTTCCGGGGATGGACCCTTAATTCATCCGGGGCATAGTAACCAGGGCGGGCGGAGACGACGCCTTGGGTATCCACTCGCACCTCGATACGGCGGTAGGATCCGTCTTTGACGGGATTCGTGGATATGTACCCGACCGTGTACTGGCTGCGAAGCTCCTCGTCGACCTGCGCGTATACGTTATCGAGCTGGCCGAAGTTGTTCGGATACAGCACACGCCCGCCGGTCTCGTAGGCAAGCTCGCGCAGCGCCTGGTCGGCTTCCTCAAATATCTGCGGTGGAATACGGCCGTAAGCCCCATTCCTGTTTTCGAATTCCATCAGCGTCTTGACGGCCTGCGTCTTGCTCACCACGTAGACGGCAGCTTCGGAACGAACTGCTGCCTGCAGGCAGTCCTTGTACGAGACAGCACTGTCGTTGTCCAGGCCGTCGCTCATGATGATCATGGCCTTTTTTTCTTTTACGTTTTTGAATACATCGTTCGAAACGACATAGACTGCGTCCCAGAGCTTTGTCTCGTCCTTGCAGTAAATAGAGGAGAGCACATCATCAATCCGGTCTATCTTATGCCCCCAGTCCATTTTCAGCTTGATCTCGGTATTGAAGCTGACGATGGAGAATTGATCGTCCGGCTTAAGATTTTCGACAAACCTCCGGGTGGAGTACTTGATCGTGCCCCATTCGGAACGGACGCTGCCGCTGATATCGAGAACGATGGCAATTCGCACCGGCAACGCTTCCGGCTCGAAAAGAACCACTTCCTGAGGTTCCCCATTCTCAAAGATGTGAAATGCGGCTTTGGGAAGCCCCTTGATGAAACCTCCCTCCTGTTTCCGGACCGTGACGGGCACCGTGACCATATTGACTTCAACCCCGATTTTGAAGCCCCCCTGGTCCTTGTCTGCCGAGCCGGGTTGCCGTGGCTGCTGGCCCCTCATGAAAGCCGCAGTAGCGCCGACAAAGATCAAAAGCAGCAACGCACAAAATCGAATTCGCATAGATTCTGCCCATCACGTTTGGCGGGGACCGGCTGCGCGCGCCGTTTCCAGTGCGGCGGGAAGCCTCTCGTAAATTCCGCCAAATCCCCCATTAGACATTATGACGACGAGATCGCCTGAGCGTGCCTCTTCGCAAACCTTCCGGATTATACCTTCAACATCACCCAGATTCCAAGCGGCACGGCCCATGTCGCGCAGGTCCGCTACCAGCCGATTCTCATCGAGCCTTTCACTCCCCGGCACTTTTTCGGGTTTGAAGAGCTCGGGAAGGGCTATGAAATCTGCCTGGCTCAAGGCTTCTGCGATTTCCCGCTGGAAAATATTGCGTCGGCTTGTGGCGGAGCGGGGTTCGTAAATTGCCCAGATTCGTTCGGGATGAAAAATTTCCCTGACTGCCTGCAATGTTTCCCGGACCGCAGTCGGGTGGTGCGCGAAATCCTCATAAATTCGGATTCCAGCCACGTGGGCGCGCAGCTGCAGTCTACGCCGGACTCCCAGGAATGACTCCATCCCCTCCTGGACCATATCTGCGGCAATCTCCAGGTGATTCAGGATTGCGGTTGCGGCCAGCGTGTTCCGGATATTGTAATTGCCGTAGACGTTCATTCGGAGGCGTCTGTAGAGCTTTTTCCGGAACAGGACATCGAAACAAAACCGGTCCCCGTCGAACTCGATGTTGCGCGCGCTCCAGTCGCTGGCCGAATCCGTGCCGAAGGTCTCCCTTTTGCACAGACTATCCCGGCTGACTTCCATGGCCGCAGGGCTGTCCGCTCCGAGAACCAGGAAACCTTTTTGTGGGATGAGGTTGACAAAGCGCCGGAACTGAAGCTTGATCGAGTCAAGATTCGGATAAATATCGGCGTGGTCGAATTCAACGTTTCCGACCACTGCAACATAGGGCAGGTAATGGAGAAATTTGGGCCCCTTGTCGAAAAAGGCGGAGTCGTACTCGTCTCCTTCAACGACATAGTGCGGGCCGCCTTCCAGCCCGTAGCTGGATTGAAAGTTCTCGGCAATCCCGCCGATCAGGAAATTGGGCTGCCGTCCGGCTGAATGAAGTCCCCATGAAATCATTGAGGTCGTGGTCGTCTTTCCATGTGTCCCGGTCACTACAACCGGAAATTTTTCCAGCAGGAAGAAGTTTCGCAGCGCCTCCGGAAATGAGACAAAAGGAATCCTGCAATTCAGCACGTACTCGATTTCCGGATTGCCGCGCGAAAGCGCGTTCCCAACCACGACCAGGTCGGGTGCAGGCTGCAGGTTTTCCGCATCATAACCTTGTGCCACCTGGATCAGTTTCTGCGCGAGAAAAACACTCATCGGGGGGTAGACGCCCTCGTCGGAGCCGGAGACTTCATAGCCGATCTCCTTCAGCATGGCTGCCAGCGACGCCATCCCGGTTCCGCAGATTCCGATCAGGTGAATCCTATGAATCGCAGTATTCCGCATAACGCCAAAATGTATCATGGGAAAACGGGAGTAGTAACCGAATTCCCAAAACTCCCATTTACGCGTGCACCCGTAAACGGGTTCCAGAAAATTCGGTCCAATCGACCTTTTGACCAGCGCTGCTTCCAGACGACCCGTCGCCACCCTCGGACGGAACTATTGCAAGATGCGGTCGAGCACGCCGACAGTTTCTTTGATATGGATGTGCAGAATCCGATCGCCGGGAACGATCCGGTCCGCCACCGGCATACCGCTAATCAGGCGGCCGAAGCATGTATCGATCCCATCCCGATAGGGCTGGGGCGCGAGTGCCACAAATAACCGGCCGTGGTGGCGTTTGCCGAATGCGGTTTCGATTCCCACGCTCCCCCGTTCGAATGGACGCAGATTGGCCTCGCCATTCAAGGTACGGTCGACTCCAGAGGAGGCGACAGCTTTCCAGCCGATGAGCTGTGAGGGCAGGACCTCGTCAAACACAAATCCGTCGTAGGCCCCTCCCCTTGCCTCCAGAACGAAGGCGGCAGCCGTTAAGGGCGCATCCTCGCGAAACAGCTCGATTTCGAGGTTGCCGCGCGTGGTTTCCACCATCGCGATCGTGCTGTTCCTGCGACTTGCTGCGAGCGCGCGGCTGATAGCCTCCGTAACGGAACCAGGCCTATCGCCCGGTTCATCGAACCGATCCGAAATATCGGCTTTGTCCGCCAGTCTCTGGGTGGCCGGTGCGGTTGCTTTTTCAGCCTGCAGCCGGCCGAGAGCATCCGAGGCGTGTGACTGAATCTCGGGATCGCCTGTTTTCGCCAAACGCTCGAGAACAGGAAATGCCACGGGGTCCTTCAATCGTCCGAGCGCAGTGATCGCAAAACCGACATAGGCGCGCTCGGTGAGTGACCCGCTGCCAGAGAAGCCTTCCAGCCTGCGAGCGATTTCTCTCGCCTCGCGAGGCGATCCTGTCTTCCCCAAGGCCTCGATTGCCCGCATCTGCACAGTGGGAGAGGGATCATCGAGCAGAGAAATCAATTCTTTGGATGCTAGAGGATCCGGCAACCGAAATTGTGGCTCAAGCCGTTCGCGATCCTCGATTTCCCCGATTGAAAAGGCCGAGGCGGCGCGAACGGCGGCATCGCCCGTATGAACGGCCCGGTACAGCAGAGGTAATGCGCCAGGGGATGCAATCCGCCCCAGCGCGATCGCGCACCACTGACGGACCTCGGAATATGGGTTTGCCAAGAGGTTCTCTTCGAAGAACCCGTCATTTCCCATCGAGCGACGGTCCACCCGTATCAGAATTTGAGCAAAGTAATCGTTCTCTGCGATCTCGCGGCGGGCCCGGTACCGTCCGCAGCCATACATCGGCAAGATCGAGAGGGTTAGAACTAGAATCCACAATCGATGGAAACGGGATTTCTCATTAACCATGCGCGATCGGTCATTGGTCATTTTAGTTGTATTTCAGGCCGGTGATTTCGTAGGCGATCTGCTTTGGATTCCAGTAATACTCCACCGACTCCACTCCGATCTCAAACGGGCGCCTCTCCAGCGGTTCCATGGGCTTGCCGCTCAGCCCTGTGCCGGGGCGGAGCGCAAAAGCGGTTCTTTCCTTCGACACTTTGCCCCAAACGTCAAACAAGGTGATATGGAGTTCCAGCGCTTCAAGTTTTCGATCGCCGTCGTTCAGGATGATTCCCTGAATCATCGCGATCCGGGCGTTGTTGAAGCTGATTCCGAGGCTGGCCTTGACGTTTTCAATTCGTATCCTGTTCTTGTAGTATTCGAAATTGGTGTTTCCCGGGCGCAACAGACCCTCAACGGTGGTAGTGCCGGTTTTGGATTGCGCCCCACCCTGGAAATGGACGTAAAGAAAAACTCCGCCCAAAAGAACAACGACAACGCCGAGAGCGATGAAAAGCTTTACGGGATTGAATGCCTTTTGCGGCTCAGAAGTGAATTCCACCATTTTAGTAACCTCTGGCTTCCGCCATGATTGATTGCATGCTCCTGATCGGATGCAAACGCCAATTATATCGCGTGGCTCTTTCAAGTGCCGAGTATTTTGCTGTGAAGTGCGCAAGCTTGCCTGTGCTTTCAGCCGCTTGGCGCAATCCGACAGGCTGCAAAGCGCCAGCGAGCCGATGCACACCAAAGCGCCAAACATAATTTGACAATGATGGGCTTTGCGTTTTTAATTGAAGCCCACGATCGTGACTGCCAGCAGAAGGGCAGGAGAAAGACTCTCCGCGGGGAGAGATTTCTATTGATATTTGTAAACGCTGTAATAAAGGTGTAATCGACGGTTGGATTAGGACCAGGGATTCTTGCGGCGGCTAAACTCTGGCGAGGACCGTCTCCCGAACTGAACGAGTTCATATTCTTGGCTGGACCCCGCGCTATATTTCGCGCATTCGGCGGTAAAATTTCAGACCGAGGCGAAAAGATTGCGGGGCCGTGGGCAGGCCGGCACAAATTGATGTCTGATGCGCGTAGATACCTGTGGCTTCTGGGTATTCTGGTTGCCGAGGCGGTTCTTTTTGTATGGAAGTGTAATCACTTCTTCAATGGCGACAGTCTGTATTTTTTCTCCCATCAAGTCGGAAGTTCCGCCGATGTCTGGCGTGTGTTCAAGGGTCCGGATCAGCTCTGGCAATACCGCCCGCTGACCTTCCTCATTTTTTCTTTTTTCCTGAAACCGCTGTTCGGGCTGAATCCGCTCGGATACAACCTATTTCCGCTGTTCGTCCATGCAGCAAACACGCTGATTGTTTTCGGCATTCTTCGCTCCCTGAGACTGGCCGAACGCGCTGCTTTGCTCGGGACCTTTTTCTTCGGCGCGCATTGTGTCGCTTTCTATGTCACCTACGGAGTGGCATTCCTGCCGGATTTCAGCTATTCGTTCTTTTACCTGCTTTCGGTATTCTTTTTCGTAAAATACGTGAGCGTGGGATCGCGAGGGATGCTGCCTTTGTCTTTGCTGGCATTCGTCCTGGCGCTCTTCTGCAAGGAAGCCGCATCAGCCTTGGCCCCATTGGTCTTCGTAATCGCATTCCTATGGGGGAAAGAAGGATTTCGACGGCCGCAGGATTCCTTTGCCCGTACGACAGCTGTTGCCTTTCGCAGAACTTTCCCCTTTTTGTTTCTCGGAGTCATCTATCTAGGATTTCACTGGATGGTGAAATCCGGCCAGATTTATGCGCCGGGAATAGACCACCCGCATCATATGGAGTTGTCGCTGCACGCCCTTCACTATAAGTACAAATATCTGAAATGGGCCTTCAATCTGCCGGACGGTCTCGTCTTCAGCTTTAACGGATGGCTGAATTATCTGATTGCCCTGGCGCTCCTGGTTTTTGTCATGCCCTTTGCGTTTTCCAGCGTCCGGCGGCTTTGGAAGCTGGACAGGTTAACCTGGTGCGGCTTGATCTGGTTTGTGATTGCGCTCAGCCCGGTGCTGCTTCTGCGCAACCTGACCATGCATCACAACCTGTATATGCCGCTGGCCGGACTGGCGCTTGTGTTCGGAGACTGGCTGCACGGAATCCTTGAGCGCTTTGAAACCGTCGGCCGGGCATGGGCGTGCACGGCGGTGTCGGCATTTGTGATCGTCTTTATAGGAGCCGTTTTCTTTCACAATCTGGATGCGGTCAAGCATTCGTGGATTGCCGAAGCCTCAACGATTGCGGAAACCTCGTTGCAGGACCTGAAAAGGCTGCGGCCCACGATCCCGGACGGCACGACCATTTACGTCATCGATAAATCATCTCTGGGAGGCCTGAGATGGTATTACGACTACGGCAGTCTCATCCGGTTGTTTTACGCGTCAAAATCATTGAATGTCCAGTTCATCGACCGTGGTGGCCCCCTGCCGGACCGAAATTCAGTTCCGAAGGGTGCTATTTTTGTAGAGTATGACGGATCCCATCTTTCGGAAGCTACCGGTGGGATCTAAAATCAATTCTGTTTAGGTTAAGCACGATCATGTCCCGATCCTGAGTGCAAAAGATGATCACGAGAGAGCATTCCATCTCGGCCTTTTTCCCCGCCTACAACGACGCGGCTACCATCGGCGATATTGTCCGCGCGACGGCACGCTTGCTGCCGACCCTGACCGCGGATTATGAGATCGTTGTCGTCAACGACGGGTCCAGGGACCGAACTGGGACTCTGCTGAACGAGCTGGCAACTGAAGTGCCTTTCCTCAAGGTCATCGACCACGGGGTAAACCGGGGTTACGGTGCCGCCCTGATCACCGGTTTTTCCAATTGTTCCAAGGAACTGATTTTTTACACCGATGGGGACGGCCAATACGATGTGAATGAACTGCCCAGCCTGCTCGAGGTGTTCAGCGAGAGGGTGGACATGGTGAACGGATACAAGATCAGCAGATCCGACCCTCGTCACCGGATCGTGATCGGCCGTATTTATCAATACCTGATGAAATTCATGTTTCACCTCAGCATCAGGGATGTGGACTGCGACTTTCGCCTTTTCCGCCGTTCCTTGCTTGCCAAGGCTCCGCTTGCTTGCGAAAGCGGCGTCATTTGCGTGGAAATGATCAAAAAATTCGAGAGCCGGGGTTGCCGCATCGTCGAAGTGCCGGTGCATCATTACCCTCGGAGCCACGGCAGCAGCGAATTTTTCACATTCAAGCATCTTCGCAGGATTTTTGGACAGCTTTTTGTCGTCTGGTACAAACTCGCCGTCGCTCCCATGTTTTCGCGCCGGTCAAGAATGCCGGACCTGGAAATCAAAGCACGAAAGCGCGGTGCTGATCTCGAATGATTGAACATGTCGCAGCTTATGACGGCAGGGTAGTCCTCATCACCGGAGGACTGGGCTTCATCGGGAGCAATCTCGCGATGCGTCTGGCCGAGCACAGCCGGGCGGAAATCCGCATTGTGGACTCACTCCATCCTAGGTGCGGGGGCAACCTGAATAATCTCGATGGGATCGCTCGTCCCGTTCAAATCCACACGTTCGATCTCCAGGAAACCTCCAGGTTGCGGGAAACGGTGGCGGGCGTAGACGTCATTTTCAATCTGGCCGGCCATGTCAGCCACATCGATTCCATGAGAGATCCACTGCGGGATCTTGAGGGTAATGCTAAAGCGCACCTTTGCCTGCTGGAAAGCTGCCGTGCGGTGAATTCGCGCGCGCGCATTGTGTATAGCAGCACGCGGCAGTTCTATGGCCGGCCGCAGCGCCTCCCCGTGGACGAGGAGCATCCGGTTTTGCCGGTCGATATCAATGGCGTAAACAAGTATGCCGCAGAGCTGTATCATCGAATTTATCACCGGGTTCACGGGATCGAGACCTGCTCCCTGCGTTTGACGAACACCTATGGCCCGCGCCAGTTGATACGGGATGCGAGCCAGGGGTTTATCGGCTGGTTTTTCCATCAGATCCTTTGCAACCAGGAGATCGTCCTCTTTGGCGATGGAAAACAGATTCGTGATCTGACCTATGTCGATTGTGTTGTGGATGCGTTCCTTCTTGCCGGAACGCATCCAAGGGCTCCGGGCAGAATCTATAACTTGGGAGGCACGGCGCCGATCACCCTCTTGGATCTCGTAGAGCTCATGATCTCAGCCTCAGGGAAGGGAAGCTACCGGTTCGCCCCCTTCCCGGAAGATGGGCGAAAAATAGACATCGGCAGCTACTACGGGTCTTTCTCCCGTATTCACGAGGAAATGGGCTGGAGCCCCCAGGTATCGCTGCGCGACGGGATTCGCCGCACTCTGGAGTTTTTCGACCGGCGACGGTCCGCTTATATCGATCAATGACATCACTTACCGTTCCTTTTCTCGATCTTCGCCGCGCCTCTTCGCTCAACCGCCAGGAGACGGAGCAAATCTTGGCGCGTGTGCTCGATCGCGGGCTTTACATTCTCGGCCCGGAGCTGGAGTCGCTTGAGCGGGAGTTTGCGGAAGCTTTAGGGGCTCTTTTTGCAGCAGGAGTCGGATCCGGCACCGATGCCCTCGTCCTTGCATTGGAAGCCAGCGGCGCCGTAGAGCAGGGGGCGGGAGAAGAAGTCATCACATCGGCCCTGTCGGCGGCCTTTACTCCGCTGGCGATTCATCGGGCCGGCGCGGTTCCTCGTTTCGTGGATGTGGATCCCGTCACGCTGCAGATTGACGTTTCACTCATCGAAACCTGCATCGGCAAGAAAACCCGCGCCATCATGCCTGTCCATTTGTATGGTCATGCCTGTGACATCCAGTCGATCGTGGAATTGGCCGGCAAGCTTCGTCTGGCCGTCATCGAAGATGCCTGCCAGGCTCATGGTTCCTATCTGGCCGGAAAAGCCCTTGGGACATTTGGCCGGGCAGCCGCCTTCAGTTTTTATCCAACCAAGAACCTGGGCGCTTACGGGGACGGCGGCATGATCGTAACGAGCGATCCGGAACTGCTCCGGCGCGTCAAAATGCTGCGGCATGGAGGACAAGACCGTCCCTATCACCATGAGCTTCTTGGCTGCTGCTCGCGTCTCGACGAGCTTCAAGCCGCGATCCTGAGGATGAAATTGCAGGTTCTCGAAGAGTGCAACCGTACCCGGCGAAAACTGGCAGACCGTTACGATGAAGCTTTCTGCGGCCTGGATTTGGTTTTGCTGCCGCCGGTGCCGGGTTTTGTTCCGAACCGCCACTTGTATCCGATCCGCACTCCCCGGCGGGACGATTTGCGCCGTTATCTGCAGGAACGCGGAATCCAGACGCTCGTCCACTATCCCGTCCCGCTTCCCTTTCAACCCGCATTCCGGAGCCTCATTCTTCCAGGCCAGGAGTTTCCGATTGCACAAAAGGCGTCGAACGAAATCCTCTCGCTCCCTCTCTATCCCGAGTTACTGGAGGCGGAGCTTCAATACACAATTGAATCAGTGCGCCGATTCTTCAAAGACTAGATATGGATCCGCGGGAATATCTTCACATGTACGATGAGGAGGCGCGCCACTGGTGGTATGCAGGGATGCGTGCCATCGTTCTCTCGCTTCTGCCGCCGACGTCGCTCTCACCGAGCGCTTGCGTGATCGATGCCGGGTGCGGCACCGGATTCAACATGGGCTGGTTGAAACGGAATTATGGAGCGTTCGTCACTGGATTCGATTTCTCTTCCCTTGCCCTGGATTTCTGCCGACAGAGGGGGGAATACGCTCTCGTGCGCGGGGATGCCGCTTTGCTCCCTTTTGCCGGCGATTTTTGCGACCTGGTCGCTTCCCTTGATGTACTCACCCACCTGAAGAATGGGCACGCCCGCTCCCAGGCTCTCGCAGAATTCCTCCGTGTTCTTAAACCGGGAGGGCGCCTGATCCTTCGCGTTCCCGCTTACCGGTTTCTGCGGAGCAGCCACGATACGGCCGTGATGGCGCACTATCGGTACGGCAGAAAGGAGTTGAAAGCAGCGGTGGAGGCAGCCGGATTCAGAGTGCTTCGCTTGACTTGTGCCAACACGATCCTTTTCCCGGTGGCGGTGTTGTGGAGAATGCTGAAGAAAGCGGGCCTCGGCTCGGGTGAATCGGATGTGGGTGCGAGGACGAGAGGTGGAGAGGGGCTGAATCGGACGCTTACGGCTATTCTCAAATTGGAGGCGGCCATTCTGCGACGATTAAATTTTGGATTTGGACTTTCTATTTTTGTTATTGCCGCAAAGCCAAAGGGGTGAAGAGAACAAGCGACCGCCAAGGGCCAAAGAACGCAAAGAAGCTCAAGGGTATTCTTCGCGCACCTTCGCGTCTTGGCGGTGGCTTGGGCTTGTTGAGTATTTGACCCTGGCTGCGAATATGATAGCCTTCCGGTTTCAGGGAAAGATCATGAGACGAAACGGCTTACGTAACTTTTGGATTTTGACTGCAGCGGTTCTGGGGTGCTGCCTGTCGGCGTTGGCTCAAAACCTTGTCCCACTGCCAGAATTGAACTCCAGACGGCTTCTAAATGACCTGCACGTCACGGTGGCGTCGACCAAGAATACGGGCGACAACATGACCATAGGTTTGGTCGTGCGCTACGGCTCCTCCTTTGATCCGGCAGAAAAGGGGGGCATGGCGAATCTCGTTTCCCAAATGTTCATGCGAGCGACCAACGACTTGACCTCCAAGGGCGTTCAAGATGAACTGGCATTTCTGGGCGCAACCCTCGAGGTCCGGTGCGATTGGGACGGCTTTCGTTTCCTTTTGAACGGACCAAGCTCAAAGTATGAACGGGCGCTTTTCTTGCTCTATCAAATAGTGGCGGAGGCGCAGTTCACGGAAGCCGATTTTAAGGCTGTAAGAGAGTCGATCCTGCGGAAGATCCAGAGGCCTCCCGATCCAAGACAGCGCATCCATCGTCAGCTCGAAAACGTTCTGTTTAGCGGGACGACCTACGGGCGCCCCATTGAAGGGGATCAAAAGAGCGTGTCGGCCATTACCCTCGGGGATGTTCGTTTCTTCTATAAGAAATTTTTTTCTCCGAGCCAGGCATCTCTGCTGATCGTTGGGAATGTCTCGGCATCATTGGTGTTCCAGAAAGTTTCTCGCATCTGGGGCCTCTGGGTCCGAGACGAGGACGTGCCACCCACTTTCCTGGTGCCGCGCAGACCCGCGGGGCGGCAGATCTTCTTGGAGGATGATCCCAACTCGCCGGCCGCTCAGTTCATTGTCGGGAATCTTTTTCCTAGGCGCGAAGATCCCATTTACGCCTGCGCGCTTCTGGCGGCGCAAATCTTCCAGGAGCGCTTGACGAGACTGCTGCCGACCTCCCTTCTTACGGTTGGGTATGAAGGCCGGCGCATGTCGGGACCCTTTTTTGTCCAGGGGCAAGCGGCGGCTGATCAGGCCGTGGAGCAGATTCAGAAAATCCGAGATGCGGCGGATGAACTGAAGAACACCCTTATTACAAAAGAAGAGTTGGCTACTACGCAGCAGAAGGTGATTGAAAATTTTTACCGCCAATTCGGCACAACCGCAGGGATATGCGATGTCCTGGTCGACTCTGAGCTGTATCACCTAGGCAGCAACTATGCGGTAATGTTTCCGGACCAGATCCGGAGGTGCGACATCGATACGCTCAAAGAAACCGCGAATAACTGGATTTTTCCCAGCGGAGAGGTCATTTTGATCCGAGGACCCGCCGCCACGCTGAAAGTGTTGCTCGAGCCTCTTGGGTCCCCCCGTCCGCTCATGCCGTGAGAGCAGGATGCAATTCAGAACGGGTAAAACTCTATTGGCAGTTTGCACCGGGATTCGTGAATCTGACATCTTGGAAACGATCGGTTGGTAGTCCTCTGACATCTCTGCCCCTCCTCCAGCCCATTTCCCGCACCTGTCCCTTGGAGTCAGCCTCGGCTCCTCACCCTGTGGTTTTTTGGCCCACGCTTTGAGTGGATTTCGTATTAGGAATTGACGGGTCGAAGCAGACAAAGGGCGATCGAGGAGGCGGAGAGGCATCCGCCAATCGTTGCCGCAGAACTGTTGTTCCCGGATGGTTCCAGTTCCTGGGGAAAAGACTTCATTACTGCGCTGCCCCACGGCAACTGGAACAAAGTTCGAGGCCTGTCCCAAGGCGCAAATATTTCTGTTAAACCAAGGTGTGGATTAGAAATTGACGGCGAATTGGTCGGTTTGAGTGAGGACTTAATCCGTCTGAAGAATGGCGGAATAAGGCGGGGATATCCCCAGAGAGCCTTTGTGAAGATCGGGCCGATGAGCCAGGGCGCCATGGCGAGCGAAGTCATGTTACAGTGAAGGACCAAGAGAAGACTCCCCGCCGTCTCTGTCCATAGATATCGAATGGATCTTTATCGTGCCGCATGGCTTTGGGGTGCGGCAAATTACTGCCGCTTTGAAGGGACAATCTAGCCAAGCAGGGGAAAACCGATTTCAATCCGATCGTTGGCATTCTTTGACATGACGGATGCACAGTCATCGAAACTTCCATTCCAAAGCGGCCGCTTGCTGCCGCATCTCCAAGAGCATTTGCCACCCCACATGACTGTCCGGTGGGTGACCTGTAGTCGCGCATTCCCCTCGGTGCCGCCTGCGGGTGGTCATTTGAAATATCGCTGGTTTCCGAACGTAAGATTTATTGTAAGTCGGGGAAATAGGGACCGGCGCTGATTTTGTCTTTCTGAATTCTGACTCCTGAATTCTGTATTCTGACTTCTTCTGCTATACTTTTTCTACCCTGGGCAGAAATTGGATTGTGGAGCGATAAAATATAAACCTCTGGAAGCGAATCCGTGGCTGCACTTTATTAGCTGTCTTCGGCTGGATGGGTTCACTCTATCAATCGAAAACCACACCGGGATTCCTGAGTGTGCCCGCGCAAAAAAGGATGCTTCAGCAGCTCGGAGATCCGGAGCCCACCTTCGTGCGCATCGTGCATACGGGGCTGGGGCAGTCCCCCCACTGTCGCGGTACTCTCGATGAAAACGGCAGGCTTCTCGTGATCATCAATCGGAACACAGATCTGAGTGATGCATGGGAATGGGCCGACCTGCGAGGTTACCCGGCGAAGCTCTCCACCTGCTCATGCAAAATCGGCATCAACACCGTCGTTTATGCCATGAGCCACCGAGGTTTAGTATGATGCAGGGCTGAATAAGAGCCCTCGATTATTGTGTGATTGAATTCTCATGATCGCGATTTTCGAACTGCTGTTCAAGTATCGCCCTCTGCTATACGAAAGAGGGCACATTGCTTTCCATCCCATCTGGCCTTGGTCCATCACGTGGTTGCTTGCGGCTGCAGCGCTCGCCGGATCGTACCTGGTCTATCGCCGTTCCGTTGTGCCGCATTCATGGCGATATGCACTCTCCGGATTGCGTGCCGGCGCTTTCCTGGTTCTCTTGTTCCTTTTTCTGCAGCCGGTCCTGCGCCTCAGATCCGTGATCCCCCAGAAAAATTTCGTCGCAGTCGCCTACGATCTGAGCAGAAGCATGGAAATCCGGGATGGCCCTGCAGGACAATCCCGGCTGGAGATCGAGCAGCACCTTCTACGCCCGGATTCCAATCCTGTGATTGCGGAGCTGGCCAAGAAATTCAAGCTGCGCTTCTTCCGTTTTTCGAAATCAGCGGAACGAACAGAATCCTTTGCCGACGTGCCGCATCATGGTGAAATCACCGATATCGAAAGGACTCTTCATCAGGTCGCCGGCGAGCTGGCAACGGCGCCTATCGCAGGCATCGTTCTCGTCACCGACGGCGCAGACAACCATTCCGCAAACCTGGATGCAACCGCGTCGCAGTTCCGCGCCCGCAATATTCCCGTGTACACGATCGGAATCGGCTCCTCTGATTTTTCTCGCGATACCGAGGTGTTGAATGTTACGACGCCGAGAAGAGTCCTCAAGGACACGGTGATGGAAGCCGAGGTTTCGGTGCGCTCCAAGGGCTACTCGGGACGTCGGACCAGGCTTCTGGTATCGGACCGGGACCGACAGCTGCAAAGCCAGGAGATCACGCTTGGCAGCGATGGCGAGGTGAAAACCTACAAGGTGGACTTCAGCAGCCAGGCGGCGGGCCCCAGAGTGTTCACTTTTCGCGTAGAACCCTTCCCGGACGAATTAATTCAGGAAAACAATGATCAGACGGCCCTGGTCGAGATCGATGACGAGCAGCCTCAAATCCTGTATGTGGAAGGAGAGCCGCGCTGGGAGTATGGATTCCTGCGACGCGCAATTTCCCCGGATAAAAACCTCCAGCTCATCACTCTGCTGCGTCAGGCCGACGGCAAGTTTTTCCGACAGGGGGCTGAATCTCCATCCACGCTGGAGAAAGGTTTCCCGACGGACAAAGCCGCGCTTTTCAAATTTAAGGGAATGATCCTGGGTAGCGTGGAGGCCAGTTTCTTCACCTTCGACCAGCTCCGTATGATCTCGGATTTTGTCAGCCAGCGCGGCGGTGGATTTCTAATGCTGGGCGGCAAAAACTCGTTTGGCCAGGGGGGATATATCAATACACCCATCGAAGACATGCTTCCGGTCCAGCTGGGCCAGAGCGCTCGTAGCATTCCGGAATTCCAGGATCTGGAATTCAAGGTGCGCCTGACCAACTATGGAGCGCAACACCCGGTTACGCGGCTTTCTTTGTCCGAGGACGAAAACCGGAGAAGATGGGATTCCGCCCCCGCACTGGTCGGTTTCAATCCAACTTCCGGTCCGAAACCTGGCGCAACGGTGCTTGCCCAGGGGAGTGCTCCCGACAGTCGGGGGCAGAGCCCCGTTGTCCTCGCTTTCCAGCGTTTCGGTCGCGGGAAATCCGTGGCGTTCACGACGGCGACCAGCTGGCGCTGGAGAATGGGGTTGGAGCATACAAATAATTTCCACGAGCTTTTCTGGAAACAAATGTTGCGCTGGCTTGTCAGCGATGTGCCGGATCCGGTGGGCGTTGCCGCAGAAAAAAATTCCTATTCCCGGGATGAAACCGTTGCCATACGGGCCGAAGTCAACGACCCATCATTCACGCTCCTGAACAATGCGCAGATAACGGCGCAAGTCAAATCCCCCTCCGGACAGATGAGCTCATTGCGGTTCGCCTGGGAGGTGGAGAAGGACGGGATCTACTCGGCGCCTTTCAAGGCCGAGGAAGAAGGCACATACGAAATCACTTCCGAAGCGTTTCAGGGAGACAAAAGTCTGGGCAAAGCGAAATCCAATTTTCGCGTTGCCGAATCCACCGAGGAGTTCCACAACGCCGCAATGAACGTCGGCCTTCTCAAACGCCTCGCAGCCGAAACCGGAGGGCGCTACTATTCTCCGAAAGAGGCCCGCACCCTTCCTGAAGATCTTTCGTACACGGACGCGGGATCCTCTCGCCTCGAGGAGAAGGACTTGTGGGATATGCCTTTTCTTTTCGTGCTTCTGGTCGGTCTGGTATCCGCAGAATGGGCTTTCAGGAAACGCAAGGGGCTCGCGTGAGCAGCCGTGGGCAGTGTACTGCAGGGTCTCTGTTTAGCCAGGCATGGACTGTGATCAACAGTTTGCTGCCGGCTGCCGGCTGCCGGCTGTCGACGATTCTCGTGCTTTTGTTTTGCTTGAGTACCACCGTGCACGGGGCGGAGCGGGATGGCAGATGGGCAATCCTGCTCGCGGGGTCAAGCGGGGATCGAGATTTGCAGACAAGGTATCTCAAGGAGCTCAAGGATCTTCGTTCTGTGCTCGAAAATCAGCTCGGTTTTCCACGTAATCAGATTGTTGTCCTGTTTGATGACCCTTCAAAGGATCCGGCCTTGATTCAGCGCAAGTCCACCGGCGAAGATCTACGGGCTGTTTGTAGGGATCTTGCAGGTCGAGTGAAAAAAGAGGACCTGGTGTTCGTGTTCATCGAGGGGCACGGGAGCTACGATGGAAAAAACTATAAGCTCAATCTGGTCGGCCCGGATCCCACGGCGGAT
>Ga0326728_10010945_pt1 | contig 20966 bp, 16 predicted proteins | sample MB3enrmetagenome_FD_207602 | JGI IMG/M metagenome (GOLD analysis project Ga0326728, IMG submission 207602) | Lab enriched peat soil microbial communities from McLean, Ithaca, NY, United States - MB31MN | ecosystem: Environmental > Terrestrial > Soil > Wetlands > Peat | place: USA: New York... | reverse complement strand
CCTGACCTCGCCCCAGGTGCATGGCCTGACGACCGCGCAGCTCAACGCCTTGTCGACGACCTCGCTCGACGCGTTGACCGTCGCCAATCTGACGACGGCGCAGGTCGGCGGGCTGACCGCGGCGACCATCGGCGCTCTGACGACGGCCCAGGCCAACGGCTTGGCCAACTCGCAGGTCGCCGCGCTCTCGGCGGCCCAGATCAACGCCCTGACGGCGACCGGGATCACGACGCCGCAGCTCGGCGCGCTGACCTCGACGCAGATCGGCACGCTCGCCACCTCGACCTTCGACAATCTGACGTCGACGCAATTGGGCGCCCTGACCTCGGCCCAGGTCCATGGCCTGACGACCGCGCAGCTCAACGCCTTGTCGACGACCTCGCTCGACGCGTTGACCGTCGCCAATCTGACGACGGCGCAGGTCGGCGGGCTCGCGACCGCGACGATCGCTAACCTGACGACGACGCAGGCGAACGCCTTGACCAACTCGCAGGTCGTCGCGCTGTCGGCGGCGCAGATCAACGCCCTGACGGCGACCGGGATCACGACGGGGCAGCTCGGCGCGCTGACCTCGACGCAGATCGGCGCGCTCGCGACCTCGACCTTCGATAACCTGACGTCGACGCAATTGGGCGCTCTGACCTCGACCCAGGCGCACGGGCTCACGACCACGCAGCTCAACGCGTTGTCGACGGCCTCGCTCGACGCGCTGACCGTCGGCAGCCTGACGACGACGCAGGTCGGCGGCCTGACCACGACGACCATCGGCGCTCTGACGACGACCCAGGCCAACGCCTTGACCAGCTCGCAGGTCGTCGCGCTGTCGGCGGCCCAGATCAACGCCCTGACGGCGACCGGGGTCGGCTCGACGCAGCTCGGGGCGCTGACCTCGACGCAGATCGGCGCGCTCGCCACCTCGACCTTCGATAACCTGACGTCGGCGCAATTGGGCGCCCTGACCTCGACCCAGGCGCACGGGCTGACGACCACCCAGCTCAACGCCCTGTCGTCGGCCTCGCTCGACGCGCTGACCGTCGGCGGTCTGACGACGACGCAGGTCGGCGGCCTGACCACGACGACCATCGGCGCTCTGACGACGACGCAGGCCAACGCCTTGACCACCACGCAGGTCGGCGCGCTGTCGGCGGCGCAGGTTGGCGCTCTGAGCGCGAACGCGATCACCTCGACGCAGGTTCTCGCGCTGACCTCGACCCAGATCGGCACGCTCGCCACCTCGACCTTCGATAACCTGACGTCGACGGAACTGACCGCGCTGACCTCGACCCAGGCGCACGGCCTGACGACCGCGCAGCTCAACGCCCTGTCGACGGCCTCGCTCGACGCGCTGAGCGTCGCCAACCTGACGACGGCGCAGGTCTCCGGCCTGACCACGACGACCATCGGCAATCTGACGACGGCCCAGGCCAACGCTTTGACCACCACGCAGGCCATGGCGCTGTCGGCGGCGCAGGTTGGCGTTCTGAGCGCGAACGCGATCACCTCGACGCAGGTCGGCGCGCTGACCTCGACGCAGATCGGCGCGCTCGCGACCTCGACGTTTGATAATCTGACGTCGACGGAACTGACCGCGCTGACCTCGACCCAGGTCCACGGACTGACGGCGGGGCAGCTCAACGCCTTGTCGGCGGGCTCGCTCGACGCGCTGGGCGTCGCCAATCTGACGACGGCGCAGGTCTCCGGCCTGACCACGACGACCATCGACGCTCTGACGACGGCCCAGGCCAACGCCTTGACCACCACGCAGGTCGGCGCGCTGTCGGTGGCCCAGATCTACGCCCTGATGGCGACCGGGATCACCTCGACGCAGGTCGGCGGGCTGACCTCGACGCAGATCGGCGCGCTCGCCACGTCGACCTTCGATAGCCTGACGGCGGGCGAGGTGACCGGACTGACCTCGACCCAGGCGCACGGGCTGACGAGCACCCAGCTCAACGCCTTGTCGACGACCTCGCTCGAGGAACTGAACGTCGCCAACCTGACGACGACGCAGGTCTCCGGCCTGACCACGACGACCATCGGCGCGCTGACGGCGGCGCAGGCCAACTCCCTGACCACCACGCAGGTCGACGCGCTGTTGGCGACCCAGATCAGCGCCCTGGCCGCGAACGCGATCACCTCGACGCAGGTCGGCGGGCTGACCTCGACGCAGATCGGCGGCCTCGCCACGTCGACGTTCGATAACCTGACGTCGACGGAACTCGGCGCCCTGAGTTCGACCCAGGTCCACGGGCTGACCACCGCGCAGCTCAACGCCCTGTCGATAACCTCGCTCGACGAACTGAACATCGCCAACCTGACGACGACGCAGGCCGCCGGCTTGACGACGACGGCGATCGGCAATCTGACGGTGGCGCAAGGCGCCGAATTCACGACGGCTCAGAAAGCCGCCATGTCCACGGCCCAGAAGAACGCCATTCCGTGATGGCTTGATAAGGCGGCAAAGGAAGGGATATTCGACGGTCGGCCCTTGGGTCGTGGTTGCGTGCGTGACATGCGTCTTGCCGGTCCGGAAGGCCTCGTTGTCGTCGAGGCCGCCCGGATCTTCGCCCGGACAGCCACGATGCAAGGGTCGCTATGCTGCATGAGAAAAGCCTCCGCCAAGACGTCGCCTTGCCGACAACCGACGCCGAGAGGTTCGGCGTTCTGCGCAAACTGACGATCGGCGAACTCTTCAGTCAGGCCGAAAAACTGCGAGCCGACGGCGACGACGTCGCCGCGGTGGAGCTTTATAGGAATTGGATCGCCTGCAACCCCGGCGATCCGCTTCTGCATGCCGCCTATTTCAATTACGGCGTGGCGCTAGCGAAGTCGGGGGATCATCTGGGCGCGATCAACGCGACGCGCGAGGGCATCAGGCTCAAGCCCGATTTCTACCCACCCTACATCAATCTCGGCCGCCTTCTCGAGGACGCGGGCCAGGACGGCGCGGCGATCGAGCAATGGCTCGAATTGACCGGCCGCTTGAAAGAGGTCAACGGCGAAACCGTCAAGAACAAGCTGACCGCGCTGGAGCAACTGGGGCGGGTGCTGGAGAGCCGTCTGCTCGATGGTCCGGCCGAGGACGCGCTGAAACAGTCGCTCGACATCTCCATCGCGCAACCCCAAGTGATCCAGCATTGGATCTCGCTCAGGCAGCGACAGTGCAAATGGCCCGCAGTGGCGGAGTGGGATCGCGCGCCGGCCAGCGCGTTGATGGCGGAAATTTCGCCGCTGTCGCTCGCCAATCTCGTCGACGATCCGATGTTCCAGCTCGCGCGGGCTTGGAAATACGAGAGAGCATTCATTAAAAGGCCGTCAAACCCACGCTCGCTTCCCGTCCACTGCCCGGGCGCACGGCGTCGGAACGGCAAGCTGCGCATCGGCTATGTCTCCTCGGACCTGCGCGAGCACGCCGTCGGCTTTGCGATGACCGACGTGTTCGAGCAGCACGACAGGGATCGCTTTGAAATCTACGCCTATTACTGCGGCATCGAGCGGATCGATCCGACGCGGCTGCGAATCATGAACAGCGCCGACCGCTGGCTCGACATCAACGCGCTGAGCGACGAACAAGCCGCCGCGCGGATCGGCCAGGACGAAGTGGACATCGTCGTCGATCTCAACGGCTACACCAAGTTCGCGCGGACGGGGGTGTTCGGGCATCGTCCCGCGCCGATCGCGGTCAATTGGTTCGGCTTCCCTGGCACGATGGGCAGCCGCTACCATCATTACATCGTCGCCGACGAGCACGTCATTCCGCCGGAGAGCGAGATTTACTACTCGGAGAAAGTCGTAAGGCTGTCGTGCTACCAGCCCAACGACCGCAAGCGGGTCGTCGCGGCCGAACGGCCGAAGCGCGGCGATGAGAAGCTGCCCGACGACGCGTTCGTCTATTGCTGCCTCAACGGCATGCAAAAGATCACGCCGCCGACCTTCGCCATGTGGATGACGATCCTGACGCAGACGCCCGGCAGCGTGTTATGGCTGCTCAGCGGCGGCGACGAAACCGACGCGCGGCTGCGCGATCTGGCGGCGCAGAGCGGCGTCGCGCCGGAAAGGCTGATTTTCGCGGCCAAGAAGGCCAATCCCGAGCATCTCGCGCGCTACGCTCTAGCCGATCTGTTTCTCGACACCTTCCCCTACGGGGCGCACACGACGGCCGCCGACGCGATGTGGATCGGCGCGCCGATCCTGACGAGCCCGGGAAAGAGCTTCGCCTCACGGGTGTGCGCGAGCCTGGCTCACGCGGCGGGGATCGGCGAGTTGGTGTGCCCGACGCAAGAGGTCTATGTCGCGCGCGCGATCGAACTCGCTCGCGACCCGCAGCAGATTTCGGCGCTCAAGCAGAGATTGATCGCCGGGCGGCAATCCAGCCTGTTGTTCGACACGGCCCGTCTCGTGCGCGACCTGGAGAATTTGTATCGCGGCATGTGGGACGAGTTTCAGGGCGGCCGCCGTCCGGTTCCCGACCTATCCAATCTCGACTCCTATCACGACGTCGGCGTCGAGATCAGCCTCGAGAATCATCCCTTCCTGACGCCCGACGCGTATCGGCGGCTCTATCGGGACAAGCTCGAGGTCCGGCATGCGATCGATCCGATCCGGCCCGACTCGCGATTGTGGGGGAACGACGACTGACCGCCTTCGGGTTCGAGGCCGCGTCAGCGCGGACGACCCGGGGCGACCGCCAGGCGAGCGGCGCGGCGCGCCGAAACAACGAGGAGCTTCGCAAATGACCGACCAAAAGACGATCCTGGTCACGGGGGGCGCGGGGTTCCTCGGCTCGCACCTCTGCGACCGCTTGATCGCGGAAGGCCACGAAGTTCTCTGCCTCGACAATTTCTTCACCGGCGGCAAGGCGAACATCGCGCATCTCATCGGCAATCCCCGATTCGAACTGCTGCGGCACGACGTGACCTTGCCGCTCTACGTCGAGGTCGACCAGATCTACAATCTCGCCTGTCCCGCCTCGCCGATCCATTACCAGCACGATCCGGTGCAGACGACCAAGACCAGCGTGCACGGGGCGATCAACATGCTCGGGCTCGCCAAGCGGCTCAAATGCCCGATCTTCCAAGCCTCGACTTCCGAAGTCTACGGCGACCCCTCGGTCCATCCGCAGACCGAGGATTATTGGGGCAACGTCAATCCGATCGGGCCGCGCTCGTGCTACGACGAAGGCAAGCGCTGCGCGGAAACGCTGTTCTTCGACTATCACCGTCAGCACAAGCTCGAGATCAAGGTGGCGCGGATATTCAACACCTACGGCCCGCGCATGCACCCCAGCGACGGCCGCGTGGTGTCGAACTTCATCGTCCAGGCGCTGAAGGGGGAGCCGATCACCATCTACGGCGACGGCGGCCAGACGCGCTCGTTCTGCTACGTCGACGACTTGATCGAAGGCTTCCTGCGGCTGATGAACTCGCCCAAAGAGGTGACCGGCCCGATCAACCTCGGCAACCCCGGCGAGTTCACCATGCGCCAGCTCGCCGAACTCACGATCGAGCTGACGGGATCGAAGTCGCGGATGGCGTTCCAGAGCTTGCCGCAGGACGACCCAAAGCAACGCAAGCCGGACATAACCCAGGCGACGGAACGTCTCGGCTGGCGCCCGACGGTGCCGTTGAAGGAAGGCCTGCGACGCACCATCGCCTATTTCGACACACTGCTGACGGGTCGGCGAGACCGACCCGACAGCGTCCGGCCGTTGCGGGCGACCGGCGGGGGCGCGCGCGCCGCCGTGTGAGACGCGCGTTGCCCGATAAGCATGCGCTTTGCGTCATCGCAAAACGTCTTGTATCCAGCACTCGTTCGGAGGGTCCCGCGCCTATAAGCCCGCCGATAGCGCTCCCGCCAGCGCCAACGCCCCCGCCGCGCTGAGCAGCGGCCAACCGATGTGTCTTCCGCGCGTGTACGCCGCGTCGACGAGGCCTGCGGCGAGCCAGACGGCGCCCGCGACGCCAACCAAGGCGCGCGGCGAGGAGGGCCAAGCGACGAGCGCCGCTGACAACAGCATCAACGCGCTCGTCAAATGCCAGGCGAAGCGCAGGACTTTTCGCGCCAGCGTAACGCGCAGAATCCCCGCGTGGAGGCGAAGCGTCGGAGCGATCAGCCAGCGCTCGCCAAGAACCGAATGCGCCGCCGCCGTCGCCGCCATCAGGCCCGCGCTGATCCAGAAAGCCAACATGCGAACCTCCTTTAGAGCGAATGCATGCGGTGAATCGGCGAATAGCTCAGCCTCGAAATCGTCCCTCCGCCAACATTGCGGCTTCGGGCAATCTCCTCACGCGACTTCTTGCTCGCCTGTGATCTTTCACCGCAACGGAGCCACACGCGTCGGCTCGCGTCATCCGTTGATTTGCTGAAACAATGTCCCGGTCGACGGCGACGCCGATAGGCGTCGAGCGGGAGCCCGACGATGCGCGAAATCCCTCTTTTCCGTCAGACAGCCATAGCCTCTGCAGCGGGGGGTCCTGGTTCGACGCCAATCGACAGCGGGCGCGCGGGAGAGCGGCTCATGCCGTTGACGTGAGCTCATCCAGCGCGGCCCGACCGTCCACGACGCCGATCTCCACTTCGAACGTTCGGCGCTCGCCGACTGCAAGCGGAAGAATCTGCCCCTGTCGCATCAGCTCGGTGCGACCGTCGAGGCGGTTCGTGCCCGGTTCCAGCCCGACGACATACTCCTGCTCGCCGAGCATCTTCCACTGTACGAACTGTGGAAGATTGTCGACGCGGTACCGGACGTAGCCGCCTAATCCGAGCTGTTCGTTGAAAATCGCGGCGAATGCGCGGCCGTCCCTCGCTTTCAGGTTGTGGTAAAAGCACTGCTCGGCATAGCCCGCCTGCGGCTCGCCCAGCCGGTCGTGATCAGCGACGGCCTGGATCGGCGTAGGATCGCGCGGCTCGACGCTTCCGCCCGACGTATAGAGACGGCTGTGGGCGCTGACGATCGGGTAGCCGAAGTTGCAGTGATAAAGAAGCATCGAAGGCTCGGGCCGGGAGCCGGCGTTCTCGACGACGTCGCGCACCACGAGCGCATTCGAACCGAGCTGCGTGGTGATTTCCCGATGCAGGACAAGGCACTCGCCAAACACCTTGGCTTGGCGAATTACGCCTGCCACTCGGATTAAGTAGTCGTCGCCTCTCCAGCCCTGGGAGACGCAGACGTCTTCGGCGGGGATGTTGCTGACCCGGCCATGCAGGCCGAAACTCTCGTCTCCATCTTGACAGGGCAAGCCGATGTTGCTGAGGCCGGCGGTGGTCAGGAGGCCGGCGAAGAAGTTGCGAAGGAATCCCTCGGCGCCCTTTTCCACGAAATGCGCCGGTCCGACGACGCCGCTCTTGGATATGTAACCGACTGGCGCGCCTTTGTATGAGGCCCAAGCGATGTCGAGCGCGCGCCCGGCGAGCACGGTGAATTCGAAGCCGGTTCCTGTCTTGACGTCGATCGCTTCGACTCCTCGCGCCAGACCCGAACTCAGCTCACAGGCGCGGGCGCCGGCAATCTGGGAGATTTGTCCTACCCGGCAGGTGAGATCCTTTTTGCTAACGGTGCGTCCGTAAAGCTTCACCAAGATCTTTCTCCTTGCTCATCGGTTGCCGCGCGTCGAATGGGGATCGCGGTCGCCGCCTTTGCGACCGCTATCCGGCGAGGCGTTTGACGATCTTTGCGAAGTCCGAGCGACGCCGGCCGCGCCACGGCGCCCTGCGCGTCGCTGAAATCGGCGCCAAGCGTCGCGCGGAACGCTTCGGCCGCGGCGCGCCGGCCGCCGTCGTCGGCGGCGAAGCGCGCGTATGCGTAGCGCCGATAGGCGAGAGGATCGTCGCCGGCGCGCGCGTCCTTCGTCAAAGCTTCTTTCGCCGGAGGCCGTCGAAATAGACGATGATGATGATCAGGAAGCCGGTGATGACGCGCTGCCAGAACGAATTGAGGTTCAAGAGGTTCGCGCCGTTGTTGATCGTCGTCAGGATGAACGAGCCGATCAGCGGCCCGTGCACCGAACCGAGCGCGCCGAACAAGCTGGTGCCGCCGATCACCGAAGAGGCGATCGCCTGCAATTCCCAGCTATCGGCCTGCATCGGATTGCCGATGCCGATGCGCATGGCGAGCAGCACGCCGACGAAAGCGGCTAAGGTCGACGAAACGATATAGGCGAGATAGGTGATCGCCTTGACGTTGACGCCGGAGAGCCGCGCGGCCTCCAGATTGGAGCCGATGGCGTAGAGATAGCGTCCCCATCGACTCTGATGGAGCAGGAGGTAGGCGGGGATGGCGACGAGCAGCACCATCCAGAACAACATCGGAACCGCGAACCACGACCCGTCGGTCCAGGGAAAACCGAGGAAGCTCGCGCGCGAGAAGTCGGTGAAGGTGTAGTTGGAGATCGCGATCGTCGCGCCGTTGGTGATCACCAGTCCGATGCCGCGCAGCGAGTACATGGTCGCCAGCGTCATGATGAACGGCGGCAGGCCCATCTGCACCACGCCGAAACCGTGGAAGAGGCCGATGCAGAAGCCGATGAGCAAGGTTGCGAACACGGCGCCGGGGATCGTCGTGAATATCCCGAGCCCATGAGCGTTGAGCCCGTCGACGTTTGTCAGCATCAGCGCGACGGCCATGCTGGCGAAGCCGGTCACCGCGCCGACGGAGAGGTCGATGCCGCAGGTGATGATGACGAAAGTCTCGCCGATCGCCAGAATGGCGATCATCGCGCCCTGGCGCAGCAGATTGGCGATATTGTTGGCGGTCCAGAACGACGTCGTCTCGAAGGACAGCGCGACCCACATCGCCAGCAAAAGCATGAGCAACGTCAGCCCCAACAGGACGTTGAGCCCCCCGCCGCTCTGGCGCGCTTTCGAAACCTGTTGATCGCTCATTTCCTCGACACCCTCATTTTCGAATCAAACGCCAATCGCTTCCGTCAAAATCGCTTCCTGCGACGCGTCCTTGTAACTGTGGGTGGCGGCGATCCCGCCGCGTCGAAACACGTGCAGCGTATCGGCCAACTCGTAGACTTCGGGAAGGTAGGACGAGATCATGATTACGCCCGCGCCTTTCGCCAGCAGCGAACCGAGCAGGCGATAGATCTCCGCCTTGGTGCCGACGTCGACGCCGGTGGTCAGCTCGTCGAAAATGAACAGCTTGGCCCCGTGATTGAGCCACTTGCCGATGACGACCTTCTGTTGATTGCCGCCCGAAAGGCTGGTGATGAGCGCGGCGCGCGAAGCGGCCTTGATCTGCACGTCGTGAATCTGCTGGTCGGCGCAGCTCGCTTCCTTCCTCAGATTGATCAGCGGCCCGAAGGCGAGGCGCGGGTAGATCGGCAGATTGAGGTTGAGTCCGAGACCGAGATTGAGGCACAGGCCCTGATCTCTGCGGCTCTCCGGCGCCAGCGCGATGCCGAGGTCCATCGCCGCGCGTTCGTTGCGGATCGCGACCTCGGCGCCCTTCCACCGGATCTTGCCGCTGGCGACGGGAAAGCGTCCGAACAGGCTCTGGACGAATTCGCTTCGTCCGGCGCCGATCAAGCCGTAGAGACCGACGATCTCGCCTTCCCGCACGCGGATCGAGATGTCGTGGAAGCCTCTGCCGCTGAGCCCTTCGGTTTCGAGAAGCGTCGCGCCGAACGGGACTTTGCTCTTGTGGTAGATCTGCTCGATCGTGCGGTTGATCATCAGCGCGATGAGATCGGCCTCGTTGGTCTCGCTGACGCGGCGCGTGCCCACCAGCGCGCCGTCGCGCAGGATCGACACGCGATCGCAGAGCTCGAACACTTCCTCGAGGCGATGGCTGATGTAGACGATGGTCACGCCGTTCGCCTTGAGGCGGCGGATCAGCTTGAAGAGGGCGGCGGTTTCCTGACGCGTGAGATACGCGGTCGGCTCGTCGAAGATCAAAAATGTGGCGCCGCGCCGCTCGGCGCGCGCGGTCGCCACCAATTGCTGCTGGCCGATGGTGAGCGAGGAGAGGATTACGCCGGCGGGCAGGTCGAAGCCGAGGTCGTCGAGCAGCTTCTGCGCCTCGCGCAGCATCGCCTTGTGATTGAGCAGGCCGCCCTGCGTCATTTCGTCGCCGAGGAATATGTTGGTCGCCACGGTCAGGTGCGGGCAGAGCACCACCTCTTGGTGGACGGCGTTGATGCCAAGGCTGATCGCCTCGTGCGGATTGACGAGCGGAACCGGCTCGCCGCGCCAATAGACTTCGCCGGAGGTCCGGGGATAGACGCCGGTCAGCAGCTTGATCAGCGTCGACTTGCCGGCGCCGTTTTCGCCGACGATCCCGTGGATTTCGCCTTGCTCGAACGTCAGATCGACCGCCTTCAGCGCGTGAGTGGCGCCGAAGCGCTTGTCGAGCTTATGCAAGGCGAGGAGGGGCGCCGCGGTCGCGGCGGGGGTCGGCGAAGCTTGGGCAGGCATGGACATCTGGCGATTCACCCGACGGGCAAGGCGTTGTCATTCATCATCGGCGATGGCGCGCCGCCGCGCAAGAGCGCAGCGGCGGCGCGTCGACGCCAGACGCCGCGCGCCTATGAGCGCTTTGCGGCGGAAGGGTCGGGACGAGGGGCAGAGTGGAGCGCGCCCCTCATCCCTCCCTTTGAGACGCGCCCGTCGTCATCAACCGCGAGGACCACAAGCGGCGGACGACGACGGGAGGTGCGTCGTCTCGATCACTTGACCTTCGGGTACAGCAGCGCCTGCTGCTTTTCGCCGCCCATGTTGGCCTTGGTGATCAGGTTGGCGCCGGTGTCGACGAAGGCGTCGACTTTCTCGCCCTTGGAGGCGGCGAGCGCCGTCTTGATGCCGTCATAACCCATTCGGTACGGGTCCTGCAGGACGAGGGCGTAGATCGTGCCGTCCTTGAGCATCCCGATCGTCTTGTCGTCGCCGTCGAAGCCGACCATCTTGATCGTATCGGCCTTCTTGTTCTCCGCGATCGCCTGGCCGACGCCTTGGGCCATGATCAGGTTGTTGGCGAACACGCCGCGCAGATTCGGGTTGGCGGTGATCAGGTCGGTCATGATGTTGAGGCCGGTCGTCGCCATGCCGTCGGCGTACTTGTCGGCGACCACCTTGAGGCCGGGATACTTGCCCAGTTCTTCAAGGAAGCCCTTCCTGCGCCCTTCGAGCGAGCCGACGCCCGGCAGCGAAGTGATCTGCGCCACTTCGCCTTCCGCCTTGCCATACTTCTCGGTGATCGCCTGAGCGAGACCGTCGGCGGCGATGCGGCCGCCCTGGACGTTGTCGGTGGTCAAGAACGAGGTGAAGGCCTTCGAGTCGGCCGCGGAGTCGACGCCGATGATCGGCACTTTCTTGGCCGCTTCGTCGATCGGCTTGCCGAGCGCCTTGAATTCGGTCGGCGCGATGACGACCGCGGCGGGTTTTCCGGCGACCGCGTTTTCGAGGATCGAAATCTCGCCGTTGATGTCCGATTCCGACTGGGCGCCGAGTTCGGGAACTTTGACGCCGAGGTCCGCGCCGGCCTTGCGGGCGCCGGCGAGCACGATCTGCCAATAAGGCGAGGTGGTGTCCTTGACGATGATCGGGATCGTGGTTTCGGCAGCGGCCGCGTAGCTCGGCGCGGCAAGAGCCGCGACCGAAATCATGGCGCTGGCGATAAGCAGTTTTTTCAACATTCTCAATCCCCCTACATTTGCGCTCTGGGAACCGTCCCCGGCGCTTCTTCGACCGCGCAGTCATGCGCGGACAAATTGGAGTTCGTTGGCGCTGCAGGCGCTGAGCGCTCGCTGGCTAGGCGCCGCGCTGGCGAGTTCGCCGTGAATTGCGTTCGAGTCCGATGTCTCTCCCGTGGGCGGCCAGTCGACTTCAACGTGATGGCTCAGGGCCCCCTGAAACGCGAACGCGCGCTCAGGGCTTCCGTCCACATGACTGGGGAGGTCGCGGCAAATCCTCCGAAGGCCCTCATTCGATTTCCTCCATGAAATCCCTCAAGGATGGTGTGTCGTTCTCGTCCATCCCCGCCCTAGGGTCGCGCTCGTCCACGGAAAGGAATTGACACTGAACGCGCGGCGTAGTCAATACGTGTGTCGAGAAAAAAATAGACGTATGCGCAGTTTGGCGACGCCGCGCCCGTGCGGGGGCGACGGGCGACGAGTTGGGGGCCGCGCCGGGCGCACTGCCGTATCCGTGGCTGCGCCAAAGTCGCGGGTTCGCGCTCGGCGGATCGTGGCGGAGGACAAGCGCCCCGCGTCGATCGCCTGGGAGACCGATCTGAAACGGGAGGAAGCCCGTTATGCGGCGGTCGAGTTCTTCGCGCGCGTGGCGAGGCGGACGGCGTAGAGCGTCGTTTGGGCGGAGATTTCCTAGCTGGCGGAAAGTTCCTGGCGCCCTTCGCCGGCGCGCCGATCGTTCGGCGGCAAAGTTTGGGTCCCTATTCGCAATCGAGGAGCGAACATGAGCGCAGCGGCTGAGAGCGGGTTCGAGCCTGTCGATCCGGCGGCGATTCCGCAGAGAAGATTGCACACCGGCGCCACGATGCCGGCCATTGGGCTCGGCACTTTCGGCTCCGATCGCGTCGGGCCGAACGAGGTCGCCGCGGCGGTCAGGGGCGCAGCCGCGGTCGGCTACAGGCACTTCGATTGCGCGTCGGTGTACGGAAACGAAGGCGCCGTCGGCGCCTCGCTTGAAGAGATCGTCCGCGGCGGGGTGAGGCGCGAGGAACTCTGGATCACATCGAAACTATGGAACGACAAACACGGCGAAAAGGACGTGATCGCCTCGTGCCGGAAGACGCTGGCCGACCTGCGTCTCGACTATCTCGACCTGTTCCTCGTGCACTGGCCGTTTCCGAACTTCCACCCGCCGGGCTGCGACGTGACGTCGCGCAGCCCGGACGCCAAGCCCTACATCCATGAGAACTACATGAAGACTTGGCGCAGAATGGAGGAGCTGGTCGATCGGAAGCTGGTTCGCCACATCGGCACGTCGAATATGACCATCCCCAAGCTGAAGCTGGTTCTGCGCGATGCGCGCATCATGCCGGCGGCGAACGAAATGGAGCTTCACCCGCATTTCCAGCAGCCCGAACTGTTTCGGTTCGTCGTCGACAACGGCATGCAGCCGATCGGCTACTGTCCGCTCGGTTCTCCGGGGCGCCCGGAACGCGACCGCACGCCGGAAGACACAGCGCCCATCGAAGACCCGGTCGTCCTCCGGATCGCTCAGCGGCATGCGATTCATCCAGCGAGCGTCTGCGTCAAATGGGCGGTGCAGCATGGTCAGATTCCCATTCCGTTTTCAGTCAACCCGCGCAACTACGCGGCGAATCTGCGGGCCGCCGTCGGGGACTGGCTGAGCGACGAAGAGATGCAGGCGATCGCCGCGATCGATCGCAACTGCCGTTTGATCAAAGGCCAAGTCTTCCTATGGAAGGACGGACAAAGCTGGGAGGATCTCTGGGACGTCGACGGAAAAATTACGCCGCCGTAAGCCGCGGCCGACGTGAGCGCGGCCGGTTGCGGGCTTTCAATCGACATCCGCTGGATGGACGGGGGAACGAACGACAAGACGCCGCCGTCGCGCCGACGCGGCAAGGCCGCGCCGACGCCCTTCGGCTCACGATGGGCGCCTCAATCCGGGGGAACGACGCCCTTCTTGAGGATGACGTTGCCATAGAGCCGGCGTTCGCCGGTGGCGACGATGGCGAAACATCGGCGCGCGCGCTCGTAGAAGGCGAAGCGTTCGAGACTGCCGAGCTTGAACTGCGGCCCCTCGCGCTTGGCGATGACGGCGCGAAATTCGGCGAAGATCGGCGGCTCGGCGGCGGCGGCGGCGGCGCCGACGACCTCCATGCGCCAGCACGCCTCGGGAACGAAGGTGTCGAGCGGCAGGACGCTGAGCACGGCGTCGAGCGCGCGCGTCGCGTCGGCGGCGTCGAGCCTGACGACGTCGGGTCCCGCCGACTGCGCGGGATAATTGGCGTCGACGATGGCGATTTCGTCGCCGTGCCCCATCGCCTGCAGGACGTAGAGAAGATCGGGGGTCAACAGGGGATCGATCGCTTTGAGCATGGCTGCGGCTCCTCCAAGAATTTCACTCTGCAAACGCTTCTTCAGCGCCGAGATGCGCAGGCTCCCGCGTAAGGCCTAAGCGCCTCATCGATGGAGGCGAGCATCAACCGGTCGCATGTTTCGTCGGCCGCCAACAGGGTCGGAACTCGTCGAGGAAGAAATTGTTGCAGCAGCGGCGTGGGGATCGCGACGCCCGCGAGCGCGGCCTTCAGGCGGTCGACGGCCGCCTTGGCATCGGGGTGCGGCCAGTAATATCGGATCCGGTCGGAGTAGGAATAGTGGCGCCACAGACGTTGTTCGTCGGCGTCGCCGGGATAATACGGCTCCCACCAGCGAGGCTCGGCGAGCATCAATCGCTCCATCGTGGCGGCGAGCGCCCGCCGCGGATAACTCGGCGACAATTCAGAAGCGATAAGATCGAGGCCGTAGAGCGTCTGACGCAGGGCGAAGGTCAGAGCAGGGCCGACCTTGAGGATGCAAAACCGATCTCTAACCAATTCGGCGAGGCGGGCCGGGGGCTGATAGTCCGTGGAATGCGCCTCGAACACCAATCCGGCGTCGTCGAGCGCATGAGAGAGCGGCTGCGCGCGAACGGGGTCGTATTCGATCACCGTCTCGTGGCCGAATTCGACGCCCGGCTGCACGACGAGCGCGACGATCCGTTCGAGAGCGGCCGCCAGCCCCGCCGACTCGAAGGCCCGTCGAAAGGTCGCCAGCGTCGCGCGCGCGCGCTCGGGCGAGGTCGGCTCGATGGAGTCGAGCGCGTGACGAGCGCCGCCAGGGGGCGGCACCTCGGTGCCGACGATATAGTGGGGCGCTGGGAGGCCTCCTGCTCTAGCCGCCGCTTCTGCGACGCGCGCGAGGCGGACTGCGCGTTCCGCGGTCAACGCATCGTCGAGCGCCTCCGGCTCGCCGGCGCAGCCCATCGAGGCGTCGAGGTGGATCTTGCCGTAGCCCGCGGCGACATACGCCGCGACCATCGCTTCAGACTTCGCCATCGCCTGGTCCGCGGCAAGTTTGCGCCACGGATTGGGGCCCAGGTGATCGCCGCCGAGGATGAGCTGGCGCGCGTCAAAACCCACGCGGTCGGCTATCGACTTGACCTGGGCGGCAAAATCACGCGGCGTCATTCCGGTGTAGCCGCCTTCGTGATTGACCTGGTTGCAGGTGGCCTCGATCAGCGCCGGCGCGCCGTCATGCTTGCAACGCCGCAGCGCGGCCTCGATGACGCTCGGATGCGAAGAGCAGATGGACGGAATCCCCGCGATCTCGCCGGCGCGGCGCCGCTCCAACAGCTCGGCTAAAGCGTTGGTCACGTTTTTGCTTCTCGCTTGGCGATGAAGGCGTCGAGATCCGCGAAGGTCGACGCTCCCTCCATGGGCCCCTTGACGGTCACTGCGCGGGCGCCGGCCGCGTTGGCGTAGGCGAGCGACCGTTCGATCGACATGCCCTTGTCGCGGCAGACGGCGTATGTCGCTCCGAAACAATCCCCAGCCCCGGTGGGGTCGACTTCGACGACTTTGAACGCCTGCCCGCCGACGGTTCCCTCGCGTGTGAAGACTTCGGCGCCTGCGGCGCCGCGCTTCAGCGCAATCTCCTTCACGCCTTGCGAGATCAGCCGCCTCGCCGCCTCGCGTTCGTCGGCGGCGGGAGAGAAGAGCAGAATCTCTTCGCCGGAAGGCAAGAACAGGTCGGTCACGGCGAGGATTTGACGAAGGGTCGCGGTGAACGCCGCGTCGCTCATCATTTCCTTGCGGATATTGGGATCGAACGAGACCGAGCCGCCCCTGGCCTTGATGGCCGCGACCGCGTGTTCCACGATCTTGCGAACCGAGGGGATCGTGAGGGCCGATCCCATCACGTGAATGCGGCTGGCCTGGGAGATCACTCGGCTCGCTTCTGGCGTCAGCGCAATTCTGCCGCTGGCGCTGTGTCGGATATTGAAGACGAAATCCCGGCTGCCATCCGCGCGATACCGCACGAAAGCCGTGCCGGTCGCGATGTCGGGATGCACGGCGATGGCGGAAACGTCGACGCCGTCGGCCGACAGACGGTCGACGTTCACTCGACCGAAGTCGTCGTCGCCAACCGCGCCGATCATCGCGCAGCTCGCCCCGAGGCGCGCCGCCTGATCGATGAAGATCGCCGGCGCCCCACTGGGGAAGGGGCCGATGAGGCTCTGGGCTTCGCGAAACCCAGTTCCGATCGTCGACGCCATGATCTCGACGAGTATCTCGCCGGCGGTGACAAGCAGGGCTGACATCAGCTCATCCAATTTCCGCCGTCGACGTTGAGCGTCTGGGCGACGACATAGTCGGAATCATGCGAGGCGAGGAAGACGGCGGCGCCGCGAAAGTCGTCGGGCGTTCCCATCCGTCCCAAGGGCACGGCGACGCCGACTTGGCGCTTTTTCTCGCCGAGCGGCAGGCGCTCGTATTTGGCGAACAGCGCGTCGACGTGATCCCACATCGGGGTGTCGACGACGCCGGGCGCGATCCCGTTGACGTTGACGCCGTACTTGATCAAGTCGAGCCCGGCGGACTGAGTCAGGCTGATGACCGCCGCCTTGGACGCGCAATAGACGGCGACCAGCGCTTCGCCGCGCCGGCCCGCTTGCGACGCCATATTGATGATCTTCCCGCCGCGACCCTGCTTCACCATCTGCGCGGCCGCCGCCTGAAGCGTAAAGAACAGACCCTTCGTATTGACGGCGAACACCCTGTCGAAGCTCGCCTCGGAAACTTCCAGGACCGGCCCCATGTCGAACACGCCGGCGTTGTTGAACAGAATGTCGACGCCCCCGAATTTGGCGACCGTCGCCGAAATCAGCGACGAAATGGATTTGGAATCGCGGACGTCGAGCCTTACCGCGAGCGCCTTGGCGCCGAGGTCCGCGGCAAGCTTCTGCGCGTTCGCGATCTCGATGTCGGCTATGACGACGCTTGCTCCCTCGGCGCAATAAGCGCGAACGATCGCTTCGCCGATGCCTCGTGCGCCGCCCGTGACGATCGCGACCTTGTCTTTCAGTTTCATGCGTTGCTCCTCGTGTTGCCGCTCTGGTTGTTCAGGCGACGATCTCGTCGGCGTCGTTCGCGGTCGCAATCGTCAAGGTCTCAACGGATGCGCCCCCAGCCGCCGCGATCGCCGCGGCGCGCGCCGTAGCCCAAACGCATGTCCTGCCCATGGTCCACCGCCTTGATTGCGACCTAGCGACTGTCCCCAACGCTTCTTCGACTGCGCACGCATGCGCGGACAAATGGGAGTTTGTTGGCGCCGCGGGCCGTGACCGTTTGCCGGCTCCGCGCCGCGCTGGCGATTTCGCCATGAATGGGGTTCGCGTCAGATGTCTCCGCCGTGGCCGGCCAAGGGAATTCAACGTGACGGCTCAGCGCCCTCGGAGACGCGAAAGCGCGCTCGGGGCTTCTGGCTATACGACCGGGGAGGCTGCGGCAATTCCTTCGAAGGCCCTCATTCGACTTCCTCCACGAAATCCCACAAGGACGGAGTGTCGTTCTCGTCCGTCCTTGCTCCAGCAGGGCGCTGAAAAAGCCAAAGTTCACGGATCGCCCCAGAACGACATGGAATCAAAGCGGGATCGATGCGGACTCAAAGCCGGTCCAATTTTCCTTCTTGAACGCCTTGCTCGGATCGCGCCCACCCGTTGAAGGGAATTGACATGGAACGTACGACGCAGTCAATACGTGTGTCGAGAAAACAATAGACGTATGTCCATTTTGGAAGCGCCGCGCCCATGCGCGGGCGACTCGCAGTGAGTTCGGCGCCGCACTGGACGCCTTGCCGCGCGCTGGCGTATTCGTGGCGCCATGGACGTCGCGAGTCCGCGCCGGGCGGATCGTCGAGGAGGGGTCAGGAGTGAGGCTCAACATCGAAAAGAAACGGGGCGAGAGACCGGCGCCCAAGATCAAAACCATGGAGGAGTTTTCCGCCGCCAGTGGAATCTCCCGCGCGACCGTCTCGAAATACTTCAACGATCCCGACAGCGTGCGGCCAGCCACGCGCGAGCGAATCGAAAAGGCATTAAAGACTTTGCGTTATCGACCAAATCTGTTCGCGGTCAATTTCAACCGAAAGAATCCAAAGACCTTGGGAATGATTGTGCCTTCTTTGACGGACCCATTTTTCGCCGGCCTCGTCGAACGCGTGGAGCTCCGCGCCATGCAAGACGGCTTTTGGACGATTTTGCTGTCTTCCCACGGCGAACGCGCGATGGAAGCGCGCGCCATCCAAACGATCATGTCATTGCGGGTCGCGGGCGCGATCGTGGCTCCCCTGGGGAGGTCCTCGGACCTTGAGCTTCTCCGGGAGTTGAGCGGCTCTTTGCCCTTGGTGATGCTCGACGCGCGAGTCGAGCTTCCAACCGCCTTCGTCGGAACCGACAATTTTCAGAGCATCGCCTTGATGGTCGACTATCTCCATCGAACCGGCGAACCGCCTTGCTATTTCGATATGCCCAGCGTCAATCGCAATGCGCAGGACCGAAAACTCGCGTATATTCAGGCGATGGAGAAAGCGGGGTCGGAGCCGCTCATCATTCCCGCTCCGAGCCAAAGCTGGGAGTTTGAAGCCGCAGGTTTCGAGCAGGCGACCACCTACTTTTCGATGAAAGCGTTGCCGAGCCGAACGATACTTTGCGCCAACGACCGAACGGCGTTTGGCGTCATGGCGGCGGCGAACCATTGCGGATTGCGGGTGTCGCGCGCCGGCGGCCCCAACGAGATCAGAGTGGCCGGACACGACGATCATCCGCTTAGTCGCTTCGCCAGCCCTCCGCTGACGACGCTTGCGCAAGACTATGTCGAGATGGCCAATCTCGCCGTCGATCTTGTCGCCGCCCGAGGAGGCTCCCTTGGAGCGAAGACGATTGGAAATATCCGCTTGCTGGAGGCGAAGCTGATTATGCGCGACACCGCGTGAACAAGATTGGCGACGTCAAGGCCGTTTTGAAAGTTACGGATGGGCGCTTCTGCGGTCGCGTCCGCTGTCGCGGCGGCGCAGGGACGGAGCAGGCCGCTCGCGGCGCTGAAGGCGACGTTCATCCTCTCGATCGACGACGCGCCCGAGACGCGCGCTATCTTTCGCGCCTTCGACATCGAGGCCGTCGAGTGGACCTGTACACGGGCCGACGGCGATTCCGTCGCGGCGAAAGAGATGAACGTCACGCCGCCCGGTCTGCCGCGCGCCGCGGATCGCCAGCGCGGGCTGTTCGACGAAGGGGACGCTCGAGCGCGCGCCTTCACGCCCCGGCGCCGCGCCGCCCGTAGCGGGGCAGGCCCGGTGGACAAAATCCCGCGCTTGGCGCCCGCTGCGGCGCGCTCCACCAGGTGACGCTCGATCGGCCCAGGGCCAACGCGATCGACGCGGCGACCAGCCGGGCGCTCTACGTCGCCTTTCGCGCTTTTCAGGACGATCCGGAAGCGCGCGTCGCCATCCTGTCCGGCGCCGGCGACCGGTTCTTCTCGGCGGCCAGGCCTTCGAGCGCCGCATCGCCGATCTGGAGAGCGCCGCCGCGGGCTTCGCTTTCGCCTCGGGCCTGGCGGCCATCGCTACGACGTTGGAGTTGCTCGACGCGGGCGCCCACATCGTCGCTTCCGACGACCTCTACGGCGGTTCCTTCCGGCTGTTCGAGCGCGTGCGCAAGCGCTCCGCCGGCCTCGAGGCGAGTTTCGTCGATTTCCGCGACTTGCAAGCGATCGAGGCGGCGATCCGCCCCGACACGCGCCTGATTTGGATCGAGACCCCGACCAATCCGATGTTGCGGCTCGTCGATCTCGCCGCGGTGGCGGCGATTGCAAGACGCCACGGCGTGATTTCGGTCGCCGACATCACTTTCGCCAGTCCCGCGTCGCAGCGCCCGCTCGAGCACGGCGTCGACATCGTCGTTCATTCCACCACGAAATATCTCAACGGCCATTCCGACATGGTCGGCGGCGCCGTGGTGGTCGGCGATCGGAGGGAGCTCTTGGAGCGACTGGCCTTTCCGCAGAACGCCGTCGGCGCCGTCTCCGGTCCCTTCGGCAGCTTCCTCGCGCTGCGCGGCCTGAAAACGCTGGCGCTGCGGGTCGAGCGCCAATCGACCAAGGGGCTCGCCATCGCCCGCTGGTTCGAGGCGCGCGCCGACGTGCGCCGGGTGGTCTATCTCGGCCTCGAGAGTCATCCTCAGCACGTCCTGGCCAAGGCGCAGATGGCGGCCTTCGGAGGAATCGTGACCGTGGAGCTGGACCGCGATCTCGCCGGCGCCAAGCGCTTTCTCGAACGCACGCATTTGTTCACGCTCGCCGAGAGTCTCGGCGGCGTGGAGAGCTTGATCGAACATCCCGCGATGATGACCCACGCCGCAATCCCGGCGGAGCGCCGCGCCGCGGTCGATTCGGCGAAGTCGATTTCGGCGAAGGCGTAGACCTCCGGGAAACGGCGACCGGCGCGGCGTGGACTCAAAGGCGAACCGGCCGCAGAGCGATCGGCGGCCATCGGTGGGAAGCCGCCGCCGCGATGGCCTCGCGGCGGCCAGGCTTTCACGCCAAGTTAGGCGAGCCGGTCGCGCTCGCGGCGAAGCTGGCAAAACGGTCGCGTCTGCGGTCGGTTTTCACACTGCCGTCGCGCGCAGAAGGCGCCGTCGCGCGCAGAAGGTGATGACGGGGGCCGGCTCGGCGCCGACACGCGCGCGACGAGGGACTCGTCGCTTCCGACGCTGCAGTTGCTGAGGCGTCGCCACAGAAAATTTGCGTCGAAAAGGAATCATGCCGGCGTCTTATGTATGCGCGCCACAGTTAATTCGCGATCGTGTAACTGCTATTCACATTCATTTTGATCTCCCTGCCTGCGCCTACTGCGCGACCCATGCGAACAAGGGGGACGCGATTTTGACTTCCACGTTGATCATGGCCGAAATCGACGTGCGCAATCGTCGCATGCTTG
>Ga0326728_10010944_pt1 | contig 20966 bp, 18 predicted proteins | sample MB3enrmetagenome_FD_207602 | JGI IMG/M metagenome (GOLD analysis project Ga0326728, IMG submission 207602) | Lab enriched peat soil microbial communities from McLean, Ithaca, NY, United States - MB31MN | ecosystem: Environmental > Terrestrial > Soil > Wetlands > Peat | place: USA: New York... | reverse complement strand
TAAAATGAAGGAGTGATATGATATGTCATGTGAACCTTGGCAATGTGCAGAAATAGCAGCAACTAAAAAAGCAAACATGATACCTAAACCCGAAGTGGCAGTAGCAATGATCAAAAAAGCCTCCCGTCCCATTCTTATTGTGGGCAGCTATGCAACAGATCGGTCTATGGAAGGCAAACTATTAATCGAATACCTCATTGACTTCGCTAACGCCTCAAAAGTTCCTGTGGTCGCTACTGCGCACATGGTTGGCGAATTCCTAAAACGAGGCTACCAACCAGCTGGCTTTATGCCTGCAATGGACATAGGCAACAGGCTTGTAGACCCTAAATGGCAAGGTCTCGATGGCAAGGGCCATCCTGACTTGGTTTTGTTCGTTGGGTTGCCGTATTACATGGAATCATTAATCCTCTGTGGACTCAAAAACTTTGCTCCAGACCTTAAAACAATGACTCTTGACAACTTGTTTCATCCACATGCAAGCTGGTCTTTCCCAAACGCAACCCTAGAAGAATGGGCTGCAAACCTCACAGTAATGACAACAAAATTTAATGGAGGAAATTAAAAAAATGTCAATGTTTAAAGATATACCCGTCGATGTTGGCGTAATCTACGAAGGTCAACGCATTAGAAGAAATGACATGCAAGTAGAATTTGGCGGTCCATCAGTTAAAGAAAAGTTTGAACTAGCAAAAGTAAAACCAATGGACGAAATAGAAGACGGCAAGGTCACCATAATAGGCCCAGACATAAAAGACCTCAAAGAAGGCGGCTCATACCCACTTGGCATTCTTGTTGAAGCTGCAGGTGCAACTCTCGATCAAAGCCTTGAAGGCGTCATTGAAAGACGAATTCACGGCTACCTAAACTACATCGAGGGCGTGATGCACTTAAACCAGCGCTATGACATCTGGATACGCTTAAGCAAAAAATCATTCCAAAAAGGCTTAACCAGTTTGGAGCCAATCGGCAAAGTACTCTGCCGCTTATTCAAAAGCGAACTCCCCATAATCGAGAAAGTACAAGTTACCTTCATAACAGACCCAGCGAAAGTATCAGAACTCTACCCAGAAGCAATGCAAGCATACGAATCACGCGACGCTAAAGCAAGAGGCCTCAAAGATGAAGAAGCCGACAAATTTTACGGTTGCACCTTATGCCAGTCTTTCGCCCCAACCCACGTTTGCGTTATTACACCACAAAGATACTCTAACTGCGGCGCCATCAGCTGGTTTGATGCAAAAGCCTCATCAAGCATTGATCCAAAAGGACCCGTATTCGCAATAGACAAAGGCCAATTAATAAACGCTGAAAAAGGCGAATATTCGGGCGTAGACGAAGCCGTTAGAAAACGCAGCATGGGCGAAGTAAACCGAGTCTGGCTGTACACAGCGTTTGGCAGCCCACACACTTCATGCGGATGTTTCGAGGCAGTAGCATTTTACATTCCAGAAGTAGATGGCTTAGGCATAGTGAACAGAAGCTTCAAAGGTGCAGCAGTAAACGGTTTACCATTCTCAACACTTGCTGACTCCACTGCCGGCGGACGACAAGTCGACGGGTTCCATGGACTATCGATTGAATACATGCGTAGCCAAAAGTTTCTGTCTGCAGACGGCGGATGGAACCGCGTAGTCTGGCTTCCAAAGGAAGTTAAGGAACGAGTAAAAGACTTTATACCCGCTGACCTTGTTGACAAAATCGCCACCGAAGAAAACGCAACAAGCGTCGACGCATTAAAATCATTCCTAAAAGACAAGAACCACCCAGTAGTGGCAAGATGGGCAGCCGAAGAAGCTCCAGCAGTTCCAGCAGCTCCAGCAGAAGCAGAAGCCGTAGAGGTTAAGGAAGAAGCAGCAGGGACAATGATGCCAGTTGCCACAGCAGCATCACTGCCAATAACGGCTGGCGGATTCAAGATCATACTCAAAGACGCAAAAATCTACGCTAACAAAGTCATAATCCAAACAGTGAAAAGCGACACAGATAAGCGGTGACCCAATTGGCCCAAGACGACGCTAAGAAAAAAGACGTTGAAGGACTAAAACTCAGCAGTGACCTATTAGAAGCGCTTGCAAAATTCCAGCAAATTGAGCTGCAAGACTTCCAAATGGATGTCGGTGAACTGGAAATCAGCTTTGAGCCAGGAATGGCAGGGCAAATAATGCCTAAAATAAAGCTTCCAGGACTAGCAGGCGGACTAGCAGGCGGAAAACCCACTGCAATGTTACAGGCAGCTTTCACACCTCCAGTTCAAACTTATCCAAACAAGATTACTGAGGTAAAACTTGGGGCGACCAGAAGTGAAGGCGGAACACGCGGAAGATCGATTGTAATAGGCGGCGAGACGTCGCCTGCATTCTACAATTTTGAGAGTCCTACCCCTCACAAACCAGTAGTCACTCTTGACGTTTTCGACATGGAGGTTCCCTTAGCCAAAGCGGTGAAGATGCATGTCAAAGATGTCATCGACGATCCAGCGGCATGGGCAAAGCTTGCAGTGGAAAAGTTCGGCGCGGACATGGTTACAATTCACTTAATTAGCGTTGACCCCTTACTCAAAAATACTTCACCACAAGATGCAGTGAAAACAGTTGAAAAAGTTCTTCAAGCCGTTGATGTTCCGCTGGTTATCGGCGGATGCGGTGACCCAGTTAAAGACGCAGACGTTTTCGAGGCTGTGTGCGAAGCTTTCCCAGGTGAACGTTTACTCATTAACTCAATAACACGGGACATGGATGTAGAACGCTGTGCAAAGTACATTAAAAAGAACGGGCATGCCGTATTATCCTTCACTCCAATGGATATGAATTTGGCACGGGAACTAAACAGGCATTTATTCGATTTCCTAGGCAAAGAAGACATCGTCATAGACTTGTCTACTGCCGCGTTAGGCTACGGTTTAGATTACTCATTCACTAACATGGAACGGGCTAGGCTGGGTGGATTACTGGGTGATGACGAATTAGCTCAACCAATGTCTTCAGGAACAACTAATGCTTGGGCAGCACGAGAAGCTTGGTTAAAAATGTCTGCTGAATGGGAACCGCGTGAGCTCCGTGGTCCACTGTGGGAGCTAACTACAGCTTTAACGGTATTACTTGCTGGTGTTGACTTGTTTATGATGATGCATCCGGCAGCCGTAAAAACCTTAAAGGATGTTATAAACTACTTGACAAGCGGCAAAAAAGCTGACCCGTCAAAGTTCGCCAACTGGGTTACAGTAAAGGCTTAAAGGAGCATGTTGGCATGAGTGAAAAAAAGAGACCTGGATTAAAAGAATTAAGCCCCATGGACGTTTACAAGCTTCTTCCAAAAATTAACTGTAAAGAATGCGGTCAAGATAACTGCATGGCTTTCGCCACAAAAATTGTCAACCGTGAAGTAAATATTGACCAGTGTCCGCCGTTGTTAAAGAAAGAAAACGAGAAGGCCTACAACCAACTGAAAGAAATGCTTAGGCCAGCGGTCAAAGAAGTCATCGTCGGTGTTGGTGACAATGCTAAGAAACTGGGCGGAGAACTAGTCATGTACCGCCATGAATTCACCTACGTCAACCCCACCGCCATCGCAATAGATGTAACTGATGAAATGGCAGAGCAAGACGTTGTAGACCGAATAAAACATGTAGAAGGCTTTAGCTACGATTACATAGGCACCCAACTAAAGCTAGACATGATTGCTGTCCGCTCAACATCAGACGACGCTGAAAAATTCAAAGCTACCGTGAAAAAGGTCGCTGAAACAACCAAACTGCCGATGATTCTGTGTGCATTAAACTCCAGTGTTCTTGAAGCAGGGTTGATGGCGGCGCCAAAAGCAAGACCACTACTTTATGCGGCTAATAAAGAAAACTGGAAGGACATGGCGGAACTCGCTTTAATGTACAGTTGTCCACTGGTGGTTTCTGCACCAAATGATCTAAACACGCTGGTTTCGCTCGTTAAAACATTGATGGCTTACGGCGTTACTGACTTGGTTTTAGACCCAGGCACATTCGCGAACGAAGGATTACCCGATACCATTAGCAACTTTACGATGCTTCGCAGAGCAGCAACTAAAGAAGGCGACGACCTAGCTGGGTTCCCATTGATGGGTGTACCAATGGTTGCTTGGGTGGACAGGGGCGAAACAGCCGAAGACCTCCTGAAATGGCGTGAAGCATACTTAGCCGCAATGCTCGTTTTACGGTACGCTGACGTGCTTGTGATGCACGGCGATGACGGATGGTCGCTACTACCGGTAACAGTGCTGAGACAAAACATTTACACTGACCCACGCAAACCCGTCGCGGTCGCTCCAGGGCTCAAGGTGTTCGGCACTCCAGACGAAAACTCGCCAGTCATGTTCACTTCGAATTTCGCGTTGACCTACTACACTGTCGCCTCAGACCTCGAAACCAACAAAATCAACGCCTACTTAATCGTCGTAGACACTGAAGGCTCAGCCATAGACAGCGGAGTCGCAGGACGCAAACTAACCGCTGAAGGAGTCGCAGATGCAATCAAAGCGTCAGGCATAGAAAGCAAAGTTAAAACCAGAACCCTCATCATTCCAGGCAAAGCCTCACGCATAAGCGGCGACATCGAAGAACTCAGCGGCTGGAAAGTTCTAGTTGGACCGCGCGACAGCAGCGAGATACCCAAGTATCTTATTGAGAAATGGCAACCCTAAACATTTCTTCCTTTTCTTTTATCTTATTTTATTTAGCTTTTATCTCCCTCTCATGACCTTGTTGCTTTTGAATCCCAATATGTTAAAAACTCCATGCTTTTTAGTTAAATATGTACTAAAAGCTGATAAACCCCTTTTTTCACTACTTCCCCATTTACTGCAAGAAGGGAACCGAAAATAGGCTGCGGTATCTTTGGCGTAATAAATTATGAAAATCAACCTGTTTTTCCGTATGTTTACTGGGGGCTCCGAGCCGAAAACCATCGAGGTCACCAATCACACGGCTTCCTCACGTACAGCAACAAGCAATTTTTTGTGTACAAAAACTTGGATTTGGTTCCGAAATTAAAGACTGAGGCTCTGCATGAATGGTTCGGGCGCCTTCCAGGGTCAATAGGCATCGGCAACGTTCGATACACCACGTCGGGTAAATGCGATGATACATCACTTATTCAAGGTACTCAACCAGTTACCGCTTCTGAAAACGGGATAAAACTTGCACTCTCATTTAACGGCAACATAGTCAATACGTCGCCGCTGAAAAAAGAGATGACTGAAAACTTCAAAGACTTTCAGTATGGCTGTGACTCTGACATAGTATGCCACAAACTGCTCCTCGGACTTAAACAGGGCAAAGACTTAGCCTCCGCGGTTCGCTCCGTCATGGAAAGCTTAGATGGGGCATTCTCCGTAACAGGCATAACCGGAGACGGCGACTTTTTCGCTTTCAAAGACCCGCTTGGAATAAAACCGCTGTGCGCTGGACATGACCCTGCTGGGGCAACTTACGCTTTTTCTTCTGAAACCGTGAGCTTAGACATGAATGGCTTTGTAAGAGATTTTGAACTGAAACCGGGAGAATTGGTTACGGTTTCAAAGGACGGCTTCAAACGCATCCAAATCATTCAGAATCCTCATCAAGCTTTTTGCGCTTTTGAATACGCTTATTTTGCTAGGCCCGATTCAAGGTTTAACGGCAAATACGTTTACGAGATACGTGAAGACTTCGGGAGAAACATCGTTAAAGAGTACCCTGAAGTAGTAAAGGACAGTGATATAATTCTGTCCGTGCCTGAAACAGGCGATGACCCAGCCATGGGAGTCCATGAAGCATCAGGTTTACGATGGGAACGGGCATCAAGACGGCACCGTTATGTTACCGAGAGAGCTTTCATACTCCTAAACGCGGAGCGCTTTTCAACAATCGATAAGAAAATCAACATTTTAGGTTCAAAAGTTAATGGAAAACGAGTCATAATAACCGAAGACAGCATAGTCCGTGGCGACACAACCAAAGTAATTATAGATAAATTACGAAAATCAGGAGCCCAAAAAGTTCATGTCTTCGTTACTTTTCCACGAATCATTGGTCCTTGCTTCTATGGGATTGATATGTCAACTTACGGGCAACTTGTCGGCTCAAGACACAACGCTCAGGAAATAGCTAAAATCATAGGTGCAGACGACGTATGCTACCAATCCACTGAGGCATTGGTGCGTGCTACAGGTCAAACAGAAGACCAACTGTGTTTAGCCTGCGTTACAGGAAAGTATCCCACTCCCTGTGCTCAAAAAATGGCTGATGCCATGAAGAAGCGGTTCCTTAATGGCTACGAGGAGAAAACGAGAATTTACGAGTTAGATGAAGCTCAGCCATAACCCCTAGTGATAAAGCAAATTAAGCGTTCCCTCTACTGTCTAAGCAGTAACGGTGTATTTGGATGGAAAAAATCGGTGTCCTAGTTGTTTCATACGGCGCAAGAGAAGCCGCCATGGTCGATGCCCTTCTGCAAAGCAAAAACTATCAAGTCGAACTCTACATTGCCGATAAGCAAAACAACCCTTTCAACGCAGAAAAAGCCACAAAACACGTTGTCATCCCAGACCTTGACGTTGAAGAAATCAACAAGTTCGCTGAATCAAACAAGGACAACATCGATTTCGTTCTGGTTGGTTCAGAAAAACCCATAATTGAAGGCGTCCGCGACCTCGTTGAGAAAAACACAGGTATACCCGTCATTTGTCCAAAGCAACAATACGCCATTGAAGCCAGCAAAATAGAGCAGCGATTGCTTTTCCAAGAGATTGCGCCAGAAGCGAATCCCCGCTTTAAAATTTTTAACCCAGCCGACTACAAGGGCGAAGCAGACGTTAAAAGCTCCGTTTACCGCTGGCTGGATGAATTAGAAAATCAAGCGGTGGTAAAGCCTGATAAACCGGCTTTAGGAAAAGGCGTCGGCGTCTGGGGCGACCACTTCTCAACCCGAGAGCAGCTTTTTGAGCATTTCATGTCCAACTTCCAATACGGCTCGGTTATCATAGAAGAAAAGATTGATGGGGAAGAATCCAGTTTCATGGTTTTCTGTGACGGCAAACACCTTGTCCCCTTGCCAGATACTCGCGATTACAAGCGTGCCTTCGACGATGATAAAGGTCCAAACACTGGCGGAATGGGTTCATACAAAGACGTTGGCGACATATTGCCCTTCTTGACTGCGGCTGAACGCCAACAGGAACTTGCTTTAGCCAATAAAATTTTCAAGGGTTGGAAAGCTAAAATTAAAGACGATTCGGCGCTCAGAGGTGTGCCCTTGTATCTAGCGTTCATGCATACTGGCAAGGGAATTAAGGTTCTTGAGAACAACAGTCGCCCTGGTGACCCAGAAATAATCAATCTTCTCCCAATAATCAAAGACGATTTCGTTGATGTCTGCTTCAAAATGATAGAAGGAAACCTGACGAGTGTCGAGTTGGAAAAGGCTGCGACCGTTCTAACCTATAAGGTTCCGCCAGACTACGGTGGCTACGCAGAAGTGTTTCCCAGCCGAGTTGATAAATCCGCAGTTAACACGCCAGTTGACCTCTCAAAAGCCTACGCCTTAACCAAAAAGTACGGCAGTAGAATCCGCGTTTATCCAGGTTCAATGGAAACAAGAAACGGCAAAAACTACGCTTTGAAATCCCGTGCGGTCGGAGTTTTAGGAATAGCCAAAAGCATCGAGGAAGCGCGTCAAATCAGCCTTGAAGGCACCAAAGTAATTACTGGTGGGGCACTGTGGAACCGAAAGGACATCGCCTCAAAACAGCATATCGCAAAAAGCGTGCTTCATATGGAGAATTTGAGGCATAAAGAGTGAAGCGCATCTTCATATCTGACTGCGAAGGACCAATCTCAAAGAACGACAACGCCTTCGAGTTAGCGACAAATTTTATCCCAAACGGAGACAAACTCTTTGCCAACATAAGCAAGTACGATGATGTTCTGGCGGATGTCCTGCGAAAGCCCACTTACTCTGCGGGTAGCACGTTGAAGCTTGTTTTGCCTTTCTTTAAAGCCTATGACGTTACGGATAAACTGATAGAAACCTTTTCAGAAAAAAACGTTGTTTTAATTGCTAATAGCAAAGAGACTCTGCGCCATGTACAAACCATAGCTAGCGCCTTCATCGTCAGCACCAGCTACGAGCACTACATCAAGGCTTTGTGCAAAGCACTCAGTTTTCCCGACGAAAACACCTACTGCACCAAAGTAAGCCTCGACAAATATGCCCTCTCGCCAAAAGAAAAAGAGCGGCTAAAAGAAATAGCAAAGGAAATTGCACAGATGCGTCTAATCGATATTCCTCCAGCGGCAAGAGCAGGAGAAGATTTTTCGCGCAACGACCAAGCGATAATTCAGCGTTTGGACGAGATTTTCTGGAGCGAAATACCCCAAATGAGCGTTGGCCAAATGCTCAGTGATGTAGTAACTGTTGGTGGAGAACAAAAAGCTCAAGCAATCCGTGATGCCGTGAAGCGTTCAGGTGCAGAATTAGAGGATGTGATGTACGTGGGCGACAGCATAACTGACGTGGAAGCTTTCAAACTCGTGCGGGCAAACGGCGGCTTAACAGTATCTTTCAACGGTAACGGTTACGCCGTCAAGAATGCTGAATTAGCAGTTTTATCTGAAAGCAATCTTGTCACCGCTGCGATTGCCGATTTGTTCTGCAGGTTTGGAAAAGAGAAAACAACTTGCGCGCTTCAGTCTTGGAATTATGCAGCGCTAAAGAAAAGTGGAGTGGACAAGGCTTTGCTGAGGCAGCTTTCAGATTTGTACCCTGATGCCTTGCCTAAAGCTCAAATAGTAACAGCCCAAAATATGGAAACGTTGGTTAAAGAAAGCAACACGTTTAGAAAGAAAGTGCGAGGAGTATCCGTAGGGAGGCTAGGATAAAATGGCAAAAGCGGAAATAGAAGACACCTACGCTGAAGCCTTTACTGGCATTTTTTGCCGAGTAATTGTTACAGCCGACGATGAAGAAACCTTACGCAAGGCTGCTGAGAATTCGACAGCAACGCCGTCTGTTGTGATCGGCAGGATAGAAGGTGGCGTCGAAAAATACCTTAGCCAAAAAGAAACTCCCGATAAACGTAACGGCGCGATACTGCAGTTCTGGGGAGAAATAAACCCCAAAAAAACATTTGCTGAATCACTGAAAAAGTTTGAAATTGAGCTTTCCTACCGCATCCGCCAAGACATTTTGGTAAAGCCTTTCACCGCTGTCTTCGACGCTTTGCAAAGTGCTGAGGGAAAAATGGACATGATGGAGAGCGTTGGGCACTGCGGCGACGGCTATGAGTGGGTAGAAAAGCGTCATGGTAGAGAAGTAATCGTTGTCCCATTGATGGTTCCTGACTTTGTCATCGAGCGGTACTTAGGCTATGGTCGCGGCATCATGGGCGGCAACTTTTGGGTAATGTGCAGAACAAAAGAAGCGTTGAGGCAAGCTGGAGAAAAAGCCTTAGCTGCAATCCATGATGTTCACGGTGTAGTTACACCTTTTGATGTGTGCTCTGCAGGCTCCAAACCGGAAACTCATTTTCCAAAGATTGGTCCAACAACAAACCACCTGTACTGTCCCTCTCTTAGGAAGCGGTTAGGTAAAGAATCCCGTGTTCCAGAAGGCGTAGGTTATATAGCTGAGATAGTTTTTAACGGCGTTTCTTTAGATGCTGTTAAAGAAGCAACCAAAGCTGGAATCAACGCAGTGTTAGACATCGATAATGTCGTGAAGGTTTCCGCTGGCAACTACGGCGGCAGACTAGGCGAACACAAAATATTTTTGCGAGAGCTGTTTACATGACCAAATTTGACGTTGTCGGTTTCGGCGCACTTAACGTTGACATGCTCTTCAAAGTTGATAATCTTGCGGGGGCTGAAGAAGAAAGCTTCATTGAAGATTACACTGAGGCCTGCGGGGGGTCAGCCGCGAATACCATGGTTGGGTTGGCGAGGCTCGGATGCAAAGTTGGCTTCATAGGAAAAGTAGCCAATGACCGAGAAGGCAAACTACAAATTGACTGTTTTAACAATGAAGGAGTCGACACCAGTGGTATCATTCAGGCAAAACACGGAAAAAGTGGTTCGGCGCTTGGTTTCGTGGACAAGAAAGGTGCAAGAGTCCTCTACATTAACTCAGGTGTCAACGACACAATTGAGCCTCGAGAAATAAATTACAGTTACATTTCTCAAGCAAAATTTTTGCATTACTCCTCGTTTGTAGGAGAAAAATCCCTTCGCGCACAAAAAAAGCTCTTAGCCGCCTTACCTAACGATGTAAAAATCAGCTTCGACCCAGGCTCACTTTATGCAAGGAAGGGTTTTGTAGCCATAGAACCAATAATTAGAAGCTCTTATGTTTTGATGCCTAACGCTGTTGAACTTGAACTTTTAACTGGGGAAACTGATTACTGCAAAGGCGCGGATTTTATGATTGAAGTGGGCGTTAAAATCGTTGCAGTTAAACTTGGCAGCCAAGGCTGTTACGTTACTGACGGTCAAGAAAGGCTTAGGATAGAACCCTTCAAAGTTAAAGTGGTCGATACGACAGGCGCTGGGGACGCTTTCTGCGCTGGCTTCCTCTACGGCTTAATCAACAACAAAAGCCTCTATGAGTGCGGTCGGTTGGGGAATTTTGTGGCTTCCAGAAGCGTCACGGCGATGGGTGCCCGCGCAGGCTTGCCATATTCGAAAGATTTAGAACTGCTTTATTAATAATGGAAGTAAAACCTAAAATGGGGACAACACGAAGGTGAAACCCATGATTAGCCGAAAACCAACTTTAGAAAGTCTATTCTGCCGAAATGTTTTTGGTCGTTAGAATAAACTTCAGTAACTCCGAGTCTCATCATCAAAGCAAGGTTTACACCGTCATTAAAATCTAAATTCTCAGCAACCATATTATTTGCTCCTACTAACAGGTCATCACCGCTGAAATCGACGACTTTTAAAGCCTTATAGGACAACATTTTTTCAAGAGTGGGCTTAATATCCCCTTGCTTGCCCATGGCTTCTAGTACCCAAGCTACCTCGCACATTACCAATGTAGAGGTTACGGCTGGTTCCCCTTTCTCTATGCGTTCAAGAATATTCTTAGAGGTTTTCCCGAAAAGTGGGTGAGCGGTAAGAGCATAGATAAAGATGTTGGTATCCACAAACCGGGCCATTATAAACCCTCAGCCAACTTTTTGCGAATGTGTTCTCTTGCCAACCGCTTGGGTTCGTCTATAGGCTTCTCCAACTTCACAGCCCCGTAAAACACCTCAGTTGGCTTTTCGTACTTCCTTACGGGGACAAGACAAATACGCCCCATATACTCAGTGATGATAAGCCGAATGCCTTCATCCATGCCGTATTTTTTGCGAATCTTTTTAGGTAAAACTATGCGTCCATACTTACCCACTTCTACAGACATATAATCATCATCACTGGCAAATAATGATATTATTGGCACATATATCTTTTTTTGCCAATTCCTCTGATTTACCAGAAGCATTTTTCGATTTGACGAGCCCAAAAAATGTATAAATGCATCGCTGAAACATGGATGTCGATGTAGATTCAGCACTTCTTGGCTAGATTGTCGATTATGCTTTGGAAGATTAGTTTTCCGTCGCCGTACTGCAGCATTTGCTGTTGCCGTGTCCAATCGGGTTGTTGCCACCAGTACATTGCCCTCTCTGGGTGAGGCATCAGTCCGAAAATGTTTCCTTCTCTGTTGCATATGCCTGCAATGTCACAAGTGGAGCCGTTTGGATTGTCTGGGTATTTGCCGTCGGCACTCTTGCCGTTTTTGTCGCAGTATCGGAAAACAACCATGTCATTATCCTTTAGCTTTGCAAGCATTTCCTGTTCTTTCTCCTTCGGGAACAGTAACCTGCCTTCTCCATGGGCAATCGGCATCCTCACTACTTTGCCAGCTGGAATTTTGTTTGTGAAAGCGCATTTTCCCCTGTTTTCATGCTTCATGTAAATCCATTGGCATTTGAAGCCTTGCGGTTCATTCGTGGTCAATGTAGCTTCAGGATAAGTACTCATTCCGTCGAAGCCTGGAAGCAAACCATACTCAACCAATATTTGAAAGCCGTTGCATATGCCAAGAATCGGTCTGCCTTCGTCGACGAAAGTTTCGATCTCTTTGCCTAACTTGGCGCTAAGCCACCGTGCAAAAATTACGCCTGAACGCACATAATCGCCGAAGGAGAAGCCGCCTGGAAAAACCAGCATTTGGTAATCAAGAAGATTTTTGCGTTTTATTAACTCGTTAACATGTAAAGTCTCCGCTTGGACACCTAACTCCAGAAAAGCCCGCTGGGTTTCTGCATCGCAGTTGGTTCCGCCGACGCGCATGATGCAGACTTTGATTTCTTCTTGGTTCATTTTAGGGTTCACCGCTTAACGTTCTTTTCCAGCTACGCCGCAGCTCGGCAAGTGAAGCGTCGACAACTATTGTCTGGTTTAACCCGTGAATAAGCAGTTTCTTGTCTTCTGTTACTCTGCCAATTTTGGCGCAGTTTTTGCCCTTCATTAGTGCCTCAAATTCCTTCCTATCTTTTTCTGCGACTTCAATAAGCAAGCGGCTGTTTGACTCTGAAAACAACACAAAGTCATTTCGCTCTAACGCTTTACCGGGCACTTTACCTAAATCCAGCTCTAAGCCGTAGCCGCCTGCAAAAGCCATCTCCGCCGCCGCCACTGCTAAACCGCCTTCAGAGAGGTCGTGGCACGATTTGATTACGCCCAAATCGATGGCTTTAGTTACGGCTCTGAACGTGCGTTTAGCTTTGGCTCCTTTCACTTTAGGCACGGTTGCGCCTAGGTGGCCTTTGAGTTTGTAGTATTCTGAACCGCCCAGTTCATTGAATGTGTCACCAATGATGTAGAGCAGGTTGCCGGGCGCTTTCAAATCCATGGATACGGTAGATTGAATGTTGGGAATTATGCCTACGGCGGTGATAAGGAGCGTTGGTGTAACTGGACCCAGCGGTGATTCGTTGTAGAGGCTGTCTTTTCCAGAGATAAACGGTGTCCTAAACGCCTTAGCAAAGTCATAGCACGCTTCACAGGCTCTTACCAGCGAGCCCAAGCGCTCTGGCTTCTCAGGGTTTCCCCACGTAAAATTATCCAGCAGCGCAATTCTTCTCCCCCCGACGGCGATGTTGTTTCTCACTGCTTCGTCAATAGCTGAAGCAGCCATCCAGTAAGCATCAATCTTTCCGTAATTCGGGTTCATACCGCACGAAATTGCCAAGCCCTTCCATGAGTCATCAAGCGGTTTCAGTACAGCTGCATCGTTTGGTCCAGCGTACTCTCCTTGTAAGGGTTTAAGCGTAGTGTTTCCTTTTACTTCATGGTCATAAGTGCGTATGACGCTTTCTTTGCTCGCAATGTTCGGAGCCGAAAGCAGTTGCAGCAGGATTTCAGTTAGGTTTTCTGGCTGGGGAAACTCTGGTTCAGATAAGCTTGGGATTTCAATGGTTGCTGTTTTCATGCTTTTGCAAGGATTAAACAGAAAAGCCATGTCCATGTCGGCAACCTTCTCGCCATTAAAGTTAAGCTGTAATCGGCGCTGGGTTGTCAGTTTGCCTATCGCGGTGGCTCGGACATCTTCTTTCTCAAAAATCTCCATAACCCTCTCAAGGTTTTCAGGCGGCACTGTTAAAAGCATTCTTTCCTGTGATTCTGAAATGTAAATTTCCCATGGAGCCAAACCCTGATACTTTAACGGTACCTTGTCAAGCTCGATGGTTGTTCCGCAATCGAATTTTTCAGCGGTTTCGCCGACTGCTGAAGACAATCCTCCACCGCCAAGGTCTGTTATCGCCGATGCCCACTGTAGGTCGCGGATTTCTATTATTGCACGTTTGACTTTTTCTTCTTCTATTGGGTCAGCGATCTGTACGGCTGGACGGGAGATTTCTTCTGATTTCTCGGTTAGTTCGGCTGAGGCGAAGGTTACGCCGTGGATGCCGTCGCGTCCTGTTTTTCCGCCCGCCAAAACGATTATGTGTTCTGGTTTGGCATTTTTTATGAATTTGTTTAATGGTAATAGTCCTATGCATCCGCAGTATACCGTGACGTTTCCTGTGTAGCTTTCGTCAAAGTATATTGCTCCGTTGACGGTTGGGATGCCCATGTTGTTGCCATACGCGCTGATGCCTGCGGTGACGCCCATATACACGTATTTTGGATGTTTAACGCCTGCTGGAAGCTTGTTGTAATCGTAATCTAATGGTCCGAAGCCTAAAACGTCCGTGCACGCGATTGGGTCAGCCCAGACACCTAGAATGTCTCGAATTACGCCGCCGACACCAGTGGCTGCACCGCCGAAGGGTTCAACAGCAGAAGGATGGTTGTGTGTTTCCACTTTTGCTGCTATTCCATAGCCCTTATCAAAACGTACGATGCCTGCGTTGTCTTCGAAGACACTAAAGCACCATGGCGGATTGATTTCTTTTGTGGCTTTCGCAATGAAGGTTCTAAATAGGCTGTCAATTTCTTTGCCGCCAATCTGGATTTTTCCCTTGAAGGTTTTGTGATAGCAATGTTCTGACCATGTTTGGCTGATGGTTTGCAGTTCCACATCTGTTGGGTTTCTGCCTTCCGCCTTGAAGTAGGCTTGTGTGGTCTTCATTTCCTGCAGGCTTAATCCTAAGGCTAGTTCGTTGCTGATTTCGATGAGTTGTTGATCGCTGGCTTTTGCTAAAGCGACTTCGTAGAGTGCGTAGCCGGCTTTGCTGTGGGTGTAGAGGTTAGCGTTCATTTCTGCTCCTCAACGATTACTTTGTAGTTGTCTTTGGTTGGGTTTGCCAAGAGACGCTTGCTCATTTCTTCAGCCTTTGCCTTGGCTTTTTGCAACGTTGGCGCTTCAAGGAGGACCGTATAAACTTTACTCACATCCACGGCTTGGACCTTATAGCCGAGTTCTTTCAGTAAACGGGCTATTGTTTCTCCTTCAGGATTGCTGTGACCTGGCTTTAGGCTAACTTCGATTTTAGCATGGTATTTCATAAAACCTTTAAATTAAGCATAGAAGATTTAAACGCTTTCGTCATAAAAAAAGCAAAACTTTACGTCAACAACAACTTTTTGTTCTGGCAGTGGATTTCTACGTTTTGTTTTTCTGTAACTTTTCCTATTATTTCAGGTTTTACACCGTCTTGCTCCAGCGTGTTCATGGCTTTGTCGATTTCCGCTTTGTCAACGATTATGCCAAAACCCCACCCCATGTTAAAGGTCTTGAACATTTCCTCGTCTGTAATGGCGTAGCCTAGCTCAGCGGCTGTTTTTTGAATCAAACTGAATATGGGTTGGGGTTGGAAGTTGTTGAATTCAAAGCCTATGCCCGGTGAGGAACTGGCAAGGTTGTTGAATTTCATGTAGCCATCGCCCGTGATGTGCACGGCTGCTTTGACCTTTACTTCGCTGGCTAGTTTGAGGAGTGGTTTAACATAGATTTTTGTCGGTTCAAGGGCTTCGAGTACGATTGCTCTGTCTAAACCTGTTGGAATGTCGTTCGGCTGGTATTTTCCGCCCCATTGCTTAAAGAGAATTTTTCTTGCCATTGTTATGCCGTTGCTGTGCAATCCGCTGCTAGCTAAGCCTATTATTGGGTCGCCGGGTTTGATGTTTTCTCCAGTTATGATTTCTTGCCGCTTAACTTCACCGACGGAAGCAACCACCATGTCGAACCCAGCGTTTTCTGCTAAGCCTTTTATTATTTCAGCTACATCGCCTGTTTCTCCGCCTGAAACTGGGCATCCAGCTTGAGCCGCGCCTTGGATGATTCCTTTTAACCACTCTTTTACAAGCCGTGGGTCGCTTGCTTGCGCATGGATGTTATCTGCTATGGCGAGCGGTTTAGCTCCCGAACGGATAACGTCATTGACCGCCATGGCTACTGCGTCGATGCCTATGGTGTCATATTTCTGTGCCAATTGTGCTAAGAGAACTTTAGTGCCTACCCCTTCGATGACCAGATCCAGAAAAGTGTTTTCTCCGATTGGAAAAATGTTACCATACGGAAGATGCATAACGCCGCCGTAACGGCTGTACTTGTAGGTTTCTTGGAGGTTTTTCAGCGCTTTTTTGGACTCTGCTCGTTGTTTGCGGTTTACGCCTGCATCGTTGTAAGTGTAACTTTTAGGCAAGCTGTTTTTTTCTCCTCGATATTCTTTCTGCTTAGTCAAAGATAACAATTATGCTTACTCAGATGCTAAAAGTTAGAAAAAACGTGTGTATTCAACTGGCCTAGTTCAAGTAATATGCTTTTGACGTAACTATTTCAATTGTAAATAGTAACCCCTCCCCTCTTTCTGGAGGGCTTGTTTTGGGTTGTTTTTTCGGTTTAGGGCTTGAATTAGGTTTGGCTGAAGTATTTTCGCTAAATTTTAGTATATAAAGGGGAAAAAGAATCAATATATTTACGCAAACCTAAAACAAGCAGGTCTAAGCAAAAAGTTTGCGGTCGTAGTCTAGCTTGGTTAGGACATCAGGTTCCCAACCTGACAACCCGGGTTCAAATCCCGGTGACCGCACCAATTTAACTAAAAATCATTTTACGACTTCACAAAAAATGTCTTTCTAAACAGTCCAATTCGTCCGCTCTAAGAAGGAACTATTTCTGCGTCTGCACAACCGCTGACAATATTTGTTATTTTAATTTTTAGGTGCTCTTTGGGTTTTGCGTTGCCGATGAAGACTGGGAAGCCCTTGATTTTGGCGATGCCTTCCCCTTTCGGAGTCACATTTTCTACTTCTACTTCGTATTCATCTCCAATTTCAAATGGGTAATCTATTCCTTTACCGCGCTTGTTTTTTGCATTTCTTGGGGCTCTTTTTTTGGGGCTAAAAGGTCATCTTCCTCGCTTTCACAATTATTTAATATTAAGTAACGTGTTCAAAGGCATAAGGGTTTTGTTTTAACCCCACTTAAAAAAGTTAACAAAAAAACAGCAGGTTCACTCTTGGTAGCAGATGTCGAAAAAACCTAGAAATTGAACTTGCCGCTTCTTAGCTTGTGTGTGCCACCAATCGGTGATATTACCGCAAAAGAGAAAAGAGCAAGTTGCAACATATTCAATGTGGTGTTGACATATCCTTTCGGCTTTTATTATGGTTCCTGTTCCAACTTATTCCCAGTACCAGTACTTGACCTGCCCAAATTGTGGGGCACGAGTAGCATTGTACTCTAACTACTGCAACTTCTGCGGCGCACCCTTACGTCAACCAATCTTGCTAAAAATCTGCCCCCGATGCAACAGCCGAATTCCTGTAAGAGCAAATTTTTGCCCTGAATGTGGAAAAAAACAAGACCCCCTTAGCCATGGGCAAAATGCACCGCCTATGGTGCAGGAGACGAACCGCGGCTAGCTTTGTCACGTAACCCTTCAAGCCAAACTTGATGCTGTTGCTCCATACGATTTGGTCTCAAGGCTTTTCCCAGTCTGGCGACCCAGCCCCGCTGCGTCTCCTCCATTATGACGTTGCAGCCTTGGTTCGTTTTTTGGATGAGCCATGCATGGTAAGCATCAAGGCCAGTGCCGTGAGCATCCCAAGCGAGTCGCTCGTAGGGCAAAAACTCAAGCACTGTTGATTTGATTGTGACTCCAAATGTTTTCCAGCGAAACCGTGTGCCTAAAGTGAGGTCTGGAGGTTGACCGCTGAGAAACACAATATTTGCTGAGTTAGGATACCAAGTTGGCCAAAGTTGCGCGCGTATCAGCCATGCCCACACCGTTTCAGGGGCAGACGCAATTGCAAGTTCATTTCGGACGTGAACTGGGCAATTTGTGGGTTCATATCGAGTGGGCCAAAGAATTTGACTTGGCTTAGCCATAATTCAAAACCTCAAGAGTTAGGAGGTTGTTTCTCAGCTAAAAACTTGACTGCGCCCGAGTTCGGTTGAGCTGGCAATGTTTCCGCTGATTGTAAGGTCGACTGTTGCGCCTCTGTCTGTGGTTGCTGGCACGGTTGCTGCTGAAGTTGGATCTGCTTCCACGTCACCACTACTTTCTTTTTGAAGGACTTTTCGAACACATCCTTTTTCTTGTTTACCGCGTATTCTTCTAGAACTGGGTTCAGAACGACCGACCCCTCAACGGTCACGTTCTCGAGCGCCACATGGGCTTCCACATTTTGAACTATAGACTGATGGGAGAAGTCCAAGCTGTCTGCTAAACGCAAAATGCCGACCAAAATCGTAACTTTCCGTCTTAATTCAGTGTTCAGCGACTTGAAGTTATAGTGCTTATACTGTGGACTACCTTTGCGGTGATACCTGGCTATGTTCGCTATGACCTGCCTCTCAGTAGAGGTGAAGGGCAGTTGCGTCTCGTTTAGAATTAGGTTCAGCGATTTCTTATGGTGCGCTTTCGGTCCTTGCGACAAGCCTATGTCGTGAAGAATCGCCGCGCATTCGAGCCAGCAGCGTTCCCTCTTGCCGAGCTTGTGCAGGTCTTGCAAGGCGTCGAAGAGTTCCAGAGACAGTTTTCTCACTTGCTCCGAATGCTTCATGTCCGGCCAATATTTCCTTGCGACTCTTCGGGTGCTTCTCGCCATCGAAGTGCATTTTCTTTCCATGTTGCTCTCTCGAGCCTTGTCTTCCGCGATTATGTCTTCAAGAGATAGCCCGCGAAGCAGCATCTGGGCGTAACTTTCAGGGGCTCCTATCTTTCTAAGAGCATCGGCCGCTGCCTCCACGTCATAATTAATCCTTACTAGCTCAACAGAAAAGGGGTTGACGGTGATCGCTGCGTAGGCGGCTTGAGGATTTCCGTCCCCCGGCCTTCCCACGCTGCCTGGATTAATGAATAAGGTTTCGCCAGCTTTTTTTGTGAATTGCTCGTATGAATGATCAAAGACAATTATGTCCGCACCCGCGGTTTTGGCCAATTCCTGAAACTTCTCCTCCGGCATATCATGATAAAGATGTTCAAACGAGCCGGGGGTTCCGTGGATCATGAGAAGTTTCTTGTTATCGATTTCAAGCTCGAGTTTGGACGGCAAGGTGCGAAGGTAGGTTTCGTAAGCTTTTGTTAGTGTCTTTCTAGCGTATTCTAGAGCGAATTTTTTTGGGCCTTTCTCCCTGTTATTCTTGTCCAAGACTTCGAGGTCGTAATTTCCGATTATGCTGAGAGCATTCTTCGAGTACAGAGTCTGGATGACTTCGTTGGGGAAAGCTCCGAACCCTATTATATCGCCGGCGTTTAGAAAAACAGTTATTCCTCGGCGTTCCGCGTCCTGCAGTACCGCTTCAAGAGCACTCAGGTTGGCGTAAATATCTGCAATTACTGCGATTTTCACGTAGGGATTTTCCAGTTCCGCTTCCGTTCTATATCCCGCGGCTACAAAACCTGCGCTCGCATTTGTCCTCAATTCCTCAAAGGCGTTTTTGCCCTTCTCCTTATCCCAAAAACTTACGAAATTTGCGTAGTGGTTTTTTCTTTTTTCTTTAATGTGGTCAAGGAACTTGAGAAGATCTTGATTGCCCTCGGCGACCGCTTTTTCTTTTTCTGGGGATGTCGCGATTTCGTTTTCGATCTCGTTTATGAATTTTGGAATACATTCGATCCAAACGTCGCAGTCGTGCATTTCGCCAAGCGTATCTTGAAAATTTTTCATCATTTCTATCTCTTCCGAAAGTTTTCCTTGATAAAGCGGTGCAAAGGCTTCCATAGTGTATCGGAGCCATTTGGCTCGAATGCGCATTTCATGGTGTTTGAGGATTTCGTTTTCCTTATGGACGCAATCTTCCATGGCTAGGAATTCGTCGAGTTTTGAGGATATTTGCCAGAAGGCTTTTTCGCGCACGTCATACAAGTTGAAAGAGCCTGATGATTCCTTGATGATGCGTTCGCAGTAACTTGCTATTTGCTGCAGAACGCTTGACTTTTTAAGCTCTTGTAGCCCGTTGATAACGTTCGATTGCAGGTCTGTTCTCTGCTTAATGTGCCGCTCGAGCAGAGCCTCCATTCCCGTTTTGGATTCGGTGGGTTGAAGCCGTTCAATGTAGTCTTTTATGACCGAGATCTGCACATCTAAGTCTCTTGCGGCGCCTAGGAACTGAGTAACTTTCTTGATTTCGTTTAGCCATTTTTTGTAGCGGTTTTTTGGAAAGCATTCTTTGAAAAGAGGCATGGCAGCTCTGATTCTGCGGGAAGTGACTCGCATTTTATGGACGTATTCTACATCGTCGCTTTTTTCAACCCCCTCCATTTGGGCTCCAATGGTTTGAAGAAGTTTCACGAGGGCTTCTGCTCCGAAACGACAGTAGCTAGAATCTATCGTGGAGCCCTTAAGGTCAAAGCGAGTGTTCATGCCAAATGCCTCAATGTGATCGGCAAGCTTGCGAGTTTATTCTTTTCTTCTCTTTCATCCGGCTTAATTCTTCTGTAAAAACCGTCTTAAAGAAGCCTTCGGATTTTCACGTTCTCCTGAAGGGTAATTTTGAGTATGTTTTGCAAAGCTTACTTATTGCGGGGTTGACTAAAGCTTTTTCCTCTGGCAACTGCAATTTTCACAAGCATAAACGCTCAGATGAATATAGAACCCAATTTTCCCTTGAGCCCTCTTCGTTGCTCTGCTATCTGAAAACTATCCAACACAAAAAAGGAAAAACTGCTATTTTCACCTACTTGAATTCGCCTGCAAATTGCTTTAATTTTACCTGCAATTTGCTGCGTTTTAAAGAGAGTAGAAATAGTTAAATCCCTCACCAGTTCTTAGTGAATTATGAATTCTAAAACTTTAATCGAAACAGGATTTACTGAATGGTTCCCGCTGAAAACGCTAACACACTCAAATTTGCCTTCAGACAAAGGCGCCGTTATCATAATAGTGGACAAGGAACTCTCAGGAAAACCAGAATCTGATATTCTATACATAGGACGCACAAAAAAACCCGTCAAAAGAATACTGGGCGGATATTTGGCAGGATACGGAGGAAAAAACAGTAAGAAGGTCAACCAGA
>Ga0326728_10010943_pt1 | contig 20968 bp, 15 predicted proteins | sample MB3enrmetagenome_FD_207602 | JGI IMG/M metagenome (GOLD analysis project Ga0326728, IMG submission 207602) | Lab enriched peat soil microbial communities from McLean, Ithaca, NY, United States - MB31MN | ecosystem: Environmental > Terrestrial > Soil > Wetlands > Peat | place: USA: New York... | reverse complement strand
CCCCTTGGACAACCATTCTGACGGTCGCGGGGGACAACGCAGGCCGATAGGGAGCAGAGCGATACAAATCGAGAGAATCGGGGCAGAAACGGAGATTACGAATGAAGCCACTATTTACTATTCATGCAGGCGAATATTTGGTTGGTCTTCACGCCCAGAAGTTATTAAAGCTGAATGTGTGGATACCGGGTAAGGATATTGGCATCGACTTGCTTGTCACGGACAGCGATAACCTTCATGCTGTTTCGTTGCAAGTGAAATACGGCAAAGATTTCCTGCCAGAGATGAAAGCCGAACAGCGGGATTCGCTCCGCTGCGCCAGTTGGTTCACATTGAATAGGAAGAAGATCGATACGTCGCAAGCTCTGTTTTGGGTTTTTGTGCTACACGGATTCAAAAGCGATAAGCCCGATTTTGTGGTTATCCCCACGCCCGAATTACAGCGGCGCATGAAGATAATCCATGGCCCTGATACATTGACGCTTCAAAGCTACTTTTCGTCTACAAATAACAACCGGTGCTGGGAGACAAGAGGAATTGGAATCGACGGCACTCGTCAGATTGCAAAGGGCACATATGAATGCCCTGATCGGGACTTCACGGATTACCTCAATGAGAATGGATGGGCCGCTGTAATGAATAAGCTAAAGAGTTAACGGTTTATTGAGTAACTCATAATCTGTCTTGCCTCTCTGCTGCTCGACCATCTGCCCGCCGCGCTACCGTGAAAACGAGACACAGCCGTTTCGATACTCCGGCACCCGGACACCCGAGTATCTGAAATATTTCGGACATGGGCCACCCGCCGCATCGGGATTTCTGCGGTTTGACAGAACTGCAAACCGCAAGATTAGTGAGGGCCAAGAGCCGGTGAGAGTGTCTGAGGAATTGATGTTGATTGTGTACAAGGGCGCTTGGGTACTGCCCGGAGCGCATTGAATGTCGCGAAGGCGAAGAGGAAGGAGAGCCCAGCAATGAAGAGTCCTTTGGCAACAAAGCCACCCCACCGCCAGAGGACACTATAGATTCGTTCGTTCCGTGAACACCGTTTGGATTCCTTATTCAGGTTCGTGGCATCCGTTCGGAGAATCTCGACCTGCTTCTGGACCTGTTCTGTGGTTAAATCTGCCGCACCTAGGGCCGAGACTGCGTCGGCCTCGGCCATTAGATGATCCGCCTTTGCGGCGCAATACTCGCGCCACCTCGCATAAGCCACATAGTTCGCATAAAGTACGCTGTAGAAGAGTGATAGTGGGATCGATGCGACAAAACAGCACCAGCTTGTAATCAATAACGGAAGATGATCTATCAATCCTCGTGTGCTGTTCAGGTAGCCTAGATAGGTAATACTGAGGGAAAAGGTTCCTCCTGAAAACAGGGCTAGATTGCGATAGAAACCTTCGGTTGATTCGCGGTTTGCAGCAGAGTCCTTGTCCAGCATCTCGCGTACAGAAAGCATGTGCTTCTTAGCAGCCTCCATATCTGCAACTAGAGGATGTCGAGGTTGATTCATGCGAATGAGTGTAGCATTCCGGTGAATCATATAGTCCAGTGGGAAACGCTGGAAACAGACCATTGATGGAATGTGTGGCCTTCGATTACACAGTGGATTGCCGTGCTGCAATTGCGGCAAGGCTCTTGATGCTGATGCGGCGCTGACCGTTCTTGCCTAACTTGCCAGCTTCGTCCCACGCTGGCTTCCCGGTGCCGTCATAGACAATCTCTGCCTCTTGGGACGAAACCACCCGTAGCACCACTAGGCGGTCGCAAGTTGCATACAGGGAGATCGACTCACCGCCAGTCATCTTGATTTGCACATCCCCGTCGGCATCGAAGGCGTCATGTCCAGGATGTGAGGGCGGATGCAGGGTCAGACCAAGGGCTTCTGCCGCGACAACCTCACCGATAGATCCCACGAGATGGCCGTCGGGTGTGAACTTGCGGCGAGGGTACAGAGCCTCAAGCTCGGCTACAGCGCGATAGATCGCCGCTACGGGAGGCGGCAACTTGACTCTACGATTCATGTGGGTGTCCTTCCGAGTGTAGTGCGGGTTTAGCATATGCCTCGCACAGCCCCGGATCATTGTTCCGCACATTGCCTACGCGAGGATCGACAGTGTACGCCGTCATCTCCCCGGCGTCGTAGGGCCGGAGCAAGTCGAGAAGTGGACGCACTTCATCGTCCCGATCCAGCCAACGGTCGTAATCCGATGGCCTGAGAATGACCGGCATCCGGTCATGTATGGTTGCAGTTAGTTCGTTTGGCTCTGTGGTGACGATGGCAAAGCTCTGCAACCAATCCCCGCTCGCTGGCTCCTTCCAGGCATCCCACAGTCCAGCGAAGGCAAACGGTTCCCTGCTCTTCAAGGTGAGCGCATAGGGCTGCTTCGACTTCGCGTCCAACTTCTTCCACTCATAAAAGCCGTTGGCTGGGACCAAACAACGACGGCGCTGGAATGGCCCACGCCAGGTTGCGGCGGTTATCAATGTTTCGGCGCGGGCATTGAACGTCGAGTATCCCTTGAAGTCGGCGAGGCTCTTGGCAAAGTGTGGCACCATGCCCCAGCGCATGGCCACCATCTCGCGCTCTGCTGTATCTCGATTGCTGCGGATGACCGGCTGCATAGTGGTGGGTGCGATGTTGTACGACGGCGCAGTCTCCAGAGGCAAGTCATCGCAGTCGCCGAGGTAGAAGGCTTCCACGAGGCGTTGCTTATCGGAGTCTCTGAAGTAGCGATTGCACATAAGGCCAACAGGCTATCACCATCCGCCCTTGCGTCTGCGGGTGATGGACACCTGCTGCTGTATGAGGTGACTGTCTGGGAATCCCAGGTAGACCTCCGTGGCTCTATACCGGCGCAACTCGCCACACAGCGGGCACTGGACTACCAGATTGCTGCGTGGGAACTCCTGGACGCCGGTTGGGATGCTCCGGGTGCATTTCTTGCACGTCACCACGTAGACGGTCGGGTGGACGGCTCCCTGCTGGCAGTAGTGCATGGACATTGGCGAATAATAAGCGAAAATAGTGCAGGTGTCATCCACATTGCGAACGTGATCCCGGTGGTCGTAGGGGGTAAGCTGAAGGCAGGCTAGGGCAAGCGGTGTTCATCTGCACTGACAAGGCGGGACAACGTGCGGATCGCAGCCTAAGCTCTGCGTCCTGGGGGCATATTTGGGGGCATCCACATATTGCAAAATTGCCAGACTGTTGATTATACGTGTGTTATAAATCTGATACGAATCCTGCTGTGCCACCATTTCCAAATCAATCATAATAAGAGGCTTGGACTCTAGTTTCTGCAAAACGGCTTCGCGGTAAAGTCGCAGGGCGGCGGGTCAATGCCGGGGAAGCTTTACTCAAAAGATATTCCAGGCACATCGAGCAATGCCCTGAAAAAGACAAGGCAGGTCTTCGCGGGGTTGTTCTATCGGAGATCATTTATGCTATACCGCTCTCCCTCCACCCTAAAAACGACGGCACGGCTAATCCGATTGGCTGCCTTAGGTCACTCTTACGACAACCGCAGTCATGTCATCGTGCTGAGCGACCGGGCCGCGAAACTCTGCAACAGACGCGAAGATTTCATCAATCAGTTCGTTTGCCCTAGCGCTGAGTTTTGAGCGGACGAGGTTTGCCAGTCGGCTCGCCGAGTATTCCTCGCCTTCTGCGTTCTCCGCTTCGACGACGCCGTCCGTAAAGAAAACCAGAACATCTCCTTTGCGGAGGGATACGGTATCGTTCCTGTAATCAGCGTTGGGAAGGATACCCAGAACAGGGCCTCCCTCTGCGAGTTGGATCGGATCTTCCGTCGCGCGAATCAGCAACGGCGGATTATGCCCAGCGTTGGTGTATTGCAAAGACTGCGAATGGTGACACAGCTTGCCATAGAAGAGAGAGATGAATCGTCGCCCGCCCGTGATCTGATGGACTACGTTGTTAAATGTGTACAGAAGATCGCCAGTGCCCGGAGTCTTCCTCGCTTCCATTCGGAGCGCGACCTCAATGGATGGCATCAACAGACCGGCCGCGACGCCTTTTCCGGCAACGTCCGCGATAATGATGGCCATTTCCCGTTCGCTGAGCTCGATGAACCCGTAATAGTCGCCAGCTATGATTTTCGCCGGCTGCATACGAGCGGCGAATTCGAACCCAGTAATATTCGGAATCGATCGAGGCAGAATGCTCTGCTGTACCTCGGCTCCGAGTTGAATTTCAGCAGCCAACTCATCTCGCTGCTTCATGGCGAGTTCGGCGGCCCGTCGACGCTGTGTACCGAGGCCGTTAACGACGCTGACGACCACCAGATATCCAAGCAAAGTCGTACCGCCTCGAAACACATGTTGTTGGGGCCCAGCCTCGCGGAAAGGGGTGATGAAGTCGTGCAGCAGCCAGCATCCGAGAGAAAGCAGCAGGGTTACCCGAAACGGGTACACCAGGGCACAGAGGGTCAGCGGGAGGATATACAGGGAAGCCAACGGAAAAGACGATACCGACTGATCGACCAAGGCGATGACGCCCAGCCCAATCAGAATGATGGCGGTGAGAACCGAGATGCTCATCGCCTCATTCACATAGGGTCCTCCGGTGACCAGTCGCCTCCAAATGGTCCGGGATCGCAAACCCATATCGTCAAGGTTCATGTTCCTGTACCTTCGATCGGAATGAACGTACCAGGCTGCGCAGCCTACCAGCGCCCATTCTAGCCAATTCATATGGGCTCGATTGAAGCTGCCACAGTTTGAACCAGTATTTCCGTTTTGCCTTGCGGCTGCGAACCAATATACCCCGATTTGCCTCTGCTCCCGATCTATTTTGCATCCAGTTTCCACCCCAAAGTCCCGGACGTGCCCGGCTGGGTCGCCTCCGGGCCCCAAATAACATCATTTGCTCCATCATGTCACGGGCACCTCCCCCTCAACTTTCCTCCGTCGTCCAGACTGGTTTCGCCAGCTTGCCAAGCCAATCCGGCTGGCAGAGGCAAAGTCTCCATCCGCCGCAGCATGCTTCCAAACAGGCGCCGGGTCAAATGGCTTCGGGGGGGAGTGCCGAAGCACATCTGTGTACCGCTTAACGAGGCCTCGCCGTGGAAGGTGAGGCCTCGACATGCAGCCCACAGGCGCTCTTCGGCACAAGCTCCAGCTGCTTTCGTCCCAGCTCGATGATCGAACCAGTGGCTTTCAAAGGTCGGGCTACAGCATAGGCAATTGATTTCAACTTGCACGAGCTGAGGTAACGGCAGTCAGGTGCACTTCTACAACCAGCGCGGCAAAACAGGGCAATGGATCAAACCAACAAGGGCGAGCAGACTGTGAGGACAAATGAAACGGTAATAGTGTCTGCGAAAGCGACGAGGAAGGCACTCGAATACGCGGTCGATTCCAGGGCGGAATCGCAGCTCTGCTCTTGTAATGCTACTGAAGAGCGGTATATTATCTGCGAAAAGGGCCCCCAAAAAGGAGATTCCAGTCTAAGCGTCCGCTTCTGATCGCGGCGATAAGCAGGAGTTTGTCATTTATGAGTTCGTTCGCCCTCGATGGGAGGGTAATGGCATGATCGCCCCTTTTACCCCCCAGCAAATTGTTTGGCTCTCCATTCTCGCGACATCGGGCCTGGTGACGATGTGGCTGGTTTTCTGGTGGACGGTTGGGCGAGACGTAAGTGTCTACAGAATCATTCAGAGTCAAGGCTTCTTCCGGACCGTTGCGGTTATTGCATTGCTAGGGTTTTTAGCAACCACTTGTGTTGTTTCAGCGCAGGTACCCGATGTAGGTGCAGGCACTCCTACTGGCATATGCATTATGCCAACCTACTTGGGCGGCGATGGTAAGCCTCACCCATGCACTTCTGCGCCCACAGCGGCACCGTCGGTATCCGCCACGAGCCCCGCCCTTGAAGGCGCAGCAAACTTTGGCGCAGCGCTCGGCACCGTGTTGGGGCAGCAACTGCACAAGGCGATTTATGGCGATCCCGCAGCCAAAGCTGCTGCAGCGGCTGCTGCCGCGGAGGCAGAGCGCGAGCAAGCAGCCGAATTAGCCCGACAGCAGGCTCTTGCAGAACAGCAGCGTCAAGCCATGTTTGACAGCCTGAGCCATGAGCTAAAGATGTCTGGATTCGGCGATCTGTCTCTCAAAGGCTTTGACAACAACTCCGAACTTCAGCTCAAGGACTTTGGCAACACAGCCGCAAATACAGGCGGCGATATGCAACTGAAAGGTTTTGGCAATCAGCCTCCGGCGGCGGACACTGCGGCTGCATCTACCACGCTCGGCCCCCAGACATGTTTCTTCGGGGAGTGCGGACCAACCGATTCTGGGCCTTTGGAAGCATGGAACGATCCCAAGGTTGTCGATCTCCGCGACCTGCAGCAGGGAGTCGATTTGGCGACGGCGGCTACCAAGGCTCCGCCCGCCGAGCGGCAGGCGATCATGGATCAGGCGCTCGCCGCAGCCAATGGAGACCAGTCGATTCACATCACGCTGCCTACGGATTCGGCTGTTCCCGTCACGAACGAGCAGGGCTTGCTTGCCTTTCAACAGGCCAATAACGCCTATCGGCAGGCGCACGAATCCGCCTACCAGCTACAGCAGGCTTACAACCAGATGGAGGCGCAACGGCAAGGAGTCTATGCCGTCATCAAGCTCTACGAGGACCAACTGCAAACCGATCTGCAGACGCACATGGACGAGATGTCTCTGGCTCAGCAGGAGGCGGCGCTGGCGCAGATCTTCGACGCGGGCATCCAACTGCACTCGGCGTACGGAAACACGTGGTCGCAGTACCTGGCGGCGCGGCAGCAATATTACCAATACCAGTACCAGATGCAGATGTATCTATGGAACACAGCCCTGGGCAAGCAAGGCAACCCGCCGAGTCCGCAGCGGCAGCTTGCGCAAGCGACGGCTGATCTTCCGCGTTCGCCGGAATCCCATCCGGGGCCGCCAGACTCCGACCTGAGCCTGGTTCTGCCGCCCGTACAGCCAGTTGTACCTCCTACGAAGCAGGATCTGATTTTCCTTCAGCAGATTGACCTGAAGGGCGCTGGGCTATCTCCCGATCCAATTACGCAGAAGGTACTTGATTACCTGGAACAGGAGCAGTCTCAGGAAGACATTTCCAATCGGCTGACCGACGGAGCGATCGAAGACCTCCAGCACCAGCAAGAGGCAGCGACTCGGCTATCGGCTCAAGCGCCGCAGTATTTTCCGCCCACTATTGTGAATCAATACAAGGCCAACCCCCAGTTTCAGCAACAAATGAATGCGGAACGCCAGACGATTATGACGACGCAGCAACAGAGCGTCGAAAGCGCCGTTCAGGAAGCCGATCAACAGTGGCAGCAGAAACTCTCGCAGTTGCAGAGCCAGGGGCTGCTTCAGCCGGGCGTTCCCGTCGCGCAGCAGGCGCAGAACAATCCGCAGATGGCAGCGCAGCTTACGGCGGCCCAGAAACTGGTGACAGCCGATTTGGACTACAAGGTGATGGGTGCCAAATATCAGGCCACGCGCCAGTGGCAGCAGTGGATCGAGCAGCAGGAAGCAAACCTGCCAAAACCCACTCTGACTGCTGTGGAGGGGGCGAGAGATTGATATGAGCTACTCGGGAAGAACATGGTCGTGGAGTGGACTGATTGTGGCGACAGCGTTAGGGTGCCTCGCAGCGACGGGGCAATTTGCATTCGGGCAAGCCATCCCGGCTGCGGCGAGTGCGGGACCTACGCCCAAAGCGACGCTGGTCGATGGGAAGCCTGCGCTTTCGCTGGATTATGGAGACGGAATGGGGTTTCTGATCGTTTACACGAAGTTTCACGATAAACCCACTTTTCGATTTTCGATCAGCCACCCTGGCCACGGATACGAATGCGGGGGATTTCTCTGGGCTGCGAAGGACGAGATTGCCTACAGTTCGGACCCATCTGCAAATCAAAAAGTCTGCGTCCACATGAACGGCGGTTTAGCCGGCGATCTATTGGATGATCTACTCCGTCAATTCACCAACGGGAAACTCATTGTGGGGGGCAACATGACTGTGTACTTAAAGACGCAGGACGTTAGTAAACACGGGTTCCACGATGCGCTCTTCGTTCACGACGTAATGCCAAGTGATAATTGGTTTTCAACGTGGAAGGGGAAAGAGGGCGAAGCGGCAAGTGCGGGAAAGATTGCTGGGCCTTGGCTCCAACTCGTGTACAACAATTTTGACGATGCTGTGAAGCAGTTTACTCAGGCAACTGCTGGCACCTCCCTCCCCTTGACGGCGGGGCAGAGTGCAACGATTCTTGAAGCCGAAAAATCGGGTCAAGCTGCGGAACAGGCGAGGAATTTCCGAGTGGCGTTTGATGCCTATGTCTCCGCTTTAACCGCTTTGCCGACGGGTGCAACCGGAGACGAGGTGGATTCTCTTCGTAACCACCTGATTCGAGTTGCTGATAAGTTGAATCCTTCTCCCGTGGTCCCTGAAGATGCAGCCCGTCATCTGGCCTACGCGCTGGCTGCGATGACGGATTGGAAATCGAGCGGCGATACGGCCAAGCTCAGTGAGGCTGTCGATGAACTGAACCAGGTTGCCCGTTTGGCACCATGGCGGCCCGAGGTGTACTACAACCTCGGAATCGTATTGGAAGGTCAGAACCAGTACGCTGCTGCCGCTCGCAACCTGAAGCTCTATCTGCTGGCCGCTCCCAATTCCCCGGATGCCGATGCCGTCCAGCAAAAGATTTACCAGCTCGAATACAAAGCTGGCGCTCGTTGAGTTAACTGAAAGGAGAAGCCCCCTATCTCCCGGAACCATCCAGAGCCGCTCTGCGGCCCTGCGGTTTCTCTTCGTCAAGACCCTTCGTCGGACGTATCTCCTCAATGAGAATCCGTTCCTTAAGTGCCCGCGGAGATTGCCGACTGTACTCAGTCCGGAAGAGGTATCGCGGCTCATTGAGTCGGCGCGGAACCTGATGCATCGCTCCATGCTTATGAGTATGTATGCAACCGGGTTGCGGCGGGTGCGACCATCGTTGGTGAGCGCCCCACAAGTTCGCCGAGCCTGCTGCACTATCCCGAATCTGACTCTGAAGTCCATTCGCTAGCCACCGACCTGTGGGGCGACATGGATGGCGTCACCCTGAACCAGCACTCCTTCGGCAAGGGAATGACGTATTGGGGCATCACGCTGGACGAGGTGCTGACGCGGCTGAAGAGCGCACCGGACTTTGCGTCGAGCGGATCGCTCGATAATCCGCCGGCCTGGGTGCATCGCCACACACCGGACGCCGACATCTACTTTGTCGCCAACCAAGCCGACGCGCCGGTGCACATCGATGCGCGCTTTCACGTGAGCGGAAAGGATGTCCAAATCTGGCGGCCGATGGATGGCGCGATGACCGGCGACAGCCCGGGCAATGTTGCGGCCTATACCACCGTCGCCCGCATCGATCAACGCACCGGAAATCGCCAACCGGGCATTCAGCCCGCGTTGTATGCAACTGCGTCCGGCTATACCGTAGTCCCGCTCGATCTTGCTGAGCGCGAATCTGTCTTTGTTGTCTTCCGCAACGCCGCGCCGGCGCCTTCGCGCACTGCGATGCCCCCGGTCGAGACCAAGCTCGCTATACTCAGTGGTCCGTGGACGCTCACATTCCCGCCTAACTGGGGCGCTCCGGCCAGCGTGCAGATGCCGCAGCTCACATCGTGGACGGACAGCTCCGATCCCGGCGTCAAGTACTTCTCCGGCACTGCAACCTACAGCAAGACGGTGCAGGCGCCGGCCTCTTGGTTCCGTCCCGGCCAGCATATCTGGATCGATCTAGGCAAGGTGCGCGACATTGCCGAGGTGAAGGTAAACGGCAAGTCGACTGGGCTGACGTGGGCACCTCCCTACCGCCTGGATGTGACCTCAGCACTGAGGCCGGGTGCGAACAAGCTGGAGATCGCGGTCACAAATGAGTGGACCAATCGTCAGATCGGCGACCGCCTGCTGCCAGTGGAGAAGCGGATACTGGCGCAGCCAGGCGTTCCGGGCGCTCCCGCTGCGCCGACAGGCTTCGGCTTCGGCCCGCAAGTACCGCCGGAGTCTGGATTGCTGGGCGACGTAACCTTCGTTGCAGTGCGAAACCCGTGATGCTATGCCAAACTGTTGCGGAAACAGTTTGTAATCGGTTCTGTCCACGTGGTCGACTGCCAGCGTGTCGATGGTAACTTACTGTGGCACCAGTTTCAGGCCGAGTTGCTCCTGCACGGCGGTGAAAATGTCGGAGAGGTCGGCGAAGCGGGGGTCGTCGATGTAGGGGCCGGTTGCGGGGCGATGCTTCGGATCGACGTCGAACATGCCTTGGTTTCAGGTCTTGTCGACCACCGGCTTATTGACTTCCCACTCGATCAACTGGGCCAGATGCTCCGCACCACTGATCTGGTTTTACTCCACCCTTGACATTACTAGCCTCAACGCGAACACAGGCTGCCGGTCTTAATCACCGAGGCACGTCCCGACCCGGCGAGCAGATTCCACCCACGAATGGTCCGGTGGCACCAACTTGAGCTTGCCTGCGACTTGATCCAGCGACACGGGTTCGGTGTTGTCGCCGCGTGCCGCCACCAGCACACCAAACTTCCCCTCGTTGATCAGATCGGCGCAAGCGCTGCCCAGGCGCGTCGCAAGGATTCGATCTTCTGCGCAGGGCGCGCCTCCGCGCTGCACATAGCCAAGGATGGTCACGCGGGACTCAAGATGAGTCAGCTCCTCAAGCTGGTGGGCCAGGCGCAGCGTGTTGCCCTGATGCCGGACCTCAAGCGTGGCGATCTCGCGCTTGGCCTCCAGCTTCTCGTTCAATGTCTTGGCGCGTTTAAGAACCTTTTCGGCCATTCCAAAGGCGCTCGCGTCGTCGCGGCTCATCGCACCTTCGGCCACGGCCACAATACTGAAGTTGCTCCCTCGCATGCTGCGTTGGCCGATGGCCTCGGCGATTCTCTCCACGGTGTAGGGGATTTCGGGAATGAGAATAACGTCCGCCCCGCCCGCCAGTCCCGCACCGAGCGTGAGCCAACCAGCGCGATGTCCCATAATCTCAGCCACGATGATGCGATGGTGGCTGTGAGCGGTGCTGTGCAGACGGTCGATGGCATCGGTGGCAATACCCAACGCCGTGGCATAGCCAAACGTGGCATCGGTCATGGCCACGTCGTTATCGATGGTCTTGGGCAACGTAATGACGTTGATACCAGCTTGATGTAAACGGAATGCGTTCTTCTGCGTGCCTCCTCCTCCGAGGCAGACGAGACAATCGATCCCCCACTTCTTGAGGTTGTCTTTGATGACACCAGTCATGTCCTTGGTGCGTCCGTCGATTACCATGCGATGCGGTTTGTCGCGGCTGGTGCCAAGAATGGTGCCGCCAATGGTTAGAATTCCGGAAAGAGCGGAGTGGTCCAGATTGATCCGCAGATTCTCAACCAGGCCACGGAAGCCATCGCGAAATCCAACGACCTCAATGCCGTAGTATCCGTGAGCGGCTTTTCCAACACCGCGGATGGCGGCATTCAAGCCGGGGCTGTCGCCGCCAGCGGTGAGGATGCCAATGCGCTTGACCTTCTTAGCCATTTGACAACACTATCAGACACGCGCTTCTTCCAGGGGAAACTCGAAATCGGCTATGCTCTCCTCATGCCGGCAGACCTGACCTATCGTTCTCGCGCTGTACGCGCCCTGGTGCTGTTGCACGAGGAGCAGCTTCGCCGTTTCGTTGCTACCTGGAGGCGAGCCCTGGCAGCCTCAGTAAACCTCCCCGCGAGCAACGACCCAGCCTATGCGTCGCTGGGCGCTTTAGGGCGGCACGTGCTCGGCGCGGCCGGCAACTACATGGTGTGGATGTGCGAGGTGTTGAAGTTACCAGATCCAGGGATCCGGCCTGCCCCTGACGCGGCCGCAATCGTCCGCGCTGCGGAAGAATACATGGAGCACGTCTTGGAGCGATGGCGCGCTTCGCTATGTGACGTTGGCAACGAACTATTGGAGACTCCCGAGTACCCGTCGCGATGGGAAACGCGCTACTGTATCGACTCGATGCTGGAGCATGCGGTCATGCACCCCATCCGCCACGCCTTCCAGTTGGATGAGCTGATGCAGGCTCGATAACACCTCGTCTAGTCACGTTCCTTGAACGGCGGACCATACATTTGACCAAGTTCAACGCGCCGAACCAGCCTGGCCCAGTGAACTTGCCGAAACCAGATTATGCAGGAACTTCGATCCAACCGATAACTAACACTTAATTTGGTTCAGAATTACCAGGACCGAACATTCCCACCAGCATGAGGAGCGGCGGATACGAAGCAGGTGGATAGGAGACCCCTCAACCAGAACATATGAAGTTTTCGCCCTCGGAGAGGCCGACAAAGCTTTTGGTTGGCTTGTGGTCCCCTACCTTTCTCGATTTGCCATCCGGAAGTAAAGGATGAACAGAGTCGCGGCTGCTCAATCAACTCTAAGATTAATGCGCTCGATTGGGCGGTACCTCTTTGTCGTACTGTGCATCTCCGCGAGCGCTCAAACTCCGAAAGCAGTTGGGCGCAGGCTGCCGTCGATATCGCGGCGTTGTGCGGGGCGGTTCGAGTTACTGCCGTCTAAATTCAGTTCCACAGAAACGATCAATGACGTCGCCGGTAGTACTGGTTGGGCGCACCGGGAGTGGGGGGAGCGCTACCGGTGATCTGCGCTCCACTGGCATGCGCCTGGGTCAATGCTGTAGTGAGGGTGATGCCGGTGCCGGAGACCTGTGCGCCGGTCGCGTGCGCATACTTGAGCGGCGCAGCGACGGTGATTGTGGTGGCCCCTCTTCTGGCAGCGACGGCAACAACCGCCGTCTCCGAGTTTGCGCCCGTGTCGATGGTGATGTTCTGGCCGGCGCTGAAGCCTTCCACGCTAGCAACATCGATCATGGTCGCGCCCACGTTGGTCGCGGCGCGCATCGTGCTGGCGCCTGCCGTGCCAACCGTAGCAATGACGGCGGTCTCGGGGTTTGCTCCCGTATCAATCACGATCGTCTGGCCAGCCTCAAAGTCGGCCACGCCGGCGACTTTGATATTGGTCGCTCCGACAGCAGAAGCGGCTGCGAGGTTGGATGCGGTCTGCGTCAGAAAATCGCTGCAGTTGCTGTCGGTGTCGGCGCCGTCCGGGAAGCGGCCTGCGCTTCTACCGGGGCCGGGCGCAGCCACGCGGCAGCCACTCTGCCCCGATCCCGAGGCGGCCTGATAACCCTCGGCGGCCCATGGATCGACGAGCAGGCCATAGTTGAGGCTGTCGACGACCAGGCCGGCAGCGTCACGCAGAACCATGTTGCCGGCGGCGGGCGAGAGGGCGGGGCCTCCGAACCACTGGTTGGGTTCTGTTCCTTGATAGCCCGTAGTCGTAACCGCTGCGTCGCGCACAACCGCATTGATCGCGTGTTCGCGGACCAGAGGCCGGTCCAGCGTAATACCTGTGCCCAGCGCCTGCACCGGCTCGTTGCTCTGGTGGGCAAAGGCCGTCTCCGGCTGGAAGCTGATCCCTGTTCCGCGATCGCTGAAGGGCAGGTTGGCCGCATGGTTGAACTTGAGCGGCGCGGCCAGGTCGAGGCCCGTGCCCGGAGTGAGCGCACCTCGGCTCGAGGCTGTGCCGACATGCGTAACCGTGACCGTCTCAATCCCATGGCCCATGCTGTCGATGTCCAGCCGTATCTTGTCGCCCACCGAGATGTTGGCGACATTCGTGACCTTGATGTTGGTCGATCCGGCGAGTGCCTGCGACGCCAGGTAGGCCTGCGTTCCCTGCTTGCCCACCGCGGTAACGGTGGCTACTTCATATCGCTCCGTGCCTCCCGCGACAGAGGGATAGGCGCCGCCGTAGCCGATGCCGATCTTGTCTCCCACCGCAAAGTCGGGCACCCTGGTGAATGGCGTGCCTGCAAGCGTGACAGCCGGGCCGATGCCGGATACGGCGGTCACAGGTACGTTGCTAGAGCCAGCGGGAATCTTGAGCACTGGCCCGTCAGGGAGCGGTTGCCACAGCGTTGTGCTGTTGCCAGCTGCGGTTCCCACGCTTACGATCTTGCGCGTCTCCGCCCCGGCCCCCGTGTCGATGCTGATCGTATCGCCGGCTGTCATGTCCGTAGTACTCCTCACATGGATGATGCGGTCGCCCACGCGCGCGGGAGCCGATAGTCCGGAGTTGGCGAGGCCGAGTACATAAAAACCGCCCGCCGCCAGCTTCGTCCCTGCCGGAACCTTCACCGCCGAAAATATAGCCTGATACGCCGGGTGTTCCGTCAGGGTCCAGTTGGATATATCGACGCTGCGGGATCCCGCGTTGTAAATCTCGATAAATGAGTTCGTCGTGTTTACAGGAGAGAGCGTGCTGATGCGGAATTCGTTGATCTTAATCGGGCTGACGTTGCGAACCTTCCCGGCTATCGTCGCCGCGGACTGCTTTACACCACTCGTCCACATAGCATTGCCCACCAGGTCGCCGTTGAAGGCCACTGGCCCCGAAGTGACCTTGAAGGTCGCGCTCACGCTTGCACCGGGCGCAACCGGATCAGCGAACTTGGCTTTGCCTGAAGCCACGGCGGTCCATCCCTTTGGCGCGGAGATGCTCAACTTCACGCCCGCCACAGGCGCTCCCGTGGTATTCGTGAACGTCACGGAGGTGTTCTGCGATGACCCTGGCGTGAACGTCTGGAGTCCTGGAGAATTGGCGGTTGCCGACGCCGGCGCCAAGCTCAACTGCTGCACATCATACTTGGCAACCGTGATGTTGGCCTGCACTAGCTGGTCGGTAGCGTCCGTCGGGAAGGTACCTGCGGCCGTCATCGCGCCTTCATAGAAGGTGCCCTGCGAGCCGTTGCTGTTGTCGCCGCCGTTGCCCAGCAGGATGGCTCCCTGCTTGCGCATCGGGTCATAGGTGGAGTTGACGCGCGGACCGTTGAACATGACCGACAGGGAGCCTCGCTGCGCATCGCCGCCCATGGAAGTCCAGTGGTGCGGCTCGCCCTTTGCGATCGCGGTCACGAACCGCCAGGGGATGTTGGGCAGGTCTGCGCAGAGTTTGGAGCCATCCGGGTTCACACATCCGACCAGGTTGTTCTCCTGGTCGGTCATGATCCACGGGCCGGGAGGGTTGCCGTGATACCAGGCTGTGGCGTCGCCGTAGTAGGCGGTTTCCATGGTTCCGTTGCCGTCGTCGCGGCTATCGGTCTCGGCGTTGCCGTAGTCGAAGCAGCAGCCGGCGTTGAAGTGCTGGCCATTAATGACCCAGTACTGCCCCTCCGCCTGGTCGTCGACCGCGGTGCCCTTGGCGTCGTCCATGCGAAGGCCCATGCCCGGCTCGATGAAGACGCCGTACGCCTTGTGGCCCATGATGGTAATCGGTGCCATGTCGGCGACCGGGATGTTGTCGTAGCCACCCATGGCCGGGCCGCTGAATCCGCCGCGCGGTGGCTGGGTAAGGTTATTGTGCTTACCGGATTGGTCATAAATGGTGGTGATCCAACAGTACGTATTGGCGCAGAAAGCGTCTTGAGCGGCCGCGTTAGCGTAACCACCCGCGTCGGATCCGGACGGCTGAACTACGCCGATGTCCAGAGTCTTGCGGTCCGACTGGCGCAGGATCTGATAGAGCGGGCCGTTATACGCGGCGTATAGCGCGCGCGTGGTGCTGTGCGCGGCCACGCAAGGGTCGCCAGCGTCGGCGTAGATGTCACACGGACCTTGCGGCCTGTGCGAAGGAACATTGCGTCCCGCCTCGGCTTGTGCTGCCATCGTCAAATTTGCGCCAAACAGCGTGAGTGCCAGTGCGAGCATTGGCACAAGATGGATTATTGTTTTCATATTTGTCCTATTGCCCTCTCGGGTTTATTCCGGCATGAGGAATTCTCATGGTTCCGGCGCTGGTTTGCAAGTAAATCAAAACGGAAAGGCAATAGCGCATCGGCGCAGGCTCCAGCGAAGAATCCATGTTGGTGAGCGGTTCCCTCATCTGACGATGGCATGCATGAGTGCATCCTCTTCTAAACGATTGAGCCGAGCAATCAATACCGAAATCAATCTGCCATTCGGAATGAACCGTCCTTGGCGTTTGTGCACTTGGTCTATGCGAGAGAAGATTGCATCATGCCTCATGCCTTATCACGTCTAAAGCGCTTTCGGAATTGGTGTAGATCGAAGCCACCGCATTCCAGTGGATTTTCCTCAAAAAAAACCACCTTGTATGATCTTCGAAAAGGTTACGTGTATTCCGATAATGCTCTAGTGCAGGACGACCAGCGGCGAGGGGTGAGTTTTTTGCGGGCTGAAGCGGGGCTGGCTGCGGAGTGTGGGGACGGAATGGCTTTCGCTACGGGTAAAGCGGCCGCCTGGCCCTGTGCCGACGCTGCGGCCGAGGTTCTCGATGCGGTCGCGCAGGCAGTGGTTGCACTGCAAGGCGTCCTCGTCGATGCAGGCCTTGCCGGGATAGATCTGGTACATCTGGCGGTAGGGCACGGGGGTGAGGACGGGCATGAAGACGTTGGCGCCGCTCTGCAGGCCATGCTCGCGGCCGTCGACGGTGTTGATAGTGGCCAGGGCTGTTGTGCTGGGCAGATTGGCCTCCGGACAGACAAGGCGGGTGAGGGCGACAGCCTTGAGGACCATCCACTCGCTGCTGGGAACCTGATCTGCGCCACTGGTTGCGACACCGTGCGCGCCCAGCGGTGTGTCGGGGTGGGCGAGGAAGGGGCCAATGCCGATCATGTCGAGGTCGAGGGATTCGAAGAGTTCGATGTCGCGGGCCAGCATCTCGTAGGTCTGGCCGGGGATACCAACCATGACACCGCTGCCGATCTCGTAGCCCATCAGGCGCAGCTCGCGCAGAATCGCGATGCGGTCTCCGACGATCCGGTCTGAAACAGGTGTTGCCAACTCCCACCCATTCCGCAAAGAGCGCGGAATGGATGGGGCACCCAGCTGCGGATGGATGGCGGCGTAGAGCGCAGGGTCGGAGGTCTCGAAGCGCAGCAGATAACGGTCGGCGCCGGCTTCGCGCCATAGGCGGAGTTCGTCCGAGTTGCGCTCGCCGAGGCTGAGGGTGATGGCGAGCGGTGTCTCGCGTTTGATGGTGCGAATGATCTGGGCGAGCCACGCGGCCCGGATGCCGTAGTCCTCGCCGGACTGGAGGACGACCGTGCCGAAGCCGAGTTCGACCGCCTTATGCGCGCCGGCAAGGACCTCGTCGCGCGACATGCGGTAGCGCGGCATGGCGCGGGCGGCGCGCAGGCCGCAGTAGTGGCACTGGCGCACGCAGTAGCTGGAGATCTCGATGAGGCCGCGCAGATGGACATCGTCGCCGACGTGGGCGCGGCGGACCGCATCGGCGCGGGCGAAGAGCTGCTCCAAAGCGGCGGGGTGGTCCTCGCGCAGCCAGCCGAGGATATCTGCATGGGCGATTCGAGCCATTGCGGCAACTCCGGATTACACGTAGACATCGCGCTTGCCGGAGCGGACGGCGGCGATCATGGGCCTGGCGATGCGCTGCTGCTTGGTGTCCATCTGCGCAATGTGGGTGAGCATGTGCTGCTCGCCGGCGAGCTTGGTTGCGGGGTTAGCGTAGTCCTCCAGATACTCGGTGAAGGTGGAGAGGGCGTTGGGCTCGCAGTGGTACTTGATGGCGCCGGGCTTGGCGATGTCCATGAAGTCCGTGCCGGTGCGGCCGAGGCGGTAGCAGGCGGTGCAGAAGGAGGGTGTGAATCCCATCTCGGCGATCTCGCGGACGACCTGGTCGAGCGGGCGGGTGTCGCCGACGGCGAACTGGCTGCTCTGGAAGTCTCCCTGCGCGCGCTCGTAGCCGCCGGGATCGGTGCGGCTGCCGGCGGAGGTCTGCGAGATGCCGATCTGGAAGCACTTGTGGCGCACCTCGGCGGACTCGCGCGTGGACATAATCATTCCGGTGTACGGCACGGCGAGGCGGAGGATGGCGATGAGCTTGAGGAAGTCGGCGTCACTGACCTTCCACGGCGTGGTTGCGGTGAAGTCGGTGCCGGCGGCTGGCTCCAGACGCGGGACGCTGATGGTGTGCGGGCCGCAGCCGAAGCGCTCTTCGAGATGATGGATGTGCTGCAACATGGCGAGGACTTCGAAGCGCCAGTCGTAGATGCCGAAGAGCGGGCCGATGCCGACGTCGTCGATGCCAGCCTCCATGGCGCGGTCCATGACGGTGGCGCGCCAGTCGTAGTCGGACTTGCGGCCGCGGGGATGGACCTTGGCGTAGGTGGGGCGGTGATACGTCTCCTGGAAGCACTGATAGGTGCCGATGCCGCAGGCCTTCAGTTTGCGGAAGTCGTCGACCGGAAGCGGCGCGATGTTGACGTTGACGCGACGGATTTCGCCGTTTCCGCTGCGCGTGGCGTAGATGGTTTCGATGGCCTTGTAAACGTAGTCGAGGCTGTTGGAGTTGGGATAGGCCTCGCCGGCGACCATGAGGATGCGCTTGTGGCCCTGCTCGATGATGACCTTGATCTCGGCGGCGATCTCTTCCTGGGAGAGGGTGATGCGGTGCAGATCGCGGTTGCTGGCACGGTAGGCGCAGTAGAGGCACTCGTTGGTGCAGCGGTTGCTGATGTAGAGCGGGGCGAACAGCACCAGGCGGGAGCCGTAGATCTCCTCCTTGACGGCGCGCGCGGTGTGGAAGAGCTCTTCCATCAGCTCGGGGTCCTGGAGGGCGATGAGGGTCGAGGTCTCGTCGAAGGTGAGGCCCTGCATCTCGCGGGCCTTGGCGAAGAGGGCGCGGACGCGGGCGGGCTCGGGCGCGGCGGTGCGGCTAAGGCAATCGAGGATTGCCTGGTCGTTGATGTAGGTGGCCTGTTCGGCAACTGCTGTCATCGAAGCTCCTCAGCACGGTTGGACGGTGTTGCGCCGCCTGCCATTGCGGCAAGACCAGCCACGGGGTTGAATGCGGCTGCGAGCGCGCTTCAGTGGCCTCAAGCAACGCTGTATTGAGGAGTAACATGCGACGATAACAGCTCGCAGTGACACTGGTCACAGGGGCACGAAAAGGGCGTTGCGTCGGTGAGAAACTGTTTCCAGAACGCATTGCTGGACCGAAATACAACTACTGAGATTCTGGCCTTCGCCTTCGCTCAGGCCAGAATGACGACACCTATTGTTTCCAGGAAGGTTCTCAGAACTTCTCCCAGTGGAGGACGCCGGCGAGGGGACGCTTTTCGATGGAGGGCGACTCGGCGGGATGGCCGACGGAGACGATGCTGATGAGGGTGTAGGTTGACGGAGCGCCGAAGGCTTTTGCAACGACTGGGGCGTAGGGCTGTGGAGCGCCGGCAACCCAGCAGGCGCCGAGCGAATGGGCCTCGGCTGCAAGGAGAAGGTTTTCCGTGGCGGCGCAGCAGTCTTCGACCGCGCAGGAACTCTGGCGCGCGAGGACGAGGACGCAGAAGGCTGCGTTGGCGACGAACTCGGCGTGGCCCAGCAGATGCGGAATACGGGCGAGTGAGGATTTCTCGGTGACGACGACGAACTCCCAGGGCTGGTCGTTCATGGCGGTGGGCGCGAGGCGCGCGCAGTTGACGATCTCTTCGATGGTGGCTCGGTCGACCGGCTGCGCGGTGTAGGTGCGGATGCTGCGGCGCGAGTGCATGACTTCGATGGCGGTCTTCATGGGGTGCTCCGTGGGCGTTGTCGTCTTCTATGTTATGGCAGAAGCGGGGCGATTGCTGAGACGCCGGTCACAGCGGAGGACCGGCGGTTGGCGCAGAATAGTGAGTGCAGCACCAAACGGGAGAGAAGAGAATGAGCCAGCGCGAACGCATCGAAGAAGACCACCTCGGCACGCGCGCGCTGCCGGTGGAGGCGCGGTACGGAATCCACACGGCGCGGGCGCTGGAGAACTTTCCCCTGGCCGGGCGCGCGGTGCATCCGGCGCTGGCGCTAGCCTTTGGCGAGGTGAAACTGGCCTGCGCACAGACCAATCGCGCGCTGGGCGCGTGGGAGGGAGACGGGGCCAAGGCGGATGCGATCGAGCAGGCCTGCCGCGAACTGAGCAGTGGGGAGCTGGCGGGCGAGATTGTGGTGGATGCGCTGCAGGGAGGCGCGGGGACAAGCACCAACATGAACGTCAACGAGGTGCTGGCCAATCGCGCGCTGGAGATTCTGGGGCTGCCGCATGGGGAGTACGCACGCGTCTCGCCGTTGGACGACATCAATCTGCACCAGTCGACGAACGACACTTATCCGACTGCGTTGCGGCTGGCCGCGATCCGGCTGCTGCATACGCTGGAGAAGCAGGTTGTAGCGTTGCAGGAGTCGTTCCAGCGGGCGGAAAAACGGTTCGCGCATGTGGTGAAGGTGGGGCGGACGGAGTATCAGGATGCGGTGCTGACCACGCTGGGGCGCGAGATGAGCGCGTACGCGGAGGCCATCAACCGCGACCGCTGGCGGATTTATAAGTGCGAAGAACGGCTGCGGGTGGTGAACCTGGGCGGGACAGCGATCGGCACCGGGCTGGGTGCGCCGCGCGAGTTCATCTTCCGCGCGGTGGAGCATCTGCGCGCGCTGACCGGAATTGGATTTGCGCGGGCGGAGAACCTGGTGGATGCGACGCAGAACACGGATGTCTTCGTGGAGGTATCAGGGATTCTGAAGGCGCACGCGGTCTCGCTGATCAAAATTTCGACCGACCTGCGGCTGCTGTCGTCGGGGCCGGACGCGGGGCTGGGAGAGATTCGACTACCCGCGCGGCAGGCAGGCTCGTCGATTATGCCGGGGAAGGTGAACCCGGTGATTCCCGAGGCCGCGACTCAGGCGGCGATGCTGGCGATGGGCAACGATACTGTGATTGCCGCAGCGTGCGCGGCGGGGAGTTTGGAGCTGAATGCGTTTCTGCCGCTGATTGCCGATTGCCTGCTGGAGAACCTGGACGTGCTGGCGCGAGCCGACGACGTGCTGGCGCGGTTCTGCGTGG
>Ga0326728_10010942_pt1 | contig 20968 bp, 19 predicted proteins | sample MB3enrmetagenome_FD_207602 | JGI IMG/M metagenome (GOLD analysis project Ga0326728, IMG submission 207602) | Lab enriched peat soil microbial communities from McLean, Ithaca, NY, United States - MB31MN | ecosystem: Environmental > Terrestrial > Soil > Wetlands > Peat | place: USA: New York... | reverse complement strand
CGCAGGGCTTCGCTCCAGAGCGCTCCCCAGCGAAATACACAAACAACAAAAGGGGACATTTCTAATGAGTTAAGAATGGGGACATTTCTAACGAGGTTTGACATTGTTGCGCTTTGGGGTAGCCGCAAGGCTGCCCGCCGTTTTATGCTGATCGTTTGTCCTGCACCTTTTGCCGACGGTCTTGACGGCGTGGATTTCGCATGAAGCGGTTACAGCGGTACAAGCTCCAGATATTGCTGTTTCTGGCGGTAGTCGGTCCCGGCATCATCACGGCCAATGTCGATAACGACGCCGGCGGCATCGCGACCTATTCCCAGGCGGGCGCGCAGTTCGGCTATCTGCTGCTGTGGCTGGTGATCCCCATGACGGTGGCGCTGGTGGTGGTGCAGGAGATGTCGGCGCGCATGGGGGCGGTGACCGGCAAGGGCCTGAGCGATCTGATCCGGGAAGAGTATGGACTGCGCATCACGGCCTTCGTGATGCTGGCGATCCTGATTACCAATTTCGGGAATGTGCTGGCGGAATTTTCCGGCGTCGCCCTCAGCCTTCAGTTATTCGGCATCTCCAAGTACGTCAGCATGCCTTTGGCGGCGGTGCTGGTTTGGCTGCTGGTGGTTAAGGGCAATTACAAGAGCGTGGAAAAGGTATTTTTGGCCGCTTCCGGGTTTTACATTTGTTACGTCATTGCGGGCAGTCTGGCCGGGCCGGCGTGGAGGGAAGCTACCATAGCCACCGTAAAACCGCCGCCGGCGCCGCTGCTCGGCCAGCAGGCGTACCTGTACATGGCGCTGGCGGTAATCGGCACCACGATTGCGCCCTGGATGCAGTTCTATTTGCAGTCGTCGGTGGTGGAGAAAGGGGTCTCCGAAGAGCAGTACGGCGCTTCGCGGGTGGACGTGGTTGCCGGATGCATTTTCACCGATGTGGTGGCCTGGTTCATTATCGTGGCTTGCGCGGCGACGCTGTACGTGCACGGTCACACCCAAATCCGCGATGGCGCCGATGCCGCCCAGGCGTTGCGGCCGCTGGCCGGAGATTATGCGTATATTCTGTTTGCCGCGGGATTGCTGAATGCCTCGCTTTTTTCCGCCTCCATCCTGCCGCTTTCCACGGCTTACACGGTGTGCGAAGGCTTAGGCATGGAATCCGGCGTGGGCCGGCGTTTCCGCGAAGCGCCGGTGTTCTATTGGCTCTATACCATCCTGATCGCCGCCGGGGCGGGGGTGGTTTTGATACCTAACTTCCCGCTCATCAAAATTACGATTCTTTCGCAGGTGGTCAACGGCGCGGTGCTGCCCCTGGTGCTGGTCTTCATGCTCCTGCTGATCAACAAGCGGGAGTTGATGGGAAGACATACGAATTCGCGCCTGTTTAATGTCATTGCCTGGGTGAGCACCGTGATCATCGTCGTGATGACGATAGGCTCGATTTGGACGTCGTGGTAAATTTCAAATTTGAAATTTAAATTCCCTCCACGTCTTCTGGGTTAGGAAACCACTCCTATTCCCACAGCTTGATTTTCCCGTCAGCCATATCCTGAACCAGTTTCTGGTCGGCCTCGAGGAAGTCATAGCCGGCAAGTTCCGGGCACGAGACCCAGCGCACGTCGCGAAAGATGCGGTTGCGGACCTCGCCTTCCCAGATGTGCACCAGAAAAAACAGCAGATCGAAGGCATCACCGCCGGCATACTGGTGGATGATATGCGCGGCTTGGCTGCCGATGACGGCGGTGATGCCCAGTTCCTCTTCCAGTTCGCGGCGCAACGCCGCGCGCGCCGGTTCGCCGGCTTCAGTCTTGCCGCCGGGAAATTCCCATTGGAGCGGCATCGACTGGTCTTGGGTCCGCTGACAAATCAATAACCGGCCATCGCGAACGATCAGCGCGGCGACAACTTGCTGCATAGCACCGCCTTAGCTAGCCGCCTTCAGCACGGCTGCGAGGGCGTCGATAGCAAGCTGGCTGGCGTGCATCGACGTTTCCGGCAGTCCCCCCAAGGTTTCCACCAGCCGTTCCCGCCGCAAGTTGCGGACTTGCGCCAGCGGCTGACCCACGATGATCTCCACCAACTGCGCGCCGCAAGCGATCGCGGCTACGCAGCCCCGCGCGCGAAACCGGGCGTCGGCTATGCGCCCGTCCGCGACCTTGATGGCAAGCTGGAGCGTGTCTCCGCAGGCGGGGTTGTCCACGCGCGCGTAAGCGCTGGCATCCGGCAAGTCTCCCACATAGCGGGTATTTTGGAACTGCTCCAGAACCTGACGCGAGTACATGTCACTTGATGCGCAGCAACTCCACGTCGAAAATCAACGTCGCGTTAGGCGGAATCACCCCGCCGGCGCCCTGCGCGCCGTAGCCGAGTGACGGGGGAATCTTCAGTTGCCGCTTGCCTCCGACCTTCATGCCGGCTACGCCTTCATCCCACCCTTTGATCACCTGTCCCGCCCCGATCTTGAAGTCGAAGGGTTCCCGGCCAATGGAGCTGTCGAACTTGGTGCCATTGGTCAGCCAACCCGTATAATTCACCACCACCTGGCTGCCTGCCTTGGCTTCGGCTCCCGTGCCGGCCTTGATATCCCAGTATTGCAAACCGCCCGGTTTGGTCTTGGCCGGGCCCTGAACTTTGGTCGGTCCGGCGGGCGTTTGCGGGAAGGCCAAAACCGCACCCAACGACAACACGCAAGTGCATACCGCGATACGAGAAATCACAAATGGCTCCTTTCGTTTCGGACAAAAAATAAAATTTCCACTGCTACCGGGCGTCCGGCATCTCCCCCGGCCGGGACGCCTCTCCCCTAGGATAGTAAACGTTCCAGCCGCGCTGTTGGGCGAGCTGCTGCAAATCCGGATTCGGATTCACGGCATAGGCGTGGGCGGCCAGCGCCAGCATGGCGGCATCGTGTATGGAATTGCCGAATGCCGCATCCACGGCACTGCCGATCAGCTCGCGTATGGCTACGGCCTTGTCTTCATCCGTCGGCACGCGCCGCAAGCGCCCGCTGGCCACGCCGCCCGGGCAATGAACCGAGGCGGCCACCACCCGTTCCGCAGAAAACTCAAAATACCGCCCGGCGGCCCGGATCACCCACTCGTTCGTGGAGGAAACCGCCCACACCGGGCAGCCGCTCCGGTGCAGTTGGGCAACCAGTTCGCGCATCTCGGGGAAGATGGCGCCGGCGAACTCCGCCGCGAAAAATTCGTCCGCTTCGCGCTGGAGCATGGCGGCGTCCAGCCCCTCGTGAATCGTGACCATTTCACCGCAGATGGTTTCTTCGCTCACCCGGCCGGCTTTGTAATCGCGGTACCGCCGCGTGATCCAGCGGGCGGCGGCTTCGGGAAGCAAGCGGCGCCGTAAGGCCCAGCGCAAAAATTCTTCGCCGGCGTCGCCTGCCCAGAGCGTCCCGTCACAGTCGAAGACGGCGATAGCCGGATGGTGCTGCAAAACCGAAGCGACAAACTGGCTGGCTTGCGCGGTCAATGGCATAGCGGCATCGGTCATGACGGGATTCGCTGGTAGTCCTCGGGAGTATTGATATTAGCGGCGATGGCGGGATCGTCCACGGCGATGTAGGCGATGTGGGACAGATGGACATGTTCCACCTCCCGGGCGTTGGCTTCCGGCGGGGCTTGCAGGAAGGCCGTAATCATTTCCCGGCCCACGACGATCGGGTGCCCGTGACTGCCGCCATATTCGGGCACCACCGCCCAAATGCCGGAAGGCGCCTGCTCCAAGGCGTGACGCAGGCGATCGATGGTTCCCGGCTGCACCGGCGGACGATCCACCAAGGCGATGATAGCGGCATCGCGTCCGCGGTTCAGGACCTCCTGCAACCCCAGTTGCAACGAGCTGAATTGCCCCCTCTCCGGCTGGGGATTGACCGCCAAAAATGCCGCGCGGGCGTCCACGACCGGCTGCAATGCGGCCGCATTGTTGCCGGCGACCACCAGCACGAGGTCCGTATGCATGGTCAGAGCGTCAATGTGGGCTTCCAGAAAGGTTTTCCCGTGCCAAAGCAGCCGGGCCTTGTCCGTGCCCATGCGCGCCGACTCGCCGGCGGCGAGAATCAGACCGGCAAAACTGGGAGCGCGCGCCATAGGTACAAATTAACAGTTGTGGTGGTTCAAGGCTAGTTTGGAAAATTCGAACGCCGAGGGCACAGAGGCCGCTAAGGACGCAGACCGGCGCTTAGTCAAGACCCGATTCCCAGTTACCTTTGCGTCCTCAGCGTTATGTTGTTTTTGGCCGGCATCCATTCATGGGCAAAGAGCCCGATTACTCTATGGAGGATTCGGCGGATTTCCGCACATAGCGCATGTGCGGCAGGGCCGCCTCGCAATGCCGGCGGAAGGCGATCATTTCGGCGGCCACAGCCACGGCAATCTCTTCCGGCGTGATGGCGCCGAGGTCGAGCCCGACCGGAGCATGGACATGATCGAACTTTTCCGGCGCCATGCCTTCCTTTTCCAGTTCCCGATAGATGCCTATAACCTTGCGGCGCGAACCGATCATGCCGATATAGCGCGCCGGCGTATTTACGGCCCAGCGCAAGACCCGCATATCGTCGCGGTGGCCGCGCGTCACAATAACGATGAACGCCGCTTCCGCGGGGGCGAGGCTGCCGAGCACCGGCTCCAGGCCGGCGGCGAATATTTCCCGGGCGTCCGGAAAGCGCTCGCGGTTGGCATAACTCTCGCGGTCGTCCACCACCACGACGTCAAAACCCGCGAGGCGCGCCACTTTGTAAATGCTCAGCCCGAGGTGTCCGGCGCCGAACAGGTACAGTACGGGGAGAGGCAATACGGGTTCCACAAAAACCTCCAGCGTGCCGCCGCAGACCAGGCCGGTATCATAGCCGGGGTCATGATTCAGGTTGAACGTCAGGGTGCGCGGCTTCTCCTGCTCCATGACCTCGCGGGCGGCCTGCCAGACCTCGGCTTCCACGCACCCGCCGCCGATAGTTCCCGCCAGGGAGCCATCGTCGCGCACCAGCATTTTGGCCGTCTCGAAGGAAGGAATGGAGCCGCGGACGTTGACGATCGTGGCCAGGGCGCAGCGGCGGCCCTCCCGGCGCAAACGCACAATCTCTTCGTAGATATCCATAGCGTGCCGCCAGTAGTTTACCGTTCCCAGTTTACCGTTTGCCCCTGGAAGCAGGCATAAGTTGCAAGCTGGACCATTCACGACGAGTCTGATCGCTTCCTCAGGATGCCACCGGGGCGGAAGCGCCGGGCTTCACAGGCTGCTGAAAAATGAACCAAGGCCGTAAACTCGAGCACTTCGCCGAACGGGAAATCAAGCACCTACGAAGGATTTGTCGCCAGAAATGACGATCAAAAAGACTTTTTCAGCAGCCTTTTCAGCCCGGCGACCATGGCGGCAGACCGCCTTGGGCTTCATCGCGGTGAACGCAAACAATTTTCGCGGGCAGGCAACCTTCAAGGTCCCGCCGCACAGCAGGAAACGCAAGCCGTGGGCCATTCCGGCTGCAAACTGCGGACCGTAAACTGTAAACTATAGGTATGAACGGTGAGGAACATTTCGAGAATTTGCTGGGCGAGGATGGAGGCCACGCGCACCTGCGCGAGCTGACCTTCGGGGAACAGCCGTCCGAGGGTATCTTGCTGACCACTCTGGACAACGCCGTGAATTGGGTACGCAAAAATTCCCTCTGGCCCATGACCTTCGGACTCGCCTGCTGCGCCATTGAAATGATGTCCATGGGCGCTTCCCGCTTCGATATTGCGCGCTTCGGCGCCGAAGTATTCCGGCCTTCGCCGCGGCAATCGGATTTGATGATTATTGCCGGCCGCGTCTCGCAGAAGATGGCCCCTGTGATCCGGCAGCTTTGGGAGCAGATGCCGGAACCCAAATGGGTAATCTCGATGGGCGCCTGCGCCACCTCGGGAGGCGTATTCAATAACTACGCTGTGGTCCAGGGAGTGAATCAGGTGATCCCGGTGGATGTTTACGTCCCTGGTTGTCCGCCGCGGCCGGAACAGTTGATCTATGCCATAACGCTGCTGCAACAGAAGATTCAGAACGAGCGCGGATCGTTGAAGCGGGTGCTGAATCTGGAGTAACCCTGGCGCCGTGGATTTGCGCCGGCGGAGGCAGATCCCAGGGATCACGTGAGGAGCCATTCTGCGTTGGTCTTCCTGCCGGGCGATGATCCGCGTTGCCCGGCGGCGCGGTTTCGGTGGCTGGCCCCGTCTGCTTCGTGATAAAACTGCCACATGCCGGAGGAAAGAAACGCCATCGTGGCGCAGGCGCCGTGCCGGGCCGATCTGGCGGGAGGCACGCTTGACCTCTGGCCAATTTATCTTTTTCATCCCGGCGCCGTTTCTATCAATTTTGCCCTCACCATTCTCGCCACCTGCCGCGTCGAGCCGCGCCGCGGACCTGCCATTCACCTGCGCTCGGCGGATATGGGAAGCGAAGAACATTTCGCCGGCTTGCCGGAGTTGTGCCGCGCGCGCTCCTACCGTCACCCGATTGCGGCTTATCTGGTGCGCTACTTCCAGCCGCCAGGCGGCTTCCTGCTGGAGACGCACTCGCAGTCCCCGGCGGGCGCGGGCATTTCCGGTTCCTCGGCGCTGATGATCGCCACCGGCGCCGCCCTGGCGCGCTTTACGGGAGTGAAGTTGGGCCGCGAAGCATTGCGGGTGCTGGCGCAAAACGTGGAAGCGCAGATCATCCGGGTGCCTACCGGCTGTCAGGACTACTATCCCGCGCTTTATGGCGGCATGAACGCCATTCATCTCGAGCCCGGCGGAATCCGCCGCGAGGCGCTGCCCGTGGCGGCCGGCGAGATCGAGCGAAGGTTCCTGCTGGCCTATACCGGAGCGCCGCGGCAATCGGGAATCAACAATTGGGAAGTCTTTAAGCGGCACATGAACGGCGATAAGACCGTGGTGCGGAATTTCAGCCGGATTGCCGGCATTGCGGCGGCCATGCGCGCGGCCCTGCTGCAATCCGATTGGGGACAGGTTGCCGGTTTGCTGCGCGAAGAGTGGAAACTGCGCCGCAGCAATCATCCTCATATCTCGACTCCCTTGATCGGCCGGCTTATGAACCTGGCGCGGCAAAATGGCGGGCTGGCGGCCAAAGTATGCGGGGCGGGCGGAGGCGGTTGCGTGATTTTCATGGTGGAACCGGACGCCCGGCAGCAAGTCGCACAGGCGCTGGCGCGGGCGGGAGGACAACTATTGCCCTTTCAGGTGGCTCGCCACGGAATAAGGTTCGTGCGCGGTGGATAATGGAGGAACCTGGAGGAGCGCATAGCTTGAACCAGCGCTGGTTCGCATTTTCACGATTTGTTCTGGGGTTGATCGCCATCGCGGCGGCGCACTTTCTGGCGGGCGGGTTTGGTTCGCAGGACATGTTTTTGCTCCGCGGCGATGTGGTCTACCGGCCGATGTTGCTGTTGTTTCTCCTGGCGGGATTCAGCATTGTGGTAAGCGGGTTCGACGGGGTGCGCGGCAATCCGCTGGCTGCCATAGGGCTGGCCATGCGGCGGCCGTGGTTAAGGGATTTGTGGGTTGGCGGCTTGCTGGGCGCGGGGATGGTGACGGTGGCCGTGGCCCTGATTGCCGTTATGGGTAATTTAGCCATAACGGTAAGCGTCAGCCGCGTGGCGATTGCCCGGGCGGTGTTGGCGCTGTTCATTCTGGTGTGCGCAGCCGTGGCCGAGGAGGTCAGTTTCCGCGGGTATCCGTTGCAACGGCTGGTGCAGGCGATAGGGCCGGCGCCCGCGGTGCTGGTTTTGTCCCTGCTCTTTGGGGCGGTGCACTTGAGAAATCCCCACGCGGCAGCCTGGGGATATACGAACACCGTGCTGATCGGCGTTTTGCTTTCCGTTGCTTGCTTGCGCACACAGTCGCTCTGGATGCCGATCGCCATACATTTCTGGTGGAACACTACGCTGGGGCTGATTTTCGGGTTGCCGGTAAGCGGGCTGCGGGAGTTTTCCGTAATCACGCGCAGCCATACCGGCGGCCCGCTGTGGCTCACCGGCGGAAGCTATGGATTGGAAGCCAGCGCGCTAGGCGCAATGGTGATTGTGACGGGAATTGCCGGGCTGGCGGTCTTTCTGCCGGCGCGCGCGCCGGGCTTTGCGCTGAGCGCGCCCGGTGCGCCTGGACCACCGGCGATCCCGGGCGGATTTGCGGGAGACGGCCGCGGGCTGCCGGAGCCGGCTTTGGGACCGGCTGCAACGGAAGCGAGTCTCCCAAAGCTTGATGCAGAGGCCCAGCCGGACGGGAAAAGCTTCAGCGGCCCGTGAGGGGCGCATCCAAATACTTAGCGAGATGGGCATATGCCCTGGCGATGCTCAATGGCGGGAATTGTGGCGGGGTTAGTGCTGGGCGCCAGTGCCGCGGCCGATCCACCGCCGGCGCCGCAGCGGATGTCGGCGCAAACGCGGCTGCTGGTGATCCGCAGTCTTGACTCGGAACTGGCTTACGCGCACCATACGCTGCTGCCAGGGAAAAAGGGGGTGACCGTCAAGGACCGGCAAATCGTATCGCCCAGCGAGGCCGAGATCGAGTCCATAGCCGCAACTGAGGGCGCGGCGTCCAAGCCGGGTGACCGGGTGGAAATCACGCGGGTGGAAATCAAGGACGACAGGATTATTTTCGAGCTGAATGGGGGCCCGAAGAAAAAGGCCAGGTGGTATCAGCGCGTTCAAGTTTCCGGCGGAATGGGCGGAACGGCTACCCCCGGCGCCCCGCCCGACGCCTCCACCCAGAACCCCCACGGTTCCGTCATCGTGCTGCTCTTCGATAGTAAATTCGTGCCCGAACTGACCGGCGATCAAGTGCGCGGACTCCTGGCGCCGGTGCTCGACTTTAGCGCGAAATCCGCAACCGAAGCCTATCTGGATACCGTGCCTCCCAAAGTCAGGGACGCCATCCAGCAGCATCGCGTCCTGGTGGGCATGAACCGCGAGATGGTGACCTACGCCAAGGGAAGACCGGACCGGCGGGTGCGCGAGAAAGACCCAAACGGCAAGGAATATGAGGAATGGCTTTACGGCGCGCCTCCGCAGGAAGTGCAATTTGTGCGCTTTCAAGGCGATGAAGTGGTGCGCCTGGAGATCATGCCGGTGGACGGCCAGAAAATTGTACGCACGGAAAAAGAAGTCGACCTGACGGCGATGACGGCGCGGAAGGAAACCGCGGAGCAACCGCCGGTGCGCAGCACGCCGCCCACTCTGCGCGCTCCCGGGGAGCAAACGGAGGAGCCGCCTAAGCCCCTGCGCCGCGGGTCGGTGCCGGAGGAGGCAGGTCCGCCGCCCGTGGTTCTGCCGTCTCCCTCGCCCCAGCCCGCGGGGTCCCCGGCGCCGTAAGCCCGGAGAGCGCCTGCCTTGATAAACTTAGAAGCGTGAAGGTCGCGCTCGGTCAGATCAATCCCACAGTTGGCGATTTCAGCGGCAACGCCGCAAAAATTGCCGCCTTTGCCCGGCGTGGCGCTGCGGCCGGCGCCGGCCTGATTGTGTTTCCGGAACTTTCCGTGTGCGGCTATCCGCCGCGCGACCTGGTCGAGCAATCCGCTTTCGTGGCCCGCAACGAAGAGACCGTGCGCCGGATTGCCTGCGAAACCCGCGGCATCACCGTGATCTGCGGCTTCGTGAGCCCGGCGCATAGCGATACCGGCAAAGCGGCGATGAATTCGGCGGCGGTCTTGCGCGGCGGCGAGCTGCTGATGGTGCAGTCGAAGCGCTTGCTGCCCACCTACGATGTGTTTGATGAGATGCGCAACTTTGCTCCCGCCGGGCGCCAGGCGCTGCTGCCGCTGGATGGCTGGCAGGTGGCTTTGACCATCTGCGAGGATGCCTGGAACGACAAGTCTTTCTGGAACCGGCGGCTCTACCAGGTGGACCCGGTGGAGGAACTGGCGCGGCTGGGGGGAAACCTGCTGTTGAACATTTCCGCCTCGCCTTTCCACCTCGGGAAACGCGAGTTGCGGCGCGACATGCTGGCCGCTTTGGCCCGGCGCCACGCCATGCCGGTGATCATGTGCAATCAAGTGGGAGGCAACGACAGCCTGGTATTCGACGGCTCCAGCGTGGTGCTGAATGCGCAAGGCGAGACGGTGGCCCAAGCCCGGTCGTTTGAGGAGGACCTGGTTATTTTCGATACCGATTCCATGACCGCCGGCGCGCCCGAGCAGCTTGAAGGGCTGGAAGCCGGCGCCTATGCGGCCTTGGTGCTGGGCACGCGCGACTACGTGCGCAAGTGCGGATTTCAGCGGGTTCTGGTGGGACTCAGCGGCGGCATCGACTCGGCGCTCACGGCGGCGATTGCCGCGGATGCCGTGGGCGCGGAGAACGTAACCGGGGTGGGCATGCCCGGCCCGTTCTCTTCGCCCGGCAGCATAGACGATGCGCGCGCCCTGGCGCAGAATCTGGGAATCCGCTTTGAGTTGATCGGCATCGGCGAAATTTTTGCGTCTTATTGCCGCCAGTTGAAACCCGCCTTTGCCGGACGCGGCCCGGACGTGGCGGAAGAAAACATTCAGGCGCGCATACGCGGCAACGTGCTGATGGCGCTATCCAACAAGTTTGGCGCCCTGGTGCTGAGCACCGGCAATAAGTCGGAGTTGGCGGTCGGCTATTGCACCCTGTACGGCGACATGGCAGGCGGCCTGGCGGTGATTTCCGACGTGCCCAAGACCTTGGTTTACCGCCTGGCGGAATACCGGAATTCACGGCAGGCGGCGATTCCGCGCGCGATCTTTGAGAAGCCGCCTTCGGCCGAGTTGCGCCCCGGCCAGACGGACCAGGATACGCTGCCCCCGTACGACGTGCTGGACAGTATTCTGGAAGATTACATCGAGAATTACCTTACCGCGGAGCAGATTGCCGCCCGGCACGAATACGATTTAGGCTTGGTGCAATCCGTAGTCCGCATGGTGGAAAAGGCGGAGTACAAGCGGCAGCAAGCCGCGCCCGGACTCAAGATCACGGAAAAAGCCTTCGGCGTGGGGCGGCGCTTTCCGATTGCCGCCCGCCACGAAGTTTAGAATCAGGTATTACGAATTCCCGCGAACTGAAAGGACAGTCATGCGCCGAGTCATTGTTCCCGTACTTCTATTGCTTCTTGCCCTGCCGGCATACGCGCAAGCGCCCCAACCGGCTCAACCGGCTGCCGGGCAAAAGACATCCGGCGGGGCTAACGCGGCCCCGGCGGGCGGCAAATCCGGGCCCGCGGCCAAGACGGAGGCGGCGGAGACTGAACCCAGCGAGGCCACCGTCGAATCGTTTATGAAACACATGTTCGGTTACGATTCCAACCTCCAGTGGCGGGTCATGTCCATACAGCCTTCGCAAGCCGAGCATGTGATGGAAGTGGTCGTGGGCGTGCGGAACCAGCAGAATGCCCAGGAACCCATGCAGCCTATGTTTCTCTTTGTCATGCCCGATCAGCATTGGGCGATTGCCGGCGAAATGATGCCCTTCGGCGCCGATCCCTTCGCGCCTACCAACGAACTTTTTGCCGCCAAGGCGCATGGGCCGGCGCGGGGACCGGGCGATGCCTCCACTGTCCTCGTGGAGTTCAGCGATTTGGAATGTCCCGCTTGCAAGGCGGCGGAGCCCACCATCGAGAAGCTGCTCGACGATTTTCCCAGCGACCGCTTTATATTCCAAAATTACCCCTTGGAGCAAATCCATCCCTGGGCGTTCAAGGCGGCGGAATATGCGGAGTGCGTGGCGCAGGACAACCCGGATGCATTTTGGAAGTTCCTTCAGGCGGACTACCAGAACCAGGAAAGCGTGACCAAGGACAACGTGGACCAGAAGATGAAAGATTTTGCCACCCAAGCCGGCGCCAAGGCCGATAAAGTTACCGCCTGCGTTGCCGATCCGGCCGCAGAGAAGCGCGTGCGCGATTCTCTTGCCTTGGGCAAGGATGTGGAGATTACCGGCACGCCCACGCTGTTTGTCAATGGCCGGCGCGTCGCCAATTTTGCCGCTCTTCCTTACGAGACCCTAAAGCTGTTGGTTGCCGGATCGCCAAAATAGAAAGGCGCCATGCCCAAGTTCTTGACATTGTTCGGCGGCCTGGAAGAACAGGAGAAAGAGCAGCAAGCACCGGAGAAGAAGGCCGGTCTCTTCCAGCGCATGAAGCAGGCGGTGGTGCGCACGCGGGAGAACCTGAGCGAGCGCATCGAGGAAGTGGTGTCGGCGGTCCCGTTGGGCAAGGAAATCGGCCGGGACACGCTCGACATGCTGGAAGCCACTCTGCTGGGCGCCGACCTGGGCGTCAAGATTACCCAGGAAGTGCTGGAAAAGCTGCGCGACAAGGCGGACCGGAAACAGATCGCCAATGCCAGCGAATTGAAGCGCCTGCTCAAGCTGGAACTCCTGGACATTCTGCGCCGGGCCAACACCCCGCCGGTGGCCGCCGAGGAGGGCGATCCGGTGGTGATTCTGGTGGTGGGAGTCAACGGCACGGGAAAGACTACCAGCATCGGCAAGCTGGCGCAGCGCCTGCGCGAGCAGAAGAAAACCGTGCTGCTCGCGGCGGCCGATACTTTCCGGGCCGCCGCCATCGAGCAACTCGAGATTTGGGGCCAGCGCTCGGGCGCCGAGGTGATCAAGACCAAGCCCGGGGGAGATCCTTCGGCCGTGCTCTTTGACGCGTTGCAGGCGGCCAAGGCCCGCAATTTGGATTACGTGATTGCCGATACCGCCGGACGCCTGCACACCAAGACCAGCCTGATGGAGGAATTGTCGAAAATGCGGCGCACGGCCCAGCGCTTTATTCCCGGCGCGCCGCATGAAACTTTGCTGGTCCTGGATGCCACCACGGGGCAGAATGGGCTGCAACAAGCCAAACTCTTTACCGAGTCGGCCGCCGTCACCGGCATCGTATTGAGCAAGCTCGACGGCACCGCCAAGGGCGGAGTCGTGGTGGCGATCTCGCGCGAATTAGGGGTCCCCGTCCGTTTCGTGGGAGTGGGAGAAAAGGTGGAAGATTTGCTGCCTTTCGATCCCGAGGAATTTGTCGATTCGCTTTTTGCCTGATTGATGCCTGTACCGCCGATCGACGAACAGTTCATGGCGCGGGCGCTGGAATTGGCCCGCCAGGGAATTGGACTGGCTTCTCCCAATCCTTATGTGGGCGCGGTGGTGGTGCGGGACGGAAAAATAGAGGGCGAGGGCACGCACACCTACGCCGGCCTCAAACACGCGGAGGTTTTGGCGCTGGAAGCGGCCGCAGACCAGGCCCGGGGCGCTACCCTGTACCTGAACCTGGAGCCATGCTGCCATACGGGGCGGACCGGCCCCTGCGTGGATGCGGTGATTGCCGCCGGGATAACGCGCGTGGTGGCCGCCATCAGCGATCCCAATCCGCTGGTTGCCGGAAAGGGATTTGCGCGCCTCCGCGCAGCGGGAATCGAAACCGTTACCGGCATAGCCGCGGATGCGGCGCGCCGGCTGAATGAAGCCTTCGCCAAATGGATTCGCACCCGCAAACCGCTGGTCACGCTGAAATCGGCCATGACCCTGGACGGCAGGATTGCGGCCTTGCCGCCGGGAACGGCGCCGGAGGGAGCTGCGGCGCCGCGCCAGCGAAGCTGGATCACGGGGGAGATGGCGCGCGCCCATGTTCACCAGTTGCGTCATCAAGCCGACGCCATCCTGGTGGGCAGAGGGACGGTAGTTGCCGACGATCCCTTGCTCACCGACCGTTCGCGGCGGCCGCGCCGCCGCCCCCTGCTGCGCGTGGTGCTCGATTCCATGCTGCGGCTGCCGCTGGAGTCGAAACTGGTCGCCTCGGCGCAGAGTGACGTCGTGGTGTTTTATACGGCGGAAAACGCCGAGCGGCGGCGGGAGCTGGAGCAGCGCGGCGTGCGCGTGGAAAAAGTCGGGGTGAGCAACACTTTCGGCCGCCCGGACTGGAGCGAAGTGCTGGCGCGCCTGGGCGCGATGGAAATCACCAGCGTCCTGATCGAAGGCGGTTCCCGCATCAACGGCGCGGCGCTGGCGGCCGGAGTTGTCGATAAAGTATTTCTGTATTACGCGCCGAAAATTTTGGGAAACAGCGGCGTGCCGTTTGCCGCCGGCGCCGGCTTTGCCTCGTTGAACGAGGCCGGCCAGGTTCATTCCCTGAGCTTGCAGCAGATCGGCGAAGACTTCGCGGTAGAAGGCTATCTGCGCGACCCGTATGGAGATTTGTAATTTGGTAATTTGTAATTTCAAATTGACGAGCAGGCGGCGCGGAAGCTAAGCGCGCCCGGTGGCGAAATGGGCGGCGCGGTTTGGCTTGGCGCTTGACGCTTGGTGCTTGGAGCTTTCTTTCAAATGTTTACTGGACTCATTGAAGAAGTCGGCAAGGTGGCGGCCATCCGCGAGGCGGAAGGGAAGCGCCGCATTACCGTGTCGGCGGCAAACGTCCCGAAGGAATTGAAGACGGGCAATAGCGTGGCGGTAAGTGGCGTCTGCCTGACCGCACTCGATATCACTCCCGCATCCTTCTGCGCGGACTTGGCCCGGGAAACCTGGGAACGCACCGCGTTGTCGCGCATTCATCAGGGGGCGCTGGTCAACCTGGAACTGCCCTTGCGCGCGGATGGACGCATGGGAGGCCATATCGTGCAAGGCCACGTCGACGGAACGGGAAAATTTCTTGGCCTCGATCCGATTCCCGGCGCGCAGGATTTTTGGCTGCATGTCGAGGTTCCCGGGGAGTTGGAGAAGTACTTAGTGTTCAAAGGCTCCATTGCCATCGAAGGCATCAGCCTTACCGTCGCGCGCTTGGAAGGATTGAAGGTAAGCATTGCGATCATCCCCCACACCATTCAAATGACGAATCTGGCTTCGCTGAAACCCGGCGATCCGGTGAACATCGAGACCGATATCGTAGCCAAGTACCTGGAGAAGTGGCTCATCCGCGGTGAAGCCACGGGGATAAGTAAAGAGGCTTTGGTGCGAGACGGTTTCTAGCATTCGCTTGAAGCGTCAACCCGTCGGTCGAAGACCGGAGGCCGAAGGCCGAGGACGGACACCCGAGGGCCGCTTAGGCCCGTCTTCGCCGGCAGTGGGCTAATTTGAAGTTTTCAGCTTGCAATTGCGGCATGTAACGTGCTCCTGATCCATTCGGAAACGGTTTGGCTATTAGCCTTCGCCACCACCTTAAAAGCCGCCCGCTCATCTGGTGTGACGCGGACACGCAGCATCGTAGCCTTGGCGTTCCCTTCGGGCAGCGGTGGCCGTCCAGCCTTACTCAGTTTCTTTTGTGTCTTGGCTTTCAAGGCCTCTAAACTCCTGTACGATTGCCGGTCTTACCGCATCTATTGCCAATTTGACCGGGCCTAAATGCAATACTGTCACATGGTGCTTGGGGTTCCCCGGATCGCCCGTCTCGCTTGTCCACGCATAGATCGTTGACGCCTTCGAATCGCCTATAAGATCAAAAACCCCGACAATTACGCCAAGGCGCATGATCGTGTCACGGTGAACGCCCGTGATGCGCTCAATAGAGCGGATGCTGCAACCTTCGGCCAGTACTCCGATAACCGCGATTTGTTTGTCAGTCGGGATTATGTTTGCCATCGCCGTTCTGCTTACTTGAATTACTGTACCCCAATAATTATCACTTGTCAAGTGTTTTTTGGGGTACAATTATCCACATTATGCTGAATCGTTGGGCGATACTCGGGATGCTGCTGGTCGTACTCTGCGCCTATAGTGGTGCGCACGAGGTTCAAGCCGAAGACGATCAACGGAAGCCAACCGCGCCAGTCACGACGGTTTCGGCACAGCAGAATGACGGCGGCTGCCTCAACGCCGAAGATGAAAAAAAGAATATTCACGCCGATGTAAATATCGTTAATACCCCACAAAAGGATATTTTCGACAAAGCTCCGGTGTGGATAAATTTGGCCCTGGCAATTATCGCTTTCGGCGCTGCTTGCGTAGTCGGATGGCAGTCGCGTGAAACTCGTCGTGCTGCGAAGGCCGGCGAACAAGCCGCCAAGGCGGGACTTGAGCAGATCAAGCTCATTAAAGCCAAAGAGCGGGCTAAGCTGGTCATTCAGTTGAAACCCTTTATTCCGTTCCCGTCCGAAGCACATTGGATTGCCATGATCAGCGGCACCGTATCCATCTACGGCTCGACGGAAGCATATATTGGGAGCTCTGAAATTTACGTGAGCACTTCACTGGACGCCATAGACAATCCCCTTCCAGAATGGTTGCTCGGTATCGGCCTTCCGGAAGTAATACCTGCTGGCGCGGCTCCCATCAATTTCTTGGCGCTCGTCAATGGGGACGACGGCCCCATAACGAAAGGTGACGCTTTGTCTATTCAAAAGGGAGAAAAACTTATCTACTGTAGGGCTAGAATTAATTATCGAGACACATTCGAGGATGCTCAAATGGTCGAGGTGCGAACGGTTCACCGATTTGTGAGGGAGCCGCGCGATACAGAGGACGCGCTCACCTATGGTCGTTGGGAAAAAGCAGATCACGACCGTGATGGCGAGCGCCAAAATCCAAATTAGGACACTACCTCCTCGCCTTTCTCCTTGCACCCATCCCCTGCCGGGCGTAACTTGGATGGCACCGAATATTGCCTGCATTCTTGATGGGCGCCCATGATTCCTCTGAATGAGGCTTTGCAACAAATCCGCAACCTATGCCCGTCGAACCCCGGGATTCTCGACGATCTGAAAGACCGGCTGACCTCTCCCCACCCGATACCGCTGCTGCCGTTTGTCGGCGCAGGGCTATCCAGGCCAATGGGTTTCCCGCTCTGGGGCGACTTCCTTAGGGCGTTAGCCGGCGAATGCGGAAAAACCGCTGAGATTGAAGCCCTGTTGCGGGCGCAACACTATGAAGAGGCTGCGGAAGTCGTCGAGCAGGGTTTGAGCGAGGCGATTTTCAATGGCCGAATCAGGCATACCTTCGGCGAGGAGAAGTCCAACCGCTGCGAGTTGACGGGTGCTGTTCTGGTGTTGCCCGATGTTGCCGGCGGCGCTGTAGTCACCACCAACTTCGACGGCGTTTTAGAGCGTGTCTTCGAGAGCGCCGGGAAACCGTTTGAACGTGTGGTTTGGGGCGCGCAGGTGGATTCCATTCGGCGGGCGGTGACCGGCAACCAACCTTTCCTGCTCAAGCTTCATGGCGATGCTGAGGAACAAACGGACCGGGTGCTCACCAAGTCGGAATACGACAAACATTACGCGCCGGGAGGCCCGAAGAGTCTGCGCGAAGTAATTGGTAGGGTTTTTCTGCAACGGACGCTGCTGTTTATCGGGTGCAGCCTCGCGAATGACCGGACCATGGAGGTGCTTGCCGAGGCGTCCGGGCAAGCGGCGGGTCAAAGGCATTTTGCAATCGTAGAGAAGCCGGCGCTTGAAAAAGAATTTTTCGCCAAGCAGAAGCATCTCGGGGATCGCGGCATTCTGCCGGTCTGGTACCCAAACCAACGGCACGACCTGATTGAGCCGCTGTTGCGGTGGATTGCGGGCTTCCTGCCTTCGTCTGTAGCACCCGCGCCGGACCTGGTTCTGGAGCGACCCAAGCAGCGGAAGATCGAGGTTCGCAATGAACTGGATCTCCTGGTTCCGTATCAGCGCACCACCACTTTCTGCGGACGCGATCAAGAGATGGCGGGTTTGCAAGCCTGGGTGCGTCCCGAAGCGCCGGTTTCGGTAAGAGTAGTCACCGGTTCGGGCGGTTCAGGAAAAACCCGGCTGGCGGTGGAACTGCTCGAGTGGCTGGAGGCGGGTGAGCCGAAGGTATGGAACCTCGGTTTCCTGACTCAAGCGGAGATGGAAAGATTTTCGGCGCTGCAGAACCTCTCGCATTGGCGGCGGCGAAAGCCGGTGCTGGCTGTGCTCGACTATGCTGCGGGTTCGGCGGAGAAACTGCGCGTCTGGATGGAGCAGTTGAGCGCAAATAAGCTTGACGGCGCTAAGCTGCGCTTGCTGCTGCTGGAGCGGGAAGCAAGCCTGCAAACCGGCTGGCTTTCGACCATTCAGCCTCAGGGATATGGCAGGGCGGCCGTGGCCGGCTTGTTTGACCCCGCGGAGACGATACGCCTGGAACCCCTGGTAGAGGCGATGGACCGGCGTTTGGTGCTGCGCACCACGATAAAAGCGGGAGCTGGGCTCCAGAAAAAAGCAGCTCCCGCAGTGCCGGAAGTGGGCAAAGACAAAATGTTCGACCAGAGGCTTGCCGAGCCGCAATGGGGCGATCCGCTGACCCTGATGATGGCGGGCCTGACTGCGTTGGATACCGGCCTGGTCGAGGCTATGGCAATTGCGCGCAAGGACCTGGCGTTGCGGTTGGCGCAGCGCGAGTGTGACCGGGTGGAACGCTTTGGCCAGGGTGCGCCGTCCGGCTTGATGCAACACATGACAGCTTACGCGACACTTTGCGGCGGACTGACGCGAAGCGAGCTGGTTTCGGCGGCCAAGACCGAGTCGGAGGCAATCGGACTTATACATCCGAAAGGGCCGGGGGTACTGGCGGATTGTGTGTTGGAGGCGCTCCGTGCCGGGAATGAAGCAAAAGCGGTCCAGCCCGACGTGGTCGGGGAAGCGCTGCTGCTGACGGTATGGGGCGGAGAAAAAGCTGACGACGGGAGTGGCGCGGTGTTGCGGGCAAAAGGAAAACATACCCAGAGGGTTGCCGCATCGCTGGTGCGCTGCGCTCAAGATTTCTGTTTGGAGGAGAGCGAGCATCCTGAGCCGTTGCATTGGCTGGATGCTCTTATTGAGAGCGGGAAGGAGGATGTGCCATTGCTCTCGCTGGTGGCCGCGGAGATGCCCGACCAGACGTTGGCCTTGCGTGAGCGGGCATTAACCGTAGAAGCGCAGTTGGTGGCGGCGTTAAGAGGGGCAGCCGACGCCAGCGAGGATTCCCAATCTCTGTTGGCAGGAGCGCTCGCCAACCTGGGTAACAGGTTGAGCGATTCAGGGCGAAGGGAGGAAGCGCTACAAGCCGCGGAGGAAGCTAACAACATTCACCGTCAACTGGCGGCGGCGCGTCCCGATGCTTTTCTCCCCGATCTGGCCATATCGCTGAACAATCTCGGCAACAGGTTGAGCGACGTGGGGCGGCGGGAAGAGGCGCTGCCGGCCGCCGAGGAAGCCGTGAAGATCAGGCGTCAATTGGCGGCGTCCCGTCCCGATGCTTTTCTCCCCGATCTGGCCGGGTCGCTGAACAATCTCGGCATCAGGTTGAGCAACCTGGGGCGGTGGGAAGATGCCCTGCAGGCCGCCGAGGAAGCCACGAAGATCAGCCGTCAACTGACGGTGTCTCGCCCCGATGCTTTTCTCCCCTATTTTGCCATGTCGCTCAATAATCTTGGCAGGGCGTTGAGCGACTTGGGGCGGCGGGGGGAGGCGCTGCAGGCCGCCGAAGAAGCCACGAAGATCAGGCGTCAACTGGCGGCGTCCCGTCCCGATGCTTTTCTCCCCGATTTGGCTGGGTCACTGAACAACCTCGGCAACAGCTTGAGCGATCTGGGGCGGCAGGAAGAGGCGCTGCACGCCATGGAGGAAGCAGTCAAGATCAGCCGTCAACTTGCCGCCGCCCGACCCGATGCTTTCCTTCCCGATTTGGCCATGTCGCTGAATAATCTCGCCAGCAGACTGAGCGCACTAGGGCGGCGGGAAGAGGCGCTGCAAAACGCCCGAGAAGCTACCGACACCTATCGTCAACTTGCTGCGGCCCGACCCGATGCTTTCCTTCCCGACTTGGCTAGGTCGCTTGGCGCCAGAGGGGCCATCTTGGCTCGTGCCGGAAACGCCATTGACGCCGCGGAAAGCTTCCGGGAGGGGATGCAACGCTTAAAGCCTTTGTTCCTCCGCTCGCCGAACGCATTCCGCTCTTTGATGGCGCGTTTGGCAGCGGGCTATTCCGAGGCCTGTGAGAAGGGTGGGTCGAGGCCGGATTCCGCTCTGCTGAAGGAGATACTGCCGAAGTTGACGGAAGGCGAAGCCGGCGCCGCCGGCGCGTGAAAGCCGGCTTCCACCACAGAGGACACAGAGGACACAGAGGACACAGAGAACACCGAGAGAGGGCCGAGGCGTTCTGGGGAGCTTGGAGATTTTGAGAGCTTCTGCCGACCTTTGAAAGCTCCGAAACCTCCCCAACCTCCGAAACCTGTTCCCTGTTTTCCTCGGTGCCCTCTGTGTCCTCTGTGGTGAATAAGTCCTAGACTGTGCTCTCTTCGTAGAACTGCGTCATCTGGCGGAACTTCTGGTAACGCTGTTCCACGAGTTCCGCGGGCGAGAGGGCGCGCAGCTCGCCCAGGTGGCGAACCAGAACGGCGTCGAGCAGGGCGGCGGCGGCGGCAGGATCGGTTTGGGCGCCGCCCGGAGGCTCGGGCACAATCTCGTCCACAATGCCGAACTGCGCCAGATCGGGCGCGGTGATCTTCATGGCGCGCGCGGCTTCCTGACGCCGGGTAGCGTCGCGCCACATGATCGAGGCGCAGCCTTCCGGCGAAATTACGGAATAAATGGCGTTCTCCAGCATCAACACGCGGTTGCCGACGGCGATGGCCAGCGCGCCGCCGCTGCCGCCTTCCCCGGTGATGGTGACGATAACGGGCACTTGCAGGCGGGCCATTTCGCGCAAATTGAAAGCGATGGCTTCGGCTTGCCCGCGCTCTTCGGCGCCCAGGCCGGGATAGGCGCCGGGAGTGTCCACGAAGCAGAAGATGGGGCGGCGAAATTTTTCGGCCAGGCGCATGGCGCGGAGCGCCTTGCGGTAGCCTTCGGGATTGGGCATGCCGAAGTTGCGCTGCACTTTCTGCTTGGTGTCGCGGCCCTTCTGATGGCCAACGGCCAGAACTTCCTCGCCATGAAAGCGCGCCATGCCGCAGACAATGGCCGCATCGTCGCCGAAGCGGCGGTCGCCGTGAATTTCGGAAAAGTCGGTACAGAGGTGCTGGATAAAATCGAGGGTATAAGGCCGCTGCGCATGACGGGCCAGTTCGATGCGCGTCCAA
>Ga0326728_10010941_pt1 | contig 20969 bp, 16 predicted proteins | sample MB3enrmetagenome_FD_207602 | JGI IMG/M metagenome (GOLD analysis project Ga0326728, IMG submission 207602) | Lab enriched peat soil microbial communities from McLean, Ithaca, NY, United States - MB31MN | ecosystem: Environmental > Terrestrial > Soil > Wetlands > Peat | place: USA: New York... | reverse complement strand
TTTTGTGGACAGTCCCGCGCTCTGCGCTGAATAAGAACGGGCAGTATTTATGCGGGTTGGCGTGCTAGAGGTCCTGGTGCAAAACTATGTGGCTCGGTTTTGGAGTTCCTGCCGCTGCTGTAAGTAGTTGGGAACAAATGGTCGGGGAGAGAGGATTTGAACCTCCGACCCCCTGGTCCCGAACCAGGTGCTCTACCAGGCTGAGCCACTCCCCGACTGACCACTCGACGACGGCCGCCACAGAAACGACGCGGCGACTCGAACTCAGACAGTATAGCATTCCACGGCCCGGCAACAGGGCGGCGCGGGCGGCGCGCGCAAAGGCTGTTACAATCATGATGATAGTTGGTTGTTTGCCACTATTAAAACGTTTATATGCTGGCTTTTAGCGCAGAAAGGCTTTGGACTCCGACGGATGCCGTCGAGCATCCTCTCCTGCTCGTGGAGCAGGGACGCGTCCTCGAAATTTCCGCTGAGAGCGGGCGGCGGGTTCCCGCTGGAGTTTCCGTCGTAGACTTCGGCGAGGGCTGGATGGCGCCAGGGTACGTCGATCTTCACCTCCACGGCGGCGGCGGATATGACGTCATGGACGAGGGCACCGAGGCGCTGCCGGCGATAGAACGACTGCTGGCGCGGCATGGGGTCACGAGTTATTTCCCGACCACCGTCACTGCTCCGATGGATACGACTTTGCGCGCGCTGGAACGGCTGGCGAATGCGATCGAAGTGCGGGAACGCGAGCGCGAACAAAAAAATGCGGCGGGCGCGAGTCGATCTCTCCCGCTCGGAATCCATCTTGAGGGGCCATTTATCAGCCATGCGCGGCGCGGGGTGCATCCGCCGGAAAATCTGCTGGCCCCGACGCTGGCCTTGTTCGAGCGTTTCTGGCAAGCGGCGCGCGGCCGGATTCGCATGATGACGATCGCTCCGGAATTAGAGGGCTCGATCGAGGTGATTGCCGAGGCGGCGCGGCGCGGCGTTTGCGTGAGCCTGGGACATTCCGACGCCGATTTTAATGAGGCCGAACGCGGAATCGCGGCGGGAGCGCGCCATGCGACGCATACTTTCAATGCCATGCGTCCGCTGAGTCATAACACGTTAGATCATCGCAGTCCCGGCATTTTGGGCGCGGTGCTGACGGACCGCCGCGTGAGCGCGGACATGATCGCCGACGGCGTGCATCTCGATCCCGCAATCGTGAAGCTGGTTGCCAGCGCCAAAGGCCCCGAGCAAACCGTGCTCATCACCGACGCCACGTCCGCAACCGGAATGCCGGAGGGCCGCTATCGGCTTGGGTCTTTCGAAGTGGAGGTTCGCGACGGCAAGTGCATGGCCGATGGCAAGCTGGCGGGAAGCGTCTTGACCATGGACCGTGCCGTGCGCAATCTGGCGCGTTTCGCGGAATGGGACCTGCGCCAGGCCGTGGCGGCTGCCAGCCGAAATCCGGCGCGGGTGGCGAAAATTGCGAATAAAGGCGTTCTCGCGGTGGGCGCCGACGCGGACTTCGTGGTCCTTAGCCCGGAAGGCGAAGTGTTGCGGACTTTTGTCGGCGGCGTGGAATGCTCGGGGTGAGGATCTAGCAGGCTCCGGCGCGCAGCCCCTAAAGGGACGTCTGATTCGAGAAAGTTACGGCATCGCTAAAGCGATGCCCTGATACAAAGCAACAGCTCTAGGAGAGTAATGGCTGAGACACGCAAGTTTCCGCATCATTTGATTCGAGAGATTTTCGAGCAGCCGGACGCGTTGCGGCGGACCATTGAACCTCGCGTCTCGCTCGACGAAGGACTGGTTTACCTGGACGAAATCCACATCTCGCCCGAGGAATTGCGGGCACTGCGGCGGGTCCACTTCGTGGCTTCGGGGACCAGCCGTCATGCGGGGATCGCGGGCCAGCACATGATGCAGGAACTGGCCGCCGTGCCGGCCGATGTGGATTACGCGAGCGAGTTCGAATACCGCAATCCGATGATTGGGCGGGACGAACTCAGCATCTTTATTACGCAGTCTGGAGAAACCGCGGACACGACCGCATCGCAGCGCGAAGCCCAGGAGAAGGGATCGCTCACCATCGCGATTTCGAATGTCGAAGGCTCGACCATCGCGATCGAAGCCGACGGCATCATCTACACTCACGCCGGGCCGGAAATCAGCATCGCCTCGACCAAGGCGTTTACCGCACAGATGGCGTGTTTATTCCTGTTTGCACTCTACCTTGGCAAAATCAAGGAAAGGGTATCGAAGGAGCTGGCCCAGCGTTACATCGGCGAACTGCTGGCGCTGCCGCAAAAGACGGAAGCGGTCCTGGCGGCGGCCGATCAGGTGGAAAGGCTGGCCGAACGTTTCTTTCGCGTGGACGATTTCATGTTTCTCGGCCGCGCCGTCCACTATCCCATTGCGATGGATGGAGCTCTCAAACTGAAAGAAGTTTCCTACATACACGCCGAAGGCTATCCCACCGGAGAAGCCAAGCACGGGCCGAATGCGATGATCGATTTCCGTATGCCACTGGTCATGATCGCGACCTGTGACCGCAACAATTCAGGCTCGGTGGCGCGCTATGAACAAAGCGTGAGCAATATGGAAGGGTTCAAGAAGCAAGGCGCGACGGTGATCGCGCTGGCGACGGACGGAGACACAATTATTCCGCAGTTGGCGAACCACACCGTCTTTATCCCCGAAGCGCCCGAGCTGTTGTCGCCGATTCTGGAGATCGTGCCTCTCCAGTTGTTTGCTTATTATGTTGCCGCCAAGCGCGGGCTCGATGTGGACCGGCCGCGCAACCTGGTGAAAGCGGTAACGCTGGAATAAAAGCGGCCGTTGGCCGTGCGTCGTTCGGCATTCCCCATTCATCTAACGTTATTGCTAGCGGCCAATGAACAACGACTGCCTCTTTGCCTTATGAGCGAATTCCTGCATAAACGTCTGGCGCGCCCCATCCTGCGACTGCTCACGCAGGGCATCACGCCGGAAAAAATCGCGTTGAGCCTGGCTTTTGGGATCATGCTCGGCGTCTTTCCCATGCTGGGGACCGCTTCCCTGCTTTGCCTGATTGCGGCCCTGGTTTTCCGGCTCAACGTACCTGCCCTTCAGTTCGTGAACATCCTGGTATACCCGCTCTGGTTTGCACTGTTGATTCCGTTTGTTCGAATGGGCGAGCGATTATTCGGAGCGCCGCCACTGGCGATGACCGGAAGCCAGATGCTGGCGCTGGCGCGCGCCAATTTCCTGCATTCCGTTGACGTGCTGTGGTTGTCCGCGCTGCGAGCGGCGGTGGCATGGCTGCTGGTGGGCCCCGTGGGAATCGTCGTGCTCTACCTGATACTCGTGCCGGTAATTCGCCGCATGGGTCGTTTTCATCTGCTTTCCGGGGCGCGGGCGGGCGAAGATTCCGGGGTCTCGTGAGGGTGCAATGGAATGAGTGACGGTCCCGTGTTCCCAGAGTTTTCTGTGAACGCGAGCAGGAGCCGAGCTGTGCTCGGCGTGGACGGGCGAGGGCGCCCGTCCCTACACGAACGTTAGCCAGCAAATTTATTTGCGATTGCTTATGATGAGAAATCGCATTTCTATTGGTGAGGGCAGAGTGGCTGAGAAGCAACCGACACTAACGAAGACAAACGGAATCGAAGTTCTGGAAACGCGGGAGTGGCTGGACTCGCTCGACTATGTGCTCGCGCATGGCGGTCCGGAGCGCGCGGGCCGGTTGCTGCAACAACTGGCGCTGCATGCGCGCCGCGAGGCTGGCATCAACCTGCCCTTCTCGGCGACCACTCCCTACCAAAATACGATCCCTTCGCGGCAGCAGCCGCCGTTTCCCGGCAGTCAAGAAATGGAGCGCCGCATCAAGAGCCTGGTGCGTTGGAACGCCATGGCCATGGTTGTCCGCGCCAACAAGATCGAGGAAGGCATCGGCGGGCACATTTCCACGTTTGCGTCGGCAGCCACGCTCTACGAAGTGGCGTTCAACCACTTTTTTCACGCGTCCAACGAATCCGGCGATCGCGACGTTGTTTATTTTCAGGGACACGCCGCGCCCGGAATTTACGCCCGCGCCTATCTCGAGGGCCGGATTCCCAAAGAAAAATTGGAGAACTTCCGGCGCGAGTTGAAACCGGGCGGCGGACTCTCGTCGTATCCGCATCCCTGGTTGATGCCCAACTTCTGGGAATTTCCCACCGTGTCTATGGGACTCGGCCCGATTCAGGCGATCTATCATGCGCGCTTCATCAAGTATCTGGAAAATCGCGGGCTGAAAACTTCGACCGGCGGCAAGGTCTGGGCGTTCATGGGCGATGGCGAAATGGACGAACCGGAGGCGCTGGGCTCGATCACGCTGGCCTCGCGCGAGCGGCTCGACAACCTGATTTTCGTGGTCAACTGCAACTTGCAGCGCCTCGACGGGCCGGTGCGCGGAAACGGCAAGATCATCCAGGAACTGGAAGCGAGTTTCCGCGGCGCGGGTTGGAACGTCATCAAGGTGATCTGGGGCGGCGATTGGGACCCGCTGATTCAGGCGGATCGCGATGGCCTGCTGGTGCGGCGCATGGGCGAGATCACCGACGGACAGTATCAGAAATATTTCGTCGAGAGCGGCGCGTATTTCCGGCAGAATTTTTTCGGCACCGATCCCCGGCTGCTGAAGATGGTGGAGCATCTTTCGGACGAGCAACTCGCCCGCATGAGGCTCGGAGGCCACGATCCCATCAAAGTGCATGCCGCGTATAAGGCGGCGGTTGAGCACACGGGGGCTCCGACTATTATCCTCGCCAAAACCATCAAGGGCTATGGACTGGGCGAAGCGGGCGAAGGCAAGAACATCACGCACCAACAGAAAAAGCTGAATGACGAGGAGCTGCAAATCTTCCGGTCGCGCTTCGGCATTCCGGTCCCCGATGGCGAGCTGCACAACGCGCCGTTCTATCGCCCCGCTGAAGACAGCGCGGAAATCAAATACATGCAGGAGCGCCGCAAGCAATTGGGCGGCTACATGCCGGTGCGCAAGGTGCGCTCGACGCCGCTCAAGCCGGTTTCGGAAACGCTTTTTGAAGAGTTCTACAAAGGCACCGAGGGCCGCGAAGCTTCGACCACGATGGCTTTCGTGCGCATGCTTTCGAAGCTCTTGCGCGACCCGGAAGTGGGCCGCTTCATCGTGCCCGTCGTCCCCGATGAAGCCCGCACGTTCGGCATGGAGGCGCTCTTCCGCCAGGTCGGCATCTATTCGAGCGTCGGCCAGCTCTATGAGCCGGTCGATATGGATACGCTTCTTTATTACAAGGAGGCTAAGAACGGGCAGATTTTGGAAGAGGGAATCACTGAGGCGGGATCGATGTGTTCCTTCATCGCCGCCGGGACCGCGTATGCGAATCATGGCATCAACACGATTCCCTTCTTTATTTATTACTCGATGTTCGGATTGCAGCGCATCGGCGACCTGATCTGGGCGGCGGCGGACATGCGCTGCCGCGGCTTCCTCATTGGAGGCACGGCGGGAAGAACGACGCTGGCGGGCGAAGGCTTGCAACATCAGGATGGGCACAGCCATGTGCTGGCGCTGCCGGTGCCGAACTTGCTGGCCTACGATCCGGCGTTCGCGTATGAGATCGCCATCATTATTCAGGATGGCATCCGGCGCATGTACGTCGACGGTGAATCCATCTTCTATTATTTGACGGTCACCAACGAGCCGCTGCCGATGCCCGAAATGCCCAGCCAGCCGGACGTTCGCGAGGGGATACTCAAAGGCCTGTATCGCTACAAAACCTCTGAAAAGAAAAATGCCAAGCTGCGCGCGCAATTGCTGGGCAGCGGCACCATAATGTTTGAGGCGCTCAAGGCGCAGGCGATTCTGGAAAAAGACTATGGCGTTGCGGCCGACGTCTGGAGCGTGACCAGTTACAAGCAACTCTATCGCGAGGCCAACGACTGCGCGCGCTGGAACATGCTGCACCCGACGCAGAAGGCCAAGGTGCCGTATGTAACCGAAGCTCTGCAAGGCGCATCCGGGCCCTTCATTGCGGCATCGGATTACATAAAGGTGCTGCCGGAGAGCATCGCGCAGTGGGTTCCGGGCAAGCTGGTGTCGCTGGGGACGGACGGTTTCGGGCGCAGCGAGAATCGCGCATCGCTGCGAGATTTTTTTGAAGTGGACGCCAAGCACATCGTGCTCGCCACGCTGCACGCGCTGGCGGGCGAGAAGGAAGGCGTCAGCGTGAAATTGCTGGAGAAAGCGATTCGCGATTTGGGCATCGATTCGGAAAAACGGAATCCGGCCACCAGCTAGGTTGGAATTTCGGACGAGCGCGAGGGACAAGGCGAGGGACAGGGAAAGAATGGCGATAGAATTCAAGCTGCCCGAACTGGGCGAGAATATCGCGAGTGGCGACCTGGTGCGATTGATGATCAAGCCCGACGACACGATTGCCGCGGGCCAACCCGTCATGGAACTCGAAACCGACAAGGCCGTGATCGAAGTTCCTTCCTCGATCGGCGGCGTCGTGCGCGAGATTAAGGTCAAAGAGGGCCAGAAGATCAAGGTTGGCGAAGTGCTCTTCACGTTGGATAGCAAGTTGGATGGCAATCTGGATGGCGATTCGACCGCGCCGGTGGATCCCGCTCGCAAGCACGAGCCGGTGGAACATGTCTCCGGACAGCAAGCGGCGCGGCTCGCGTTCCAGTTGGCCATGCGCGCCGAGGGCAAAACGGAAGAACAGGCGTTGCCTCCGGACCAGCCACAAGCCGCGACCGCAGTGTTTAGCATGCCCGTGCAGTTGGGTAAAGTTGCGGGCACCAGCAAAGATCCCGCGCCCGCAGCGCCGCATGTACGCCGCTTGGCACGCGAAATTGGCGTGGATATTCACAGCGTGCCAGGCAGCGGCCCGGGCGGGCGCATCAGCGAAGACGACGTGAAGCTCTGCGCCAAGAATGCTTTAATCGCAGCGGCCGCAGCGGCGCAAACTCCACGCGGCACTTTCGCCGAGCCCGAGCTGCCCGACTTCGCCAAGTGGGGCAAGACGGAACGCGTTTCCATGCGTGGTGTCCGCCGCAAAACCGCCGAACATCTTCGCCAGGCCTGGAACACGATCCCGCACGTCACCCAGCAGGACCGCGCCGACATCACTGAACTCGAACAGTTGCGCGCGAAATTCGCGCCGCGCGTGCAAGAAGCCGGCGGCAAGATGACGGTGACGGCGATCACGCTGAAAGTTTGCGCGGCGGCGCTGAAAGTCTTTCCCCAGTTCAATGCCTCGATCGACATGGCGAAAGAAGAAATCGTCTACAAGCAATACGTCAATATCGGCGTTGCCGTTGATACCGACCGCGGCCTGCTGGTGCCGGTGATTCGCGATGTGGACAAGAAAAATATCGTCGAGCTTGCGGCGGAAATGACGCAGCTATCTAAAAAAGCACGGGAGCGCAAGCTCACTCCCGAAGAGATGGAAGGCGGCACTTTCACCATCACCAATCTTGGAGGAATCGGCGGCACCGGATTTTCTCCCATCGTAAATTATCCCGAAGTCGCCATCCTCGGCCTCTCGCGTTCGCGCATGGAGCCGGAGTGGATACAGGAGAAAGCCAAATTCGAGCCGCGCTTGATTCTTCCGCTCTCCCTCTCGTACGATCACCGTTTGATCGATGGCGCCGACGCCGCCCGCTTCCTGCGCTGGATCGCGGAAGCGTTCGAGCAGCCATTTTTGCTGTCGGTACAGGGATAGGGCTCTCAACTCCGAGACGCCGAGATCGCCGATGTAACGTTCACATATGACGCAATTGAATACTGTTCACGCTACCTGTTACACAATCGAACGTCATGAACACCTATTTGCTGCCTGGGCAGCCAGCAGAGCGGCTACAGTCAAGGGGTGTCGTTTTAAGGTCGAACAGGGCAGGGCGATACTCGAATCATGCGGTCTCGCTGATCTCTCTACGCCTGAACAGTTGCCGACTCCAGAGGAAATTGATGAACAACACCGGCGCTGGCGTACGCGCGCGATCGAGGCTGCGAAGGAGAAGGCACTACCATTCACGCATGGTATAGCCGCCAAGCTGATCAATGTTTATCTGAAATCCCGCTTCGTTTGCGGTGGACATTGTGCTCACAAACGAGTCTGCAGCCTACACCCGCCAATCGATGATGAACTCTTAAAAACGCTCATTAGACTTGACGTAGGTGGACATGCCCAGCAGTGGCGGAATGCGCGACCTTGGTCTAAGCTCGACTCAAGGCAATATGAACAACTGATCAAGCTGATTCGAGAGAGCTTGAACGGAGAACCACTTTGGAAGATCGAACAGCACTGGAAGGGCAATCAGTAGACCTTCTGTAGATAAATACTCCATCTCTATTTCACCAGATTGAGGATAAAAACTTCATGACGAACACTTCGAATCTCCGTGTAGCAGTGATTGGCGGTGGCCCCGGCGGTTACGCCGCCGCATTCTTGGCTGCCGACCTGGGCATGAAAGTTACGCTGATCGATCCGCAGGCCAACCCCGGCGGCGTCTGCCTCTATCGCGGATGCATCCCGTCCAAGGCGCTGCTGCATGTGGCCAAGCTGCTCGAAGAAACCAAGCAGGCCAAGAATTGGGGCATCGAATTTGGCGAGCGCAAAGTCGATCTCGACAAGCTCCGGGGATGGAAAGAAAGCATCGTCAAAAAGCTGACCGGCGGACTCGGCCAGTTGTGCAAACAGCGCTCGGTGCAATTCGTGCAGGGCAAAGCGGCCTTCGTGAATGCAACCACTCTGAAGGTCACGAAAACCGCGGCGGGCGGCGAAGAAACTCTGACGTTCGACCGCATCGTCATCGCAACCGGATCGCGTCCGACCGTCGTTCCCAGCCTCAAACTCGACAGCCCGCGCCTCATGGATTCGACCGGCGCGCTCGACCTCCCCGACATTCCAAAAACGTTGCTCGTCATCGGTGGCGGCTACATCGGACTCGAACTAGGCTCCGTCTACGCCACGCTCGGCACCAAAGTGACCGTCGTTGAAATGCTGCCCGGCTTGCTGCCCGGTGCGGACCGCGATCTGGTGCTGCCGCTGCACAAGCGCCTGGAAAAACTTTTTTCCGCGATCTTGCTTAACACCACCGTCAAATCGCTCAAGGATGAAAAGACTGGCATTCGCGTCACGCTCGACGGGCCAGGCGTCAAAGATAACCCCAAAGAAAAAGAGCAAGTCTTCGACCGCGTGCTGATGTCTGTCGGTCGCCGTCCGAATTCCGAGATCCCCGGCCTCGATCAGACGAAAGTCAAAGTCAACCAAAAAGGATTCATCGAAATCAACGAGCAGCGCCAGACCGCCGAGCCCACAATCTACGCCATTGGCGACGTTGCCGGCGAGCCGATGCTGGCGCACAAGGCCATGCACGAAGGCCGCTGCGCCGTGGAAGCCATCGCGGGTCACAAGGTTGCGTTCGAGCCCAACGCGATTCCCGCCGTCGTGTTCACCGATCCCGAAATCGCGTGGGCTGGGTTAACCGAAACGCAGGCCAAGGAACAAGGCCGCGAGATCACCGTCGCCAAGTTCCCGTGGGCCGCTTCCGGGCGCGCCATCACACTCGACCGGCCCGAAGGTCTCACCAAGCTGCTCATCGATCCGAAGACGGAGCGCGTGCTTGGCGTCGGCATCGTCGGCGCGGGCGCGGGCGAACTGATCGCCGAGGGCGTGCTGGCCATCGAAATGTGCGCGCTGGCGGCCGATGTGGGGATGACGATACATCCGCATCCAACCATGTCGGAGACGATGATGGAAGCGGCGGAAATTTTCTACGGGCAGGCCACCGACATTTATCGTCCGAAGAAGTAGAGGCGTTTTATTCTGCTGGAGGGACGGGCGTCTCGCCCGTCCGGCCGGGCGAGGACGCCCGGCGCTCCACTCACTGGGACCTCGATGAAAAAATTGGTGCTGGTAATTTTTCTGATTTTCATTTCTCTGCCTGGCCTGATGGGCCAGTCCGTGACCAGCTTGCTGAAGGGTGGGGGACAGGCCCAGGCAGCAACTCCCGCTACCGCCGATGAACTGGGACGTGGGACGCCTTCGGGAACGGTGCTTGGATTCCTGCAAGCCGCGCAGTCCGGAAATTACCAATCCGCCGCCGATTACCTGCAAATGAGTGCCGCGCGCCGCCAGTCGCAGGGCCCGGACGTGGCCGAAAAGTTGAAGGTGCTGATGGACCGCGCCCTCGTAGGCAGCCACCCACGGCTCAGCACGAATCCCGAAGGCAATCCGGATTACGGTGTCCTCGATCGGCAAACCATCGGAATTTTTTCTTATGGCGATGAGGATGTTCCCGTGGTCCTCGTCCGCGTCGCGGACCCGAATTCCGGAAAAATCTGGCTCTTCTCTTCCGAGACGCTCGGCAAAGTCCCCGAGCTGTATGACAACCTTGAGGCCCACCAGGTGGAAAGCAAACTGCCGCAAGGCCTGGTGCGAAATGTGTTTCTCGGAATGCCGCTATGGCAATGGCTGGCGCTTTTCGCCGCGATTCCCGTGGCAGTCGCGATGGGCTGGGCGGTGGTTCTGCTGTTGGCAATTCCGCGCCGGCTTTGGCTCAAGATTGGACATCGTCCCAATCTGCACGCTTACAGCCGCATGTCGAAGCCGCTGCTGCTCTGCTTTAGCGCGTTTGCTCATCGCGTGATGATTGGCTACGTTGGCCTGCCGTTGCTGCCGCGTCTTTATTACTTCCGAACCATCAGGGTCCTCATCAGCATCGGCTTCTTCTGGTTTCTGCTGCGCACGACTAGCCTCACGATGCGGCGCTTGCGCGCTCATGCCGTCAGCGTGGGCCGCATCGGCACCGGAACGCTGATGGTCCTGGGCGAGCGGCTGCTGGCAGCGCTGGTGGCGATTGTCGCCGTCCTAGCGGTGCTCGGCATCGCGGGTTTCAACCTGACCACCGTGCTGGCCGGACTCGGCATCGGCGGCATTGCCATCGCCTTCGCCGCGCAAAAAACCCTCGAAAATCTTTTCGGAGGAATTTCCGTGCTGGCCGACGAAGTCATCCGCGTCGGCGACTACTGCCGCTTCGGCGATCGCGTTGGGACGGTGGAAGACATCAGCCTGCGCTCGACCCGCATTCGCACCGACGCGCGCACCGAGCTTTCCATTCCCAATGGCGCGCTCGCCACTATGAGCATCGAGAACCTAACTCGCCGCGACAAAATTCTGTTCAATCCCGCGCTCGCGATCCGGTGTGAGACCTCGGCGGACCAGTTGCGTTATTTGCTGGCTGAAGTGCGCCGCATGTTGTACGAGCATCCGAAAATCGAAAGCGACAGCGCGAGCATCCGCTTCGTCAATTTCGACAACAGCGCCTTGCGCCTGGAGATCTTCAGTTATGTGCGCACTCGCGATACAGGGGAATTCGCGGCCATCCGCGAAGACCTGTTGCTACGGATCATGCAGATTGTCGAGAAATCGGGCAGCGGATTCGCCTTCCCGTCGCAGACCGTATATTTCTCGCGCGATTCCGTCCTCGACCGGGAGAAAACCAGCGCAGCCGAGCGGCAGGTCCAGCAATGGCGAGATCAAAACAAGCTGCCGTTCCCCGACTTCGCGCCCGACGACAAGTCGGCCTTCCGGGATACGATTGTCTATCCTGAGCGTGAGTCGGCCGGCGGAGGCGAGCAGCAGCTTCCCTGAGACTATTGGGAGCGCCCCTCTTACTCCGGTAACTTGCCGCTTTCGACTGCGGTTCGTAATCTAAAAGAGCTATGCCCCGTGCTCTGCTGTTGTCGCCCGACGACCAGGCGGTGAGCGCAATTACTGGCGTTTTAGAAGAGATGTCGGTCACTTGCGAGCGCCCCCTGGACGGAGTATCCGCTGCCCAAAAACTCAATTCGCACAGCTTCGACTTGGTGCTGGTCGATTGCGAAAATCTGCCCGCAGCCAAGCTGATCTTTGACGTTTGCCGTCGCGGGAAAGACGGCAACAATCCTATCCCCATCGCCATTGTCGATGGCCGCGGCGGCATGCCCACTGCGTTTCGCCTAGGCGCGGAACTGATTCTGACCAAGCCGGTGGCAAGAGACCAAGCGCGGAGCACGATCCGCACCGCAGTCAGCCGGGTGCGAAAAGAGTCTGCGGCGAACGACAATGTTGGCGCGCAACCCGCGAGCATGGCCGCGACCAGCGCGGCGATCACCGGCGAGAGCGCGCAGGCAACAACCGTTCCTACGCAACTGACAAGCTTTGCCGAGCCCGCTGCTGGCTTCGTTTCAGCTTCCGTTCCAGCTTTGGTTCCGGCCGCCGCGTCCGGGCCGGCTGCAAGCGCGACGCTCTCCGCGCCCGTTCTCACTCGGAAGACGCATTTCGCGGCGGACGAAATCGAAGCCACAGCAGCCGCTCCAAAACGGCATCTGGAGTCTGCATCTTCGACTTCGCCTTCTTCTTCGCCTTCTTCATCGCTATCTTCAGCTTCGTTTTTGTCAGAGACATCTTCGGATCGAGCCGCTGCGGATAGTTCAAAACCCGCGCGCCCAGCCATAGCTTCCGACGATCCGGTGCTTGCGGAACTGGAGAGAGCGGAACTGGAAGCATCGCAACTGAAAACTTCGGGACTGAACCATACGGCGCCGAAGCAACCGGCAGCCGAGCCGGATATCCCGGTATTTTTATCCTATCGGCAAAGCCAGCCGAAGAAGCGCGGCCCGCTGGTCGCGTTGCTGATGCTCGCGCTTGCCGGCGCCGGCTTCTATGCCGCTTGGACGTATCAGCCCGGATTCCAAGCCATCGCCCAACCACAGATTGATCGCGTGCTGGCCCTCGCCAAATTAGCGCGCCGAGCGCAAGTCAAGCCGCCGGCTCCGGCAGCAAATCTCGCGAAGCCCTCCGCCCAGATAGCTCCGGCCACAACCTCGATGCCGGCGCCGGGATCGCCAACCGATTCGAATAACACGCCTGCAACCGTCCCAAGTTCCGCGCCAAGTTCCACCCTCAATTCAATGACGACTTCAGCCGCGAGCCCACATAGCGGTTCGCCAATCCCGTCCGCTGCCGCGCCCGCGATCGACGCCCAACTTCCAGGCGAGAACAACGCCGTCATTCTCTCGTCCAAGGGCGCGGAAAAACGGCTGGATCACAGCGTTCCGCCAAAATATCCCGGCGATGCGCGCACGGGCGAAGCCCAAGGAACGGTTGTCCTCAAGGTGGTGGTCGATGAGACAGGCAAGGTTGAGGACTTACGGCTCGTCGAGGGCAACGCTGCCCAAGCGGCTGCGGCCATCGAAGCGGTAAAGCAGTGGCGCTATCGGCCCTACGTGCGCGACGGAAAAACACTGCCCTTCCAGACCATCGTGATCGTCGACTTTCAGCGGCCCTGAGCGCGGACGAGTCAGAACGTTAATAGTAGTCGATGGTCGTCCGTCGATAATCGTCCGTCGTTCGCCGCTCATCGATGGCGCGAGTACGATGCCATAGGTACGATTCGACAAACCGCGAACGCCCATCGACTATCGGCCAACGACTCCCGCGCCTCGCACCCATGCCAATCTGCAAAACCCGCCGACGAATCGACGCACTTTAATTACTCCCGTAACTTGCTGGTACCCACAACATTACTTAGGATGGCCTCATTATGGGTTACCAAGCGTTGCTCTTCTGTCCCGATGAAAAACTCGCTCGTATCGTAAGTCAGGTATTCAGCGAACTGGACTTTACTATAGAGCCAGTCCATGAACCGTTTGCCGCGGTCAAGCAGTTGATGGCGCAGCGTTACGACGCTATTGTTGTGGACTGCGAGAACGAACAGAACGCTTCCCTGCTCTTCAAGAGCGCGCGGAATTCCAGTACCAATCAGACTGCGCTGGCCATCGCGTTGGTCGAAGGACAAGCGGGCGTGGCCAAGGCCTACCGCATGGGCGCCAACCTCTTGCTGACCAAGCCGATCAACCTGGAGCAGGCCAAGGGCACACTTCGAGTCGCGCGAGGACTACTGCGGAAGAACTCCGATGCCGCCGGCGCCAAAGCGGCAACTCCCGCAATGCCCGCCAAAACAGCTTTTGGTTCCGCGGGCAGTTCATCGCAACCGTCGAGCCGAGAAACGGCGGCGATTGCTCAACCGGCGAACCATGCCGAAATTTCTGAAACTGTGGCAGCGCTGGCAACTACGATTCCAGCAGCGATTCCCGCAGGTCTGCCGGCCATGGCAGCGTCGGCAAAAGTTGAGGACAAACCGGCGGTGGTTCCCGCGCCTGTGGCAGAAATCCCGATTCCGATCGCAGCCGCGCCGGCAGTGGAAGCGCGCCCGTCAGCTGCCGCTAATATTGTTAAGAGCGGCGTCGTTAAGAACGACATAGTTAAGGACATAGTTAAAGATATAGTTAAGAACGATGCGATCAATGATGACGCGGCCAAGATCGGCACGGCAAGAATCGCCGGCGCGGCTGTGCCCGCACAAAATCCAAATTCCGTTTTGGCGTCGGCCCCAGGATCGGCAGCAGCACCGGCTCCGGCAAAAGAAGTAACCGCTCCGCCCGCAAAAGAGAACAAGGCGGTGGAATTGGAGCCCGCCAAGCCGGCGTCCGGCAAGCCATTGTCCGACAAACCAGCGTCCGACAATGCGCCGCAAGACGCCGCTCCCGAATCCGCTCCCACGCTCAGTTCGCCCGGCTTAATCGATGCTCCGTCGTTTGGCGCGTTGAACGAAAAAAATTCTGGCGGATCGGGCGGCAGCAAAAAAATCCTGATCGCAGCGGGGGTTGTACTGGTTCTGGCCGCGCTGGGCTATGTTGGTTATGGGAAGCTGGGCAAGCCCAGTACTGCGCCGGCTCCGCAGGCCGCAAGCGCGCCCCACACCGGGCAAGCTGCAACGGCTCTGGCGCCCACGTCCTCGCCGGTGGCTGCTCCGACGAGCGCATTCGGCCCCGCGAGTTCCACAAACCAAACCGTAGCTTCCAAAACGGCGGCAGAGCCCGGCAAACTGACGGCTGACGAGGGGAATTCTCCAGCGATCGCGAAGAAATCCAATGCGGCGCCCATCGTCGTAAAACCGAACGTCACGGGAAGCAATACGCAGACCCAAGCCGAGGAATCCGCGCCGCCGCTCAACGTTGCGTCCGCCAGCGACAGCAACTTGGCGGGACTGATGTCTTCGGCATCGTCCAGCGTTCCCAAGCTCTCGCTGACAACACTAAAAGTTTCCCAAGGTGTGTCCCAGGGACTTCTGATCAAGAAGGTGCAACCACAGTATCCGCCAGCCGCGCGCACAATTCACGCCCAGGGCGCGGTACAGATCGAAGCCACCATCAACAAAGAGGGCAGCGTGACCAATGTGAAGGTGCTCAGTGGCGAGGCCATTCTTGCGCGCGCCGCGGTAGAAGCTGTCCGGCAATGGAGATACAAACCGTACTACCTCGATGGCGCGCCGGTTGAAATCCAGACGCAGATCACGGTCAACTTCAAGGCAAATTAGGAAGAACAGGTCTCGGGTCTCGGGTTTCCAGCCATCAGTCTTTATGCCTAACAACTGAGACCTGAGACCTGATCTAATTCAGCCGCTCGTTCAGAGACCGGTGGCGCGGACGCCCCGGATGAGCGCTGATGCTGCGGAATTTGTGGTAGAGTGCGTGCAAATCTTCGCTTAATAGCCTCACCACCTGCATGCAAAAATCGGCGTGTTCACGCAGGAACTCCAGAAACTCTTCGCGCGGAATGAAGGCCACTGTCGTATCGTCGCCCGCTTCCGCGGTGATCCGGCACTTTTCCCCGCTCATGGTCTCACTCAACCCGAGCACGGTCCCAGGACCGACGACCTCCAAAAGCTGCTTTTGCCTCTGACCGGCCGGCAGCAGGATGCCGACCTCGCCACGTTCTACCAGGTAAACACCCGCTATCGCGGAACCCCGCTGAAACAGCGTGGCGCCTTTTGGGAACAGCCGGACCGACTTGATCCCGTCAAGGGCTTGCAACAGATCGGGACTCAACTTGCCCGGCGTAGGCGGCGTCGACACAATGTCAGTCTCCCTTTCCTAAGCACTATCCTGCATCCTTCCGGGACTGCAGGCTGTGATTCGGATCACAGGTTGTAAGTGACAGACGAAGTGGGAGACACCGATTCCAGGCCACGCTTTCTGAAGGCGAACTGGCGGCGCATTCCTCATCAAGTTTCGAGGCACGGCGATGCCGCGGTTTGCAGTTGAGGTTTTCGCGAGAGCAGCTGGCGGGAGCGCCCGCGCCAGACGAGAGTTGTGAGCCGAGGCCGGTGGAAGCGCCGCTTATTGCCGCTCCAGAATTTCGTCGATTGCCGCCTTGCCGCCCTTGTCGACGGCAACGACTTTGTGCACGGGCTTGAAACCGGTCAGTGTGATATCCACGATGTAGTTCCCCGGTCCCAGCATGACGTCGACGGGCGACATCTTATCGAGTATCCGCTGGTTGATCGAGATCTGCGCGCCCTTCGGCTGCGTGTGGATACTGATGGATCCCATGCCAGCCGTACTGTCTCCACCGCGGCCAAACAACTTGCTCAACTTGCCGGAGGTCCGCATATTCTCCGTATTGCCCAACGCTCGGAGCGCGGGCGAGTACTGGAAATTCTGCGCCGGTCCGAGATCGGCAGTGATGGTTTCGTCGAGATATCCCGGCTTGCGCAAGAGCACGGTATGGCTGCCTTTTTCCACGGCAAACTGCGCCGGTGTCGCCTTTCCAGTTGGCCGGCCGTCAATGACGATTTCGGCACCCGGCGGCGTACTGCTCACGACTACCAGCGCGTTGACCGGCGCCAAATGCAGCAGCACGGACGTTTTGCCGCCCGCAGGAACATCGATCGACCGCATTTCGGACGTATAGCCGGACTTAGTCCCATAGATGATGTGCTTACCGAGACTTATTCCCATCAAGTTATACGGCGTGATCCACGACGGATCGCTTTTTCCATCGACCTGAAACTGCGCGCCCTGCGGGCTGGAATCGATCAGCGCGTCTCCCGCGGTCACGACTTGCACCGGGGCCGGAGCGGGCGCTTGCCGGCTGCTGTTCGATTTGCGCTTTTCGATTTGCCGCACGGTCACGCTCGGTTGCGCTTCCACTATGGGCGGAACTGCCTGCGCTGCCTGCGGCGCCACCGGAGTCTGGACAGAGGATGGGGCCGGGCTTGCCGCCTTCGTCGGCTGCGGGGCCGCCGTGGAACCGTCGTCTTCCGAGCGGACATGGAGATAGAGCCCGATCGCAATCACCAGGATCAGTCCAACCGCTCCCAGGATCGCAAAGAGCATCAGCCGCGGCGGAATGGTCGCAATTTGCTGCATTGCCTTTTGCGCGACTTCCCTGGGCTGGATCTTCGGTTTCTCTTCTTTTTTCGGATAGATCTGCGCCCCCGGGCGCGATGGCGCAACGGGTTCGGGAATGGGAGGCGCAAAAACGGGTTCCTTGAGCGGAGGCATCTCGGCTAGGTCGGAAAAACTTCTGCCGGACGAGCTGGTCACCGGCTCCGACATCAATGGATCGACGGCTACATGCGGCGACTGCCGCTCGGATTCCAGCTCCACTGCCACCGCCGCGGCCGATAAAACCGGGTCACACGCGGCTGGGGATTCGGGGGCGCTGACCTCAAAGTCGCTAATCAGTCGCGCGCCAGATTTCGAATCGGATTTCGCATCCGATTTCACAGCAAAGCCAGCCTTTGGCGCTGGCGCGGCACCGCCGGTCACCGCGCCCGCAGTGGCCACAGCGGCCCTGGTTCCGGCTGCCGGCGCAACCACCTGCGAAAACACCGGCGCATTTATTTTCGGAGAAGCGGGAGGGACAGGTTTGGACGAAGAAGATTGCGCGGAAGGTTCCGGCTGGACCGCGCTTGCGGCTGCCGTAACAAACTTGCTGGCCGCCGCTGCGCGATCCGCACGACTCACGACGGCATTCGGCGCCACCGCCGCCTTTTTGGTCTCAGGGGCAGCTTTCTTGCCGTTTTCCTTGCACTTTTCCAAGTCATCCAAAAGTTCGCGGGCGCTCTGATAACGCTCCGCGGGATCTTTCGCGAGCGCTTGCATAATCAGCGCGCTCACCGCCGGATGAATCTTGGAATTCACCGCGGCCGGGCTTGCCGGCATCTCGTTCTCAATCTGGCTGACCAGCGCCACCGGATCGGCGGCATCGAAAGCCTTCCGGCCAACCACCACCTCGTAGAGGATCGCGCCCAAAGTAAACAGGTTCGAACGCAGGTCGATGGCTTCTCCGCGGATTTGTTCGGGAGAACAGTAGGGCATGAGCTGGCCCAAACCTTTTCCCGATTCCGCTTCGATTAAGCTCATGTTGGAGATTCCATAGCCGAGGATCTTGACCAATCCATCCCACTGCACCATGATCTTGGCGGGCTCGAGTGAACAGTGCGCCACGCCTTTTGCGGCCGCGTGTTCCAGCCCGGCGCAAACCTGGCGCGTAATGTCGAGCAGGTCCCAGATGGAAAAACCTTCTTTGCGCGCCAACATGGTGGCGATGCTGTTGCCCTGGATGTACTCCATCGCCGCGCAGAACTGGCCGTCGATCTCGCCCGCGCCATAAAGGAGCGCAATATTCTGGCCACCAAGATCGCGCGTGCTTTCGCCTTCGGCGACCAGCGCTTCGACAAACGCTTCCGCGCGCTCGCCGAGCGGCTCCAGACTCTGCGTCTTGAGCGCCACGACCTGATTGGTTTCCGTGTCCATCGCCTTATAAATCGAGGCGGTATCCGACTTAGAAAGCTCGCTCTGGATTTCGAACCGTCCGAACATCGTCGCCATTAAGATTGCCTCGCGGTGACAAGCCGCACTACACCCTGAATATGGAATACGAGAACAGGGGGAGAATCAGAGCTAGGATACCGCCTTCACCCGTCCAACCGGGAGTTACGAAAGTCATGAAAAAGAGCAGCGGAGGACTATCGCCCGCGCCATCGTCAGCGATCCCACGCCGATTCTTGCCGACGAGCGGGCCGGCGAACTTGACAGTCATTCGGGATGGAAATCCTGGAGATTCTGAAGCGGCTGAACCAAAGCTTCAACAAGACGATTGCGATGGTGACGCACGATCCGCACGCGGTCCAGTATGCGCACGTGACGCGGCATCTGGAAAAGGGACGATTGCTGCCGGCGTAAGAACTGAAATTGCCATCCCGACCCTGAGCGCAGTCGAAGGGGAGGGACCTGCAGTTTGTCAGCGGCTGATATTCCTTACGCCGTTCTTGCAGCAGCCATCGCGTCTACCTCGGTGTCGCTGATCCACTCCCAAACTCGACGGCCGCGGTCGTTACTCAGGCTGCGAGCTTCGCCATAATCCACCAGGCGATTCAAAACGGTGGTGACCGAGGCCAGCGGGTCCTTGTGCCGCGCCAGAATTGCGGGCGCAGAACGTTCCAGTTCCGCGCAAACCTCGCGGGCCCCAAGCGGACGCCGGACATCCATGAGCACCCTCCGGCACGCCTTGGTAAAGCCGGACTGGCGGCCATTGGGCTTGCGGTCGATCAATTCCAGCAAGTCGTCGCCGAGCACCTGGTCGCCGAAAAGATTCGCCAGTCCGGCGACGGTCTGCTTCACCGTGCCAATGCGCTTCATGATCTCGGCACGCTGACGCATGAGTTGGAGGAGTTCCTCGTGCGCCGCCTTCACCACCTGTTGCGCTGAAATGCTATTGGCTTGCGAAACCATGGCATGCATCCCGTTGCCGTTACTTTTCCCAACTTCCATATAAACTCCTCCTCCAGGACACAACCATGACGAGGGTCCCTCGACTCTTGTCTTCATAAGTACGGGAAAGAACCCTCCGAAGTTCCATCGGGACGGACCCATCCGGTGAAGTTCGAGGCCACTCCATAAATTTGACGCATTTTGTGAAGAAAGGTTATCTGAGAAACGCGAAGAAAAGTGGTGGGGCGCGTGGCGCGGGCAGGAATGTCCGCGCTACACGCGGCCTTCGGCGCCAGACCCGATTGTCTATACCGGAATGATCTGACCCACGATCACCTAGCCCATCACGGTGCTGTGCTCAGGCCGGATTTTGTAGAGCACGCGGACTTCTCCCGGCTTGGCGAAAGGGTATTTGTCTTCTCCCAGATACTTCTTCGCCATCTTGTCGATGTGTTCGGCGGCGCCGTCTTCGGTGATCTCGACCACCGTGCCGCGGATTTCCAAATAGCGATAAGGGTTGTCGGGATCGACAATGGCCAGCGCAACTCGCGGATCGCGGCGCACGTTGCGGTCCTTCTGCCGTCCGCGGGCCGAGTTGAAGATGACATGCAGGCCGTCGAAATCGCACCACACCGGTGTGACTTGCGGTCGTCCGTCGGGCATGATCGTGCCCAGACTGGCGAAAGCGCGCTTCTGGAACAGGTCGGCGTATTTTTCGGGAATCACGTTGGACATAGCGAGCTCTCCTTGGTTGATCTATTGACGATTGATCTATTTACGATTGATGCATTGACGATTGTCTAGCGATGTTTGTCGATGGACGCTTCATCGCTGGATCTTCGGTCCATTGCCGACACGATTATAGATGCGGAAACAAGTTTTCGGTTTCACCTCTCGCGCGGGCACAAGAATGCGCGCCACCGAACCAACGGCAGAAAAAGCGATGCAAGGACGGAGTATCCGCGCAAGAACCGGAGACGGATTGCGAAGAAGAGCAGGGTTCATGTGGGCAGTGTTCATGATGATAGACCGGCGATTTGCACAGTCACAGTAGCGCGCGCGGATCGGCCACGAGCTTGCCGTTTCACGGATAAATCGGGGAAATACCGCATAAATGCTGGGGATTCCGCAGCCGGGCACGGGCGATTGCACAATTTCCGCGGCACCCGCCTGTGCATGGGCTGCACTCGATTGATGAATAAGAAGTTAGAGACGCATGAATTTAGTTGACGAAATCAATGGGCGTGTTAAAAACATAATCGTTCTTTGACACGTTCTGAAGTTTTTCCGGTTGGTGCAGCGTCCGGGGCTCAAGCGTAGTCACTCAGACAACCGCGAGGTGAGTTTGGGAGGGCGAGCAAGGGTCTATAGTTAA
>Ga0326728_10010939_pt1 | contig 20974 bp, 17 predicted proteins | sample MB3enrmetagenome_FD_207602 | JGI IMG/M metagenome (GOLD analysis project Ga0326728, IMG submission 207602) | Lab enriched peat soil microbial communities from McLean, Ithaca, NY, United States - MB31MN | ecosystem: Environmental > Terrestrial > Soil > Wetlands > Peat | place: USA: New York... | reverse complement strand
CCACCCCCGCCCGCGCCAGCCACTCCAGCCCGGGATGGGGAACCTGCGCCAGGCGCTCCAGCCAGATTTTCAGTTTCGGGCCATCGAGTCCCGCCTCCCGGCCAATCTCCAGCAGGCGGACGGGAACGGCGCCGGCTTTCTTGAGCGCCAGGCTCAGCCGTTCGGATTTCTCAATGGCGATGCTGCCCACCAGCACCGGCTGGCCGCACAGGTGATCCTCTTTGATCTCCTCGATCACCGCGTTGAACTTTTCGCGTTCCGTGCGGTAAACCACGTCGGGGTATTCATGCCGGATCAGGAAGCGATTGGTGGGAACGATGACGATTTCCAGGTTGTAAATCTTCTCGAATTCCGCCGCTTCCGTTTCCGCCGTGCCGGTCATGCCCGCCAGTTTCTTGTACATGCGGAAATAATTCTGGAAAGTGACGGTGGCGAGCGTCTGGTTTTCACTTTCGATCTTGACGCCTTCCTTGGCCTCCACCGCCTGGTGCAGGCCGTCACTCCAGCGCCGCCCAGGCATCAGACGGCCGGTGAATTCATCCACGATGATGACCTCACCGTCTTTCACCACGTAATCGCGGTCCAGTTTGAAGAGGGTATGGGCTTTCAGGGCTTGCTGGAAGTGGTGGTTGAACTCGATGTTGGTGGGATCATAAAGGTTCTCAATTCCCAGATACTTCTCCGCCTTGGCGATTCCGGAATCGGTGGGGGTCACCTGGCGGTGTTTCTCATCGATTTCGTAATCCTCTTTTTCCGCCAGATGCGGGATGACCTTGTTGACGCGCTCATACTTGTCGGTGGATTCGTCGGAGGAACCGGAGATGATCAGCGGGGTGCGCGCCTCGTCAATCAGGATGGAGTCCACCTCGTCCACAATCGCGTAGTGATGGGGGCGCTGGACGTAGTCCTTGAGGTCGAACTTCATGTTGTCGCGCAGATAGTCAAACCCGAACTCGTTGTTAGTGCCGTAGGTGAGGTCGCAGGCATAGGCGGCGCGGCGCTCATCGTCGTTCAGATCGTGGACAATCACCCCCACGGTCAGGCCCAGCAGGCGGTAAATCGGTCCCATCCAGGCGGCGTCGCGCTTGGCCAGGTAATCGTTCACCGTCACCAGGTGCACGCCCTTGCCTTCCAGCGCGTTCAGGTAGCAGGGCAGCGTGGCCACCAGCGTCTTGCCTTCGCCCGTCTTCATTTCGGCGATCTTGCCTTCATGCAGCACGATGCCGCCAATCAGTTGCACGTCGAAGTGGCGCATGTTCAGAGTGCGGCGCCCCGCTTCGCGGCACAGGGCAAAGGCTTCCACCAGAATCTCATCCAGCGTTGCCCCGCCCGCAATCCGTTCCTTGAGCTTGAGGGTGCGCAAGGGGAACTCGGCGTCCGGAAGCGCCTGCATCTCGGGCTCGAGGGCGTTGATTTCCACCACCCGCTCGCCCAGGCGCTTCAACTCGCGCTCGTTCTTCGTTCCAAACACTTTGCCTAATGCGAATTGTAGATAATTTCCCATGGTGTATAGATCGCTTCCCCGCTGACACTCCGACCTTTCTATTGTAAGGCCCCCCACCCCGGTTGACAAGGAAGGGAGGGAATCGGTTCATCGGATCATCGGGCCATCTTGGATCGGGCCATCGGGTCATTGGCCCATTGAAAAGCTGTCAGTTGGAGGAGCATTTTTTTCGCCCCTTTGTTTTCAATATACTCTGAGGAGCGATCTTCATTTTTAACATCTTTTTGTGTCGGATAATTTCGAGGGCGCGGTCGTGATTTCGGGAGATTTTCGTAGGGGCCGTGCTGCGCCGGGCCTTCATCGCAATTCTAGCCTATACTTTTTGACTCGTTTTGTCAAGCCCGTAGCGCGCCGGCGCTTTTGAGGTCCGAGGCCTTTTACCACAAGTTCCATTCACGCCATGCGTTGCGGGGACGGATTTGTGGTCATTGCCCGCAAAGAGCCGCGGACCCCAAAGACGGGGGGCTGCTACAGGCCTTGCGGCGCAGAGGGGTTTTTACTTTTGCATTTTGCACTGCGCCTTTTGACTTGCTTTTCCCGCCCCCCCTTTACCCCTCGCCCATCCACGCGCCATAGGGCTTCAGGGCCTCGATGTTGTCGCACACGGCCTTGATGGCGGCGGTGATAGGCACGGCCAGGATCAGCCCGAACCCTCCCCACAGCCATGACCAGAACATCATGGAGACGGTGACGCAGAGCGCATTCAGGTTGACGCGCTGGCCCACCAGCTTGGGGGTAAGGATGTTGACGGCCACGAAATGAACCAGCGCGACGGCGATGCAGATGGTAATGAAGGGGCCCGTCGTGTCGTACTGCAACAGGGCGATCAGCAGGGGGGGAAGAACTCCCAGCGCCACACCGATATAGGGAATCAGGCTGAGAAACGCGGAGAGGGGGCCCATCAACAAGGCGTATTGAAGATGGATAATGGCAAAAATCGGGGTGATAATGCCGGCGGAGATGAGGCCGACGAACAGGTTCCCCACCACAAATTGCCGCATCATGCGGGCGATGGCGTGAATCACTTCTTCCGCCTGCTGGCGCCGCTCGATGGGAAAAAGGTTCAACGACGAGGCCCACATCTGGTTCTTGGAAGTGAGCATGAAGAACACCAGAAAGGGGATGAACATCACGGTGACGAGGAAGGCGTAAACCGATCCGATGCCCCGCAGCAGGAATTGCGCGTAGGGGGATTCCTGCTGCAAGCGCACGGTGGGCATGCTCGGCTCCGGGGAGGACGGCATGATGGTGCGTGTGCTCTGCTGGATGCTGTTGGCCGTCACTTGCAAGTGCTCGGTAATCTGTTTCAGCCGGTTCACGATGCGGGGCATGGCGACCAGGAGGGCCTGGGCGCGGTCATAAAGCGCATAGATCGCCAGATAGGCGACGGTGAGCATCAACAGCACCATGATCAGCGCCGCCAGCCAGCGCGGCATTCGAAAGCGCTCCATCAGTTTGACTCCCGGGTCCAGCACCGCGGCAATCAGGATGGAACAGATCAGGGTGATGACCACCGAGCTCGCGAAGTAGAAACAACCAAAGAGAATGGCGACGGCAATGATCTTCACGCTGGCCGAAGTGGAGCTTACGGCTGCGGGAATCTCCATTTGGCGATCAGACATGCAGTGTGTCCTCTTCAGGATTCTAGCTTGCCGCGCCTGGAATAGCCAGAAAAGAGCTATACTGCCAAAGCCGTTGGTAGCGCCCTAATTTGAACGTAGCGCCGGCTTCCAGCCGGCACCGGGCCGCCAAGATGGCGGCGTTACCTTCAAACCAGGACACCATCGAGCCGTTACTTCGCTTCAGGGCGCGGAGATACACATAGTATAATGGTTGTTTTGAATTTCCGCGCCGTGAGCTGCTATGGTCACGGACGGGGGAAACAGGAGGAAGGGCGACGGTTGACCACGGCGCCTCAAGGACTGATGAAATTTTCTCGCCGCCATTGGCTGGGTTCGACAGGAATACTGCTGGGGTCGGGAATGCTCGATGCTCTCACCACACCCCTGTGGCGATGGACGGGAATTCCGCTGCTCCAGGCGGCCCCCCTTCCGCATCCGGATAATGCTTCCCCGGTCACTTTCGTGGATGTGGGGCGCGAGGCCGGCCTCAACGTTACCAACGTCTGGGGCGGCGTCAAGCACAAAAACTACATCATTGAAGCCAAGGGCAGCGGGCTCGCATTTTTCGATTACGACCAGGATGGCTGGCTGGACATCTACCTGACTAACGGCCAGCGGCTGCCGGGCGAAGAACCCTTCCCCGATGGCAAGACGCCCACGCAACACCTTCTCAAGAACAACCGCGACGGCACGTTCACGGACGTGACGGAAAAATCCGGCCTGGGCCTCACCGGCTGGGGCACCGGAGTGTGCGTGGGCGACTATGACAATGACGGGTGGGACGACCTCTTCTGCTGCTATTGGGGTCATAACGTGCTGTGGCATAACAACGGCGACGGCACGTTTACCGATGTGACCAAAAAGGCGGGCCTGTGGGAAGACCGCATCCGCTGGGGCTCCGGATGCACCTGGCTGGACTACGACCGCGACGGATTCCTTGACCTGTTCGTGTGCAACTACATCGACCTGGACCTGAAGAAAGTGCCCATCCCGGGGCAGACGGCCTACTGCCAATGGAAGGGCGTCCCGGTGATGTGCGGTCCGCGCGGCCTGCCGGGCGGCTTTAACATCCTCTACCACAACAACGGCAATGGAACCTTCACCGACGTTTCCGAAAAGGCGGGAATTCTGAAGCCCGGGCGGCGTTACTCGATCACCGGGGTCTCTTACGATTTTGATAACGATGGCTGGCCGGATATCTACGTGGCGGTGGATTCCGAGCCCAGCATCCTCTATCACAACAAACGTAATGGGACGTTCGAAGACATCGCCGTGATGGCCGGGTGCGCTTACAACGAGGATGGGCAGGAGCAGGCCGGCATGGGCGTGGGCGTGGGCGATTATGACTGCGACGGCTGGCTTGATATCATCAAGACCAACTTCACGGACGACACTCCCGACCTCTATCACAACAATGGCGATGGGACGTTCGCCGATATGACTTTTGTTTCAGGCCTGGGCGTCAATACGCAGTACGTCTGCTGGGGCACCGGATTTACCGATTACGACAACGATGGCTGGACCGATATCTTCTACGCCACCGGCCACGTTTATCCACAGATTGAGGAGTTCCATCTGGGCGGGACTTTTGCCTCGCAACGCGTCCTCTATCGCAACCTGGGAAATGGAAAATTCGAGGACGTTTCAAAAGACGCCGGCCCGGGGGTGATGGCGAAGTTTTCCAGCCGCGGCTGCGCCTTTGGGGACTACGATAACGACGGCGACACGGATATTCTGATCCTGAACATGAATGACTACCCGTCGCTTCTGCGCAATGATGGGGGCAACAAGAATAATTGGATCAACATCAAATTGCTCGGCACCCATTGCAACCGCACGGCCATCGGGGCGCGCGTGCGCGTGGTGACCGGCAAACATGCCCAAATTGATGAGGTTCACAGCGGCACCAGCGTGATGTCGCAGAGCGATCTGCGCCTCACCTTCGGCCTGGGACCGGCGGCGAAAGTGGATTTGATCGAGGTCACCTGGCCCACCACGCGCAAGGTGGAGCGTTTCACCCAGATCGACTCGAACCAGTTCCTGACCATTAAGGAGGGCGCGGGAATCGTCCGCCGCCAGCAACCCAGCCGCTCCACAAAACCCTGATGAAGATAGTGCGGGCACTTCCCCTCACCGCAATCTCGCGGCGGAATTTTCTCCAGCTATCCGCCGCGCTCGCGCCTGCTTCCTGGCTTGAAATTCGTCAATGTCCCGCAGCCGATGCCTTTTTCTGAAGAAATGCGAGAAGCTCGTGATTGACGACATCCGCATGGGTGGTGCAGAGCCCGTGGGGGGCGCCGGCAATCACTTTCAGGGCGGCATTCTTCATGATCTTGGCGCTCAGTCTCCCTGAATCATCGATGGGCACGATCTGATCGGCATCGCCCTGAATCACCAGCGCCGGGACATCGATTTGTTTGAGATCTTCAGTTTGATCCGTTTCGGAAAAAGCCTTGATGCAGTCGTAAGCGCCAACGATCGAGGCTTGCATCCCCTGCAACCAGAATGATTCCCGAACCCCCTCGGAGACTTTTGCGCCCGGTTTGTTGTAGCCATAAAACGGAAGACTCAGATCCTTAAAGAACTGCGAGCGGTCCTTTTCGACACCGGCGCGGTTCTCATCGAACACCGACAGCGGCAAACCGCCCGGATTCTTCTCCGTCTTGAGCATCAGCGGGGGAACGGCGGAAATCAGCACGACCTTCGCGACACGCGCCTGCCCATGCCGCGCGATGTAGCGGACAACTTCGCCTCCGCCGGTGGAGTGGCCGACCATCGTGACGTCTTTAAGATCGAGATGGTTCATCAGCTCGGCAAGGTCGTCAGCGTATTGATCCATATTGTTCCCTTGCCAGGTCTGGCCCGAACGTCCGTGGCCCCGGCGATCATGGGCGATGACCCGATAACCGCGCTGCCCGAGAAACAACATTTGTGCGTCCCAGGCATCGGCACTCAATGGCCATCCGTGCGAGAATGTGACCACCGGCCCCGTTCCCCAGTCCTTGAAGTAGATCGAGGTTCCATCTTTCGTAGTAATCGTCCCCATTTTTCCTCCTTTTCTCCTTTTGATTTATGAAGACGGTCAGTACGCTCCGGCAACCGCCGGCCGGCTTTCAAGTGCGGCAGGAACGTACGGAAAAGTCTTTGACGGTTTTGAGGTGACCGACTCCTTGCCGATTCCCAGGCTGACAGGAGTGTTCGCCGCGATCGAGAACATGACATCCGGCGCGTTATCGGTGAGGGAACGACCGTTCCACCCGGCAAAGCCGAACACGGCGGGCGTGCCGACCTCGTAAGGGAGGATGTTGGGGAAGAACCGGTGCGCAACTTTCTCCGCATACGATTGGGGGTCTTCTGCGGTTCCATTCGCCCGAACGACGCTGGCGATCGACTTGCTGACAGCCTCGCCATAAGTCGCGAAGTCGTCAGCAGGGCGCCCGGCATTGAGACGGTTTCCAAGGTCTTCGTTGTACTGGGTGAACAGGGGGTGGATCATGGGAAGTCCGACGCGATTGATCGAGCGCCATCCACCCGCGTCGGTAGCGAGCGCGGCAACGGCCCACACCCCGATGCGGCGATGGTCGCCAGCGCTGGCGAGCAACTCGGCGTCGGGCGCCTCCAGCACAATCGAATACACGGTGTGGCCGGCAAACAGGTTTTTGGCGCGACTGGGATCCCAGCCGGCCAGGTTCACTACGGTACCGTCCTGAAACGCGTGGCCCACCGCGTGGAGCACATCGAGCTCAATCCAAAACGGATCGCCGGCTTTACCGGCCCAGACGCGCAGGCCGGTGGCCGTGGCTACCGTCTCCCCCGTTGTGCCTTGTGCGACGACATTGCCGGGAGCATGGGGATCGACCGCGTCTCGACCCCTGATGCAACGCACGACGTAGCTCTGTCTCCCTTGCTGGTCACGTTCGTGGAAGGTGATGCGGTAGGTGATATCCTCGATTGCATCGTCGTTGAGATCGACTTTGAATTCATACATTCCCTCCGGATGATAGCCAGGCACGGGGATGGGGCCGAATATCGAGTGGCAGACATTGATGACAAACACCGTGCCCGTTTGGCCACGGAAGACGTACAGATCCGTGATATCGAGGCGGATATCTTGCCGAGCAATGGGTGAATCGAGATGATGTGACATAACGCTCCTTTTTGCGCGAAAATGAGGTCAACTCTATGAGCCCCGGCCGTTAGGGAAGTCTGCGCGGGGACTTGACCGGAGTTCTTGTTATCGACATTTTGTCCGAAATGACAAAATACACCCAAACGCCGCTGAATGTAAAGGAGGTAGCAGAGGTGGACCGTGATCAATCCAGAAACGGGGTCTTGAGCCGGCAACCAGATGGCATCAACTACCAGTTGGAGACGCCCGTGCCCATCGTTCTTCACCTTGACCCACGGCAAAGCCGCGGGCATCCGAATCCCATTCACGTCAAGCGCCTGTTGAACATCACCCTCGCATCCGGGACTGATTGAAGCAAGCGCGCAGCCACGCCCGGTGCACAAATGAACTGTCGGTGGCTATCCGCTTTGCCGATTAGCGCACGATCCTGCCGAGGTGAAAGAGTTGTTCGGAGATTTGCTCGCCTTGCTCGTTCCACTCCGTCCATTTTCCTTCCCGGCAGTTCCGCGCGTATTTTCCTTCCGCCTTCTTCGCTCCACTTGCGTACCAGAAGGTCCACTTGCCATTCATTTGACCGCCCGTGAAATCACCTTCGGCTCTCCGGTTTCCATTTTCATACCAGGCGAGCCAATGGCCTTCCCGAAGCCGCAGCTTGGGCCTGCCGCCGATCAATTCGATGGAGACCCGCGGTATGACCCACCGTTCCTGGTCAGCGTCGGCCATCAACAACAAGGGCCGGGGAAAGTCCACGGTGGGCGGGTCCCAACTCCAGGAAGGCAGTTTGGCCCAACTGGCGCGCAGGGATTCATGAACCTAGCATTGGCAAAGCTCGGAGGTGGGACTTGGGCAGCCGGTGAGACATTGCCGCAGTTGCGCAATGCTCGCGGCGTCCAGGGGATGGTGTTCGTCCTGATCGTGCACCTCTTCCCAATCGAAGGAGTCGCGCCGCCGCTTTTCCGCGTAACCACCCTGGCAATCGTCGCAAGCGAAAATGGCATCGTGCGAGTACACATAGGAAACGGGGTTGTCGCGCGCCAGAAGGATTAACGGGCGGAGGCGCGGGGAGGGGCACAGGAGGCACCGTGCGCGCGTGGAAGCGCTCACCAGGTGTTTCTCCTCCTGGGTGAGCTCACTTGTCGGCCAGGGGGGCGCTTCCGGCCGCGCCGGTTTAGCACGCTGCGGGAAAGACTTTTCCATCTTTTGCTCCTTCCGGCTGAACGGCCGGGAAGAAGAGCCGTTGAGCACGGCGGGGCGCGCTACGACCCGTATTTCTTCGCCACGTAATTGCCCACCTCTTCTTCGAAAGCGGGATAACTCATGCGCAATTCATTTTGCAGCACCGCGCTGAAATCCGCGGTGGGCATTTGCCGCAGGATTCGCCGGACTTCCCCCATGCCCAAAACGTCGCGCAGGTATTCCAGCGCGGCGAGCGACTTGGCATAGGCCAGGGTCGCCTGATCGGCGGGCAAATTCACAAATGTTCCCTCCAGCGAAGCGTAGGGAGGTATTTTCCCGGCGGCGAAGGCTTGCGCCAACTGGCTTCCCAGCCCGGCGGTGGTGGAGCCTTCCTCAAGCTGCGCCAACCCCTCGTTGAACCAGACGGGGCAATGGCCCAGGGTAATCAGGCGGACAAAGGAATGGGTCAGTTCATGCTTCAGCACGCGCGCCAGGTCCGGGGTCATTTGCGTCAAACCGGAAACCGGGACGCGAATCTTCCCGTCATTCAGCGCGCCCACCCAGCCGGGGGTGCGGGTGATATCGCGGAAGACCTGATTGGGGTAGAGAATCACCACGATGGCTTCGGTGGGGGCATAATCGAGGTCGAGCACCAGATCTTGAAACGAGCCTTCGAGGCTGTTCAGAATTTCGCCGCTTAGTCTTTCGTTTTGCTGGCCGTCGTAGCGCAGCAGGAAATGCTCGCTGCGCAATTCCGCATAGGAGCCGGAAAGGTCCCGTTCGCGTTCGGCCCTGGACACCGCTTCCCGCAGTTTGGCATTGTCGTCGAGGGCGAGCGCCTTGTTCCACTCGGCAAGGGCTTGATCGAGATTCTCCATCCCGTAGTAGGACGAACCCAAAAGCACCAGATAGTCGGGCGTCTGGGGATGACGGTCCGCCTCGGGCAGTAACAGATCGACCGCTTCCAGATAATGCTCCTGCTTCCACAACAAATAACCGAGCGCCAGCGTCAAGCCGGAATCGTGCGGCAAATACCGGAGCGCCTCGCGATATTTCTGGATGGCCGCCTCCGGGTCGCCCTTGTGGGTCAGGAAAACCACTGCTTCCTGGTAGCCCTCCTTGAGCTTGTGAATGTTCTCCGGTGTGGGATTGTGGACGGCGTCGTCCGTCAAGTGGGTGAGATAGGCCTCGTCCACGACATCGTCGTGAATGACTGCCGAACCTTGCTCCAGTGTGGGATCGGGGGGCGGGGTGAGCGGCAGGGGGACATCGCGGCGGGGCCGGGTGGATTCCTCTCCGGGCCCCACCGTCGCGGCATCCGACTTTTCCACATGGTCCACCAGGGACTTGGGGACCGCGAAATCCCCGCCGTCCGATTCATAAAAGACCTGTTTCTCATCCTCTTTGGTGACTTGCGCAACGATCTTATGCCCGTTTTTCAGGTAAATGACATCGGCAGCCAGTAAGGTGGGAAGCAGGAGGGTGACACACAAGAGCATCCCCACGCACGAGGACTTGCCCCGGGGCAAGAGGTGTTTGCGAATTGCCAAGAGCCCTGCCATCCCGCTCGCATCATACAACAGGGCTTCGGACTCCGTCGAGTTGAGGCCGGGCGACTTCCGCGTTACAGTATCCCAGGGGATTCGCATGGTGCGCGATACGAGATCCGCGGGAATTTCGCCGGGGCAGAGCCGCCGGTTGGGCGCAAGTTTCGCGCTGTCCGCCTTCTGGCTGCTCGCCTACGCACTTCAGTCCTTCCCCTCCGCCGCGCCACCTGCCCCCGAACCGCTCGATTTGCTCAGGCAGTTGAACAGCGCAAGGCTCGACCCGACCCGCGTCTATGTGATCCGCGACGCCCATATTACACGCTCCCGGATGGAACTTTATTTTAACCGCGGCTTCATTGCTTTCATGACGCCGGTTGAGGGCGAGGTCACCGGCGCCGTCTTCTGGGGAGAAGGCGAAGTTTTGATGATCCCGCCCAGCCGGGCGGAGAAGCGCAACCTTGCGCAGTTCACGCGATCCCCCATCCTGGAGGAGAAATTCGATTCCGCCTACCTGCGCTTCACGGACCAGACTGGACAGGAATTACTGACGGCGTCGCGCCCGCCCGATCCCGATGATCCCGAGCAGCCCGGCCCCGTTATGGAAGAGTGGGCAAAAGCGTCGCCGGCGCTGAATATCGAAACCTCCATTCGCATCCTCACGGATCTGCTCGGCGACCGCAGCCATCCTTACTTTTACGCCCGCGTTAAGGGGGAGAACCTGGGAATATTTGACGTGATTGATGACGAGCGCCAGCCCGAGGCCTTCTCCATCTCCTCATTTCGCAAGGCCGGTTCCCAGACCTTCACAGATATCTGGTGTTCCTTCCCCACGCAAGGCTCGCCGGCCAAACCGGCGCCGCCGGCCGAGGGGTCAGCAAGGGCGCTGACATATACCCTGGACATTCGCATTCTCCCTGACCACAGTTTGGAGGGCCGGGCGGCAATCGAGCTCGAATCCCATTCCGCCCGGGATCGCGTCGTCTCCTTTGGACTCTCACGCTGGCTCACGGTCACGGAAGTCGAAGATGAGCACGGGTCAAGTATCCCCGTAATCGGGGGACAGCCTCTGGAAGGGCGCCCGGCTGACGCGCGCGCTGAGGATCACGTCGAAGTGGTGCTTCCCCACCCCCACCCGATCGGCGAACGCTATCGATTGACCTTCACGTATCACGGCAACGTGATCGCCGACGTCGGGAACGGCGTTCTGTACGTGGGCGAGCGGGGGAATTGGTACCCCAACATCGACCTCGGCCTGCCCAGCCGGTACGACTTGACCTTTCATTACCCACGCAAACTGGTGCTGGTGGCCACCGGCGCGCGCGTCGAGGAGAAAACGGCTGAGGAAGTGGCGGAGGGCCGGTGGCGCTCGGACGGTGTCTTCCGCATGGCAGGCTTCAACCTTGGCCCCTACACTTCCGTCGAGCGGCACGTGGGCAAGACCCTGGTCACGGTTTACGCCACGCGGGAGGCGGAAGCCGCGTTGGAGGAACGCCATGGTGGGGGGCAGGGAGGGGCTTGGCACGCTCCCGAAGTGCTTCGGGCGGTGATCAACCCGCTCAACGTTACCCCGGTGCCCCTTTCCCCCTCCGAACTGCTCGGCAATGTCGCCGACACCGCCTCACAGGCGTTGCAATATTATGCCGGCCTGTTCGGCCCCTACCCCTATCCGCGCCTGGCAATCTCGCAAGCGCCTGGAAGTTATGGGCAGGGGTGGCCGGAACTCGTGTATCTGTCCACCCTTTCCTTCCTTCCCAAAACCCAGCGGTCGGAAATGGGCTTGAACCGGAAAGGCGGTGACCCGATGGGGCCGGGTATCATCGCACATGAGATTGCTCACCAATGGTGGGGAAATCTTCTGGGTTGGCAGACTTATCACGACCAGTGGCTGTCGGAAGGCCTTGCCAGTTATGCGGCGGCGCTTTTCGTGCAGCAGGGAAAGGACGGAAGCCGCCAGTTCCGCGATTTATTGCATCTCTACAAGGACGATTTGCTGGCCAAAACCGCCGGGGGCGCAACCGTGGAATCGGGCGGCCCCATCTGGCTTGGGCAGAGGCTTTCCAGTTCGCTTGACCCGGAGGGATATTCCAACATCGTTTACAAAAAGGCCTGCTGGGTTCTCAACATGCTGCGGGGATTAATGACCGATCCCAAAACGGACTCAGATGCCCGCTTCTTCCGCATGCTGCGCGATTTCGTTACCCGGTACCAGGGCCAGTCCGTTTCCACCGAAGACTTCATTCGCCATGCGCAAAAGTACATGACCCCGGAGAGTGATCTGGAACATGACCACAAGCTCGATTGGTTTTTCAATGAGTGGGTCTACGACACGGGTATTCCGGAATACACCCTCCAGACAGACCTCCGCGCCAGCCCCACAGGTCAATACGTTGTAACTGGATCCATCACCCAGAGCAACGTTCCCGAGGGTTTTGAGATGCCGGTTCGCGTGGTGGCCCTGTACCCCGGCAATAAGCGAACGACGCTGGGACAGGTGGTGGTGGGCACGAGCGGAGCGCAATTCAAATTCACCACGCCGCGCAAACCCCTGCGCGTGATGATTGATGAGGAAAATCTGCTGGCCGTAGTACACTGAATGCGGTCCCGAATGGCCAGGATCCCGACAGCGAATTTTCAAATCCCCAATCCAAAATCCAAAATCTAAAATCCAAAATCAATTTATCCCGGCGGCCAGTGAAGCGGGCGGCCTCCCAGCACGTGGACGTGCAGGTGAAACACCGATTGCCCCGCCCCCGGGCCGTTGTTGATCACCGCACGATAGCCCCGCGATTCCAGCCCCCGCGCCCTCGCCAGTTGGGCCGCCACTTGAAGCAGGTGGCCGAGCAATGCCTCGTCTTCGGGGCAGGCTTCCTGAAGCGTGGCGAGGTGCTTGCGCGGAATCACCAGCAGGTGCACCGGCGCCTGCGGGTGAATGTCCTGGATCGCCACGGCCCGCTCGTCCTCATGAACGAATTTGGCGGGAACCTTACGGTCGATGATCCGGCAGAAGAGGCAATCGCCCATCAATTCATCCTGACAACAAAAGTCACGGTGGCGAGATGGGCGTTGCGGAGTTTCTCCGCCAAATCATCCGCCGCGCTTTTCGTGCTCTCATGGCCCACGCGCACGCGGTAGAAGAGGCCGTCGCCGCGGTCGAAGCTCTGGATCACCACCGGCCCGAAGCTGGCTTCAATCAGGGCCTTCAAGCGGCCGGCATTGGCCGGGTCGCGAAAGGCGCCCACCTGCACGGCAAAGATGCCGGGCTCGGCCGTCGAGCCGAATCCCAGGATTTCGAGGCGCACCATGGCGATGCCCGGCATCCCCATGGCCTGCGCCGCGGCGTAGGAAAGATCAATAATCCGCCCCTCCACAAACGGCCCGCGGTCATTAACGCGCACGGTCACGTCGCGACCGTTTTCGAGGTCGTGGACGCGCACCTGGGTGCCAAAGGGCAGGGTGCGATGCGCCGCCGTCATGTCATACATGTTGTAAATCTCGCCGCTCGCCGCCCGCCGCCCGTGATAGGGGTGACCGTACCACGAAGCAATGCCTTCTTCCCCTTGCACGATGGGTGCGGCCGGCGGGGGCGTTCTATGAGCGGATGGAGCGGCTGGTTGGTGGTGATGCAGGCAGCCCGTGGCGCAGAAAAGCACTATCAGCGCCACGCCGATGCGGGCGGCTGGAGAGTGCCATCTTGCCGGCGGTCCATCCGTAGCTTGCCTCAGCACGAATGTCAGGGCTTTGCCTCTTCCTTTTCCAATCGCTCGGCCATTTTCATCAGGCGGTCTGCGGACTTTCTGAGGAACTCGGCCGTCTCCTTGCGAGTTTGGGGACGGATTTCGTTGCTGAGATACTTCCGCAGTTTGTCCAACTCGCGATCCAGCGCCCGGCCTGCTTCTTCGAATTTCATGCCCTTCCTCCTACCTGATGGTGGTTATTCTAGCCAAGCTGCGGGCGCGCCACAAATGAAAAGATAGTCCGGAGTCCGGGGTCCGAAGTCCCAGCCCCAAAGGGGCGATCTACCGCAGCATAGGCCATCGGCCTGGGTGACGGGAACCCAACTCCTCTCTATCCCCCAGCCCAAAGGGGCGGGCTAAAGATCGCCGCCATTGTCCTTTAGACGACATTGACATCTCGATCTGTGAGACGGACCGATGGGTTCCCTAGCTCACCCCTTCAGGGCTCAGTGCGCCAAGTCATCCATGAACCCAGGCCGTCGGCCTGGGCTTTGTTAGGACGCCCCGTTGGGGCTTCTTCCCTAATTAGGACACTATCCAACCGACACTTTCCGCAGTTTTCCATCTCACGGTCAGATATAATTACTGTTTGTGCCTCACCAGGAAAGGATGGAAATGACGATTCGCCTAAACTTGCAGCTCCAGCACGGACCCCGGACTCCGGACCCCGGACCTCGGACTTCTGTCCGTGGACTTCGGACCTAATCATGTCCCTACCCGCCAAGCTTTGGTTCCAGTGGCAGCGTCTCAAGAAGGCTTTCACTTCGTCCATGGGGACGCCGGCAAGTACACCTGGCAGTAAGGTGCGGATGTGCCCGCACTGCCGCGCCCTGATCGACCGTGATTTGAAGGTGTGCCCACTCTGCGGGGAGGCCACCGGCCCGGTGCGCGCCCGCGGGGGCAGCGGCACGCCCGGCCGCATCATGGGCGTCATCCCCATTCCCACCACCGCCACCTCCGTGCTGGTCGTCGCCAACCTGGCGCTCTACGCCATCTCCTGGTACATGACGCAGAATACCGAGGCCGCGCAATTGTACGGAGCGCCCCCCATGGGTGGCATCAGCGGCGAAGTGCTTCGGCGGCTCGGTGAAAAAACTCCCGAAATCATCACCGACCACCAATGGTGGCGGCTGGTAACGGCCATGTTCCTGCATTTGAACCTGCTCCATATCGGAATGAACATGTGGTGCCTGGTGGATCTGGGGCCGGAGGTGGAATCCCTCTTCAGCACCACCAAGTTCACGGTACTCTACCTAGTGACAGGAGTCGTAGGATACATTCTTAGCCTTTGGTGGTCCCCAGTGCCCTCGGCGGGAGCCTCCGGCGCCATCATGGGATTGATTGGAATCTTAATTGGTGCGAGCTTTCATCACGGACATTTGGGAAAAGAGTATCGCAGCCAGCTCTGGAAATGGGTGATCTACATCGCGATCTTTGGAATCTTCTTTAACGTCGATAACACCGCACACTTCGGGGGATTGGCAAGCGGCCTCGTGCTCGGTTACCTGGTCCCGGAGGGTGAGCCTTCCACGCGTCCGGAGGAGAACCTGTGGAATGCCCTGGCCATGCTTTCCGTACTGGTCATCGCCGCGTCATTTGTGCTGATGGCTTTGCAATTGGGGTAAGCAAATTGCCGATTTTCGATTCCCGAATTTTGATTGCCCAACCGTCCGTTAAGGTTTCGGGGTTTTTCAATCGAAAATCGGCAATTCGGGCAATCGGCTATCAATTCGCCGGTTCCGGCTTCGCACTGGAGATAAACGGCAGCGCCGCGACTTCCGCGGCAACGCCGCAGGCGAAGGTCAGTTGGGCGCCGGGCGCGGAGAACTCGCGGCGCACGTAGGCGAGGGCAATCGCTTTGCCCAGCGTGGGGGATGCGCAGGAACTTGTGACCTCGGCCACTTCCCTGCCCTCCACGACGGCTTTCTCGCCGGGCGGAAGTGGCTGCTCGGAATTCGAAATCAAACCCGTCAATTTCCAATTCACATGGCCCCTGCTGCGGGCGCGCTCCACAATTTCCTGCCCGACATAGCAGCCCTTAGTGAAACTGAGCGCGTTCCAAAGACCCGCTTCGAGGGGAATCACGTCTTCGCCCAATTCCGTTCCGTAGCGCGGAATGCCGGCCTCGATGCGCAAACTTTCCAGCGCCTCCCAGCCGCAGGGGAGCGTGTCGTAGGTGGGGGCCTGACCGCACGCCGCGCCCCAGACGGCCTCCATCCCACCGGCATTCAGCCACACTTCGTAGCCTTCCTCGCCGGTGCTGGAAGCGCGCACCACGCGGATGGGAAAGCCCGCGTAATTGGTCGCGAAGTGGTCAAACTCCTGCATCGCGGGCAGATCGATATGGAGCGTCTTTTCCAGCAGTCCATGCGCCCGCGGCCCCTGTAAGGCCAGCGCATAAAGATCGAGCGGCTCGATTTCCACCTGGTCAGCAATGATGAAGCGGCGAAAACTTTGCATGGCTTTTTCGCGCAAGTCGGCTTCCACGTCGACCAGAAAGCAGTCCTCGGCGCAGTATAAGCGCAGATCCACCACGATGTGGCCCTGCGCGTTGAGGAGGGTGGCATAGGTGCCCTGGCCGGGCTCGAGTTTTTTCACATCGTTGCTCACCAGCCGCTGGAGCAGCTTCGCGTGGTCGCGGCCTTTCATCCGAAACTTTCCCCGGGAAGAGAAATCGAATAGCCCAGAGGCAGTGCGCACGGCGCGGTTCTCCAAAGCAGGATCCGTGAAACGCGCCGGAACGCTGGCGCCATGATATTCGCCCAGCGTGGCGCCTTGAGAAACGTGATAATCAGCGAGGGGAGATTTAAGCATTGGTGATTTGTGATTGGTGAATGGAGATTGAAAAGAGCTGAACATTGGTGATTGATGATTGGTGATTGAAAGATCTTCCGATGGACAATTAAACAAGTAACAATTGGAGACTAACAGGGGGCAAGCATCAATTCTTTCAATCACAAATCACCAACCACCAATATTTGAGCGCCAATGTCAAAAGAATCCAAGCTGGAGCTTGGCGGCTTCCGACATCATGCTTTTGTCCCAGGTCGGCTCCCACACCACGTCAATCTTGGCGCTCTTGACCCCGGGGATCACCACGATCTTGTCCTCCACTTCGCCGGGAAGCGTGCCGGCAGCCGGACAACCGGGTGAAGTCAGGGTCATCTTCACGTAAACGTCGCCTGTCGGTTCCACCTTCACCTGGTAGATCAGGCCGAGATCATAGATGTTCACGGGGATTTCCGGATCGTAGACCGTGCGCAATCTCTCGACAATCTTGTCGTTCAGGGCCACGACTTCGGAAACGTTCATTGCCGTCCCCGATGGGGTAGGCGCGGCTGATGTCTGTTCGGGCATTCAGATTCCTCCCGGATTGGTGATTGACGAACTCCAATTTTCACGCTGCATCATCACTAATCCTTAGATTCCCGCCCCTCCACAATCACAAATTCATACATCATCAACCTCTCAATCACTAATCACAAATCGCCAATCACCAATTTCCTCACTCCTCCGTGCTGGCCACCGCCGGGCTGCCCTCGAGCGCGCTCTTCAGCGTATGCCAGGCCAGTGAGGCGCACTTGACCCGCACCGGAAATTCGCAGACACCGGAAAAAACGGCCAGCTTGCCGAGGGGGGGGCCGCCTGCCGAATCCACAGGCTTGCCGGTCACCAGGCTGTGAAATGCTTCAAAAATCGCTTCGGCTTCCTTGCGGGTCTTGCCTTTCAGCGTTTCCGTCAGGATGGACGCGGAGGCCGTAGAGATGGCGCAGCCGGAGCCCTGAAAGCTGATGTCCTTGATGCGATCGTTCTCCAAGGTCAGATAGATGGTGACCTTATCGCCGCACAGGGGGTTGTACCCGTTGGCGTGACGGTCCGCCTCCGCCAGCGGATGAAAATTCCGCGGCCGCTTGGCGTGATCGAGAATGACTTCCTGATAAAGGTTACTTAATTCTGACATAACTCCTCTAGGATTGGTGATTTGTGATTGGTGATTGGTGATTAAAGGCATTGGTGATTTCTGATTGCGGATTGGTGATTAACGAACGACAACCGTAAACATCTTCCATCGCCAATCTCCTCAACCCGCAATCTTTTCAATCACCAATCCCTTTAATCACCAATCACAAATCATCAATCACCAATTCTTTCAGGCAAACATCGCCTTGACGTGCTCCAGGCCCGCCGCCAGGGCGTTGATCTCCTGCTTGGTGTTGTAAAAGGCCAGGGAGGCGCGCACCGTGGCGGGCACGCCGAAGCGCTCCATCACCGGCTGCGCGCAGTGATGGCCGGTGCGCACGGCGATTCCTTCCTGGTCCAGGACGGTGCCCACATCATGCGGGTGGATTCCCTCCAGCATGAAGGAGAGGACTCCGGTTTTCTCGCGCGCCGTGCCGATCAGGCGCACGCCGGGAATCTGCCCAATCGCCTCCGTGGCGTAAGTCAGCAGGGCATGTTCGTAGGAAGCGATGTTCTCCATCCCGATGCGGGTGAGGTAGTCGATGCTCGCGCCCCATCCAATCGCCCCCGCGATGTTGGGCGTCCCCGCTTCGAACTTGTTGGGGATGTGATTGTACAGCGTTTTCTCAAAGGTGACGGAGAGAATCATGTCGCCGCCGCCCTGGTAGGGAGGCATGGATTCCAGCAGGCCGGCCTTGCCGTACAGGGCGCCGATGCCCGTCGGCCCGAAGAGTTTGTGGCCTGAAATCGCGTAAAAATCGCAGTCGAGCGCCTTCACGTCGATCTTCATGTGGGGCGCGGCCTGGGCGCCGTCCACGAGCACCGGAATGTTGCGGGCGTGCGCCATGTCCACAATCTGCCTGACGGGATTGACGGTGCCGAGCGCGTTCGACACGTGCGCGACGCTCACGAAGCGGGTGCGGTCATTGATGAGTTTTTCGAACTCATCCATCATCAGTTCGCCGCGATCGTTGATGGGACCGACGCGCAGGCGGCAGCCTTTTTCTTCGCAGAGCATCTGCCAGGGAACAATGTTCGAGTGATGCTCCATGGCAGTGATCAGAATTTCGTCGCCGGCGCCAAGGTGCTGGCATCCATAAGTCTGCGCCACCAGGTTGATTCCTTCCGTCGAGCCGCGCACATAAACAATTTCGCGGTGGTCCGCCGCGTTCAGGAACCTTTGCAGCTTGACGCGGGCATCCTCGTAAGCCTGGGTGGAGCGCTCACTGAGCAGGTAGACGCCCCGATGGATGTTGGCGTTATATTGCGTGTAATAGTGCACCAGGGCGTCGATGACCGCCTGCGGCTTCTGGCTGGTCGCCGCATTGTCTAGATACACCAGCGGCTTGCCGTGCATCTTCTGCTTGAGAATGGGAAAGTCCTCGCGGATCTTCCGTACATCAAAAGCGGGCGCCACCGCTTCGCGCGGGGGGGCCTGGACTAAATTGCGTGTGGTTGCCATCACAGCTCCATCCATTGGTGAATGGTGATTGGTGATTGACGAATTCCAACGGTAAGCAGCTTCGCATCGTCAATCTCCTCAATCCGAAATCTTTTCAATCACCAATCGCCGATTACCAATCTCCTCAATCACCAATCATCGATCAACAATCACCAATGATCAATTCTTCGCCAACCTCGCATACAACCGTTCTGCCAGCCCCTCGCGCAGCGGCTGGAACTTGATGCGCTCCATGATGTCGTTGGCGAAGGCAAAGGTGAGCAGCTTTTTCGCCTCGCCAGCGGCAATGCCGCGGGAGCGGAGATAGAAGACCGCCTCCGGGTCAATCTGGCCGACGGTCGCGCCGTGCGTGCATTTCACATCGTCGGCGAAAATTTCCAGTTGCGGCTTGGTGTCAATGATCGCATCTTCGGAAAGCAGCAGGTTTTTATTGCTCTGCTTGGAGTCGGTTTTCTGCGCATCGGGGCGGACGATGATCCTGCCGTTAAAGACTCCGTGCGATTTACCTTCCAGCACGCCTTTGTAAGTTTCGCGGCTGGAGCAGTGAGCCCGGGCATGGTCGATTATGGTGTGGTTGTCCACGTGCTGCTGACCGGTGATCACATAGAGGCCGTGCAGGAGGGACTCCGCGCCTTCGCCGCCCAGCGCCTGGACTTCCTCGCGCGTCAGCAGGCCGCCCAATTGGATGGAGTCGGTCGTCACGCTCGACGAGCGCTCCTGCTGCACCTGCACGCGCGCATAATGAAAAGCCTTGTCACTTTCATGCTGCACCTTGGTGTAGTCCACCAGCGCGCCTTCGCCAGCCACGATTTCCGTGACCGTGTTGGTGAACGTCGTATCCTCCTCCAGACTGACGAAGGTTTCGATAATGCTGGCCTGGGCGGTGTCGCCCACCAGAATTAAATTGCGCGGGTGGGACACGGTGGGCCTGCCGCCGCCATGGGAAATCTGCAGGATGTGGAGAGGCTTCTGGAGCACCCCGCCGCGGGGGACTTCGATAAACGCGCCGTCTTCAAAAAAGGCGGTGTTCAGGGCGACAAAGGCATGGGTCCGCGCGTCCGCATAGCGCCCCAAATGCCGCTCCAGCAGGGCGCCATGGTTTTTCCACGCGGAAGCGAGGCTCCCGGCCCTCAGTCCCTTGGGGACTTCCCGCAGTTTGGAAAGCTCCGGAACGTGGCAGCCGTTGAAGAAGGTGAGGCGGCTGCAACCCAGGTCGGTTAGCGGCAGGCGGGCAAGCTTGTGCCGAATTTCTTCCGTCAGCTTGTGGCGGGCCGGAGCGAAGGGTATGGCAGCCAGCGGCGCGACGTTCGTGTAAATCCACTCCTCATCGTGCGTCGTGGGGAAGCCGAGTTCCGCGAAGCTCTCCATGGCCGCGTGGCGGAGCTTGGGCAGCCACGCCGGCGCATGCTCATTGAGGCCGCTCTCCAGGCGGGTGAAGTTTGCGAGATAGAGTTCTTCTTGTTCCTTAACGGTGCTCATCAAATCTTGAATTCCTTCCTAGTAACGAACGCCCTGGCCCTTCGCCTTTGGCACGAACAAGTCAAAAGTCAAAACGCAAGAGGCAAAAGTGAAATTCCAGACCGGATTTGACTTTTGCGTTTTGACTTTTGACTTGTTCTATTTTTATTGCAATCCCACACCGCTTTGCACTGCCTCCTCAAGCCATCCATAGCCCTTATCCTCCAGTTCCAGGGCCAGTTCCTTGCCGCCGGACTTGACGATGCGCCCACCCGAGAGCACGTGGACAAAGTCCGGAATGATGTAGTCGAGCAGGCGCTGGTAGTGGGTCACCACGATGGTGGCGCGGCTGGGAGCGCGCAGAGCGTTGACGCCCGCGGCG
>Ga0326728_10010938_pt1 | contig 20974 bp, 22 predicted proteins | sample MB3enrmetagenome_FD_207602 | JGI IMG/M metagenome (GOLD analysis project Ga0326728, IMG submission 207602) | Lab enriched peat soil microbial communities from McLean, Ithaca, NY, United States - MB31MN | ecosystem: Environmental > Terrestrial > Soil > Wetlands > Peat | place: USA: New York... | reverse complement strand
TATTGACAATCGATAAAACTTGCCGCATAATGGCTATTTGTTGGAGGGCAAATGCATCCCGCTGCCACGAAGTCGCCTGCATCGACGCTCCATACCGTGCGTCCGAATAGTCACGCGTTTAGATTTGCTCGGCTTTCATGGCGGAGGAATCGCATACGATCCGGCGCGCTGTTGCTGTCCATCTCTGTCGCCGCCCATTTCTTGCTAGCGCAAGCATCGCAACGAGACCCGGAACAGATACTTCACGATCAAGCACAGAAAGCGGATGCGCTATATCAGAAGCATTCTTACTCTGAAGCAGCTGCGCTTCTTAAGAAGCTATCCAGCGATCCCCGGATCACAGCCCTTCCCGATTGGCTCAGCGCACTGGATGAGCTAGCTTCGTGCCAGGCGCTTGCAGGTGAATCGAAAGATGCTTTGCGCACACTTCGGCAGATGTCCGATCGAGCTATCATCCTTGACGTAGATAAGTTGAGAAACGACCCGGACCTCGCGCCTTTGGGCGCCCAACCTGAGTTTCAAGAATTGGCGACTAAAATGGCTCGGCAGGGAGCCGTTTGGAAAGACGATCCTGCGATCGCCTCACCTTATAAGCCTGAGTTAACCCTCGACGAAAAGGTCGCAGGTCTATCGAAGATATGGTCGGAAGCGCATTTTAACTTCCCCTTTTTCGGGCGATTGGCGGATACGGACTGGGATCGTCTGTACGTGGACTATCTGCCTCAGGTACGTGGTGCTCAAACAACCGCGGATTACTTTCGCGTCCTTCGACGCTTTACGGCCGCGTTGCACGACGGACATACCGAAATATGGCTGCCCAAAGAACTAAACGATACCTTCTTTGCGAGTCCGCTAATGCGAACCGAGCGAATCGAAGACAAGGTACTCGTCACCGAGATCTACGACCCAGCGCTTGAGACCGAGGGAGTCAAGGTCGGTTCAGAGATTATTTCGATTAATGACAAGCCAGCGCGTGATTATGCGGAGAGCTCCGTTGCTCCTTACGCATCTGGTTCCACAGCTCAGGACCGGGAAAACCGCACCTACGGTTACATGCTCTTGCAAGGCGCCAAATCGGAACCGATTTCGCTTACTTTACTCGAAGAAAACGGAGAGGCAAGATCCATTATCGTGCACCGCTACTGCGAACCCTCCTCGAAATGCACCGGGCCCGATCGTGATTCAGTGCAATTTAAGATGCTGCCCGGAGACATCGCTTATCTCGCTGTCCGTGAATTCGTGGATGACAAGGGCGCAAAGGCAATGCGAGACAATTTCGCGACGATCGCGCAGGCGAACGGCTTGATTGTGGATGTGAGGGAGAATTACGGCGGCAATCAGCAGAACGCGGTCGCCATCTTGAGAATGCTCACCAATAAGCCATTCGCTCAGGTTCGAGTGCGAACACTGGACTACAAGCCGGGAGCCCGCATGTACGGGATCGTAGGATGGTCGAACGAGAACGGCGGACAAGAAACGCCAGATCCTGGGCATTACTATGCAAAGTCTGTCGTCGTTCTGACCGGTCCAGGAACATTCTCAGCCGCAGAGAACTTCGTCGTTCTTTTCGATGCAATGCATCGCGGCACGCTTGTCGGGGCAGCAACTCCGGGAAGCACGGGAGATTCTGTGATGTTCAAATTGCCGGGCGGCGGCACAGCACGGATCACGATGGCCGACGTTGAATATCCCGACGGCCACATATTCGAGGGCACGGGAGTTCAACCGCAGGTGAGTGTTGCGCCAACGATCTTGGACATCCGAGAGGGGCGTGATCCAGTTTTGGAGAGAGCTATTGCGATCCTTCGGGATGGCCTTCCAGTTCATTAAGAACCGATTTCTGCGATTTTCCGCCGGTCATCGTGATGTTTACGTTTCCACCTTGTAGTGTTGACCTTTACGGTAGCGCCGCCGGTGATTAGATCAAATGCCATTGGTAGGAGGATGTATGAACCTGATTGGCCCGAAATCGATCGCCTCAAAAGCCCATCTGGTGTTGAAGGTGGTGTTCATTCTGGCGATATTTCGTGTCCTGCTCATGTCAATCGCGCCGGTTCTTCCTTACCGCTCTCTCCAACATGTTTCGTTCGATGTCCAAAGTGGCCCGTTGCTCGTCACTTTCGATCTGTTGCGTGGGACGGAGGCGAAATGGTGGATTTGGGCAATGGAACTTGTTTCACGGACGTACCAAGCTGTTGTTCTTTACCTGCTTATGCGAATTCTGGCGCCCGTTGGATTGGGAGAACCGTTTGATCTCAAGACCCCGAGTCGCCTGCGGATAATGGGTTGCGTTGTCATTCTTGGTTCCGTTCTGCGAACACTCTTTTGTGCCGCGTTACTTAAGCTCGGATTGCGGCCCGAACCGGGCGTCTGGATCTCCTGGGCGATCGATTTCGACGCAATCTTTATGGGAATCGTGCTCTTCGTTCTAGCTGAGGTCTTTCGTCGCGGCCACGCACTCAAGACCGAAAACGAACTCACCGTATAGGCAGGTAGCCATGGCGATTCGCATTCATCTTGACCGCGTCATGCTCGAACGAGGGATTTCTCTCACCGAACTCGCTGGTCGTGTTGGAATTACACTGGCGAACCTGTCTATCTTGAAGAGCAACAAGGCCAGAGCAATTCGATTCTCGACTCTTGACGCTCTGTGCAGGGAACTGAACTGTTCTCCGGGAGATATTTTGAAGTATGACACAGGTGGCGGCGGGCGGAGTGAATCGCTGCTGTGATCCTCGCCTGCGCGTGCGGCGCAACCTCTTCTTTGAGTCGGTCCATGTTGACAACCACACCGGGGAACTTGAGGTCGGCGAAGGCGTCCGTCTTGCGGCGCGTCACCACCACCTTCTTGCACAGCCGCCGACTTCCGCTTGGGGTGTCATCCAACCCACAGTCCGGCGGGTGCGGTTTGACGCTGTGTGTTAAATCACTTTTCACATGACATTCACTTCGCAGCCTGATAACGGGGCTGTGCTCTGCGGCCTCAACCCTGCCCTTTGTGGAACACGTACAGGAATACCGCCAGACTCAGGCTTGCCAGCAAATGAATCAGCGATGTCAAAAGCACTGCCGCAGCAATCGCACCAGCCAGAAGAGCCAATACGTCACGGATGAAGCCCACTGCCAGCAGAACGGTTAGCAGAACCATGCCGATCAATGCGAAGAACGCCGCACTCTTGAGACTCATGGTACAGATTATACGCCTACACTCTACCGTGAAACGTTGGCGCGCAATCCGGACGCCTGGCTGGCACACGGCAATCTGGGCAACATCCTGTTTTACGTTCCCGGCCAGCGGGCTGAAGCTATAGCTTATTTTCAGGCGGCAATGCGGGCTGATCCGGATTACTGGGAAGCGCATCTCAGCATGGGAAACGCGTTGCTCGAAATGCCGGGCCGGCTGGACGGCGCGATCGCCGAATACCAAACTGCAGTTGATCTTGCGCCCGAGTCCGTGAGGCCGCACACCAATCTCGGGAATGCCTTGCTCGAGGCCGGGCGGACCGAGGAGGCGGTTCGACAGTACGAAACCGCGCTGCGGATTCAGCCCGACAGCGCCGCCGCGCACAACGACCTGGCAAACGCGCTCACGCGCATCCCGGGCCGGCTGCCGGATGCCATCGCCGAATATGAAACAGCCTTGCGGATTCGTCCGGATTCCGCCATGGCGCACAACAATCTGGGGTATGCGCTGTCACGAATGCCCGGCCGGTTGCCGGATGCCACCGCCGAGTACCGGCGGGCTTTGCAGTTAGACCCCAACTACTGGAACGCGCATTACAACCTGGCCGGCGGGATGCCTGGCGGACTGGCGGAGGCGCTCGCCCAGTATGAGGCCGCCCTGCTACTTAAACCGAGTCCGCAACTGCGGGAGATGGTGGAGCGTCTGCGCGCCTCGCAAAAATGAGCCCAAATCCCGCACCGCTTGCGGGCGCGGTTGCTTTTTAGCCGCGCGCGCCTTTCACGCCACCAGCGCCGGCCGCGATTCCAAGTAGTTCGATCGTACGGCGAAATCGTAAAGCCCGTTGCGGAAACGGGGATCGGCAATCCCGATCAGCGCTTCGGCGCGCTGCCGCAACGTCTTGCCGTGCAGATTCACCGCGCCAAATTCCGTCACCACGTAATGCACGTCGGCGCGCGACGTCACCACGCCGGCGCCGGGGTCGAGCACCGGCACGATGCGCGAGACTGTGCCCTTGCAGGCCGTCGCCGGCAGCGCGATCACCGGTTTGCCGCCCTTCGAGCGGGCCGCGCCGCGCACGAAATCGAGCTGCCCGCCGAATCCGCTGTAGGGCCGCGTGCCGATCGAATCCGCGCAAACCTGGCCGGTCAGATCCACCTGGATCGCCGAGTTGACGGCGATCATATTGTCGTTCTGCGCAATCACGAATGGATCGTTGACGTAGCTGGTGGGATGAAATTCGAACATGGGATTGTTATCGACGCAGTCGAACAGCACCTGCGAGCCAAAAATGAATCCCGCCACCACCTTGCCCGGATGCAGCGTCTTGCGCGCGCCGTTGATGACGCCGGCTTCGATCAGCGGCACCACCCCGTCGGGACACATTTCGCTGTGCACGCCCAGGTTCTTATGGCCGGAGAGACGTGCCAGCACCGCGTTGGGAATGCCGCCGATTCCCATCTGCAGCGTGGCGCCGTCGGGAATCAGCGCGGCCACGTGCTCCGCGATGCGCGCGTGCACTTCCTCCGGCGGTTCCGGATGGAGTTCCACCAGCGGCCGGCACGTCGGAACCAGCGCCGTAATCTGGCTGACGTGCAGGAACGTGTCTCCCAGCGCGCGCGGCATCCGCTCGTTCATTTCCGCCACCACGATGCGCGCCCGCCGTGCCGCCGTCAGAGTGCAATCCGCGCCCACCCCCAGGCTGACGAAGCCGTGCTCGTCCGGCGGGCACACCTGCACGAAGGCGACGTCAATCGGCAGCTCGTGCTCGAAAAGCCCCTCAATCTCGCTCAGGCAGATCGGCGTGTAGTCGCCGCGGCCCTCCGCCACCGCCTGTCGCACGTTGCCGCCCAAAAAGAGGCCATTGTGCCGGAAGTGGCCGGCGTATTCCAGCCGCGTGTAAGCCAGCGTGCTGAGAGTCAGCATATGGCACATCTCGACGTCCCGCAGCGCGGCCGCGCGTTCCACCAGCGCATCCAGCAGCGTGACCGGAACGCCACACCCCTGCTGCACCCAGACCCGGTCGCCGGAGTGGACCAGCTCGACGGCGCATTCCGCGCTGGTAATCCTTTGCTTATAATCAGATAGCTGATTCATACTGTACACCACCCGGAAGAGGTGCCTATCCGTCCCTAATCATTATAGATCCAGTCAAATAGACCTTCAATGGTTTTTTATATCGGTATAAAGGAGGGTTATGAGAGGGCGCGCGGCTGACGAATGCTATATTGGTCGTTCTCCCATGGCGAATCCGAAATACGCCGTTTCCGACAAGCCGGTACCGGTGGCCGAGTTGGTGGACACGCTCAGCGACGGGACCAAGGTGAAACTCCGTCTCCCCCGCATGCGCGCGTGCGGCGAAAAGGACGAAAAAGGCAAGCTCTGCGCCGGCCACTTGAAGCGCTGGTATTTCTTTGGTGACGAAGTGAAGCAGAAGTTCGGCGCCGATGCCGAAATCTACCGCTGCGAGCACTGCCAAACGCTCTACCTTCCCAACCCGGACGAGCATCCGCGCACCCGCACGCTCAGCTATTAGCATGTTATGAGCGATTCGGAAGTCCAAGGATGACGGCTCCCGTGGAACTGGCCATTGTGATTCCCACTTTCAAGGAGCGGGATAACATCGAGCCACTGCTCGAGAGCCTGCGTCAGTCGCTCGCGGGAATCGAGTACGAAGTCATCTTCGTCGACGACGATTCGCCGGACGGCACGGCTGCCGCCATCCGCGCCATCTCCCGGACAAACCCGCGCGTGCGAGTCCTCCAGCGCATCGGCCGCCGCGGCCTCTCTTCAGCTTGTCTTGAGGGCATGATGGCCACCGCCGCGCCCTACATCGCCGTAATGGACGCCGACCTGCAGCACGACGACCGGATTCTGCCCGCCATGCTGAGTCGGCTCAAAGAGGGGAAGCTCGATCTGGTGGCTGCCACGCGCAACAAGGAAGGCGGCGGGATGGGCGACTTCGCCGGGCGTCGCGTCCGCTTGAGCCATCTTGGCCGGGGGCTGAGCCGGATCGTGTCGCATACCGATCTCAGCGATCCCATGAGCGGTTTCTTCGTGGTCGACCGGAATTTCCTCGAGGAAGTAGTTCACTCCGCCTCCGGCACCGGATTCAAGATCCTTCTCGACCTGGTGGCATCGTCGCGGCGTCCGGTCCGCTTCGCGGAAGTGCCTTACACTTTCCGCCAACGCATCCGTGGAATCAGCAAGCTGGACATTCTGGTCGGCATCGAGTACCTGCAGTTGCTGCTCGATAAGACCATCGGCAACCTGATCCCTCCCCGTTTCTTCATCTTCAGCATGGTGGGCGCCCTGGGCCTGGTGCTTTCCATCGGCGTGCTCTACTTACTGTTTTCCGTTCTGAAGATGCAGTTCTCCCTGGCGCAGGCGATCACCACCTTTGTCGCCATGACTGCCAATTTTTTCCTGAATAACAGCCTGACTTACCGCGACCGCCGGCTGCGCGGCCGGCGCGTACTGATGGGCCTGGCGACGTTTTACATCGCCTGCTTCGTGGGCGCCGTCCTCAATGTCCGGATCGCCCAGTTCACCAAGGATGCGGGCGTGCCCTGGTATCTCGCGGGGGCGTGCGGGCTCGCCGTGGGCGCTGTATGGAACTATGGGGTAACTTCTATTACAACCTGGCGCCAGGCTCGCGAGCGAGCGTCTAAGACCAATTAGGTAGGGCATGCTTTAGCTTGCCCGACTGATAACGAAGTCAGGAAATAGAAGTCAGGAGGCAGGAGCCAGAAGTCAGAAGCGACGCATCAGGCGAATCAGAGGGTTTTGACTTCTGACTCCTGGCTCCTGACTTCTAACTTCTGGCTTCCGACTAGCGAATCTCGAACGACCCAAAAGTCAGCCCTAAGTCCCGCAGGTCTCCTGGTGCCCGGTAAGTGCGTTCCAATTGAACCATGACTTCGATTCTTGTCTTACCCACGAATTGGGACGGCAACGGGAACGCAGCCTCAAAGCCGGCATCGCCTTGCGTAAGGCGCAGTTGTCCAATCTCTTCACCTTCGACCAGAATTTCGGCTAGCAGAGGACCCGCTGCGACTTGCGCGCCAGGGCAGTAACCGGCAAGATGCAACTGTTCGTTTTGCGATGCGGGACCAGCTAAGACCGCTCCCGCTTTCTGCCCCATCCACCGATGCCCGCCCTCGGGGTCGTACCATTGCCCACGCAAGTAGTCCGCCGCAAGGGCGCTAGCTACATCCACGCGGTGCGGCCATAGGAGGGGCGAAGCTTCCGCCCTCGCCTCAAAAAGGGAAGTGACATTCTGAAGATCCGGGCCCGCCGCGGAGAGCACGATCACCTGGTGCTCCAGCAGGCCGCGTTGAAAATCGGCCGGATCGGGGAACAGGTTCGAGAGATCCTGATTCTCCAGGACGCTATTCGCCGTCAGCATCGCACGCTGGCCGGGGTCCGCGTAGACGCCCGACACACCGAAGGCTTGAAAAGCACCATCCCAGAAGGCCCCCTCGAAAAGGACTTCATCGATGCCGGTGAAGACCAGAGTCCTGGCCGGCTGTCGATGGCGTACATCCACCGCGCTCAGAACCAGGTCTTCCACGCGCTGGCTGCGGAGATACCACCACTTGCACGCCCAGGCGGTATAGGGCGCCTGCACGAAAAGGAAGAGAGCCAGCAGCAATCCGGCGATCAGCCGGGCCCACCGGCCAGAGCGGAAAGCCGAATCGGCCGCGAATGCTCCTACTAACGCGAGTCCCATCGACGGGAGAGCCAGATAGTAATACGACACATGCTCTCTGAGCGGCAACACAGGGAGCAGTAATACGAGAAAGCAAAACAGTCCGAACGCCGGCGCCAGGTTCCTGCGCAAAGCCGCATGGGCAACGTAGACTAAGATGGCCACCGTGAGAGCGGCTACTGTGACAGTTGCCACTAATACAAAACGCGGCCGCCAGCCTTGCCAGTCGAGCCAATCCCGCGGCACCAGCGCCCACTTCCAGTAAGTGATGAACGTGCGGAGGATAGAAGAATCGAAATGCACGGAGTATATCCCCGCCTGCTGTTTCGGCACATACATGGAATGCAGGATCCAGAATAAGAGTGACGCACCGAACAACGGCAGCGTACTCAAAAAGCGCTTACGCGCGCGCACCAGAGTATAAGCCGCGGCAATCGCCGGATACACGATCATGCTCTCCATCACGCCGAAGCCGATCAGAAATACGATCCACTGATAGCAGTAATCGGAGCGCTTGCCGGTCTCGATGTACCGCAGCAGAAAGTGGAGCGCCAGTAATATGCAGGTTCCGCACAGGATGTGCATATAGGCCGAACTCCAGGCCATCGGAAACGCCAGCGCGCCATTGGCCGTCCAGAGAATGGGGGCCAGAAATCCGGCGATGCGCGAATTCGAGATCCGCCGGGCTACCGAAGAAATCAGCGCGAGATTGGCGACTTGCGTCAGGAAGACCCACAGGCGGGCGGGAAAGGCATCCGTGCCGAACGCGCTGCCTGCTGCCAGCAGAAACAGGCGCTCGCTCAGAGGCCGAAACGTGCCATGGACCGACGGCCCAAAAACAGCGCGCAGGAAATCGTGCCAGTTTTCGATCCGGAATCGTTGACCGAGCCAGACGAAATCGTCCTGCTGATACCAGGCGCGAAGTCCCCAGTAATAGACGGCCAGACAGAAAAGCGGTGGAATCACCCAGTATGCGAGGAGCAGCAGTTCTTCGCGGCGAACCTTGTAAAGAGTGGGAGAACTCATTGGGAGTTGGCTGGTGCGAGCGCTCCGCCAGCGGAGACACATCATAGCATGATTGGGCCGCGGTACAGGTCATCCGTACCCCCGAGAATCTGCGATGCTGACCGCCCGCCGGCGCGGCGAGTTCGCTCACGCCCGGCAGATCGTGGAACTTTAGCGCCGTAATATGAAAGAATTAAGTGAGGGCAGATGAAGCCGCCGGAATCGGACCACCAGTTATTCGAGCGACTCCGCGCCGGCCAGGAGCAGGCATTCGTGGCTCTCTACCATCGGCGGCAGCCCGCACTCTACCGGTTCGCCCTCCAGATGAGCGGCTCGCCGCCCATCGCCGAGGATATCACCCAGGAAGTGTTCCTGGCCCTGCTGCGCGACGAGTGCGGCTACGACCCGGCGCGCGGAAGCGTGGTGGCGTACCTGTTCGGCATCGCGCGCAAGCTCTTGCTGAGGCAGTTTGAGCGGCGGCGTTCCGACGTGCCCGTGGATACGGGAGGCGCCGAGGAAGGCCGGTTTGCGGAACCGGTGGATGCTTCCGATCCGCTGGCGGACCTGGCTGCCCGCGAGCGCGTCGATGCGCTGCGCCGGGCGGTGAGCAGCTTGCCGCGCCGGTACCGCGAGGTGGTGGTGCTGTGCGATCTCGAGGAAGTGGATTACGCCGAGGCCGCGGTGGCGTTGGGCTGTCCCATCGGCACCGTCCGCTCGCGGCTGCACCGGGCGCGGATGATGCTGGCGGGGAAACTGCGGGACGAGCGGCTGCGGGGCGCTTCGATTCCGGCGTGGAAGGCGGCGAGGTGTGCGATATGAACTGCGAAGAATATTGGAATGAGATGGCCGGGCCGGAGCCCGCAGAAAGTTTCGACGCGCATCTGGCCGCGTGCCCCGCTTGCGCCGCGCGATGGGCGGCCGGGCATCCGGTGGCGGCAGGTCTTCGCCTGCTAGCCGCGGAGATGAAGCATGTATCCGCGCCGCCGCGCGTGGAAGCGCATCTGCTGCGAGCGTATCGGGAACGGTACCGCCAGCGCGTGCCGCCCGCGCGCGAAGTTCACCGCTGGTGGGCCGCCGCCGCGGCCGTGTTATTGGTTGCCGGCGCGCTCTGGATCGGCGTGCGCCAGCCGCCGCCTCCGCCGGTTGCCGCCAACTCCGGCCTTGCGGCAGCCGCCGCGAGCGAGGAAGAAGAGATGTTCGTTCCGCTGCCCAATGCTGCGGGTTCTCCGCAGGACGACGATGTCGACCTGGTGCGCGTGGAGTTACCGCGCTCCGCGGTCACGGCGCTGGGCATGCCGGCCAACGACGATAGCGACGCGGAGAGCGTGGAAGCCGAAGTCCTGGTGGGCCCGGATGGCATAGCGCGCGCCGTCCGGTTCCTGAATTGACCCGAGTACGTCGCGGGAGCAAACGATGAAGATGTCGAGCGGTTTCGCTTTCCTTTTGGCGGCTGCGGCCGTCGCCTGGTCCCAGAATCCGCCGTCCGCCGGGCATGGCCGCTTCGGCGCCGGCCCGCGCTTCCTCGGCGCCGAGGCCGGCGTGCCGCGCCGCGTGGTCAAGGGCGCTCCGTTTTCGGGGGATCTGATTACCGAGAGCACCGAGACCCTGGCCGATGGCAACCGCATCCGCCAAACCAGCACCGTGCACCTGGTGCGCGACAGCGAAGGCCGCACCCGCCGGGAGGAAACGCTGGCGGGCTTGGGCGCGCTGGCCGCCGGCGGAGGCGCCGAGCAGGTGGTCTTCATCCACGACCCCGTGGCCGGCGCCAGCTACGCCCTGGATCCCGCGCACAAGACCGCCAGTAAGTCGGCATGGACTGCGCCGGTGCACGGCGCGCGTTCCTCCGCCGCCTTCGAAGAGCGGCGGGAAATGCGCGCGGGGGGCGCCAATCAGTCCGTGAAAACTGAAGCTCTGGGCGCCGCAATCATCGAAGGTCTCCCGGCGCAGGGAACCCGCACCACCGTCACCATTGCGGCCGGCGCCATCGGCAATGAAGCGCCGATTCAGGTGGTGACCGAGCGCTGGTATTCGGCCGACCTGCAAATGGCGGTCCTCACCAAGCGCAGCGATCCACGCAGCGGCGAAACCGTCACCCGGCTGACCAATGTCGGCCGCTCCGAGCCTGCGCCCGCCCTGTTCCAGGTGCCGCCCGATTTCAAGCTGACCGAGCACGCCCCGCAGCACTTCCGCACTCCGGCCGGCGCAGCCCGGCAGTAACGCGGAGCGCGCGCGGCGCTAAAATCGGTTTGCACCCGGGACCGCGTGTCACCTCTTGCCGGGAAGCGCATCTCTGCAAGTGGAGGTCACATGGAAGTCCGCATTCAGCATCGGGGTAATGTCGGATTCGAAGCCGTCGCGCGCGGGCATCGCGTGATTTCGGACCAGCCGCCGGAGAACGGCGGCCAGGACCAAGGCATGACGCCGCCCGAGTTGCTGCTCTCGGCGCTGGGCGCCTGTGCCGGCCATTACGCCGTGCAGTACCTGAAGGCCCGCTCGCTTTCCGCCGACGGCCTCGAGATCCGTGTGACCGCCGACAAGGCTTTGCAGCCGGCCCGGCTGGCCCAGTTTCGCATCGAAGTCACCGTCCCCGCCCTCGACCCCGCGCACGTGGCCGGCATCCTGCGCGCCGTCAAGGCCTGCCTCATTCACCACACGCTGCTCCAAGCGCCGGCTATCGAGACCGTGTTCAGAACCGCCCAGACGGTTATCTAGCTATGTGGAGCAGGTCCCCGACCTGCCAACGCCGGGCGCAAGCCCGGCCCGGTGTGCCGATACATTACTCGCCCGGCTTCGTCTTTTGCCGTGCCTCGCGCCGCGCCGCGGCGTCGCAGGAGTTCGCGATTCAAGTGCCGATGCCCAGCCGCGGCAGCACCCATCGCATCAATACAATGTACGCGGCCATCACCAGCATGATCTGTAGCCAGTCGGGCACGATAGCTCCTTCCTCCATCATCTCAGTGAATGCGCGGTGCGTTGTTTCCCCACTCAGAACCACGTCCCTTTGCGGTAATCCAGGTATGCCTGCCCGAAGGCGTTCTCCAGGACCTTGGCTTCGCGGCGGGCCTGAACGGCTTGGATGGCGATCAACGCCGGGACAATAGCGAACAGCCAGTACAGGTGCAGAGCCAGGATGACCCCCACCAGCATCAGTTCCGCAAAGACGTAGATCGGATTGCGGATGCGTGAATAAAGCCCATGGGTGACCAGTTTCCTTGCTTCCGCCCTGACGGAAAGCGACTCGCCGAGTTGCTTCGCGGCAACGCCTAACAAAACGTAGGAGGTGAAGGCGATCATCGCGCCCGTGACGCGCAATGGCGTCCAGGGACGTTCACGTACGCCGGGCACGAGCAAGTACAGCAGCGCAACCACTACCGGAATCGCGATCGTGGGTACAGGTATCCGCATTGGCTCGGAGTTTACCACACATCGTCTCAGATGCGATCCGCGCGGGAAGGTGACGCGTCGCGCCGCCGCCCTGGCGCTCTACGGCAGAACCGTGAAATCCGTCCACTGGCCGGCTGCCGCGCCTTTGCCGCCGTTGCGCTCCGCCGCGGTCACTTGCAGATCGTATTCCCCGGGCGTGATGGCATCCGACAGTTTCAGTGCGCCCAACACCACCCGCCCGCTGCCTGGCACGTCGACCAGCCGCGCCGGCGCCGAGTACACTTCCTTGCCGTCGCGCAGAACGCGGACCCGCGCGGCCAGATCCACTTGCAGCCCTTTCTTGCTGCCGTTCTCGACCACGCAGAGAAACTCGAGCGAGCCCCCGCGCTTGAACTCCCGCAGCGCCGCCGCGATGCCCGGCAGGTCGGACCTGTCCTGCGATGGTTCGCCATCCTGCAGAACCACGCTGGCCAGCGCGAATCCCCGCTTCTTCAAATCCGGAATCTGGATGAACTGCGTGGCCGAGCCGATCTTGGCCGTCGCCTCATCCCGCACCGCGACGCGAATCTGGTACGCTCCGCGCTTCGGAACCGGCACGTCCAGGGTGTACAAAGCGCCGTGCCGCAGGGCTTCGTTCATCTTCTCGTGCGCCACCCGTATGTCGAAGGTTCGCGTCACCCGCGCCAGCGGCTGGTCGCTGGCGCCGGTGGCCACCGCCACCAGCAGGATCTGCGCCCAGTCGTTGCCGTGCTCGTCGCGCTTCCAGGTCAAATCGGCCGCGTTGATTCGCATCAGATTGCGAACCACCGGACCCAGCTTGGGAACCTCCGCATACAGCGCCGTCAGCCGCACATCCACGCCGGAGGATTGGAACGGCGACAACATGGCCGCGTGCAATTGTTCGATCGGCGAGGTGAACTTCGGAAGCGTCTGCTCGTCGGTCTCCCCGAAAAACCCCGACCGCGAGCGAACCTGCAACCCCGCGCGCGTCACTTTCACCTGGATGCGGTGGAACTCGTTCCTGCTGTTCTTGCTATTCAGCGTGCTGTCCGGCGGATGATACCCGAGCAGGTAGTAACCCGCCTGGTCGTCCAGCACCCGGTCCAGCGCCCAATTGAGATCGTTGCCGTTATCGTAGGCCAGCCCGCCAGTCTTGTCCGCGATGAACGCGAGATTGGATTGCAGGATGTTGTTCGTGGCGTCCCTCCCGCCGCAAGCACCGGCTTGCGTCAGCTCGTTCAGGGCCGCGGTCGCCGATGCCCCGGTGTGACCCAGGTCCGGCCGGTCCTGCGCGTCCAGTTGCAGAGTCTGGAGGCCGGTGGAGTGCATGGTGTAGATCACGGTTCCCGACCGGTTGGCCCGGTCGATCAGCCGCCGCAGCTCGGCGGTAATGTTCGCGTAATCGTCCAGAGACTCGCTCCCGCCCGCCGACGCGGCTCCACATGGGCTCTCGAACAGTTGCATTCCGTCGGAGAACAGCACAATCGATTTGCGCCCCGGCATCTCGCGCAGTGCACCGACGATATAGTTGACCGCCCCCAGCGTGCCGACGGTGGAGATGGCGTTGCGTTCGGCGTCGTACCGCACATCGAGCGTACGGGAATCGCCGCCGCTGGGCGTGCCGGCTCCTCCAAGCTGATCCGACACCAGCCCGTATTTGCCGTACGGGTCGAAGTAACTCAGGCCAAAGCGTCCATTGAAGTTGTATCGCAAGCCGTCGATGACCGAAAACAGCACCCGCTTATCGACCGTGAACTGCTGCAAAGCGCCCGATCCGGCGCCCGTGCGGCAAATCGCCACCAGGTCGCCCGGCTGCACCTGCCGGTCGACGAATTTGCGCAGCGAAGCGCGCACGAATGCCATGCTTTCGAAGGAAAGGCCGAGATCGTCCACCATCAGCACGATGGTGCGCCGCACGTCTTCCGGGCGAATCTGCGCCAGCCGCGCGGGCGGCAAAGCCGGCCCGGCGTTGGGCGAAGGCTTCGGCTCCGCCGCCTTAATGTCCGGCGCCGGCTTGTGCTCCGCGGCCACCCGGACATACGAAAAGTGCGTCAGCGTCTGCAACTTGCCGTCCTCGAAAACCTGGAAGTCTGCGGGCGTGAGATCGGTGATCTGGTGCCCCTTCGAATCGGTCACCACGGCGTCCACCTGCACCAGCGTCGAAGTAACGGTAAAAATGGCTTCTGACCGCTGCGAGTCCGCCGCCGGTGCAGCAGGCTGCTGCCCGGAAGCGAACAATGCGCCAATCAGGAAGATGCCCGCGGTTGACTTCATGCTTTCATTCTGACCGATGGCTTGCCCCTCGCGATATGCCTATTTCGAGCCCCCGACTTCCGGCTGAACCCGCTGGCGGCGGCAAGCCCGGAGGGCGAAAGAAGTAGCCCGCGGCGCAAGCCGTGCGGATAAGCGATCTTTCCATCCTGGCCCCGGAACAGGGCGAAACACCGCCGGCGGAAGCAACTCTGGCGCGTAGCGCCTCAAACGGTCCTCCGCTTGCCCCATAGATCCGTGAGGCAAATGCTCCAGCTATGGCAATCAACCGCTTAGCACTCTTTCGAGGTGCCCTGCTGCGGCACTGTGACACGGCTGGAGTGGCGTTTGTCGCCGCCGCGTTTTTCCTCATGGCCGGCCCGCCAGCGGCCCCGGCTCAATCTCTGCCCGCCTTTAACTGGATACTGGAAGTGGACAATTCCGGCCTGGCCTACTCCTTCGCCGCGAGCCTTGGCACGGACGCGCAGGGAAATGTATACGTCGTGGGCAGCACGACGTCTTTGAATTTCCCGGTGAAAAACGCGGTGCAGAGTCAATCCGCCTCGCCGGGATCGTACGATGTGGTCGTGACTAAGTTCGATCCGGCGGGCAATATCGTCTACTCGACCTACTTTGGCGGCAACGCGGACGACATTGCCACGGCTGTGGCCGTCGATTCGGCGGGCGACGTCTATGTGGCGGGAACGACCAGTTCGACGGATTTTCCGACCACGGCGGGAAGTTATTCACCATCCCTGCCCCCAGAGCAGCCTCCCGGCTACACAAGTTTCACAGGCGCCATTTTCCTGTTCAAATTGAACCCGGACGGGTCGGTTGGCTATTCAACTTACTTTACATCCGCCTCGGCGGCAGCCACGCCGCAAGCGATCGCCGTGGATGGAACCGGTTCCGTGTACCTCACGGGAATCACCTTTGGAGGCGTGCCGACGACGGCGGGCGCGTACCAGACGATTTGCGCGTGCACCATGACGGTCTATTACGGCCCGCCGATCAGCCACTCCGACGCGTTTCTCACCAAGTTCGACCCAACTGGTTCGAAGCTCATCTACTCGACATATCTCGGCATTTTGTATGCCTTCGGCAGCGCCGTAGCGGTGGCCGCGGATGGCAGCGCGTATGTGGGAAGCCCCACCGGCATCTATCGCTTCGACCCGACCGGTTCCTCGCTGCTGGCCTCCATGGGCCCGGTGGTGACCCCCCAAGCAATGACTGTCGGCCCGAACGGCAACGTGTATCTGGCGGGCGCAGCCGGAACCGGTGTTAACCAGTTTGAGACCACAGCGGGAGTGTTCCAGCCGAATCCCGTACCGCGACCGGTATTGCCCGGGCAAGGCGGCGGTTGGGCGGCCGGGATCGCGATCATGGATCCGCAGCTTCAGAACACGCTGGCAGCGACCTATTTCGGCGAATTCTCCTACGGTGGGCCGGTCCAAGCACTAGCTCTTGATTCATCAGGCAACGTGTATTTCGGTGGCTACACCTCGCGCGCGGGTTTACCCACGCGCACTCCGTTGCAACTGGGATTCGGGGGCCCCCTCGCCACCGGCTTCGTCAGCGAACTCTCGGCCGATCTCTCGACTCTGCTGTTTTCGAGTCAGTTCGGAGACGGCGAGTACTTCGGTGTGACGGGCCTGGGGATCGGCGCGAACGGCAGCTTCGCGCTCGCCGGCGCGACGGATCACGGCACGGTCTGGGCCAACAGCGTGCAACCCGCGAACCTGCCGCCGTTGCGGATCGATGCGGTCGAGAATGCCGCGAGCCGGCTTAACGACCTGATCGCGGCGGGCGAGACCATCTACATTCGCGGCGCGGGCTTCGGCAGCGACGCCCAGCTCCTGTTAGGCGGCAGCGTGGTGCCGGCGATTTCGGTGGCGCCGACCTTGATCGCCGCGACCGTTCCATCGGATCTGCCAAATGAACCGGTGCGAGTCCAGGTGCAGTCCGGCGGGGCGGCTTCGAACGCGGTACTGCTCAACGTGGCGACGGTTTCTCCCGGCCTGTATTCGGCCGATGGCAGCGGCTTCGGTCAGGGATATATTCTGAACAAAGACGGCACACTGAACTCTCCCACCAATCCCGCCGCGCCGGGCGACAAGATTACCATCTTCGCCACCGGTGTGGGTCCGGTGTCCTTCGTTGACGTGTACGCCGTAACCGAATTTTCGGGGAATGTCTTTATCGACTCGTTCTTCTGCGATGGCGTAGCGGCGGTGATGGGCCCGGTGGCCGGTTTTCCCGGCGCTGTGTATCAATTGTCCGTCTTCGTCCCGGACCCGGCCGCGCTGGCTGCCACCAATCCGAACCTCCTGAATTTCACCTTCCCGCCGCAGGTCGGCGTGATTCTTCAAATCGACGGCGCCAGCACCCAGAACGGGCTCGCGATCTCGATAGGGCCATAGCCAGCGTTCTGTGAGGCGGCTGCGGTCAGCGAGGCTGCCCCAAGGCGACGCGCTGCAGCGCCGGCTGGTGCAGCAGACTCTGATCCGCCCCGACGATCGCAACGCCAGGGACGTCTCCGTGGTGCATAACCAAGCCGGCTGGCGTTGCGCCGCCCGGAAGCCGAAACGGCAGGAAAACGCGGAACGACTCGCCTGGCCCGATTTCATCGGAGAGCAATCGCGCCGGTCCGTTTCCGCGGGTTAGCGGCGCGGCGCACGGCTGGTAACGCCTCCCTTGCTGGTCTTCCAACTCGGCTCGCGCGTCGGGTGCTCGCTGGCGGACCCGCCTGGCTGCACTCGAAACCTCGATCGTCGCAACCCAGTTGCGGCCTCCCCGATCCACCGGGCAAGGGACACCGATCGAGCCGTCCGCGGTTTCCGCGTCGAGCGCCGTCACACACCAATCGTCGAAGCACCGGCGCTCACCCGGAGCGTAGAACCGGCGCGGAAGTGCCCGTGCAACCACGATCAGAGCCGCCACGTAAAGCGCAAGGAATATGCCCAGCAGACGGCTCAAACGTCTCATCGTCTCCCAGCGTCGCCGCAGTGCGGAAACCGCGATACGGCCACACAGGATCAAGACGAACAGAACCGACGCAAGGAAGACCAAGTCGGCGAGTGTCATCGTGGTATCTGGACCTCTTGGAAAGTACTTTAAACTATAAAGTACCGTTCGTCAAGCAATAGTTGCGGTGGCTCGGATCGTGCGCAATGGCGTACTAACGACGAACGTCCACAATGGCGTCCACGGTGGTCGAAACCCGGACAGGTTCCCCCAGTTCCTCGAGCGGCTGGTAGAGGCACGTCCGAAACCCGCTCGAAACCGCGGAGCCAATCAACTCCGATGGTGCGTTCCGCGGGGCCGCTTTCCACACATGTCCATCGACGCCGACCACAATATCGACCATCACGTGTACTGGCCCAAGCACCGTCTTTTCGCCTGTAACAGTAATCCTCGGCGTTCCTGACAGCAGCCGCTTGGCCTGTTCGTCGGGAGCGACCACCAGCAGACGTGACTGGGGATGGACTTGTCCCGACGGCTTGCGTTCCTGACGTTCGTAAAAAGTGCCAAGAAGAGAGAGAGTTGCTGGCTTGGGATAGTCGAGCGCGGCAGCTTTGAGAAGCAACTCCTCAGCCAGCGCGTCGTAATCTGCGTCACTCAGCCTCAACCGATGAAAGGCTTCGGTGGTCAAATAGAGCGCCCAGCCGGTTCGCGCGGCAATTTCCGAATTCGCCATGGCGTCTGTGCGCGCTCGCAGCGCGAACTCGGAACCGGTTTCGGCCGGGTCCAGCGACGTCGGGCCCTCCCACGGATTCTCTCCGGAAACCCCGGTTATCGCGGCAGCATAGACATCGGCCAGCGCCATGACGATGCGTTCGCGGCGGGCGGGGTCGAGTGCCATCGCCTGCTTCAACCAATTCGCGGCGGATTCGCGATCCGAAAGCCTCAGACAGATGGCGGCGTTCTCCAGAACGCGAGGGTCGTCGGGATGCCGGCGCACCTGTTCCAGCCAGAGCTGACGGGCCCTTTGGTAGCCTTCCCGGTCATCCGGGTTCAGCAGGAGGCCGCGATTATCGTGCGGGCGGTCCAGATCGATGTCGGGGTGGTTCGCAATCGTCCAGAGGATGACCCGCAGGCGATCTGCCTCAGTATTCTGCCAGCGCTGCACATAGTAGTCGAGAAGCCTCTGGACGGCCCCGCGGTCCTCGGGATGGGATTTGAGATAGTCTTCCGCCTCGGTCGCCTGTTGCGCGGTAGTATACGATGGTTCACTTCGGCCGGTCGAAGACACCGTCTGCGCGGCCACCGCCGACGTCACAAGAGCGAGCGCGGCGAGTGACTTTATGAACATGCGCTGCCTCCTGACGGAAGTGTATCGCAGGGCGCCGTCGCAGGGCGCCGTCAAAGGCCGCCTAGCCGCCGCGCAGCGCGCTCTCGCTTCGCAGACTGCTTTTCCTGACAGAACAGCGCAAGAAAACGGTTCGAGCTACCGAGTGTATGGCCCCACCGAGCACGACGAAAATGGTCACCCCGAGGATGTAAAACACGGCGTCGAGTCCGCTGACTCCATGAGCCCGGAGATAGCCCAGAAGGATATCGAGCCAATGGCCCAAACCCGCGACCAGGTCAGCCATTGACCACCTCCCCTCCGGCTTCCGCCCGGCGCGGGCGTCTGCCAGCAGCCAATTCGGAAAGCAACTGAGCCGCCAGGTTCAACTCGCCGATCGCATAGAGCCTCTGGGCTCGTTCCCAAAGCTGCTGCCGGATCGCGAACGTCTGGCCGCTGTCGTCCGGCGTACCAGGCAACATGCGTTCGCCTGCGTACCGAGGCCGCGTTGAGCGGTTTTTCATGTTCATGTGAGGGAAATCGGCGAGGAGAATCAGAGGCTGTAGAGCACCGAAGTACTATCAGTACCAGACCGAGCGGCATGGGCCGCCGGCGCGTCGAGGAATACAGCCGCGAGCGGGCCTTACTTCTTCAGCTCCGGATGTTCCGAGAGGCTCAGAATGTTTCCGTCCGGATCCTTGAACCAGGCTACCTTAGCGCCAGTGGGTGCGGTCCAGACGCCCAACTCGTCCTGCTTCATGAAGCCGTAGCGTTCGAACTGAACTCCGGCCTGCGCCAGGTCTTTTACCGCTGTGATTATATCCGGGACCTGCCAGCCCAATACCGTGCCCTGGACAGGTGGACGCTCCTTGCCCATGCCGAGCCGCAGCATGATGCCGTTGGCGTCGAATACCAGCGCGAAGGGAGGCTCTTCGCTGAGCAGACGCAGGCCGAGTGTGTCGCGATAGAACTCCTTCGCGCGCTCCACATCGACGATGGTCGCGAATCCGATGATGTTGTAATTGCTTAACCCTGAGTGTTGAGACATGGGGATAGCATGCACCAAAACGCCTCTTTGTCGCAAGACTGTTGTTGCGCCATAATATATGGCTGGTGCGACACGCTGAAATCCTGACCGAGTTCGACCCGAAACGGGGCGTCTCCGTCGCCTCGCTGGCCTACGAATACCCGCGCGGATTTCGCGTTCCCGAGCACGCCCACGCGTCGGACCAGTTGATTTACGCGATCCGCGGCGCCATGGAGGTATCGGCGGGCCAGAGCGTTTGGTTGATTCCGCCTACCTTTGCGCTGTGGATTCCGGCGCGAACCAGCCACCGCATTCACATGCCTGGGCCGGTTTCCATGCGCACGCTCTACGTGCGGCGCGGCCTGGCTTCTCCATTCTCGCGCGGTTGCGTCGTGCTCCATGTGACGCCGCTCCTGCGGGAGCTGATCGTGGAGGCGGTGCGCATCGGGCAATTGCGCACGCGCAATCGCCACCAGCGCGCGCTGCGCGACCTGCTGCTCCTGCATCTCGAAACCGCATCGCCCATGCCCACTTTTGTCACGCTGCCCAAAGAACGCCGGGCGCTTGCCGTCGCCGAGGCTGTGATGACAGACCCGGCCCAATGGAAGCCGCTGGCGGCGTTATGTGCCGGCGTTGGCGTGAGCGTCAGGACCATCGAGCGGGCGTTCCGAAAAGACGTCGGCACCGATTTCGAATCCTGGCGCCGCCAGATCCGGCTGATGAAAGCCGTCGAGCTCCTGGTATCGGGATGTTCGATCAAGGAGGTCGCGTTCGCCATCGGTTATCGCCAATCCAGCGCCTTCGTGGAAATGTTTCGGCGAACTTTTGGAACAACTCCAAAGGCGTGGGTCTCCGCGCTCGAGAAACTGGATTGAAGAGCAAAAAAAGCCGAGACGACTCTCGACTCAGCAGGCTCGGGACACAGCGCTACGATAAACCCGACCGGGCCGCGCGCTATAATCCGGTTTCCGATGCCACCTGAACGGCGGGCGGCGGGCCGCTGCGGGGAAGAGGCCCGCGCCGCCATCGAAGCGTTTCTCTCGAGCGCCCGGCAGCCGGCGCTGCTGGAGCCGGGCGAGGAACTGCTGCCAATTGGCGACGGCAACTTCGCGCTCGAATTGCGCGGCG
>Ga0326728_10010937_pt1 | contig 20975 bp, 18 predicted proteins | sample MB3enrmetagenome_FD_207602 | JGI IMG/M metagenome (GOLD analysis project Ga0326728, IMG submission 207602) | Lab enriched peat soil microbial communities from McLean, Ithaca, NY, United States - MB31MN | ecosystem: Environmental > Terrestrial > Soil > Wetlands > Peat | place: USA: New York... | reverse complement strand
GGTTTTCCTGGCTCGACCTCGATTATGCCGGCAGCACAGGCTACGGGCGTAGCTATCGCGAGCGGCTCAGGGGAAATTGGGGCATAGCCGATGTGGAGGATACGATTTGCGCGGCGCGTTTTGCGGCGGAAAGGGGCTTAGCGGATCCGCGCGCCATCTTTGTAACGGGGGGAAGCGCGGGCGGGTACACGGTGCTGATGGCGATCGCCGGGTCCAACGTTTTTCGCGGCGCAGCCAGCTATTACGGAATTAGCGATCTCATCGCCTTGCAGAAAACCACGCACAAATTCGAGCAAGGCTATCAGCAGGCCTTGCTGGGGGCCTCGCTGGAAGAGGACGAGACCGTCTACCGCGAGCGTTCCGCAATCCACCACATCGGCCGGATCGGCACGCCGCTCATCCTATTCCAGGGGGCGGACGATAATGTGGTGCCGAAAAATCAATCCATCGCGATTGCGGAGGCTCTGAGCGCGAAAGGCGTGCCCGTAGAATATCACGAGTTTGCCGGCGAAGGACACGGTTTCCGGCATGCCGATACGATACGCGTTTGTTTGGAGCGGGAGCTCGGCTTCTATCTCAAGCTAATGGGCGATAGGACCGGCGAGGCTTAGAGAACTTTCTGAACCACAACCTCGGGTTCAAGGCCTCTGTCTTCAAGTTCGACCATGTACAGCCATGGGCCCCACACGAAGGCTGAAACATTGGCGGTGGAGGCCGGGACTATGTGCATGAGACGCGATTTGTCGGGCACCGCGCGGTCCACGATGGGTTCGCGGCTGACAATCCGAAGCGCAACGCGCCGGCGCTCTTTGGTGACGAACTCGGTCTGAAAGCCCGCCTTCAGGCTCGCATAGGGCGCGCCTGCAAAAGCGCGCTCCGCGTCGCTTGCGCTGAAGACTTGAACGTATGGCTGCGCCGGGCCGCTCTGTCGCAGTTCGGCGCTTACACCGTTGAGGTGCGCGACGGCGTAGCGCCGGCCATGCATGAACGCAACTCCTGCGCTAACGGTGCTCGGGAGTTCCGTCGCGACAATGCCATCGCCATGAAATTGCGCGGGCCGCGTGATTTCGAAGAAGCAAATCAGACCGCACAGCGGTAACGCCGCGAGAATTCCGGACACCAAACCCCGGCCAAGACTTTCAAAATGGCCCCAGCGCCTTTTATCGTTTTGGCATGTCAAGCTGCTCATGGGCTTACAATAGTCTGACTGGTTTTTCGCGTCCATGCGCAAGAAGGTTATCTTCGATCAAGGCAAATTAATGATCAAGCTTCAACGGCCGTCTTTAGGTGAAAGGATTATGGCTGTACAGACCTTAAAAAGGGTAACAGAATCGCTCGACGTACGCAACACAGGATCGTCGAGCGCCCTGTCCAACCAGCGTGGCATTTGAAACCACGTAGTGTGGACCTTCTGCAGCATATCCGCTGCCTAAGGGTATAAAAGGCCATCTGGCCAAAAAAGTCACCAGAAAAAGAAAAACAGCGCGAGATCTCTTGTGTGAAACCTGTGGGCGAATCTTGTCCGTTGCCCATTCGCCCGATTCGTTTGAAAGGTTAGCTCTGCCGCGAACCATCGAATAAAGGCAACTGTCCCTCCCGCATCGCTTGCGGTACCGCAACCCTAAGGTGGTGGAAAGCTTTCAAGGTAAGCACGCGGCCTCGCGGCGTGCGGCCGATAAAGCCCTGCTGAAGCAAGTAGGGCTCGATCACCTCTTCGATCGCGTCCTTGCCTTCGCTGAGCCCCGCCGCAATCGTTTCGATGCCAACCGGGCCGCCACCGTAATTCACGGCGATGCAACGAAGATAGCGGTGGTCCATGGCATCGAGGCCAACTGCATCCACCTCTAGCTGGCCAAGCGCCGCATCCGCAACGGCGCGAGTCACCTCTTTCGCCCCGTCCACAGCGGCGAAATCGCGCACGCGGCGCAAAAGCCGGCCCGCAACGCGAGGCGTGCCCCGGCTGCGCCGTGCAACCTCGCGGGCGCCATCGGGTGTCACGCACATTTGCAGCACTCGGGCGCCACGCTTGACGATCTCTTCCAGCTCGTCCTCGGTGTAATAGTTAAGCCGCACCGGGATGCCGAACCGGTCGCGCAGCGGCGTGGTCAGCAGGCCCGTCCTTGTCGTCGCGCCGACCAGCGTAAACTTGGCAAGATCGATGCGAACCGAGCGCGCGGCAGGACCTTCGCCGATGATGAGATCGAGCTGGAAATCCTCCATCGCGGGATAGAGAATTTCTTCCACCGCCGGGTTCAGTCTGTGAATCTCGTCGATGAAGAGAACGTCGCGCTCCTCAAGATTGGTGAGAAGCGCCGCCAGATCGCCCGCTTTGGCGATGACCGGCCCCGATGTCATCTTGAAATTCACGCCAAGCTCGCGAGCCACGATTTGCGCAAGCGTGGTTTTGCCGAGGCCGGGCGGACCGGCAAAAAGCACGTGATCGAGGGCGTCGCCCCGGCCGCGGGCGGCGTCGATGAACACCTTGAGGTTGGCGCGCGCTTGCGCCTGCCCAATGAACTCGGACAACCGTTGCGGGCGGAGCGAAAGCTCGCCCGCATCCTCTTCCTGCTTTTCGCGTTCCATGAGACGTGCGGTCATGGGCTTGACGCTAGCGGATTCTCGGGGAAATGGGAATTGCAAGCGCAAAACAAAAAACCCCGCCGGGAAGGCGGGGCTTCGCTCTCTGGGGAGAACTAACGGTCAGGAAACCGCGGACAGCTCGCGCAGCCCGTCGTCGCCTGCGCCGAACAGCAGCCTCACATCCATATACCGGATGCGTCCTGCAACTTTCGCTTTCTGCACACCGAGATCGCTGAACCGCCGGGTGAAAATCGGTAGCCCAAGCGGCTGCTTCTCCTTGGCCTCGCACCATTGGCAATAGTCGTCGTAGAGAGCCAGAGCCGTGACGCTAGAGCCGGCTTCCTTGCCGACGCGCTCGTCGTAGTAGAGTTCGACATCGGTCTTGGGCTCGGCCGGTTGAAGCGCCGGATCCGAATCGGGGATCGCGGTCAGCCGAATCGCCGGCACGAAAGTTGGCGCTGGAACCATCGCGCGTGACGGCGCGGGCACGGGAAGCCCTTTGACGTCGAAAATGCGCCAATAGGAGAACGCCGTATAGAAGCCAAGGCTCGCACCAAGCTCCACGAGGAGAGCGATGAGTACGGTCAGGCTCGTTTGGATTTCCTCGGTGCTGCGGCCGGTAAGCCCCGCGAGTACCTGGCTCTGAGGATCGATCGCCTTCGCGACCGATTCTGCGTCCTGCTCGCCTAGGCGCGCGCGAAGCTGCGCCACCTTGGCATCGAGCTTATCGGCCTGCTCGGCAACGGCCAGCTCCGCCCTCAGTTTGTAGAAGCCTTCGCAATAGGTCATGCTTTTGGCCGAGGTCGCGTTATTGCACTCCTCGCTCGCGGCCCACCTTGCGTTTTGCTTGAAGGCAGCGATCTCCCCGCTCACGGTCCCCACTGGGCGATGGGCTGGAAGGGCCTTCAACGCCTCGCGCGACCGCTCAAGCTCCGTGCGCAGATCTTGGTGCGTTTCGGCCTTCAAGACCCGCGATCCCGTCGTATCGGCGCGGTTCAACGCCGCGAAGCCGAGCGAGGAGGTCAGCGAATAGGAGAAGCAAACGGCAAACAGCAGCGCTCCCCCGAGCGCCTGGCTGTAGCTCCTGTTTCTCAGCGCTGCGAAAATAAAAAATGGCAAGAGCGCCTTGAAGCAATCGGCCGCTGCGCTCGCAGCCCCGTAAAGCTGCGATTCGAAGTCCGACTTGCCGAGTGTGTAACCGAACCGCCAGTTCATAGCGGCCGAAACAATAAGCAGTACCGCCGCCGCGGTAACGCCTGCAATACCAAGCACGTGTCTCATCTTCGCCCCCATTTGGGGCGCCGCACCGCTGGCGGCGCCGATTCTGGGGGCCAGCGGTTTAAGTCAAATAATCACGAACAAATGAACCCGCCCGCGGCGGCCTGCAGCCGCGCTGTTAACACCCGGGTATAATACGTGCGCTTGATATCGCAAAGCGAGAGACTAGCTCTCGAAGACAGCGGTCCGCCGCAGGCTCGCGGTCTTTTTTCGTCACGAATCAAGCGCTTATATAGGCCCCCGAATCAGATTTAGCGATTCGCGAAGCGTTAAGCGAGCGTTAATTTTTGTCCACAAGATGTAGTATTGGGACGGTTGCCCGAAAACTTTATATTGATATGGCGGCGCTGCAGAGCAGGTGTTATAATTGTTTTAATAAAGCCTGCTAGGTAGCGTTTCGAATATGTAAGCCATGAGGCGCTCTCTAGAAGGGCGGGAATTAAGCGATTCGGGGGCTTATTTTTCGGAGTGTGGCCATGCGCCCTCTGCTGTTTGTCCTGTTTGCGATCGTGACCGTCTTTGGGAGTGTGCGGCTTATAAATGAGTTCCGCGGCAAGCAAGCAGGGGTAAACGTGCCTGCCGGCGCCACACTTAGCCCACCCCGTGCAAGCCAGCCTGTCGTCAGCGCTGCGCCGCAGGCGTCTAGCGCCGTTTCTCTGGGGACACCGCCGCCGGTGAAGCTGGTGCCGGTTTCGCTGCAGCCTTCGCAGGCTCCCCAAGGAGCAGCAAACCGGGCCGCAGCCGCTCCGGCAAGCGAGGAAGAACTGATTTCGGCTATACAAAAGGAGCTGAGCCGCCTCGGCTACTATGACGGGCCGGCCACGGACCGGTGGAGCAAAGCCATCCGGCACGCTGTCCGGCTTTTCCTACGCCGGACAGGCGAACATCCTCGCCGGGTGCTGCCTACAATCGAGCTTTTGACGGCGCTGCAGGCTGCCGATCCGAAGAACGCACAAAGTTCAGGCCGGCGCGCAAGCACTCTGCCGGAGCCGCAATCCGTTCAGTCTGCCGGCCTTTCTCCAAAAGACCCGCCTGCCAAAGAGAGCGCGCCCGCCCCGGTGGCCGCCTCGAGAGACGACGATTACCTTCCTCCCTGGATGACCTCGAAGGCAAGGCGCGGCGGCGGTGCAGACAGCTCTGAACCACAAGAGTTCTCCACTCAGGCGCCTGCCAGCGCGGGCGAGATCGCAGGTCAAATTTACCAGAAGCGGCACGCAAGGGCGTCAAGGGAAAGGCGCGCTCGCGCAAGCTATGGCGGATATGCCCCGCGAAGGGGCGGACATATATTCTTTTTACCCTTCTGACACGCGGTTAAGGTTGCGCTTTCCTCTAGCATCTCATTCTTCGCAGCAAAAAAGGCTGAGCCGGAGGTGGCGGGAATTGCAAGAATCCACCTTTGGCGCAACACTGCGGGAACGGTAAGAGACGGACGCCAGAAGTACGAAGCGGAACGGCGGCGTTATCCGGACAGATTACGGCAGAGAAAGTGAACGCAATGACCGCCAATGGAACGATCACGCTCTATCATTCCCCGAACACACGCTCTTCGGGCATTCTCCTGCTTCTCGAAGAGCTCGGCGCGCCTTACGAACTCAAGCTCTTGAACCTGAAGGCGGGCGAGCACCGCCAGGCACCGTTTCTCGCCCTCAACCCCATGGGTAAAGTGCCGGCAATCGAACACAAAGGCGTGGCCATCACCGAGCAGATTGCGATTCTGATTTATCTTTCCGATCTCTTTCCGGAAACGGGCCTCGCTCCGGCGCTGCGCGATCCATTGCGCGGATCGTATTTGCGATGGATCGCCTTTTATGCGGGGTGCTTCGAGCCCGCGATTATCGACCGCGCCAGGAAAATCGAGGAGGGGCCGGCCAGCATGCTCCCTTATGGCAATTATGACACCATGCTGAACACGCTGGCGGGCCAGCTTGCGAAGGGGCCTTGGCTGCTGGGCGAGCGCTTCACTGCCGCCGATGTGATCTGGGGCTCCGGCCTTGGCTGGACGACGATGTGGAAGCTCGTGCCGGAGCTGCCCGAAATCAAAGCGTATTTAGCTCGATTTTCAGCGCGTCCGGCCGTGGCCCGCGCAAAAGCGAAGGATGCGGAATTGGCCGCTTCGTTGAGCTGACCAAGCGCGAGCCTCCCCCCTCGCTAGGGTTCGGTGGACTCCGGGGCAAGGACGACGTGCCTTCTACCCATGCGCCGTTCAGCCAAGGCTAGCCATTTCCGGCAGCTGGCGAGCTTTAGATTGCAGCGGACGTCTACTTTCGGCCTCGTCCCTTTCGAATTGATGCCGGTGAAAAGCGAGCCGATGCCCTGCGCTTCGGCCGTTGCCCTTGCGATGAGACCGGCGGCCGTCATGCGGCTCAAAACCGGGTTCGCTTCCAGCGCCGCCACGCTTAGAACGTTCGATAGCGGCTCCTCCGGCTTTGCGGCCAAGACCTTCAACGCACCCGACGGACCGACGAAAAATGCTAGCCGCAGATTCGCAGCCGTGACCGGCTCACCGTTCCCGGCAAGAAAGCGTGCGTTCTCGCGGGTGTAGACCAGTGCGGCGTCGCGCGCGACCACCGCGTCGGCGCGAAGGTTCAAAATTTCGGCATTCGATTTGTCAGCCGCGAGCTGCGGAAAATTCCTCTGGACGACGTCCAGGAACGTAGTGCTGAGAAATTGGAATGGGCCGTACGCAGATGTGGCGGCGTTCCTCGCTGTCAGCCGGCCGCCGGACTCAGCGGACATCAAACGGTCGAGAAACAGCTTTTCGCTTTCGGTTGGCGGGTCGATGCGGGATTCCGCGAAACAGATTCCAAACGCGCCCAGGAAAAGCGCTGCAACGAGGCACGCCAGCGTTCTGAAGCTTCGCATTCGATCTCGCGCGTCAGCCGCCGGTCAAGCTCATATGGCGTGCGACGGCGGGCTTTTGCGCACGCCGGTCGATAACAAAGTCGTGGCCTTTCGGTTTCCTGCCGATGGCTTCGGCGATTGCGGCATTCAGCAATTCGTCGGAAGCGCTTGCCCGTAAAGGTGCTCGCAAATCGGCGGCATCGTTCTGGCCAAGGCACATGTAAAGCGTGCCCGTGCAGGTTACGCGCACCCGGTTGCAGCTTTCGCAGAAATTATGCGTGAGCGGCGTTATGAAACCGAGCCGGCCGCCGGTTTCGCGCACGCGCACATAGCGCGCCGGGCCGCCGGTGCGATAGGGGATATCGTCGAGCGTAAGCCTCTCCGCGAGGCGCGAGCGCACCACCGAAAGCGGCAGATATTGGTCGGTCCGGTCGCCCTCGATTTCGCCGAGCGGCATGGTTTCGATGAGCGTCAAGTCCATGCCCTCGCTGTGGCACCAGCGCAGCATGTCCTCGATCTCGCCCGCGTTGACGTCTTTCAACGCGACCATGTTGATCTTGATCTTAAGGCCCGCCTTTTGCGCCGCCCGTATGCCGTCCATCACCTTGTTAAAATCGCCCCAGCGCGTAACCGCCTGAAACTTGGCGGGATCGAGCGTATCGAGCGAGACATTGATCCGGCGGACGCCAGCAGCAGCGAGCTCGCTTGCGTATTTGCTGAGCTGGCTGCCATTGGTGGTGACGGTCAGCTCATCCAACGCACCGCTCGCCAAATGCCGGGACAATGCATTGAAAAGCCACAATATATTCTTGCGCACGAGCGGCTCGCCGCCGGTGAGCCGCAGCTTGCGCACGCCCTTTGCGATGAAGGCGGCGCAGAGGCGGTCGAGTTCCTCAAGCGTGAGCAGGTCCGCTCTCGGCAGGAACGTCATGTTCTCCGCCATGCAATAGACGCAGCGGAAATCGCAGCGGTCGGTGACCGACACGCGTAAGTAAGTCACGTGCCTACCGAAGGGATCCACCATTGCGTTGCCGCTAGGTGCCAGCTCTGCGGCCGGTGTGATTTGGAGCGTCATGAGCGCTTTCCCGGAAATCTTTTTCTGCCGTTTTCTCTTATATTGGGATCGGCCTTTGACCTTTGCAGGGCCGAAGACCGGCGTTGAGCCAAGCTCTTGCAGTAAGGCCCGGCCGTGTTAAGAGTGCTACGCACGGATAAAGCGGAGCCAAAGCATGGACGCCTATGAAGCGCTCGTTACACGCATTAGCCCCAAAGAGCTTTGCGAGCCGGCGCCCGATGAGGCTGCTCTGCGCAAAATCGTCGCCGCCGGCTTGCGCGCGCCGGATCATGGGCGCTTGCGGCCTTGGCGTTTCATCGCGATCCGGGGCGAAGCCCGGTACCGGCTGGGCGAGGTTCTCGCCGCCTCGCTGGCGCGCCGCGACCCAAAAGCTGGTGATGAGTCGGAGCGGGAGCGCCAGAAGCCGCTGCGCGCGCCACTCGTGCTCGTGGTCGCGGCCCATATCGCGGATAGCCCGAGAATTCCGCCCGTGGAACAGCTTCTTTCGGCTGGCGCGGCAGCCCAAAACATCATGATTGCCTGCCATGCGCTGGGCTTCGGCGCCATGTGGAAAACGGGCGCCCCGGCTTACGACAGGAGCGTGAAAGAAGCGCTCGGCTTGGCTGCGGCGGACGAGATCGTGGCCTTCCTCTACATTGGGACGCCAAAGACTATGCTGAAACCACCTGCGCCGCTCGACCCAGCGGATTTTGTGCGAGCCTGGGCGCCGGACTGAGCCGGCTTCCGTTTTCGGGCTATGGATCTGGTTTATTATCCAGTTTACAGTTGACGCATCCGTCATAGCGTGAGCGAAACAAGGTGGCGCGCTCAGACTACATCTCGGGAGGGGGGCCATCGGGCACACTGCCGGCCGAAGCCCATTCATGGTCCGCCGTTGCTGTCTTGGGATGAGCGCTATCGGCGGGCACGACATGGACGATGCGGAATCCATGGCTCTTTAGCTGACGCAAGAGCTCAGGCAGCGCAAGCGCGGTCCTTTCATGGATATCGTGCAGGAGGAGCATGCCCTTTTTCCTGCGTTCCAGACGCTGCATGGCAAATGCCAAGACTTGCTGGGATGTGATGGGGTACCAATCGCTGGCATCGAGGTCGACGCTCCAGATCGCAAGGCCTAGCTTTAGCGCCAAGGCTTCCTTCGAGGCAGGCGGATCGAGATAGGGAAAGCGAAAGAAGGGCGCCACGGCGTTGGCGTCTCCGAGGGCCGCGCCAACCGATGCGATCCCGTCCGTAATCTCTTTTGTGGCGGCCTCCTCGGAAAGATGGGTGAGATAGCGATGGTGCTCGGTATGGGTTCCGATCGTGTGCCCTTCGCGATATTCCCGCTGAACAAGAGCGGGATAGGCTCTCGCCATCTCTCCGACGACGAAGAAGTTCGCCTTCACGCACTCGGCAGCAAGCGCATCGAGCACGTGAGACGTATAAGGTGGAAGCGGCCCATCGTCGAACGTTAGGACCACCTCATGATCCTGGAGAGGCAAAGTCTCACGATATTGCACGAGCCCGAGCCGCTGGTGCTCCATCGGATCGATGGCTATAACCCTGCTGGTGCCAAGCGCGCTAGGATTTCCGGGACACTCTTGAGCTAGCGCCGCGCTGAAAAAAGCAAGACATGCAAGCGTTGCGCCAGCAGCCGATCGGCAATACATCCGGGAGCCCCGCCTTTTTCAAGCCTGTCCCTGCATGCCAGGAACCTTGTGACCATACCATGGCTTGAATCTCTAAGGCAAAGTTTGCGGCCCTCTCCGGACGCGGGCGCTGGGTAGTGGCCGTCCCAAATTGCCACTCAATATGCAATTATGTTTTCTTTTGCGCGATATCGGCCTGCGCTCCCTGGCGCGACAGGCTCATCGCAAGGACGCACCTGCTAAAGCCGAAGCCTCAGCACCTTTGCCATAGATGCGAGCACGGTGCATTTGGGCGCGGCCAGGGATTTCAGCAGTTGGCTCTTACGCCGGCGCTGCTCAGCGTGCCTGAACGGAGGAATGAGCGCGGGGCCAGCTCATTGCAAGAATGGCCAAATCAGCGCCAGACTGAATCGGCCGTAAGCAAGCCGTAAGCGGACGTGTTCTATTTTTCTATCCGGGCACGAGCGGGGATCTTTGATGCAAATGGTTGAAATAACCCAAGCCGTTGCAGTTTTAACAATTAACTTTCCTGCCGGTTCCATGGGCGCTGCGGCCGCGCGCCCGGTCCCGGCGAAGGTCATTCTCGCCTTCGTCGCGGCCTGCGCGATCGCCAAGGTTTTCGCCGCCTGGGCAACCGGGTTCACGCGCGATGAGGCCTACACAGTCGTCATCGCGCGGAAGCTCGCCCTATCCTATTTCGATCATCCGCCTCTGCATCAATGGACTCTGCACGGCTTCACTGCCGTGTTCGGAGAGGGATGGTGGGTGCGCACGCCCTTCCTTTTGATGGCCGTGGCGATCAATGCGCCTCTTTACGGGTTGACCCGTAGGCTGTTCGGCCCGAACGCCGCGCTTTGGGCCCTGTTCTCGTTCAACGCGGCCGCCTATTTCGTGGTCTGGCCCGACGGGCTGATCCTGCCGGACACGCCGCTGTTCTTGTTTCTCGTCGCTGCGATATGGGCCGTTGCGGAAATATTGTTTGGACCGCCGCGCAGCGAGGCATCGATTAGTGCGCTTTGGCTGGCGGCCGGCCTTGCGTTCGGCTTCGCCGGCCTATCCAAATACTCGGCGGTCTTTGCGCCGCTCAGTTTGTTCGGCTTTCTGGTTTTTTCGCCGCGGCACCGGCACTGGCTTTGGCGCCCGCAACCCTATCTCGGCGCGGCGCTCGCGCTTGCGATTTTCGCGCCGGCGCTCGTTTGGAATTATCAAAATCATTGGGCCTCATTCGCCTTCCAGTCGGGCCGCGCTGCAAAAGGCTTGACCTTCGACGCACCCGCCTTCGAGGCTTTCGGCCAGACGATCGGCGCGCAGATCGCGCTGCTTTCGCCGTGGATCGGCGCGCCGCTCGTGATCGCGCTCGCGGATGCCGCGCGCTCTCGCGATGCCAATAGCGCCAGCCGGTTTCTGTTGTGGCTCGCCATGATGCCGCTCCTTTTTTTCCTGCTGATGCCGTTCTTCGGAAAGCTCGCCATCCCGCATTGGTTTAACACGAGCTGGCTATTCGGCTTCCCGCTGCTCGGGCAGTGGCTGAGTGAGAGAAGCGCGCGCTGGCTTCGCGCCTGGGCCGGTGTGAGCGCGGTGCTGGCCGCGGCGATCTTCACAGTTTATGTTGCCTACGTCACCGTAGGGCCGGCCTGGCTTCTAACGAACCTTGGGGCCAGGTTGCGCGATCCGGCCGCGTGGAGCTACAACTGGCGCGGCCTCGAGGCGGCAGCGGTTTGGCGCGCGTCCTCCCCGGCACTGCCCGCCTTCGTCGCCGTCGACAATTGGCGGGCCGGCGGCAAGGCTGGCGTCGCACTCGGGCCCGAAGTGCCGGTCTGTGCCTTCTCGCAAGACCCGCGCGAGTTCGCGTTCGTCTGCGATACCGGGGCCCTCGTGGGACAGGATGCCCTGATTGTAACCCTTAAGGAGAACACTGAGCGCTCGCTTCGGACCTTGGCCCCGTATTTCAAACGGCTCGGCCCAAGCCAGGAGATTGCCGCCGGGCGCGGCGAGGGTGCCGAGCGCATTCTCACACTCACGCGCGGCTATGCGCTCTTGCGTCCCTATCCATCGCCTTACGCGGACGGCGGTGCCCCCCAATAGGGCGGCCCGCGGATGCACGCCTGCGCAAGTGCTCAATCAGCCGTTGCGCTCCGGCTGGGCTTTGTCACCGGCCGCTAAGACCGTCATGTGTGGACCGGCTGCCGGCTGGCGCCTGCTCGCTGCCGGACATGCCGTAATCCCGCACCACGGCGGCCACCCGGAGCCGGTAGTCTCGAAATACCTCCCGGCGGCTCCCGGCTTGAACTGCACGGTGAGCTTCGCGATTTCGCCAAGCCTCGACCGCGGCCTCGTCGCGCCAGAAGGACAATGCGACGAACTTGCCGGGTTCGGTCACGCTCTGAAACCTTTCGATGGAGATGAAGCCGTCAAGGGTCTCAAGGTGCGAGCCTAGCGCAGCTCCCATGTCGAGGTACGTCTGCATTTTTTCAGGCATCGGCCAGGACTCGAAGATGACTGCAATCATGGTGTTCCTCTCCATCGAGCGTTAGGAGCGAACGATCCGCCGTTCCTAGCCTAGGCCACAGGATCGGCGAAACTCAAGTCCAGGAGTCATCGGAGCAAGTCTGACGGGCCGGGGACCGGCAATGGCTGCTTGCCGGAGCTCCCTCGCCAAACGACAGACGGGATCGCGCATCATCCCCGCAAACGCAGTAACAGACGGGTACGCCGCGATGAAGCAGAAGGCATCGCAGGCGTTACCCTGACTGCCGGCGCGGCTCACCCGCCACGGGAGAGGGATGCGCGTGGGGCTAAGCGTCAGCCTCAGCTACTCCGCGGCGGCGGAGGCGATAGCCCCGTGGCAGTGCTTGAACTTTTTGCCCGAGCCGCAAGGGCACGGGGCATTGCGCGCGACTTTGCCCCAGCTCGAAGGGTCGTTCGGATTGACGGCTCCGCGCCCGCGCTGCGGCTGATTTTTTACAGGCGCGCCGGCGGCTGCCTTGCGAGCGGGGCCAGGTGCGCCGCCCTGCTTGGCTGCAGCCCGGCGCTCTTGCCGCGACATTGGAGCAGCCTCCTCTTCCATTTCGAATTCGTCCTCGCCGGTGGAGGGATCCAAATGATGCACTTGCATCTCGGGAAGCTCGCCGTAATCTTCGAACTCGCTGGGCGCGTTTGGGGCCAATTGAACATGCATGAGATGGCCGGTCACATCGCGGCGCAAGCGCGAAAGCATGTGCGCAAACAGCTGGAACGCCTCGCTCTTATATTCGTGGAGCGGATCGCGCTGTGCATAGCCGCGCAAGCTGACGGCCTGGCGCAGGTGATCGAGGGTCACAAGGTGCTCGCGCCAAAGGTAATCCAGCGTCTGCAGTAGCACGGCCTTTTCAATGCGCCGCATGACGTCGGGGGTAAGCTCGGCGGCTTTGCGCGCCGCCGCTGCATCGGCCCTGTCTTGCAGACGCTCGCGGATTTCCTGCTCGGCGATGCCTTCCTCGGCGGCCCACTCGGCCACCGGCACGTCCATGTCGAAGATTTCCTGGAATTCCCTGTGCAGGCCCGCGGCGTCCCACTGCTCGGCGAAGGCTTTTTCCGGAATGTGCGTGGCGACGAGATCTTCGACGATCTCGCGGCGCATATCGGCGACAGTTTCCTCGACCGACTCGTCATGCATGAGATCGATGCGCTGCTCGAAGATAACTTTACGCTGATCGTTCATCACGTCATCGTATTTGAGCAGGTTTTTGCGCGTGTCGAAGTTGCGCGCCTCGACCTTTTGCTGCGCTTTCTCGAGCGCCCGGTTGATCCACGGATGGGCGATGGCCTCATCCTCTTCGATGCCGAGCTTGCGCAGCATATAGTCCATGCGTTCGGACCCGAAGATGCGCATGAGGTCGTCTTCGAGCGAAAGGTAGAATTTGGATGCGCCGGGGTCGCCTTGCCGGCCCGAGCGGCCGCGGAGCTGGTTGTCGATGCGCCGGCTCTCGTGCCGCTCCGTGCCGAGCACATAAAGGCCGCCGGCTTTTAGCGCGATGGCCTTCTTCTCCTCAACCTCAGCATTGATCTTGGCGCGCTCGGCCTCGATCTCCGCCGCAGTGGGCTCTTCACCGGCAGCTTTGCGCGCCTCGATCCAATCGGCGAGCAGCATGCCCGCGTTGCCGCCAAGCTGAATGTCCGTGCCGCGGCCCGCCATATTGGTTGCGATGGTCACAGCACCTGGGACGCCCGCTTGCGCAACAATGTGCGCTTCCTGCTCGTGATAGCGGGCGTTCAGCACTTGATGGGGGATTTTCTTCGGCTTCAGCAGTTCGGAAAGCGTCTCCGATTTCTCGATCGAAGTCGTGCCGACGAGGATGGGCTGGTTCCGCTTGTGGCATTCTTCGATGAGCGCGATGATCGCCTTATACTTTTCCTTTGCCGTCCGGTAGACCTCGTCGTCGCTGTCGATGCGCGCCATGGGACGGTTCGTCGGAACCTCGATAACTTCGAGCTTGTAGATATCCTGGAACTCGGCAGCTTCGGTGAGAGCCGTGCCGGTCATGCCCGAAAGTTTATCGTAAAGGCGGAAATAGTTCTGGAATGTGATCGAGGCCAACGTTTGGTTTTCGGGCTGAACCTCGACGCCCTCCTTGGCCTCGAGCGCCTGGTGCAGGCCTTCCGAATAGCGGCGCCCTTCCATCATGCGCCCGGTGAACTCGTCGATGATGATGACCTGGCCCTTCTTCACGATGTAATCGCGGTCCCGCATGAAGAGCTTATGCGCGCGCAGCGCCTGTTGCGCGTGATGGACGATGGTCACGTTCTCGACATCGTAGAGCGAGGTCCCCGTCTTCAGGAACCCGGCCTCCTCCAGCATCTCCTCCATGCGCTGATTGCCGTCCTCGTTGAAGACGACCGTGCGCATCTTCTCGTCGAGCTCGAAATGCTCCTTGCCGAGCCTCGGGATGAACTTGTCGATGGTATTGTAGAGGTCCGACTTGTCCTCGATGGCGCCCGAGATGATAAGAGGCGTGCGGGCCTCGTCGATCAGAATCGAGTCCACCTCGTCGACGATCGCATAATGATGTCCCTGCAGATCGTCCGGACGGCCGCCGAATTGCACCATCTCCTCGATGGTGTATTTCATATTGTCGCGAAGATAGTCGAAGCCGAACTCGTTATTAGTCCCGTAGGTGATGTCGCATCCGTAGGCTTGACGGCGCTGATCGTCCTCGAGGTCGTGAAGGATGCAGCCCACGCTGAGGCCTAAGAACCTATAAATCTGTCCCATCCATTCGGAGTCGCGCTTGGCGAGATAGTCGTTCACCGTGACGATGTGCACTCCGCGCCCTGAAAGCGCATTCAGATAGGCTGGCAGCGTCGAGACGAGCGTTTTGCCCTCGCCCGTCTTCATTTCCGAAATCTTGCCCGCATGCAAAACCATGCCGCCGACAAGCTGCACATCGAAGTGCCGCTGGCCGAGCGTGCGCTTGGCCGCCTCGCGCACGGTGGCGAAAGCTTCGGGCAGGAGATCGTCGACGGTTTCGCCGTTGGCGAGGCGCTGTCGGAACTCAATCGTCTTTGCGCGCAGCTCATCGTCTGAGAGCGCCTCGAACTTGGGCTCAAGGGCGTTGATCGGAGCGACCCTCGCATTGAAGCTTTTCAAGCGCCTGTCATTGGAACTGCCGAAAATCTTGGTTGCGAGAGCGCCAAGAGAAACCATGGTAGCCGAACCTCACTGCCGCGCTGTGAAAGAGCGGCCCATAAACAATGGTGCCGCATGCCAGCCCCCTTTTCATCGGCGGTGGCATTTCTTGCGGGACTTTTTCGAAATGACCTGAAGGGAAGCGCCCTTCTCCTCATGCCAAGCAGAAATAATGAGACGCGTCTGCGCTGTCAACGCGAGGCTGACTACGCGCGTCAACTTAGATGAACTGCCCTTAACGGCTTAACCCAGGCAGCTAAGAGTATTGTTCCTCACACAGGCGTCACTTTTTTCCCGCGGGCACGCCGCTGGTGCCGGCGCGTATGGCGAAGTCCGACTCGAAAACGAGCTTGACCATGGCTTTGGCTGCGGGGCTGGACGAGGCATATTCCTTATAGATGGGGAGGCTTTGTATTGTGAAGGCAAGCCGGTCGCACTCGTTGACGGCAAGTCCTGCCGCGCGGAAGCGTTCCACAAGCTCCGCGTCGAGTTCCGCTCCTTTTGCCAGCACCCAGTCCTGCATCTCGCGCGCAATCCGCTCGATGACGGCCGCGGCGTCCGGAGGCAGCGACGCGAATTTTGCCCGGCCCGCCACAAAAAATGCCGGCGAGTAGAGGTGGTAGGACAGCGATAGATATTTTTGTACTCTTTCGATGTGAGCGCCGTAAATCAGATCGAGCGGCGTCTCAAGCCCATGAATCGTGCCGGCCTCGATACCGGCATAGACATCCTTGAATTCCATCGGAACCGGGTCGACACCGTACGCCTTGAACATTTTCACGCGCCAACTGCCGTTCGGCACGCGCAACTTCAAGCCTTTCAAGCTTTCGGGGCCTGTGACCGGGCGCTGATTGTTGGTGATATGCCGGAAGCCGAGCTCCCACATGCCAAGAAGCAGATAACCTTTCGTTTTCGCGGCAGGGCTGAGATAGCCGTAAACGAATCTGTCCCGGAACTTTTTTACGTGCTCGCGGTCGCGGATGAGGAAAGGCATCTCGAATACGCCGAACTCGTCTGAGACCGAGGACATCGGCGTCGCAACGACGCTAAAATCCACTTCTCCGGTCAGGAGCTTCTTGAGGACGGCCGTATCCGAACCGAGCCCGCTATTTGGGTAAAGCTCGATCCGCACCGCGCCGTTTGTCTCCTTCGACACGCGGCGGGCGAATTCCTCAGCCGACAGCCAGTAAAGCGAGCCAGGCCCGCCAATGTGGCTGAATTTCAAAACGAGCGGATCGGCGCGGGCAGTGCCGGCCAACGCGAGCAGCTGCAGACAGCACCAGAGAATAAAACGCCGCTTACACATTGACACCGCCAATATCGAGCTTGAACCTGTGTGTATGGGGAGGGAGCGAGTATGCCGGCCCTGCAGCCCGTGCCGTTCGACTTGAACTCGCGCGTACCGGAGGGAGCACGTTAGTGCTGGGCGGAATGCACGCTGAAATCAGATTCGAAGACAAGCTTGAGAACCGCTTTTGTCGCAGGACTTCGGGAGGCATATTCCTTATAGATCGGAAGGCTTTGAATAGTAAAGGCGAGCCGGTCGCATTCGTTTACGGCGATCAGTGGGCGGAACCGGTCAACGAGCGCGGCGTCAAGCTCTGCACCCTTTGCAAGCGCCCAGTCCTGCATCTCCAAGGCGATACGCTCGATGACGAGCCTAACGTTTTCGGGCAGCTGCGCATATTTGGCTCGTCCAGCAACGAAAAAGCCCGGCGAGTAAATGTGATAGGAAAGAGTTAGATACTTCTGAACTTTTTCCAGGTGTGCGCCGTAAATCAGATCGAGCGGCGTTTCCAGGCCGTGGATCTTACCCGACTCGATTCCGGCGTAGACATCCTTGAATTCCATAGGAATGGGGTCCACGCCGAAAGCCTTGAACATCTTGATGCGCCAATTCCCATTGGGAACGCGAAGCTTGAGGCCCGCTAGGCTTTCGGGTCCTTCGATGGGCCGTTGATTGTTGATGATGTGCCTAAAGCCAAGCTCCCACATCCCAAGAACGAGGTAGCCTTTCGCTTTTGCGGCAGGGCTGAGATAGCCGTAAACGAGTTTGTCCCGGAACCGTTTGACGTGGTCGCGATCATGGACGAGGAAGGGCATCTCGAAGACGCCGAACTCGTCCGCGACCGAGGACATGGGTGTTGAAAGGATGGAGAGATCGACCTCCCCTGTCAGGAGCTTCGTCACAACGGCGGTATCCGATCCGAGCCCGCTGTCCGGATAGAGCGCAATTTGAACCGCACCGTTCGTCTCTTTCGAAACGCGCCGGGCGAATTCTTCTGCCGATAACGAATAAAGAGAGCCTGGCGCACCGATATGGCTGAAATTCAAAACCAGGGGCTCAGCCAGGCACGGCCAGGCCAATGCGAATGCCTGCAAAAAAACCGGGAGGAGGAGAGAACACCGTATCCACATCGACACCCCTCTTAACGCCCGCTGCATCCCGCTCCCGCTTATATTTCTTAGCTGGGTTTGTGGAAATGTGCTGCTAGTTTTATACCAAACGGCAATTTTCTGATACGCGGGCGGCGGGCGCTTGCAAAGGCCATAATATCCCCAAGATCCTGCTTCCCAAGGGGGAGCGTCCGTCCTAAAAGCGGATTTCAATGGTTTGCGCGCTCTCTCTCGGCGCGACCAAGTACGAGGATTTTCGAAGAGGCGAGGAGTTCCGAACCGTGACTTTAAAGACCTTATGCACTGGCGCGGCTGCGCTTTTTCTGGCCTTTAGCGCACATTTTGCCCATGCTGCCGGACCGGTCGCGCGTGTGAACGGTGCCGATATCACGGAGGCCGAGCTCTCGTTCGCTGAAGCTGAAGTCGGCGCGGAAATCGCGGGGCTTCCTCTTGAGGCGCGCCGCCGCGTTCTGGTCGAGTATCTCGTGGAGGCGCATCTTTTCGCCGAAGCGGCGGCAAAAAATCAGCTCGGCACCGGCAAAGATTTTGAGGACCGCCTCGCCTACTACAAGCTGCGCGCGCTGCGGGACACGTTCTACGACAAAAAAGTCCGGGACGCCGTGACCGAAGCGCAAGCGAAGGCCGCCTATGACGAGCAGATCGCCAAGATTGCACCGGAGCCCGAGGTGCGCGCCCGGCACATCCTCGTGAAATCGGAGCAAGAGGCCAAGGATTTGGTGAAACAGCTCAAGTCCGGCGCCGATTTCACCGAGCTTGCGAAAAAAAGCTCGGATGGCCCAAGCGCTCAAACTGGCGGCGATCTTGGCTATTTCTCGCGCGGTCAAATGGTGAAACCTTTCGAGGATGCGGCCTTCGCTCTTAAGCCTGGCGAGATCTCTGCACCTGTCCAAACCGAATTCGGCTGGCATGTCATCAAGGTCGAGGATAGGCGCAACAGGCCGGTCCCCAGCTTCGACGAGGTGAAGGATCAGCTCATGGCATCGCTCGTTCAAAATCAGCTCAAGACCGTTGTGCAAGGCCTGCGCGGAACGGCCAAGGTTGAGATCGTCGATCCCGAGCTTAAGCGGGCGATCGAAGAGGACGCGCGGGCTGCCTCCATCGAGGCGCCTGCCGAGCAAAAGCCGCAGTAACCGAAGGAGCGCAGCTCTCATCATGGCGAAAATTCATAAGGTTTCGCCCTTCGCGCCGGCCGGGCCGGCAAAATTGCCGCCGCTTTCCGGGGTTCGGCTCGCCGTTGCCGAAGCGGGGATCAAGTATGCGGGCCGCACCGATGTCCTCTTTGCTATCTTTCCCGAAGGGACGCAGGCAGGCGGGGTTTTGACGCGTTCGAAGACGTCGTCGGCGCCGGTGGACTGGTGCCGCGCGCAGCTTCAGCATGGCGAGGCCAGGGCGCTTGTGGTGAATTCGGGCAACGCGAATGCCTTTACGGGCCGGCGCGGGCGCGATGCGGTGAAGGCGACGGCGGAGTTCGCCGCTGAAGCTGCGGGCTGCACTGCGGAGCAAGTCTTCATCGCCTCGACCGGGGTTATCGGCGAGCCGCTCGACGCATCCAAGTTCTCGGGCGTGCTCACCAAGATGGCCGCGCACGCCCGCGAGGATCTGTGGACGGAAGCCGCGCGCGCGATCATGACCACCGATACATTTCCCAAGCTCGCGACCAGGCGCGCGCTTATCGGCGGCGTCCCCGTGACACTCAACGGCATCGCCAAAGGCTCGGGCATGATCGCTCCGGACATGGCGACGATGCTCTCCTTCATCGTGACCGATGCGCCCATCGAAGCGCACGCGCTGACCGCGCTTTGCCAGCGGCACGCAGGGCCGACCTTCAATTCCATCACCGTAGATAGCGATACGTCCACAAGCGATACGCTGCTGATCTTCGCAACCGGAGAAGCGGCACACCGCGGCGCGCCTCGCATCGCACGCGCGGACGATCCGGAGGCTGCCGCCTTCTCCGCCGCGCTGCTTCATCTGATGCACGACCTTTCCATGCTGGTCGTCAAAGACGGCGAAGGCATATCCAAGCTGATGACCATCCATGTCGAAGGCGCCGAAAGCGATGCAGCCGCGCGCAAGATCGGGCTTGCCATCGGCAATTCGCCGCTCGTCAAGACTGCGATTGCGGGCGAGGACGCCAATTGGGGCCGGATCGTTGCGGCCGTCGGCAAATCGGGCGAAGCGGCCGACCGGGATCGCCTCGCGATCTGGTTCGGCGATATTCAGGTCGCGCGCGATGGGCTACGGAACCCCGATTACCAGGAAGCGGCCGGATCGGAATACGTCAAGCGCCGTGAGATCGAAATCCGCGTCGATGCCGGAACGGGCGGGCCGGGCCGGGCGACGGTTTGGGCCTCCGATCTCACTCATGAGTATATCGCAATCAATGCCGATTACCGCAGCTGAGGGCGGCGCCTCGCCGCCCATCGTCACCGTCGTCGCGGTGGCCCTGATCGATGGGGACGGGCGCGTTTTGCTCGCGCAGCGGCCCGCACACAAGGAACATGGCGGCCTTTGGGAGTTTCCCGGCGGCAAAATCCACGCCGGCGAAACGCCGGAGGCCGCGCTCATACGCGAGCTGAAAGAAGAGCTTGGCATCACCGTTGCCGCCCGCTGCCTGGCGCCGCTGACGTTCGCCAGCCACTCTTACGGAACCTATCACCTGCTGATGCCGCTTTACGCCTGCCGCAACTGGCAGGGCGAGCCCGAGCCGCTCGAAGGGCAAACGCTCGCCTGGGTGCGCAAGAACAAGCTTTCCACTTATCCCATGCCGCCGGCCGACAAGCCGCTCATTCCGATTGTGCAGGATTGGCTCTAGCGTCTGCTTAACACCCCGCTTACGGTCTTCTCACAAAGTTCTTGCGCGGCTTAAAGTTTGGTATCATGCCCCTAGAGCACGATGGGGTGGAAAACCGGTTTCCACTTTTCCCGATCGTGCCCTCGGCAACGGAAATTCATAAAATCGTAAGGCGAAGGGGCACTCTCCTCACGATGGCAGACGAAGAAAAATTCGAGCGCTGGGAAGCGATCGAGGGCTTGGCGCCGAAAATGTTTCTCGAAGCCATGCACGACGACCGCGAAGGCTTCCGGCTCATCCTGAAGTCGCCGGAAGCTAACTCAAAGGCGCTTCGCATCCGCTTCGATGCGCCCCTTTGCTACCGCGGCACTCAGGAGCCCTATCTGCTGCGCCGGATCTACGAGGACCACGCAATCTACCCTTGGCCGATCTTCATCGTGCGCAACTCCCGTTACGCGAAGTGGTTTTATTCCCAGGCGGCCGATGCCCTCGATAAGGACAGCAACCATTATCATATCGCCGCGATGGACCAGATGATCGATGTGCTGTCGCCGATCCCGCCCGTCCTCACCTGGCTCAACGATGTGTGACGCCGCCTCCGTTAGGGCGCCATGTTTCAAAAAGTCCGTTAAACATAGTTCATTGCTGGGCTATGCAGTTGACTCCCGTGCGTCTAGATATAGTAGTTTGAGGCATGAA
>Ga0326728_10010932_pt1 | contig 20982 bp, 17 predicted proteins | sample MB3enrmetagenome_FD_207602 | JGI IMG/M metagenome (GOLD analysis project Ga0326728, IMG submission 207602) | Lab enriched peat soil microbial communities from McLean, Ithaca, NY, United States - MB31MN | ecosystem: Environmental > Terrestrial > Soil > Wetlands > Peat | place: USA: New York... | reverse complement strand
GGTCAAATACGCACGCGAGGCCTTCCCCGAGGTCAAGGAGATCTTCTTCGACGACGACACGCTGACCGACAACCTGCCGCGCGTCGAGGCCCTGGCCAAGGAGCTCGGCAAGCTCGGCGTCACCTGGTCGTGCAACGCCAAGGCGAACGTGCCGCGCAAGACGCTCGAAGTCCTCAAGGCGAACGGTCTGCGCCTGCTGCTGGTCGGATACGAGTCGGGCAACCAGAAAATTCTGCACAACATCAAGAAGGGCCTGCTGGTCGAGGTCGCGCGCCGGTTCACCAAGGACTGCCACGAGCTCGGCATCGTCATCCACGGCACCTTCATCCTCGGCCTGCCCGGCGAGACGCGCGAAACCATTCAGGAAACGCTGAAGTTCGCCAAAGAGATCAACCCGCACACCATTCAGGTGTCTCTCGCCGCTCCCTATCCTGGGACGTTCCTCTATAAACAGGCCAAGGAGAACGGCTGGTTCGCCGAGGACGTCGATCTGTTGACCGAGGCCGGAACGCAGATCGCGCCATTGAACTATCCGCATCTCGGCCATGCCGAAATTTTCGATGCGGTCGAGGATTTCTACAAGAAATTCTATTTCCGCCCGTCGAAAATCGCCTCGATCGTCGGCGAGATGATCCGCAGCCCTGAAATGATGAAGCGCCGCCTGCGCGAAGGAGTCGAGTTCTTCCAATTCCTTCGCCAACGGGAAGACGCCGTCGTTTGAAACGGCTGGTCATCACGGCCGACGATTTCGGCCTCGCGCCCGAAGTGAACGAGGCGGTCGAACAGGCCCACACGGCCGGCGTGCTGAGTGCGGCGAGCCTGATGGTCGGCGCCGCAGCGACGGCGGATGCGGTGGCGCGGGCGCGGCGCATGCCTCGCCTGCGAATCGGACTGCATCTCGTCCTGGTCGAAGGCTGGCCGGTTACGCCGGCGGCGGATATCCCCGATCTGGTCGACCACTCGGGTCGTCTGCGCGCCGACCTTGCCGCCTTTGGCCTTGCGATCATGGCGCGACCCTCGGTCCGCCGCCAAGTTCGCCGGGAGATTCGCGCGCAGTTCGAAGCCTTTCGTGCGACGGGCCTCGCCCTCGACCACGTCAATGCGCATCTGCACTACCATCTTCATCCCGTGATAACGACTGAACTCTTCGACATCGGCCGCGACTACGGCATGCACGGTCTGCGCGTGCCGTTCGAGCCGAAGAGAGCCCTCTCCGCCGTCGAACCGACGCGGCGTTCGACGACCAGCAGGCTCGCGGCGCCTTGGACTGCGCTGTTGCGGGCGCGCGCCCGCGCCGCCGGGCTCGTCGTCGCGGAGCGCGTCTTCGGTCTCGCCTGGTCCGGCGCGATGACGGAAGCGCGATTGGCCGGCCTGATCGCGGCGGCGCCTCCCGGTCGGACGGAAATCTACGCGCATCCCGCGACAGCCCCGGGGTTTCCTGGCTCGGCCGAGGGCTATCGCTATCGCGAGGAGCTCGCGGCGCTGCTGTCGCCGCTTTGCCGCGACGCCTTGCGTCGTTCGGGCGCCGCGCTCGGCGGCTACGGCGATTTTGTCGGAGAAAGCTAGTCCGCCGCCGCAATCGCCGCGCTTGGTTGTCTGGCCGGCGCCGGCATACTATACGCCGCCTTCCGGCATCCACGCGGCGCGGCGCTTCAAGGCCTCAGCTTCGATTCAGGGTGATGCGTATGAAGATCATTCTTGCCCAGCCGCGTGGCTTTTGCGCCGGGGTGGTCCGCGCGATCGAGATCGTCGAGCTTGCGCTCGCAAAATATGGCGCGCCGGTCTATGTCCGGCACGAAATCGTGCATAACCGCCATGTCGTCGAGTCGCTGAAGCGCAAGGGAGCGCGCTTCGTCAACGAGCTGAGCGACGTGCCGCCGGGCGCCGTCACGATCTTCAGCGCGCACGGCGTATCCCGCAAGGTCGAGAACGAGGCCAAATCGCGGGCGCTGCCGACGATCGATGCGACCTGTCCGCTCGTCACCAAGGTGCATAATCAGGGACGGCGTTACGTCGCCAAGGGGCGGATCCTGATCTTCATCGGTCACGCAGGCCATCCTGAAGTCGAGGGCACCCTCGGCCAGATCGACGGCGAAGTTCACCTGGTCGAGAGCGAAGAGGATGTCGAGAAGCTGCCGATCGCCCAAGACGCCCCGATCGCCTATGTGACGCAGACGACGCTCAGCGTCGACGATACGCGCGGCGTCATCGCCGCTCTGCAGCGCAGGTTCAGCGACGTCGAGGGACCCGACATCCGCGATATCTGCTACGCGACCCAGAATCGTCAGACCGCGGTGCGAGAATTGTCGCAAGTCTGCGACGTCATTATTGTGGTTGGCGCGCCGAACAGCTCGAACTCGAATAGGCTGCGCGAGATCGGCGAAGAGGCGGGCTTGCCGAGCTACCTCGTCGCCGACGGCGGCGATATCCTGGCCGAATGGGTCAAAGGCGCCCGCGTCGTCGGCGTCAGCGCAGGCGCATCGGCGCCCGAGGTCCTGGTGGACGACGTGATTCAGGCTTTGAAGAGGATCGAACCCAGCGAAGTGTCGAGCCTCGACGGCCTGAAGGAGAACATCACCTTCCGCCTGCCGGCCGGACTCGTATCTTGAGCCCGCCGTCCGGCTGAGCTAAGCGATGCGCCAAACGCGGCGGCGGGCGTTATGCGCCGATGACGCGGCAAGCCGACAAGGCTCACAAGGAGCGTCGCTTTGGGGATTCCTCTCAGACAGATCGCGATGGTCGGCGCCTATATCGTCCGGCAGCACCTCGCAGGCCGCAAGCGCTATCCGCTCGTTCTCATGCTGGAGCCCCTGTTCCGCTGCAATCTCGCCTGCGCCGGCTGCGGCAAGATCGATTATCCCGAGGCGATCCTCGACAAGCGGATCTCGGTCGAGGATGCGCTCGCCTCGGTGGACGAATGCGGCGCCCCGGTGGTCGTCATGGCCGGCGGCGAACCGCTGCTGCACAAGGAACTGCCCCGGATCGTCGAGGGCGTGATCGCGCGGAAGAAGTTCGCGATCGTCTGCACCAACGCGCTCCTGCTCGAGAAGAAGCTGGATCAGTACAAACCGAGCCCCTATTTCACCTGGTCGATCCATCTCGACGGCGACAAGGAGATGCACGACAAATCGGTGTGCCAGAAAGGCGTCTACGATCGCGCCGTGGCCGCGTTGAAGGCGGCCAAGGCCAAGGGGTTCCGGGTTACGATCAACTGCACCTTCTTCAACGACGCGGACGCGGCGAGAGTGGCGGACTTCTTCGACTCCGTCGCCGCGCTCGGCGTCGACGGCATTACCGTTTCTCCTGGCTACGCCTACGAGCGCGCGCCGAACCAGGAGCATTTCCTCAACCGCTCGGCCACCAAGCGCCTGTTCCGCGACATCTTCCGGCGCGGCGACGGCGGTCGCAAATGGGCGTTCAACCAGTCCGGCATGTTCCTCGATTTCCTCGCCGGCAATCAGACCTACCACTGCACGCCGTGGGGCAATCCGACGCGCACCATCTTCGGCTGGCAGCGCCCCTGCTATCTGTTGGGCGAAGGCTACGCCGCGACCTTCAAGGCGTTGATGGAGGAGACGGACTGGGACAGCTATGGAACCGGCAATTACGAAAAATGCGCCGATTGCATGGTCCACAGCGGCTTCGAGGCGACGGCGGTGCGGGACACCGTGACGAGGCCGTGGAAAGCTCTCGGCGTGACGCTGCGCGGCGTCAAGACCGAAGGGCCGATGGCGCCGGACATTCCGCTCGATCGACAGCGTCCGGCTGAGTTCCTGTTCCAGCACAATGTCGCGCAGAAACTCTCAGAGCTGCGTCAGGCCGAGGCCGAAGAAAAGGCCGGGAAGTCGACGACAGCGGCGTAGCGTCGCGAAGGCCGCCGAACTGTCGCGGGCCGCCGCAATGAGCCCCCTGATTTGAGAGGGGGAAGCGAGCGCGCCGAACGCCACGGCGCCGAGATCGACGCTTCCGTCGGGCTTTGCGGCCTTCATGACGAGAGGCGGCAGATCGCGGCCGGCCGGGTCGGAGACGACGCGCAGGATGGCGAAAGGCCTGTTGCGATCCGCCGCGAAGCGCGCCGCGATATGGCTTTCCATATCGACCGAGGACGCCCCGGTCGCTTTGCGGAGTTCGCCTTTCGCGGCGCTCGTCAGGACGGGCGCTTCGACGCCGGCGACGATTCCGAGGCTGACGCGCTCGCCCGCGGCGCTGAGCCGAGCCGCCAGCTCGCGCGCGACGGTCTCGTCGGCCATGATGGCGCCGCCGTCCGCCACGACGCGCGTCCCGACGACGATATCGCCGCTGCGCAACGCCGGATCGAGGCCTCCGCAGATTCCAAAACTGATCGTCAGCCCCATCTCTGCGGAGGCCTGCGCGAGCTTGGCGCGCAAGGTCGCGCCGTCGCCGCAGATCGCCAGCGCGTCCGGCCCGCGAGCGATCGCCGCCTCGCGTTTGAGTCCGCTGACGAAGAGAAGGCGCGAGGGGGCCGGCGCGGCGGATTTCAAAGCGATCTACATGCCGAAGACCGCAGCGCGGCTATTGCCGCGCTTCAGGTTGCGATAGCGAGCGAGCGCCCATAGCGGGAAGACTTTCGCGTAGCCGTGATAGCGCAGGTAGAACACGCGCGGGAATCCCGTGGCGGTATGGAACGGCTCGTTCCAAAAGCCGTCCTGCCCTTGGGTCGCGGCGAGATAGGCGATTCCGCGCGCGACGGCCGGATGGTCGGCTTCGCCGGCCGCCATCAGCCCGAGCAGCGCCCAGGCCGTTTGCGAGGCGGCGCTGGGCGCCGGCTGGAACCCCTTGTAGTCGAGCCTGTAGCTGTCGCCGCTCTCGCCCCAGCCGCCGTCGGCGTTCTGAATGCGCAGCAGCCATTCGGCCGCCCGGCGCACCGGCGCCGATCGCAGATCGTAGCCAGCCGCGCCGAGCGCGCAAAGCGCCGACCAGGCGCCGTAGATGTAATTCATGCCCCAACGGCCGAACCAGCTTCCGTCCTTTTCCTGGTTGGCGAGCAGCGCCTGAATTCCTCGCGCCAGGGGCTCGCCCGTGGCGCCGAGCTGGGCGAGCATCGAGACGCAGCGCGCGGTGACGTCGGCGGTCGGCGGATCGAGCAGGGCGCCATGGTCCGCGAAGGCGATGTTGTTGAGAAACTCGTAAGTGTTGTCGGCGTCGAAAGCGGCCCAGCCGCCGTCGCGGCTTTGCAATCCCTCGACCCATTCGCGCGCGCGCGCGATCGCGGGCGCATAATCTCCGCCGCTTGCGCCGAAGGTCTCGCGGTCCGCGCGATCCATCGCCATCGTCACCACGGCCGTGTCGTCGAGATCCGGATAGTGCGCGTTGTTGTACTGGAAGGCCCAGCCGCCCGGTCGGACGTCGGGACGCCGCGCCGTCCAATCGCCCTTCACGTCGAGAACCTGACGCGGCTTCAACCATTCGAGCCCGGCCCTCGCCTGGGCGGCGCTCGCGGGGTCGCCCGCCTCGAGCAGCGCATGCGTCGCGAGCGCGGTGTCCCAGACCGGCGAGAGACAGGGCTGGCAATAGGCTTCGATCTCGCCGACGACCAGAAGCCGCTCGATCGACCGCCGCGCGGCGACAAGGTCGGGATGGTCCGCGGGGTAGCCGAGCGCATCGAACATCAGCACGGCGTTGGCCATGGCGGGGTAGATGGCGCCGAGGCCGTCCTCGCCGTTGAGCCGTTTCGTCACGAAGACGACGGCGGCGTCGATCGCGCGGCGACGCAACGCAGGGGGAAAGAAGGGCTCGGCAATCTTGAGGAGCCGGTCGATCGCGCCGAAGAACTTCACCCATCCCCACGACTGATGCGCGCCGGTCGGCCAGTTGCGCACCGTGTCGGGGGGCGCTGAGAAAAGCTCGGCGATCTCGACGCCCCGCGGATTGACGGGACGCGGCTTCAGCGCCTGCAGCACGAGCAGCGGGACCAGCACCGTGCGCGCCCAATAGGAGATCTTTTCGAGGTGGAACGGAAACCAACGCGGCAGCAGCATGATCTCGACCGGCATGGTCGGAACCCCACGCCAGGGGATGGCGCCGTAGAGCGCCAGCAGCGCGCGCGTGAAGACATTGCTCCTTGCGGCGCCGCCTCGCTGCAAGATGGCCTCTCGAGCGCGGCGCATGTGCGCGGCTTGCGGATCGTCGCCGATCATCTTCAAGGCGAAATAGGCCTTCACGCTGGCGCTCATGTCGAACGCGCCGTCGTGGAAGAGCGGCCAGCCTCCGTGCTCGCCCTGGATGCGCCGGAGGTAGACGGCGATCAGCCGTTCCAACTCGATATCCGGCTCTTCGCCGCGGAAATGCCGAAGCAGGATATATTCGGCCGGGATCGTCGCATCGGCCTCGAGTTCGAAGCACCAATGTCCGTCCGGTCGTTGACGGGCGAGAAGCGCCTGCGACGCCAGCGATATATGGCGATCCAGCGCGTCGGGCGAAGGGACGTTCGCGGCGTCGTGGATGGCGACGTTCATGGCGAAACACCTGCGGCGAAGCGGGCTTGCGGCGCGAAAGCGCGCATCCCGAGGAGGAGTGAGGCGGCGTTATAGCCGGAACGCACCGCGCCTTCGATCGTCGCGGGGAGGCCGGTCTGTGTCCAGTCCCCGGCCAGCGCGACATTGTCCCAGCGTGTGCGGGCGGGCGGGCGTTTGGCGTTCTGCGCCGGCGTCGCCGCGAAGGTCGCGCGCCGTTCCTTGACGATCTTCCAGGGCGGCAAATCGGAGGGAAGTCCGGTCAGCGCGGCCGCCTCTTTCCAGATCTCTCCGGCGAGTTCCTCCTTCGCACGGTCGAGCAGCCGGTCGGCGGCGCTGATCGTCGTCGACAAACGCCCCGGGTAGGCGAACAGCCATTCCGTCAATCCGTTGACGACGCCGAGGATCGGCGGTTGACCCGGCGGCGGCGCGACGCGGAAATGGGCGTTGACGATGGCTCTGAACTCGTCGGGCGCCTCGACGCCCGGAAGCAGATCCGGCGCGATCCAGGGCGGGACGGCGATCACCACCGCATCGCCGCGGCCGAGCCCCTGGCGCCCCGCCTCGAATTCGAGATCGACCGCCCGCTCCCCCTCGAAGCGGACGCCGCGCAGTCGATCGCCGAAGCGGATTGCCGCGTTCCGCGCCTCGAGAAAGGCCAAGGCCGGGTCGACGAAGGTCCGCGAAAGTCCCTGGCTGGCGATCAGCGGGCGACACGCCCGCCCGCCTGCGCCAAGCGTCTCGCGCAACATCGCCGCCGCGAGAGCGGCCGAGCCCTCCGGCGGTTCGGTGTTCAGTCCGGCGAGCAGCAGCGGGCGCCACAACCGTTCGTAGAGAGGGCCGGCGCAGGACATGGCCTGGGCGAGCGTCGCCGTCGCCGGCGCGACGAGCGCGCCGAGCGGAGCGAGGTATTCCGCAAGCGTGGTTCCCGGCACACGGCGTCGGCGATCGAGGAGCCACCAAGGCGCGCGTCCGTCGTTGAGACGAAGCCGCCAGCGCTCGCCGCTCTGCGAGTCGGCGAAATCGAAGACGGCCGAAGCCGGGCCGGCCAGAGTATCGAGCGACCCGATGCGGCCGAGATAGTCGAGCGCCGCGTGGTTGCCGGAGAGCAGCAGGTGGTTGCCGTTGTCGATGACGAGGCCGAGGGATTGGTCATGATAGGATCGGCAGCGCCCCCCCGCCGCGGGCGCCGCCTCATGCACGACGACGCCGAGGCCCGCCTCGGCGAGACGCACCGCGGCGCTCAATCCGGCGACCCCGGCGCCGACGACGTGCACGGTCCCGCCGCTCATATCAGGCCGTAGTGCAGAAAAGCGCCGAGGATGCGCAGCCGGCTCGCCTTCGCCCGCCGCCGCGGCGGCGCGAAGCCGTCGGCGAGCATCCTGTCCAGGATGGAGCGATACGCGGCCGCCATCAACCGCGGCGCCTTCACCGCCTGCCGCGGCGCGCTCGCCATGATCGGCTGCGTCTCCTCGAAGTGCCAGCGGGCGCGCCCCGCAACTTCGACGCAAGCGGCGGCGAGCTTCGGATCCGCCGTCGCCGCCAGCGGCTCGTCGGTCGTCACGTGCGCCGCCGCAAGGGCCTCGCGCGGAAGGTAGAGCCGGCCGATCGCGGCGTCCTCGTCGATGTCGCGCAGGATGTTGGTGAGTTGAAGCGCGCGCCCAAGATGATGCGCGAGCGCCTCGCCGGGTTCCGCGGCGAGGCCGAAAATGCGCACGGACAGCCGCCCGACCGCGCTCGCGACGCGGTCGCAATAGAGATCCAGCGTCTGCCAGTCCGGGGCCCGGATGTCGCGAGCCGCGTCCATCGCCATGCCGTCGATGACGGCGTCGAAGTCTTGGCGCCTCAGGTCATAGCGGCGCACGGCCTCGTCGAGGCTCGCCAGATGCGGCTGCGCCTGTCCGGCGAAGAGCGCAGCGACGTCGGCGCGCCAACGCTCCAGTTCGGCCATGCGCTGCGACGAGGAGAGGAGCCCGCGCTCGTCGGCGATGTCGTCGACCGCACGGCAGAAGCCGTAGAGGGCGAACATCGCTTCGCGCCGATGCTTCGGCAAGATGCGCATCGCCGCATAGAAGGAGCTGTGCGCGGCGGGCGCCGCCGACGGGGTCATGCCTCGACCCTCGGCCGGGGTCGGACGGCGCGGATCAGCGCCGACCCGGCGCCGCGCAAGACGCCGATCCCGCCGACCCAGGCGAAGCCCGCTTTGCCGAGATGGACAGGTTGGCTCAGCGGATCGCGCCGCTCGAGGCCGCGAGCGAGACGCCGCGCGAGATTGTGGATCGCGGCGATCTCCAAGGCGAGGCGGATGTTCGCGATCTGCGGGACGAGCGCCGCGCCGCGCTCGGTCAATTCGGAAGCGCGGCGGCCGAGGTCCGCGATGGCGCCGAGCAATGCAGGGGAAGCGCGCGCGGCGCCGAGCATCTCGATCGAAGCGCCATGGGCGGCGAGAATGTCGCAAGGCAGGTAGACGCGGTCGAGGGCGCGATAATCCTCGGCGCAATCCTGAAGGTGGTTGATCACCTGCAGCGCCGCGCAGAGCGAGTCCGAGGCGGGCCACAGCGCCTTGTCCTCGCCATGCACGTCGAGGACGAAGCGCCCAACCGGCATCGCCGAGAGCCGGCAATAATCCATCAGTTCCGCCCAGTCGGCGTAGCGACTCTTGCGCACGTCGAGGCGAAACGCGTCGAGCAGATCGAGCGCGTGGCGCGCGCCGAGGCCGCGCTCCCGCAACGCGACGCGCAGCGGCTCGGCGAACGGGTCCTGCGGGCCGTCGCCGCAAAGCGCCGCGCCGAGACCATCGAGCAGCGCGAGCTTCCGGTCCGCCGAAAGCGTCGGATGATCCGCGACGTCGTCGGCGGCCCGCACGAAGCGATAGAACGCAAGGATAGGGCCGCGGTGGCGGGCGCTCATCAGCCATGACGCGACCGGAAAATTCTCGTCGCGATGGGATTTGCCGGAGAGTGTCTCCGTCGCGGTCGTCATGCGCCCCCCGCCTCGCCGATCGAGGCCTGAAAGCGGCCTTTCCAGTAGCCGCCGCGTCCGCGCCAATATTGGGCCGCCGATTGTAACGTGAACACGAGATAGGCGACGGCGATGGCGGGCAGGACGAAGCCGCCGGTGAGCGGTCGAGCGTAAAGGCGGAGCGTCGGCGCCAGGCTCAACGCCATCGTCGCCCAGGCGAGCTCCCCGGCCCATCGCGCGACGCCATGCGCGGCCAAAGCGAAAAGCGGCGGCGCGACGTAGACGAGGGCCATCCCGGCGACCGCGCCGATGAGCCGAAGCGGCGAATAGCGCAGCTCGGCGAAGGCGGAGCGCGCCACCATCCGTCCGAAATCGGCAAAGGCCGGATAAGCGCGCAGGCTATGCGCATCTTCCGTCAAGCCGAGCCAGATCGCGCCGCGACGTTTCATCAGCGCTGCGAGAGCGCAGTCGTCGATCAGGGCGCTGCGCAGGGCGTCCAGGCCGCCGGCCAAGCCGAGCGCCGAGCGCCGCGCAAGCATGCAACCGCCGGCCGCCGCGGCCGCGCCCCGCCGCGGATCGTTGACCCAGGCGAAGGGGTACAACATCTGAAAAAAGAAAATGAACGCCGGCGCCAACCAACGCTCCGCCAGACTTTCGCAGCGCAGCTTCACCATGACCGAGGTGAGGACGCTGTCTTTGGAGCGGGCGATCGCGACGAGACGGCGGAGCATGTGCGGCGCATAGGCGATGTCGGCGTCGCTGAACAGCACGAATTCGGGCGGCTCGGCGTCGGCTTCCACCACCGCTAGTCCCTGGCGCATGGCCCACAACTTCCCCGTCCAGCCCGGCGGGACGTCGCTGCCTGTGACGACCTGGAGGCGGTCCGCGCCGCTCGCGGCGCTCGCGGCGGCCGACGCGACGGCGGCGGTCCCATCGGAACTCTGGTCGTCGACGACGACGATGGAAAATCGTCCGGGATAGTCCTGCCGCAGCAGCGAGCCGACGCTTTGCCCGATCGATTCCGCTTCGTCGCGGGCGGGAATGACGGCAACGACGTTCGGCCAGGCGCCCGGCGCGTCCGGCGAGCGCGCCTCGCTCGCCGCCGCAGCCGCCGCGTCGCGCTCGCCGCAGCGCCAGAACCACCCCCGGCCGACGAGGAGATAGGCCCAGACCGCGAGCGGAAGGAAGGAGAGCGCCGCGAGGATCATCGCAGACGCCCATGGGCGCGAAACCAGGCGATCGCGTCGGAAAGCCCCTCCCGATAGGGCCTGGACTCGTAGCCGAGTTCGCGTCGCGCCTTCGCGTCGTCGAAGAACATATGTCGCCGCGCCATGCGCAAGCCGTCCAGCGTGACAAAGGGCTCGACGCCGCGGATCCGCGCCATCAGCTCCGCCCCGTAGGCGACGGGATAGACGGCGGCGCGCGGGATCTTCAGCCGAGGAGGCCGACGCCCGACAAGCCGCGCGATGTCGGCGAGCATGTCCGCGAGGAACACGTTCTCGCCGCCGAGGATATAACGCTCGCCGATCCGGCCGTACATGAGCGCCGCGACATGGCCCGCCGCGACGTCGTCGACATGGGCGAGATTCAGCCCGGTGTCGACGAAGCCCGGCATGCGTCCTGCTGCGGCCTCAATGATGATCCTGCCGGTCGGCGTCGGCCGCACGTCTCGCGGGCCGATCGGCGTCGAGGGGTTGACGATGACCGCCGGCAGCCCGTCCCGGCGCGTCATCGCCTCGACGAGACGTTCAGCCGCGACCTTGCTACGCTTGTAGGCGCCGATAGCCTCGCCTTCGGCCAAGGGACGGTTCTCGGTCGCCAGACCGCCCTCGACGAGCTTCAAGGTCGCGACGCTGCTGGTGTAAACGACGCGCTGGACGCCGGCGCGCAGCGCCTCCTCCATGAGAAGCCGCGTTCCTTCGACATTGTTGCGGAAGATCTCTTCGGGGTTTTGCGCCCAGAGACGGTAATCGGCGGCCGCGTGGAAGAGGAAGCGGACGCCTTTCAACGCTTCCGCCAGCGAAGCCCGGTCGCGCAGATCGCCTTCGCACAGCAAGTCGCCCGAAGCGAGATTCGTGCGCGGACTCGATGGGCGCACCAGCAGGCGCAGACTCCAGCCGCGATCGCGCAGAGCGGCGGCGATCGCCGATCCGAGGAAGCCGCTGGCGCCCGTGACCAACACCGGCGAAGAAGGCTTCGGCTGGATCAAATCGTCGGCCGCGGCGGCTGCGGCTTCGGCGCCGTCGGGCGAGCGCTCATCGCGCGAGACGACGCGAGCCGGCCTCGTTTCGTTATGGTGCATACCGCCTGCCCTAAACGCCTCGAGCTCGCCGCCTGTTCTCGTCGCTGCGAGCCGGATTCGACCCTGGCGGGATCGCCGAGCGCGCCCAAAACGTCGACATCGCCGCCGGCGCGAACTCCCACGCCGGCGCACGGGGCGCCGCGCCAGCGGGCCGACTTTCGCAAAATCATTAGCGTTCGGCGGATGATTCCGCAAATACGCAGTGGCTGCAGGCGCTCATCCGCGAAGCCGGGAGGCGACATTTCGCCGCGGCTCGGCCCGAGGCGTCGATCAAAGGGAATTTCGAAGGTCTGAAAAGACCGTTCGGGGAGATTTGTCGCGTTCATGATGTTCCCGCGCCGTCAGCGATGGCGTAAACGCGTGGCGCCCCTTATTCGTGCGCCCGCGCTCGCGGGCGCCGGGTCGCAAAAACGATTTGCCCCCCCGCGAACGCCGCTATCGGAGCGAGGGCGAGGACATGACCTCCCGTCGGCCGGTCCCCCGGTCGCCAACGGTTCGAGCAGGAAAGGAACCAGCCGTATGCCTAAAGACTTTGACCGTCGCAGATTCGCGGCGGGAGCGCTCGCCGCCGTCGCCGTCGCCGCGTGCGGCCTCGCTCCCTCGCTCGCGCAAGCGACGGATCCGGCGGCGCAGCGCATCGAAACCTACTACGCGACGCTGCTCCCGGCTGTGAATGCGGCGCGCGGTCTCGGGGTCGCGGAGCGCGCGCGGCGCATCGCGCCGGCGATCCTCGGCGCTTTCGACATCGCCGCCATGACGCGGCTCGCGGTCGGGCCCGCATGGTCCGATTTTTCCGGTTCACAGCGGTCGGAGACGATCGACGCGTTTGGCAAGTTCATCGTCGCCGACTACGCCAATCAACTCGGCGATTATTCGGGCGAGGGCTATACGGTCGACGCCAATGTCGAACAGCGCGGCGGCGATCAAATCGTCAAGACCCGCCTCGGCTCGACGGAGATCGACTATCTGGTGCGCGGAGCGCGCATCATCGACATCTACGCCAACGGCACGGTCAGCGAGCTTGCGGCCCGGCGGGCCGAGTTCTCCTCAATCCTGGCCTCGAGCGGCGGCGCCGACGGACTCGACAAGGAACTGCGGCGGCGCGCCCAGCAATTGCTCGGCGGCTGAAGGACGAAGGATCGCCCGCCGCCGGCTATTGACTGACGGCGGGGGGCTTGAGCGGCGTCTTCGGCTTCGCCGGCGGCGGCGTCGCCGGACTGAAGTCAGCGGGCGTTTCCACGCTGACCGGCAGGCCGACAGCTTCGCGCAATTGGGCGCGGCGCGTCTGATAATAGGACGAACGCAGGAAACTGTAGAAATCGATCGAGCTGTCCTGAGCCTGCTTGAGCTGGTCGAGTTGGGTGACGAAATCCAACCCGCCAACCCCCAAACTCGCGGGGAGGCCCCATTCGGCGCTGAACGCCCAAGCCGCGGGATCGGTCACCTTGTCGACGACGAAGCCGACCGCGTCGCGGGCGTCGGAAGGCCCGAGCAACGGCGAGACCATGTAGGGACCATCGTCGACGCCCCAGACGAACAGGGTCTGCCCGAAGTCGCCGGACTGCTTCGGCAGACCGCCCATGCTCGCGACATCGAAGAGGCCGCCGACGCCGAACGTCGAATTGACGACAAATCGCCCCACCGTCGTCGCGCCAGCGCCGAAGCGGAGCTGCAGGATGTCGTTGGCGAAAACGCGCGGCTCGCTCAAATTGGAACTGACGTTGGCGATCACCTGCTGAACGATCGACGGCGCAGCGGCGTGATACCCGCTCGAAAGCGGCCCGAATATGGCCTGGTTTACGGCGAGCGCCTGACGATTGCCGGCTTCATTCGGATCGTTGATCTGGGCCATCGGATCGCGCTGCGCGCCGGCGCAGCCGGCCAGAAGCATCGCGCTCAGCGTCGCCAAACCCAAGATCGTTCGTTTTGCGTACGACGCCATCACCCACCGACCGCTCCGCCGAGAGACTCGCAGCAAAGCCGACGCCGAGCCAACGCACAGCGCCACGCCCTAACTGTTTCCGGGAATCGACCCAGCCCCCCGCCTGCGCGAGAGAACTTATCGCCCCAGATCGCGGCGGGCAATCGGATCGCGGAACGTTTCGGCGCGGTCCGGCGCTGGCCAGTCGCTGTTATTTCGCCGCCGTCGCTCGACGAGCCGCCACCACGGCGCCGCCCGTCCGAATCTTGCTGTCTATTCAATCGCGACCGCCGCAATGATGTATCTTTGCAACGGGGCTTGCCTTTCGTATCGCCGCGCCGGGCCTTGACCGCAGGCGCCGCGGCCGTCCAAAAGGCCGGCGCGAACGAACGGGCGCCCCACGCGATGACGAGTTCTTGATGATTGCCGCAGCGATCGTGCGGATCGTCGTTTTGAGCGCCCGAAGGCCCTGGGCCGTCATCGCCGGCTTTCTGCTGGTCGCTCTCGCATCGGCCGTCTATCTCGCCGACAACTTCGCCATCACGACCGATAGCGACAAGCTGTTGTCGGAATCGTTGCCCTGGCGGCGACAGGAGATCCGGCTCGACAAAGCGTTTCCCCAGCGCGCCGACTTGATCCTCGTCGTCGTCGACGCCGCCACGCCGGATGGCGCCTGGGCGGCCGCCCAGGCGTTGACCGAGCGGCTCGCCCCGCAATCCGACCTGTTCCGCCATGTGCGATGGCCGGCGGGCGAAGCTTTTTTCGCGCGCAACGGGCTTCTGTTCGAGACCGCGGAGGAGGTCCGTCGCGACTGCGACGAACTCATCCGCGCCCAGCCTTTTCTCGGCGCGCTGGCGGCCGATCCCAGCCTGCGCGGAATCATGGGAGCGCTGTCGCAGGCGCTTCAGGGCGTCCGCCTGAAGCAAGCGAAACTCGAGGACCTCGAGCGTCCGTTGACGCTCATTGCCGACTCGCTCGAACAATCCGAGGCAGGGCGCGTCTCCACATTCTCATGGCGGACGCTGATCACCGGACAAGCGCCCGGCAAGACCGACCTGCGCCAATTCATAGATGTCCAGCCGAAGCTCGACTACGGGGATTTGCAGCCTGGCCGGCGGGCGAGCGCGGCCATTCGCGACGCCGCCAAGTCGCTTTCGCTGACGCCTGATCACGGCGTTACAGTGCGCCTAACGGGTCCCGTGGCGCTGTCCGACGAGGAATTCGGCACGATCGCCGACGGCGCCGGCGTGAACGGTCTGGCGACCGCGTGCGCCGTCGTCCTGATTCTCTGGCTGGCGCTCAAGCGGCCCCGCCTCGTCGTCGCCGTTCTCGTCAATCTGGTCGTCGGGCTGGCGGTCACTGCGGCGGCCGGTCTTTGGATGGTCGGCGCGCTGAATCTGATTTCGGTCGCATTCGCCGTGCTGTTCGTCGGACTGGGGGTCGATTTCGGCATCCAGTTCAGCGTTCGCTACCGCGACGCGCGGCGGGGCGAGAGCGACGTCGCCAATGCGTTGCGCAACGCTGCGGCCGGCGTCGGCGGCCCGCTCCTGCTGGCCGCGGCGTCGACCGCCGCCGGCTTCTACGCCTTCCTGCCGACCGCGTATCGGGGCCTCTCGGAGCTCGGCCTCATCGCGGGCACGGGGATGATGATCGCCTTTGCGACGAGCGTGACCCTCCTTCCCGCCTTGATCAAGGTCCTCAATCCGCAAGCCGAGCCGGATCCGATCGGCTTTGCGGCGCTCGCCGCGCTCGATCGCTTCCTTGCGCGGCGGCGTTTCTGGATCGTCGGCGCGACGCTGACGGCGACGCTCCTGGGAGCGCCGCTGCTCTTCCAGTTGCGGTTCGATTTCAATCCGATGAACCTGCGCAGCGCCGCCACCGAATCCGTTTCGACCCTGCTCGACCTGACGCGTGATCCGGGCGCCAACCCGAACACGATCGACGTGCTGACGCATGATCTCGCCGAGGCGACTGCGCTCGCGGCCAAAATCGCCGAGAAGCCGGAAGTCGCCGAGACGCGCACCCTGCAGAGCTTCGTGCCGACCGAACAGGACGACAAGCTCGCAATCATCCAGGACGCCGGATTCTTTCTGCTGAACACGCTCAATCCCCAGTCGGTGAAGCCGACGCCCACCGACGCCGAGGACGTGGCGGCGATCAGGACGGCGGCGCAGGACCTGCTCGATGCGGTCGGCGAGGACAGCGACAAGGCGGCCGGCGAGGCGCGTCGGCTGAGCCGCCTGCTCGTTAATCTGGCCGATGGGCGGCCGGAATCCCGTCGCGTCGTCCGGGAGGCGCTCGTTAAGCCCTTGCAGGCCACGCTCGATCAGGTCCGCAGCCTGCTCGACGCCGGCCCGGTCACCATCGCCAGTCTGCCGCAATCCCTGACCCAGGACTGGATCGCGAGCGACGGGAGCGCGCGCATCGAGGTCGCGCCGAAGGGCGATTCGAACGATAACGCCACGATGCGCCGCTTCGTCGACGCGGTCCGCGAGGTCGCGCCCGAAGCGACCGGGGCGCCGGTCTTCGTCATCGAAGCGGCCAAGACCGTCGTCGCCGCCTTCTGGCAGGCGGGCCTTTGGTCGATCCTCTCGATCACGTTGCTGCTGTGCGTCGCGCTGCGCCGAGCGGCCGACGTCGCGCTGACCTTGGCGCCGCTCATGGTGGCGATCGTCGCGACGCTTGAAATCTGCGTGCTGATCGGCCTGCCGCTGAATTTCGCCAACATCATCGCCCTGCCGCTGCTGCTGGGAGTCGGCGTGGCGTTCAAAATCTACTACATGATGGCCTGGCGCGCCGGCGAAACCAATTTCCTGCAATCGAGCCTCACGCGCGCCGTCATCTTCAGCGCCATGGCGACCGCCACCGCCTTCGGGAGTCTCTGGCTGTCGCGCCATCCCGGCACGTCGAGCATGGGCGAGTTGATGGCGCTCGCCTTGATGACGACGCTCGCGGCGGCGGTGCTGTTCCAGCCGGCGCTGCTGGCGACCCGCAAGCCCAACTGATCGCTGCGCCGCAACGCGGCCGACTTCGTCGCCGCCGTCTCCGTCACAGCCGTTGTCAACGACTGGTTATGAGTGCGGGCCCTAGGCTCTTGCGGCGTCTTCGCGAAGGCCCTATTCGGTTCCGGCCCCGTCCGGGGTCGTTTCCGGCGTGCCGGTTGTCTTGCGTCGTTGTTCTCTCCGATGATCGCTCCTGTATCCCGCTGGTTGCGGAGGATTCTGCCGTTCTTTCTGGTGCGTTTCGCGCTGCGGCTGTTTTTCCGCGCGGAAATCCGCGGGCTCGAGCATCTCGCCGCTGCCGGGCCGCGCGTTCTCGTCGTCGCCAATCACGTTTCCTCTCTCGACGCCGTCGTGCTTTCGGCATTGCTGCCGGGCCGAATCCTCTTTGCGACGCACGCGGACATCGCGCAGCGGTGGTGGCTGAAGCCGTATTGGCGCATCGGCGACGATTGTTCGCTGGATCAAGCCAATCCCATGACGGCCAAGATGATGGTGGACGCCCTCAAACAGGGGCGCCCCTGCATGATCTTTCCGGAGGGACGCCCCACGACGACCGGCGCTTTGATGAAGGTTTATGAAAGTCCCGGCATGATCGCCGATAAGGCGGGCGCGATGATCTTGCCGATCAGGATCGAGGGGCTGGAATATTCATACTTCTCCATGCTCGGCGGCGTCGTGCGGCGGAGATTGTTCCCGAAAGTGATCCTGACTGTACGACCGCCGGAAAGACTTTGTCTGCCCGCGGATATCAAAGGCCATAAGAGGCGGGTCGCCGCCGGCACGCAACTCTACGATATTATGGAGCGCCTGCCGGTCGACAGCATCGATTACAAAACAATTCTTCACCATGTGCTGGCCACGCGGCCTATCCGGGGCGGCGGCGGCAATTGTCTCGAGGACGCGGAGCGGCGGCCGCTGTCGCATGACGCTTTCGTTCGCGCCTTTCTCGCGTTGTCCCGGCCGCTGAAAGACCGTTTGGGCGAGCCAGACAAAGTCGTCGGCCTAATGATGCTCAATGGCCTCCCCAATGCGATTACGCTATTCGCCATTCAGGCGTTGGGCCTGCCGGTCGCGATGATCAACTTCACGTCCGGCCCGGAACAATGCGCGAAGGCCTGCGCCACGGCGGCGATAAGAACCGTCGTCACCTCGAAGCCCTTCGTCGCCGAAGGCGCTTTGGCGCAGATTGCCGAAACGCTGCAGGCCAACGGCGTGTCTGTCGTCTATTACGAGGACTTGGTCGCCGCCGAAGGGTGGGCCGCCAAGACGGCCGCGTTGGCGAAGAGCCGAATGCCGGCGAGCTGGGTCGCCGGACGTTTGCGACAAAAGGCCGACGACCCCGCCTTGATTCTTTTCACCTCCGGCACGGAGGGCGCTCCCAAGGGGGTGGCGCTCAGCCACCGCAATATCGTCGCCAACGCATTCCAGTTCGGCGCGCGCATCGGGTTTGCCGCGCGCGACAAGGCTTTCGCCTGTTTGCCGATGTTTCATTCGTTTGGAGTTACGCTCGGCTTCTTCATGCCGTTGCTCTACGGGGCGCGGGCATTCTTATATTTCTCTCCGCTGCGCTATCGCGAAATCCCCGAACTGATTTACGACACTTGCGCAACGTTGCTTTTGGGCACCGACACGTTTCTCGCCAACTATGCGCGCACGGCTCATCCGCATGACTTGTACTTCTTGCGCTTCGTGATCGGCGGCGCCGAGAAGATCAAACCCGAAACGCGCCGGATTTGGAGCGAAAAATTCGGCGTCAGGCTGTTCGAGGGCTATGGCACGACGGAAGCGTCGCCGGTCATCGCGGCGAACGCGCCCATGTATTACAAGGCGGGAAGCGTCGGTTGCGTCGTCCCCGCCATGCAAATTCGGCTGAATCCGGTCGATGGCGTCAAGGACGGCGCCGAACTGGCGGTCAAAGGCCCAAATGTCATGCTGGGCTATATCCACTATAAGGAACCCGGCGTGATCCGGCCCGTCAAGGACGGCTGGCACAATACCGGCGATATTGTTTCGATCGACGAGCGAGGTTTCGTCACGATTCTTGGACGCGCCAAGCGTTTTGCGAAAATAGCGGGAGAAATGGTCTCTCTTGCCGCGGTTGAAGCCGTCATCGCCGACCTATGGCCCGCCTCGCGCCATGTGGCTGTTGGGGCGCCAAACGCCCGCAAAGGCGAGGTTGTCGTCCTTTTGACGGAATCCGACGCGGTCGACGCCGGCGTGTTGCCGGATCATTTCCGCTTGCGCGGGCTGACGGAACTTTCGTTGCCGCGCAAGATCATCCGTGTGGCCCAAATTCCGCTTCTGGGGTCAGGGAAGGTCGACCTGACTCGCGCCCAGGAACTCGTGATCCAAGAGAGTTCCGACGCTGACGCCGAGATGGCCGCAGATTAACGAATTCACGGCGCGAGCGTGAATTGCGGCGAGCGCCGCGGCTCGGCGGCTTTCGACCGGGAACCGCGATATCCACAGCTTCCCTCGCAACCAAGCGCGAGCCCGTTAGATCAGGCGGTTGCGGCGACGGCGCATTCAGTCGGCCCGCCGCGCCGTTTCATCCTACGATTTGGGCGGCCTCGACCCACCCCACAGGCCGAGCAGCAAGCGATGGGGTCCCGGAGCGCCGGGCGGGACGAGGGCGACGCGGTCGCCCGGCCGGAGAACGGCCCCGTCCACGGGCGCCGCGCGGCGATTGACGATCAGGGATTCGACGTCCTCGCGATCAACGCCGAGCGCCGCCAACAGCTCTTTTCCCGTGATGTCGCTCTCGACTTCGAGCGCGCGCGGATTGCCCCACCCTCGCGCGGCGAACAACGCCGAGAGCTGCATGAACGCCCTGACTTCGATCGTTCCCGCCATGGCCACGCCTCCGGCTGCGGCCTAACGGGATTCGTCGACGAGTTCGACGGCTTCCGCCTCCCCCTCGCTCATGTCGAGCATCAGGGCGCGACCGCGCAACGGCTTGCCTTGTCCGGTGATGATCTTGCAGACCTCGGCGACCTGGAACGCCGCCGCCGCCATCGGCGTGAACGCCGGATTGCCCAGACGCGTTTGTTCGCCCGGCCCCTCGCCGCAGCCGTAAACGCGGTCCAACGCCGCGTCGCCGGGAAACGCGTCGCAAAGCTGGCCGTACCAGCCGCCGATGGCGCCGTGAATCATCGGCGTTGCGAGGTCGTCGCAAACGCCGCGGAGCTCCTTGCGGGCCTCGATCGAATCGAGCGCGTCGACGACGGCCGCGCAGCCTCCGAGCAGGCGCGCGCCGTTTTCGGGCGTCAGGCGCTCGCAGCAGGCGGCGACCATAACCGCCGGGTTTATCGCCGCAACGCGGTTCGCCGCCGCTTCCGCCTTCCCCTTTCCCAATGTCGCGATCGTGCAGAGGAGCTGGCGATTGAGATTGGATTCTTCGAAATGGTCGGGATCGACGACGACGATCGTTCCGACGCCGATGCGCGCGAGGCCTTCGACGACATAGCCGCCAATCCCGCCGCAGCCGACCACGGCGATGCGCGCGCGCCGGAAGCTGAGCTGATCGGCGATCGAAAACGTCGTGCGATTGCGCTGGTAGCGCGAAGGCAGCAGACCTTCGGCAAGGGCCGCCTCCTCCACTTGCCCAAGCGAACATCCGAGGGTTTCGGCCACATGGACTTGGGAGGCCCACGTCAGCAAGCCGTCACGGCCCTGGCTGAGCAGGAACGCCTTGTCCGCGCCGGTCACCTCAGCCGCCTCCGAGCAGCGGGAACAGCGCGAGTTGATCGCCCGTCTTGAGGGCGCGGTCGGGATCGGCGTGTTTGCCGGCGATGAAGATCATGCCGATCTCCTTGGGGTCGATCCCCAGATCGGCGATGACGTCGGCGACCTGGGCGCCGGCAGGATAGTCGCGCGACGCCTCGCGGAACCGGCCGGGCCGGAACGACGCGAACAGTTTGACGATAATCGTGACAGTGTTCTCGTCCGCCATGCCCGTCAGCCTACATCAAAACGCGGGCTCGCCGCCTGTTAGGCTGAGCGGGCCCGGTTCGTCGCATGTCTTCGCGCTGCCGGCGTTCAGTCGGCGAACGCCTTCCAGAAGGACTGGAGTTCTTCTGTCGGCATGTCCCACTTCACGTCATGCGGCGCGATCTTCTCGAGCTCGAAGAACTCGGGCAGACGATCCTGCTCGGGCCCGATGCCGGCGGCAAGGTTGAATTCGTGCTCGATCTTCAGCGTCTTCTTGCCGAGCGCCACCACGTCGTCGCCCGTCAGCTTGATCCCGTAGCGCGCGTTGATCATCTCGATCAGCGACGCGAGGCAGTCCGGGATGTCGAGCGCCGGGAATGCGATGAAGATGCA
>Ga0326728_10010931_pt1 | contig 20985 bp, 20 predicted proteins | sample MB3enrmetagenome_FD_207602 | JGI IMG/M metagenome (GOLD analysis project Ga0326728, IMG submission 207602) | Lab enriched peat soil microbial communities from McLean, Ithaca, NY, United States - MB31MN | ecosystem: Environmental > Terrestrial > Soil > Wetlands > Peat | place: USA: New York... | reverse complement strand
GTTTGAACATCGGCGGATCAGGCAGGTTCAAAGCCAACATATCGAGCCACTTCTGCAGGCCGCGGAGCAGGCCGAAGATCCCAAGCCAAATCCATGGCAGTTCGGGTTTTCCCCCTGCTCTGATCAATCTAAGAGATACCGAAGCCACAAGGATGTATGCCAGGCCGTACCAGAAAAAGATGCAATCAAGGTGTTCGCTGAACCATCCGCCCGGCATGTCCTGCTCATCCCCCATTGCGCAGCTGATAGAAAACCGCCCGTAGATAGCGTTTGGCCTCGAATTCCGGGCAAAGACCCGTAATGGACTCCGTGGAGCCGATTACCAGGTATCCGTCCGGCGCCATGACCCTGGAGATAGATTTGAACAACCGGATCTTGTCCTGCTCGGAGAAGTAGATTGCCACATTGCGGCAGAGAACTATGTCATACCTGGCGGGCAGGGCAAAAGGCTCCAAAAGGTTCATCGTCCTGAAAGTGACGAGGGAGCGGATTTCATCGCGGATTTTCCACGTCTGTCCCGCCGGAGCGAAATACTTGGCCACTTTATCCAGAGCCATGCCACGGTCCATTTCCAATTTGCTGTAGCTGCCGTAGCTGGCCTGGGCGACGGCCTTGTCCGAGATGTCGGTACCCAGTATGCGAACGTCGTAGCGACCAAGATCGATCAGGACTTCCTTGACCGCAATGGCTAAGCTGTAGACCTCCTGTCCCGTAGAGCAGGCTGCGCTCCAGATGCGGACGGGGATTGGAGCGCCGTTTCCCATTTTCGAACGCTTGTCGATGAGGTCCGGCAGCACTTTGTGCCTGATCAGCTCGAAGGGAGAGGTGTCTCTGAAAAAGGAAGTCTCCTGGGTTGTGATGGCGTCGATGATCTTTTTCTTGATGCCGTTCGTATGGTCAGCTTTGGCTTTGTTATAGAGGTCGGCAAGATTAAGGCTGCCTGTATCGCGCACCAGCGAACCCAAGCGGGTTTCGATCAAATAGCCCTTCGAACTGTCTAACTGCACACCGCAAATATTGTGGATGTAACGGGACCAAAGAGCGAGTTCATCGGCCGAAACAATACCCATGGTCAGGCTCCACGAACTGAGGCGACGATTCTGGCTGCTATCGCCTCTATAGGAAGCACGACGTCGACGACTCCTGCGTCAATGGCTGCCTTCGGCATACCGAAAACGACACATGAAGCCTCGTCCTGTGCAATTATGTGACATCCGTTACGTTTTAGAAGACGCAGTCCCAGAGTCCCGTCGCTGCCCATGCCGGTTAATATGACTGCCGTAGCTCGGCCCGGAAAACGGTTTGCCACGGAACGAAAAAGGTAGTCAACAGCCGGCTTGCAATTGTTTTCGGGGGGGTCGTCGGTGATCTCGATGGTCTTCGAGCCGCCGGCCCCCGGAGCGATGCGCATCTGCTTGCCTCCTGGAGCTATATAAACAGTATTCGGCGCCACCGGCTCGTTGTGTGAAGCCTCACGCACCTGAATTGCACATTTTGCGCAAAGACTTTCTGCAAGGGACTTGGTAAAAATCGGCGGCATATGCTGCACCACGAGGAACGGCACCCCGATGTTTGCGGGGATACTCGGGAGCATCCGCGCAAGCGCGTTGGGGCCGCCGGTGGATACCCCCACCAGGACCATTTCGGGCCTGGCGCCGCCCGCAACGCGGGCCATGCTTTCCGAAACTCGGCACAAGTCCGGAGCGATACGGGCCTGTTCAGGCTTTTTCGAGGGCAAGGGCTGTGGGGCAACCTTTAAAATGTTGCGGATTTCACGCCGATGTGCAAGGGCGCGCACACGGGGGGCCAGTTCTTTCAGAATAGCCCCTCTGCTTTCCGTCACCCCACGGGTATCCGGTTTGGTTATGAAATCCAGCGCCCCTTTTTCAAGTGCTTTGACAGTCAGACGTCCGCCTCGCATTGTGAGTGCGCTGACCACTATAACCATTACGTCCTCGCCCTCTTCTCGCAGCGCGTCCAAAACCGCAATGCCGTCCATCTGAGGCATTTCGATATCCAGGGTCAGAAGATCGGGTTTGAGCTCCCGAACGCGCTGGAGAGCGATTTTGCCGTTAGGCGCCTCACCAACGACTTCAACTTCGCTGATGGACTTGAGCGCTTCCGTCATCACTCTGCGAAAAAGCGCAGAATCATCGACAACCAGGACTCTGATCGGCATTTATTCTCCTCGCCCGGAGGGTGTTTCTGAACCGTTTTCGCCGGCCAAGACCGCTGCCGTATCAAGCAGAGCAATCAGCATTCCGGAGACATGGCAGACCCCTCTGAATTGCCTGCCTTGTATGCCGCGTACATTCTCCGGCGGAGGCTTTAGATCGGACCGGTCCAGCAAGACAGGATCGGACACCCGGTCTACCAAGAGCCCAATTTGCTCGCCCTGCCAATCAACGATGAATATTCTGCTGTCCGGCCCAACCTCGGCTCTGTCGAGTTCCAGTTTGACGGCGAGGTCGATTACCGTGGCGATGCGGCCGCGCAGGTTCATCACCCCCAGCACAAAACCGGGGGCGTGATGAACCGGTGTAATGTTGCTCACTCGAACAACCTCTTGTACCTGTGCCGTATCCAGGCCAAAGGCGGCGCTGCCCAGAAAAAAGGTCGCGAGAAGAATCTGCTGCTCGTCAATTGTGGTGCTATGCTCTTTCATGAAAAGCCCCTTCAGCTACACTTTAAATTTCCCCACCAATGACTTGAGTTGTTCCGCAAGCCTGGAAAGTTCGGTGGCGCTGGACTGGACATGTTCGCCGCTGGTGCCGATTTCGCCTATGGTATTGTTGACCTGGGCAATATCGGAGGCGATCGACTGTGACACGCCGGCGGTCTGGGCTATGCGTTCGTTGGAATCCCTCACGCCTGATGAGGCTTCGGCGATATTGGATGCTACGTCTTTTGTAACCGCCGCCTGCTCCTCGATGGCAGCCGCGATCGTCGATACGATTTCACCCACTTGCCTTATTACCTCTGCGATCTTCTCGATATCCTCGATTGTCCCGCCTGTGGATGCCTGGATGGAAGAAATCTTCCCCTTTATGTCTTCGGTAGCCGAAGCGGTCTGTTGAGCCAGTTCTTTGATCTCGTTTGCAACGACCGCGAAACCCTTGCCCGCTGCGCCGGCTCGAGCGGCCTCGATGGTTGCGTTCAAGGCCAATAAATTGGTCTGTGCAGAAATGCTCGTGATGGTTTCGGTGACCTGGCCAATCTCCTGGGCAGCCCTACCGAGTTCCTTCATCATGCTCGATACCGCACGGGCCTGATCGGTCGCGTCACCGCTGATGGCTCTGGCCTTCTCGGAGTTGGAAGCGATTTCGCCTATTGTGGCGCTCAATTCTTCCGTAGCGCTTGCGACCGAGGTCAGGTTGGTAGTTGCCTGCTCCATGCTCGCTGCAACGGAATTCGTGTTGATGCTGGATTCTTCCGCAGCCGCCGCAACAGTCCTGGCCCTCTCGGACATGTCTTTTGTCCCGGAAGCCATCTGGCCTGAAATAGCGGAGAGCTCGGTGGAAGATGAAGCCAGCATTTGCACCCCGCCGTCTATATCGGTTACCATCTGGTGCATGTTCTCCCGCATTTCGTTGAGCGCCTTGGCAAGGTCCCCGATTTCATCCTTCTGTGAAACATGCAGGACCTGGGTCATATCTCCATCAGCCATGGCCTTGGCAAAATCGACCCCTTGCTTTATGGGGCTGACTATAATACGGGTGATGAAGAGAGCTAAGACTACCGCAAGCATCACGGCGACGACTCCCCCCGTGATCAGCACCAGCCGCAAACTTGAGTACACCGAATCTGCTTTTTGTCCGATTTCATGCATGCGTTTTTGACGGAAACTATCCAGGCCGTCTACACTCTGGAAGATTTTTTCCATCAACCTGTAACATTTTTCGGTGAACAGATTGAATGATTCGGCGTCTTTACCGGCCATTGAAAGTTCAACAACTTTATTGTTTGCTTCTTTTGCGTCACCGACGGCCTGTTCTATCTTCGCGAGCGCTTCGCCGGCCTCCTGGCTATGTGAGCTTGATTTAAGCTCCTCAAGGCCTTTTGAATAAACCTCTCTTGCTCGCTGGATGCCTCTGAGGATTTCCTCCTTCTGCGACTTATCCTTGTGCAGGAGGAGAGATGCGATAAGAACGCTGATTTCACGCAGGTTTGAGTTGATAGAGGATGCAACGGACGTTTTGTGAGATTCATCGACAGTCTCAGTCCTGAGCTGATCTATCGAATGAATTCCCCACAGTGAGGATGCCATCATTGCAAGCATCAGAAAAACAACGATACCGAAGCCCACGCCTAACTTTTTCCCTATTTTCATATTTCTAAAACCGTTCATGACCTATTCCCCCTTCTTTGGATTTGAAAAAAAATTCCTTGTCGATTACTCAGCGAACATCACCTTCCGCTTCATCACCTCTCACGTCTCCAGAATTTCCCGCAGTCCGTCCAGGAGCCTATCCCGGTCCAGTTTGACCTGGTAATCGGATACGCCCACCGCTTTGCCCGCGGCAATGTCTTCTTCTCCTGCAAGAGACGTCAGAGCGATTACGGGCAATGATGCCACGCGAGGATCGGAACGAATGCGTTGGGTAAGACCCAGGCCGCTCAGACGCGGCATTTCAATATCTGTTACAACAGCCTGTACATTATCGACATTCTTGACCAGAAGCTCCCAGGCAGCCTCACCATCAGGAGCAGCCAGAACAGAGTACCCGTCGTCCTGGAGGAATCTGGTCACCTGAGCACGGAAAAAGTCCGAGTCTTCGGCCAGCAGCACTCCAATGGCCGCCTCTTTCTTGGCGCTCGCCTGAGTTACCTGCTCGACGCTCCACTCCGGATAAACTGCGTCGACCAGTTCATAAATGTCTGTAAGCAAGACAGTCCTGTCGCGGATAATTGTCGAACCCGCGATCCCTTTTTGGCGGTGTGTCCTTTGGTCAACGGCAGATCGCGATTCAACCACATCGACAGGCATAGCGCCCAGCAGACCCACCTCGCGACCGTGAACATTGGAGACAATTACAGCCAGGCCGCTTCCTCCCTCAATCGGTCTCACCTGCGCTGCGTCGGACAAGGTGACAAGGGCAAGGGAGGCACCTCGGTACTGTATCGTTCGTCTGCCGCCTGCCATTTCTATCTGATCCGCGGAAATCTTCTCGATGCGCAGCACCGCATCCAGTGGAACGGCACATACCTCACCGGGCGCATTGTGGAATAGGAGCAGTGAAATCGTGTCTTGAAGTCTTTCTTTGTCGGCTTCTTCCAGCAGCTCCATCGCTCGCGTGGAACCTGAGAGAGGTTTTAGATCCGCCGTTGTCGCCAATCCATTTACATCAAGAATCAACGCAACCTTGCCGTCGCCCATTATGGTTGCCCCCGCGTATTCCTGGAGACATTTCAGGTGGCGTCCGAGGGGTTTCACCACGATTTCCTCCGTATTCTGAAACGAGTCGACAACCAGGCCGTATTTCATAATACCGGTGGTCACTACGACAATTTCAATATCGCTGCTCGAACTGAGCCTCCTGCCTTCTTTGTTCCTCCGGTCTTGCCATGTGCCGGCGATTTCCTCCCCGGCATCGCCGCCGGTCGTATCTTCGATGGTGCGGTGGCGGGGTGAGCGCCTGTCTGCAATGCTTTTTCTACGGCAAATTTCGGTCCCGCCCGTATTGGGGTCAGTGTAAGTGGGCATGTTCCCCAGAAAGTCAGCGAATCTGACAAGAGGCACTATTTCATCTCTCAATTTCAGGACCTCCGCGTCACCCACCACCTCGATCCTTTTTTTGACCTGTTCCGCTCGAATGCGAAGCAGCTCCACCACGTTGATCTGCGGGATTGCAAACCGTTCCCCTTGTGCGATCAAAACCAACGAGGGAATTATGGCCAGGGTCAAGGGCAGTTTGATTCGAAAGAGCGTTCCAGCCCCGGGCTCGGATTCGATTTCGATTTTTCCGCCCAACCGGTCCAAATTGGTTTTGACTACATCCATGCCAACGCCGCGTCCGGAAAGATCGGTCACCTGCTCGACGGTGGAAAGGCCGGGCAGGAAGACCAAAGCAATCTTATCCTTGTCCGACATCCCCTGGAGCTTATCCTGTGTGATCAGGCCTTTTTTCAATGCGCTGGCGGCGATTTTCCGAGGATCCAGGCCTTTGCCGTCATCTGCGATTTCGAGCACCACAAGGCCTGCTTCATGCCGGGCTTCGAGCCTTATTGTGCCCGCCGGTTTTTTCCCGGCGCTGACACGCACCGCCTGAGGTTCGATGCCGTGGTCGGCTGCATTTCGAACCATGTGCGTCAAAGGGTCGGAAAGCCCTTCTATGAGGGTTTTATCGAGTTCGACTTCTTTTCCTCTGATATCGAGGTTGATTTCTTTGTGCATTGCATGCGCGATATCTCGCACCACCCTTGGAAATTTGCTGAAAACATTGCCTATTGGTTGCATTCGAGTTTGCATGATTGCGTCCTGCAACTCGGAGGTAACGAGATTGATGCGCTGCGAACTAGCCGCGAGAGCGTGATGGTCTCCCTGCGACACTGCCTCCCGCAACTGGTTGCGACTCAAAACGAGTTCCCCTGCCAGGTTCATCAGGGACTCGAGCAGTTCCACGTCCACCCGAAGAGTGCTTTCTCCCTGGGACGCTGCTACTCTGTTCTTTGCTGCGACTTCCTGTTGACCGTTATGCGGATCGGCGTGAACGCCCGGGGTTGCTTCTGCGCCAGCTTCAACATGAGGCAACTCCAAGACCTCAAGTTGCGGTTCAGATAAACCCTCCGGCGTAGATGGGGCGGGCTGAACCGATATTTCTCCGGTCTGCGGCGCGGCAGTTTCGACTGAATTCGGTTCCGCGACGTTCGGATCGAAAATCAAACTGATCTTGTCTGGATCCACGTCGAAGAGACTTCCGATAACTTCAGGATCGATAATGGTGGCAAGAATGAGACGCATCGGGACTTTGTTGCATATGGGGTCATCGAGATCCCCTACGGCGTTGAAGTCGAGGATGCAGTCAAGAATTTCACCTGATTCGTAAAGCCCGTTGAAGACCTCCAGGACGTTCTCGCCCTTGCGCTCGATGTCGTGAATCAGGTCGTATTCCACCGAATAGATGAACTGGCCTGTCCTTCGCGCTCTATCGAGGTCGATCTCCGGAATGCCGATCGGCGAAGACTCTTTTCCCGCTTTAAGCAACGCCACGCGGCTCAGCGAGTCCTTCTGCTCCTCCGCCAAATGCGACGCTGCCAATTGGTTCAGACTCGCCACATGCTCCCATATGTCGGCGTCTTCACTTTCGGCGGCATTGTTTATCATGTCGCGCAGCTTGTCGAAAGCGGCAAGAAGAATGTTGGTGACTTCCGGGTTGGGCACCATCTGCCTTGACCGCACCATATCGAGTACGGTTTCCGCTTTGTGAGCAAGCTCCTTGATCTTGTTCAGACCCAAGAAACTGCTGCCGCCCTTGATGGAATGCGCTGCTCGAAAAACCGTATTTACGAGTTCTTCATCGATGTCTGCGCCGGCCTCCTCTATTGCCAAAAGATCGGCTTCGATGTCGGACAGGTGCTCGCGTGCTTCCGCCAGAAATTCTGGCATGAGATCATCATCCTGATAAGCGCTCATGACTGACTCCCGCTACCTTGTTTCCCTTCAATCTCGAAGTGGCGGTCCAGATGCATTACCTTGAAAAGGTGCTGTATCTCGGATGACGCCCCGACAACCCGTAAGCCCTTCCCAACTTTGGAAAGCGTGTTCCGGGTTGCAATGAGCAGCCCAATGCCGCTGGAGTCAACTAAGTCAACAAGGGAAAGATCGATGACCATGTCGGACGCCCCTTCGGCGACAAGTTGCTGTAGCTGGGGCCGAAGCTCGCCTGCCAAAGCCGACGTCAGCGGCTCCCGAAGTTCAATGTTTATGTGATTTTCGTTCTTCTCAATTTGGACTGATGACACTTTGCCCTCCTTTCCGTAGGCGACGGCGCAAAAGCACACGATTACCCAATCGATTGAAAACGACTTTATCCGAGTATATTTTGTAGATTTGGAGACCTCGCCCGCAAATATCCTCGCAATGAGCCCGATGTTTCCGCAGGCACGCCCAGTTGAAGCCGCCGCCGCAGTCTTCGACCGAGATGCTCAACCATGTGTATCCGCATCTCAGTTCGCAATTAACGCACAATAGAGGATTGTTTTGACTTCCGTGTATCACGGCGTTATTCAGGCTCTCCCGCAGCAGCATGGCCACAGCAAACCAGTCTTTCTCAAGACCGTTGTCCAGCAGCCACGACCTGGCGCGAATACATAATTCGTCGATGGCGCTTAAGGTGGCTGGGATCTTGAAACTTATGGCCACCGAATGTTTCATACCTCTATCCCCATGAGAGCGATGTCGTCAGAGGCAGGTCCGTGCATTGTTGCCAAAGTTGCAAGTTCGCCCACCTCGGTATTCAGGTCCTCATTTCTTAGCTGGCCGCATAATCGTATGAATTGTTCGACCCCATCATCCCAGTTGGTCCCTTTCGCGTTTTCAATGAGCGCGTCGCTGAACAGAAACACACGATCGCCGGGTTTGACGGTCAACTCCAGCACTCCGAATTCCGGAGTTTCAAAGGCGCCGACGACATCGCCATTCAGCCACAATGCCGATGTCGTTCCATCAGTTTTCTGGACCACGGCGGGCGGGTGACCTGCGCTCACTACGGTGAGCCTGTTAGTCTTTCGGTTAACGCGAACATAGGCTACCGTTATGTATTGCTCTTCGGGGAGAACTGACAATGCCACGCCATTGATAATGTGCAGGGCCTCTCTTGGAGAGTAAAGAGCGGAGCAGTTTTGTCTCAGCAGCGCGTAGAAGGAGCCGGTTGTCATGGCTGTTCCTACGTCATGACCGCAAACATCCGCCATAATATAGTCGTGAAGATGCGGGCCGAGCCGAATGACCTGGCACAGATCGCCGCCCGCCTCATGCAATGGCAGGTAGTATATATTGAACTTGGCCTCCGGCATCTGCTCGGGACGCGGCATCATGGCCTGCTGGGCCAACGTGAGCTGGGAGAGCTTTAGCGACTGCAGTTCGATGACTGACAGATAGGCTTTGTGCAGGCGTACGTGAGTCCGCACGCGCGCCAGCACTTCCGTTCGATGGAAGGGCTTAGTGATGTAGTCGACGGCGCCCGCTTCAAAACCTGCAACTTTGGTTTGAATATCGCCATCGGTGGAAAGAATAAGAACAGGCGCATCCGTTTTTAGTGCCCCTTCTTTCATCAGACGGCACAGATCTAATCCGTTCCCATCCGGCAGATGAACGTCAAGGATTGCCAGGTCGAAGAAAGGCGCTTGGGCAATCAATGCTTTTGCATCCTGGATAGTAGCGGCCTCCAGAGTCTCGAAACCCTCTTGTCTCAGCACCCCGGAGAGCATGGCCAACGCGGTTCGCGAATCGTCAACCAGCAAGATCAGGGGCAGCGCATCCATTTAGCTCTCCAGTGTTATTTTCCGGGCCGGTTTCCGGCTCAATCCAACGCGATGTGCTTTCCTGCCGCTCCAATCGGATGCTACGGTCGAAGAGAGACAGGCGTAGAATCGTTTTTGTGCAAACCCCCCACGTTAACAGGGGGTAGTTCGGGTATTACTGTTTCTGTTTGTCCAAATGCTCATGGACAAGGTCATACCCTTTATCACCCAGCTTGCGGAGCAGGTTTTCAATCTGTTTCAATGCAAGCGGCGACGGCTTTGCCCGCCCATGCTCCCATCTGCTGACAGTCGGAAAGGTGACGCCGAGTTTGGCGGCGAATTTCTCCTGAGTAAGCCCGATCCGCTCCCGCACTTCGCGGATAAATCGTGGTGTGTTATCTGTGGGTTTCAACATTTGTCTCCTTTGAAGCTGGGCAAGCACCGATCGCGTTACGGGTTCAACAAACGACTTATCAGGTGATATTCTTTGTCGGCAAAAAATGTGTGGGACTTGAGAATTTTTTTTAAGACGCAACTGTGCTGTTTTAGGAAGCAACAGTGCTGTCAGATCGTCATCGAACTCCAAAAGCATCGACCCGGACGACATCTATGACTTGTGCCTCACCCGATCGATCATTTTGGTTTCTTTGCGCAATGATTTAGGCTATTCACTAATGCGAAACGACAGGAGAACGAGCTCATGAAAAAGACCCTGATAATTTCTTTATCCATATGCCTGGTGCTGGTGGCCGCATATGGCGCGGCCGTCTACTGGATAGGCGAGCAGGCCCTTAAACAGCACGATCAACTTATAGCCCAGATCAACCATTCGAATTACCTGGAAGCTTCGCCCGTGAACTATGAACGCGGTCTTTTCCGCTCTACGGCTCGGACCACATTAACCTTAACGCGCTTTGAAAAGGAGGGTTCGATCAGGTTCAACATCATTAGTTCCATTTATCATGGACCGTTTGTCTTTATTAATAATCCGCACTTCAAAGGGGGTTTCAGGCCTGTCATTGCGGTAATCCGAACGAAACTGGCGCCGGGCGATTGTTCGGACGCGTGGAAGAAGACGCTGGAAAACATACCTGAGCTTGAATCTTCACAGGTTTTGACGGTCCTTTTCATCGATGGCGGCGCAGAGACATATATAGATATTCCGTCCTTCCAAAAAGAGTTCTCCGGGGTCAAAGGTGAAAAATTCAAGTTGCAATGGGATGGTTTCACCGGCAAATCCAAATTCGACTTGCGGCTTGATGAAATTACAGGTTCCTTCAATTCCCCATCCCTGGAAATCTCCGGAAAAGATCAACTCCTGCGTCTAAAAAATATGCAATTCGACTTCGATTCGCATTCCGGCCCAAGGGGGATATCCGTTGGCTCGGCTGCTTTTTCAATCGGGGGTATCGAGGGCAGAGAGGGAGACGATAGCTCTTTCAACTTGAGTTCGGTTGGGCTCAAGGCGGAATCGGGGGTTTCGGGAGAGACTATTGGCTGTTCCTTTTGGCTGAGATTTGAAAAGTTCAACGCGGGCGGACTTGAAGTTGGGCCATTCGCGATGGAGTTCGAGGCGCGGAAGCTGGACGTGGAAGTCCTTTCGCGTTTTCAAAAACTTGCGCCGGAGTTCCGGGAAAAAGCAAGGGAGAATAGCAAGGACGCCGAACAAGAGATGGAGAAACTGGCTGTGGGAATCATTCTCGATCTGCTTGCAAAGTCCCCGGAATTCGAAATAAAGCAGTTAAAGCTCAAAACGGATAAGGGAGATCTCAGCGGCAGGGCAAAGCTGGGTTTCGCGGACCCCGTTGGGAACCCGTCCCCAAACGTTATTGTTCTTCTCAGAAACGTCGACGCAATCGCGGAACTCACAGTCTCCGAACCGCTGCTGCTCTTTGTCGCCGAAAACGTGGTCCGTAATGCGTCACAAGATCCTAAATCGGCGAAGATGGGCGCCGATGCGATTATAATGGGCCTGATGGCGGCAAAATATATCACTTTGGATGGAGGCTCGTTCAAATCGAACGCGTCCTACAAGCACGGCGTTCTGGCTGTTAACGGACGAAAGCTGGACTTGTCCGGTATTAAACATAAAGATGATTAAGATCCCATAAAACAAAGGCGGCCCGGAAGGGCCGCCTTTGAACCGACGAACGGATTGTTTCGATTACTGGAGCAGCTTGAGTATGGATTGCGGCTGTTGGTTGGCTTGCGCCAGCATTGCCATTGCCGTCTGCTGCAAGATCTGGTTCTGGGTCAAGGTGCTGACTTCGCTCGCCATATCCACGTCCTCGATTGTGGATGCGGAGGAGGTGAAGTTCTGGATGCCTACGGTCAGGTTGTTGGCAGTGTAACTGAGCTCGTTCTGAAGCGCGCCGACACTACTCATGTAGAGGTTGATCGAGGTAAGGGCCGTGTCGAGTGCGTCCATGGCCAATTGCGCATTTGACGAATTGTTTACTTGGATAAGACCCTTGCTCACTCCAAGAGCGGTTGACGTGGCGTTGTTGAAACTGAGGTTGAGCTGGTTATTGGCGACATTCAATGCGCCGACCTGAAAGGTTACGCCGCCGTTGGCCTGGCTCAAGGTGCCGTCAATAAGGTCCGTGCCGTTATACTGGGTGGAAGTGGCGATGTTATCGATTTCGCTCTGAAGGGCCTGGAATTCACCGGTCAAGTTGCTGTCGCTGGTCTGACCGGAGGACGCTTCGGTGGCCAGAGATTTCATCTGGACCAGAATGTTGTTGATCTGGGTGTACGCTCCGTCTGCCGTTTGCAGCATCGACTGCGCTTCGCCGGCATTCTGCGAAGCCACCTGCATCGAGGCGATTTTCGCTTTGAAGGAGTTGGCTACTGCGAAGCCCGCGGGATCGTCTGCTGCTGAGTTGATCCTCAAACCAGACGAGAGCTTCTCGAGTGATGAGCTTACAGCGCTATTGGTGTTGCCCAGGATGTTTTCAATCGAAATGGCGTTCATGTTGGTGGCGACTACAAGACCTGACATAATTAATCCTCCTTGAGTTGTTTTTAACTTCCTTGTCTAATCCTTAAGTCCATTCGAGCAGTTTAAAATCGCTTTGAGTTATCAATCGACAATCCAGGCGAGAAACTTTAATTTTTTTGACTCAGCCCCCTAGAAAGTTGTCAGTGCGCAGTCCCACTGACTGCGCGCCTTGTGTTCGATTTTGCCTTTGTTGAATATAGAGATTAACGATTATGGTCAGTCCCGATCAACCTGCCAGGAGTCCTTTCCAGTTCCGTGAATGTGTGATCATGACCATGCCTACAGGGAGGAAGGCGGCCAATCTGAGGGACATGTTGATGATTCTGCGGGATGTCGACGAATCCGTTTTGTCCTACCACCTCTGGCAATCCCGCATGGCTATCGCGCCACCGGACGTGGAGTACCCAAACGACTTCGCGGCCTAGGCCGCCATCGCTTTGCAGGACAGCAGGCTTGCGGAGAAACTCAGCGTTATCGATCCATTTAGTTTCAATAGTTTGGAAGAGGTCCGCGATACTTTGGTGGATATGCTGGATGATTATTTGTGGGACCTGCACTCCGTTCCGTGGGCCAGGCCCGGTTTTGAGTTCTATTTCTGTGAAGCTTCGATGGTGGTGCTGGGCACGCAGATTCAGGTCGCCACGCTTTCCGAGTTTTGCTCGGAGATCGTGAAGGTGCCGCTTAACTCAATTTATTATCATTTCTTTGACGCACGCTGGCGATTGAGGTCGATTAAAGCGGACGACTTTTCGAACTGGATAAAAGACTCCTATGATTTGCCGGAGCTTGTTTCGGCGCTCCAGGGCATAGACGTGTGGTTTTACTCGCTCGATGAAGTGCGCAACACCATCCTGGAGCTGGTTAGCCAGCACATAGAGAAGCCTGATGGCAACAAGACTTAATAATCTTGAGCCGATCGTCGGGACAATAGTTGTCGAGCAGTTGCAGCGCATGGCGGAGCGCATGGACAGGCAGCGCTTCATTCATATCAACTCGACCCGGTCCGGGGGAGGGGTGGCCGAGATGCTGGCGCAGACCATACCGTTGTGGAATGAGCTGGGGATCGATGCGCACTGGGGAGTAATCGAAGGGGACCAGAGCTTCTTCGAAGTCACAAAGGCAGTGCATAACGCCTTGCAGGGCTTTAAAGCGAACATTACCAAAGCTATGTTCGATCATTATCTGGAGATCAATCGCGAGAACGCCGGCAGGTTTGAACTTGACGCCGATTTTATAGTGGTCGACGATCCGCAGCCCGCCTATTTGATCGAATACATGCGATCCAGAGCCAGAAGATGGATATGGCGGTGCCACATAGATGCGTCCAAGCCCGATCGGAAGGTCTGGAGATTTTTGCGGGAGGCGGTCAAACATTACGACGCATCCATCTTTTCGATGCTCAATTTCGCTCAGAACCTTCCGCATCCCCAGTTTCTGGTTTATCCATCGATAGATCCGCTGAGTGAAAAAATCGGCAGCTTTCTGACCAAGAGATCTTGGCGGTGATGGAGCGATTGGGTGTAGAGAGAGATAAACAGATCATTTTGCAGGTCTCACGATTTGATTCCTTTAAAGACCCGCTGGGAGTAATTCAGGCATTTAAGATGGTTCGGGCTCATACACCCTGCAAACTCCTGCTGGTCGGGGGCGGGGCGAGCGACGATCCGGAGGGCCCCCGAATTCTGGCGGAGGTCCAGGAGGCGGCTGAAGGGGACCCCGATATTCAGATTCTGCTTCTTCACCCTGAAAGCCACCACGAGATCAACGCTCTTCAAAGGGCCGCGGACATCATTGTGCAGAAATCGGTCCGTGAGGGATTTGGACTTACAGTAACCGAAGCCATGTGGAAGGGCAAACCGGTTATAGGTGGGGCAGCGGGAGGAATAGTGCTGCAGGTCAGGGACTTTCAAACCGGGTTTCTTGTCCACTCTCCCGAAGGTTGCGCTCTTCGAATCCGGTATCTGCTCCATCATTCGGAGGTGGGGCACCGCATGGGCAAACAGGCCAGGGAATTTGTGCGCGATCATTTTCTCGTGACTCGAAATATCAGAGATTACCTCGCCCTGATGATTCTCTGCGACAACGCCGGCGACCGAACCATCGCGGTTTAGAGAAGCGGCGGGAAGCGGGAATGATCTTGCTTTCACCTCTTTGCTTTCAACTTTTCCCGATCAGGAGAACACATAAATGGAAAGGTTTATTTGTTAATGCCCGTCAGAAAACCCTGTGGCGGGTTTCCAGGTTTCGTTTAACGGAGGTCGAAATGCACGACGATTGGCGGCGACTGGAAAAATCCCTTGATGAGGCTTTTCAGAAGGCCGAGGCATTGAACTCTATCATTGAAAACAGCGAAAAGCCTCGCCAAAAAAAGATAGTCGCGATTTTGCGCAAACACAAACTTCCCGCCTTTATCGGCCCGTTTTTCGATGCTTATTTCCGAATAACCGCTCAGGGCGGAGACATAGAAGAGATCAGTATTCTCATGATAGCCAGGCTTTCCGCATATCTTGGAGAGGACCGGAACATCGTCGGACAAAAATATAAAGCAGCGATGGCAGATTACGTTGAATTCATGGGTAAGGACCTGGGCGGGAGCGGCAAAACCTTTTCAAACGAGCAGTTTATGGTAGTCGATGGGTAATGCTCTGCTCTTTACACCCAATTGCTTTTCGTGAACCCCGGCTATGTGCCAACTATGGCATGTCGTAGCGGTACACGAAGAAAACCTCGGCGTACTGAGTGGACCCTGTCGGCTGCGCCCGCGAGATGACCGTATAGTAGTAGCATCCGTCATAGCAATTGTTGGGATTGTTCGCACCGTGCAACGCCGCGCTTTGATAGGTATCGATGACTTTGATGTAGACCGTACAGGGAACGCCCCCGCTGTTCGGAGCGAGCCCACTGTTCAAGGTGAGTGTCACATCCGTACCGACAGTGGGATCGGTGCTTGTTGCTTGAGTCAATGAATAAGGGCATCCGGCCCAGCCCGCCTGCTGGTCCCAGGTCTTTCCGGTGCTGTCTGTTGTCGCGTTGCTCATCTTTACATTCAAACAATTGGGGTTGGGGTTTGTGCCGAAAGCGGGCGCGGGCGTACTGGGGTTCCCCCTTTGGATCATGTCGATAAAAAGGTCGGCGCCGCCCTTGGCGGAGTCAAGAGCAGCTGTATAACTCTGTTCAAGGCGTGTAAGCTTCGTCTCCTGGGTAACGAGCCTGAACAGAATCGCCACCACACCAAGCGCCAGCACGAGCAGCATCAGCGTGGCGATGAGCGCTATCCCTTTCTGGTTCCGAATCGGGTTTTTCATTCTTCGGTTTGATCTCATCGGAGCGTCCCGCCTGGCAGGTTGAGCAGATTATTAGGTTTAACGGCTATTTCTATAACTTTCCAGCGGTACTGCTGTTGCGCGCCGGTTGGAGTGAAGGGAGTGCTCAATTGCCCGGTGTCCGTGTCCCCGAGAGTCAAAGTGCCTGCGAACCGGAAGTTTGAGTTCGGATTGATAGAACCGGAGGGGGATGCGCTGGTATCGCCGAGGCCTTCCGAGTAAAGTACGAACACTCTCACTTCGCGCAGAAACTCCTGTATTTGAGCGGCGGTCATCTGGGCATTATTGACCGTACCACCGATTCCGGCTGCATAGATTGTGTTCTGCAGCAGGTTGGTTTGCCACTGGACAGAAATTCCGGGAGTGTTCCCGTATCCGGTAGGATCAGGGAGGATGCCGAAGGCTACCTGGAAATCCCTGACGCAGTCGATGACAGGAGTGGCGTTGAACGTGCCGGCATTTGGGCCGGTCTGAATGAGGGTGCTTCGATACAAGCTTAGGGTGTAGGGAGCGCAGCTGCTCGGAGCATTTGGATTGGAGGCCAAATAATAGTCCACGCGGTTAAACGGCATAATGTGCGCCCCAGTGTTATTATCCAGGCCATAAATGTAATAGACCTGACCCCCGTTTGGGGATGTGCTGCTGTTGCAGCCCGTAATACTGGAGGCGTTTTTATAAAATCCTTGCGATGGGGAAGATCCGTTAAACGAGTTGAGCCATACTCCGGTGTTATTTAGAAGGTTACCATTGTTGTCGAGAGCGATGAAGGTGTCCGGATTGGGGGAATAAGTTGGCGTGTTTGTAAAATCCATGACCGGGTCAAGGTTCGCGCCGCCCCAACATTTGACAATTGGTTTGCTGGCGTTGACATTCGTTATCATGGACCATTTTTTACTCGCAGGATTGATATTGGCGGCGCTCGACTTTATCGAGAGCACATCCGAGGCGGCGTAGTTAGCCACAGGAAAAGGCGGACTGTCCATGTGCGCGAATGCTCGAGGCACGTCATTATTACCGTTTGCGTTATTAGTTGAATCGTTGAGAAGTGCCGGATTATAGGGCGATGCCGCAGTGTTTCCGGGACCCGCAGTTGCTTCAGTATAATTAACTCCGTTCATATTTGCCGGCAGTCCGAAGCCAGCCATCTCGATGTCGTAGCGCAACAGTTCCAGGCCGGTTAAATTGGCCATGTAGCTTTCGGCCAGCCTGCCCTGGGTCCTGTAAGTCCTGAGCAGCTTCAGATAGGCCATGGTTGCCGCCGCGATGATAAGCATGACAATCGCCAGGCTCACCATCAGCTCTATCATCGTCATACCGCTCTGCCTGTTCATTTCGTCTGCCTCACGATAGTCTGCAGCAAACAAGAGTACTGACGGGGCGCAGCGTCCATCGGCCCCTTGTGATTCCAGGTCACAGTGGACTGCAACAGAGACAATGCGGTCGTAGTCGGGCTTCCCACAGTAGCCGTCAACTGGAAATTGACGTTATAATTGACCGTGGTCTTTCTCACCTGCCTTGGGATGGTCTGGTTTTGCGGAATGTTCTTCACGTCCAGGTACGCGCTGTTCCTGGCTATTTCCAACTGTTCCTGAGCCAGTTTCATCGCGTCGTTGCGCATCTCGTCCATCAGGCTGTGATCGAGCGCGGCCATGATGCCGACCATCGACGCCAGCATACCGAAGGCGAGTATCATCAGCGTGACCATGACTTCGATAAGCGTAAAGCCCCGGTCAGCTCGGACCGCCGCTGCAACCCGAAACCTTTTACTTTTGTTTACAGGAGTTCCCATTCATTTTTCCCAGGATTATCTGTGTTGTTGAAACCTGCACACAATCCATCACTGCCCCGTAACTTGGAACAACGCTGAATGTTATCGGACTGGCGGGATTAGGATTGCCGGGGTCCATAAATCCCCTGCCGTCAAAACTTACGCTTGTCTGCGTGCTTAAGGAAGAAGTAATGGCATACTTAAGGTTCATGATCATGGTGCCCGGGACTTGCTGGTCCACGTTGTCGTCGATTTCGTTGTTGTTGTTTGCATCATATTTTATCTGGTAAGAGGCAAATGTTGCGCCGCCTCCCCAGTACACGCCCGTAACCACTTTTGTGCCGTAGGCGGTCATTCGCCCAAACTGAAGATCATCGTAGAGCTGGATCATCTGATTTTCGATATCGTGCTTCTTTTTCCATGTCGAGTAGGAGGGTATGCCCCACGCCAGCAGCAGCATGGTAATCGAGATAACCACCATCAGTTCAAGCAGAGTGAATCCGCTTTCTTTTTTCATCTTTCGATCCATTGTATCACCCGCCCCCCTACGGCCTGATTGGCAGCCGGCTGAACGGACGGCGGGGCATTTTCGGGAGGCATGCCGGTAACAAATCCTGTCGCCCTGTTCCCTTCGGCAGTGAACGAAGTGGAATTGTCGATCTTGTAAATTGCCCCGGTCGAGGTTTGCAGGTAGAGGGTGCCGACACTATTGGTAACCGCATATCCGCCGCATGACTGGTCTACAATCGCTCCCCCCGTGGCGCAGTTGAGGCCCCAAACACGACTCTGACCGCCATAGCCGCACGGGTCCGAAGTCGGTTCGGCGGTGACAAAATACGCGATGTTGTTGCTGACGTTGCTGGTAACGACAGGCACCGTTGGGTCGGTAACCATCCTTTCAGCCAAAAATGACCCGTCCGCAGCCGCAGGATCCAGATCGTATATCCATGCGGCATTGGCGATATTATTCGGATTCGACTGCAAAGCCGAACATGCAGTTGTGGTCTGGTTCAGGCTGGTGACTGTTGGTTTTGCAGTAACACAGGAAGAGAACTGCCCGTCGGTACAATCGGAGTTGTGATAACAGGTCTTACTGTTGGTGGTTAAACCATTGGAACAATATCTGACAAATGGTATTGCCATGAGATAATTCAGGCCGGAACTCTGCCCATAGTTGTCCTGGGGGAAAAAGTACCTGCCCGTTCCGGCAAACAAATATGTCTGGTTAAAGCACTGCCCGGGGGCTACTTGCGCGGTTATGGGGAGTGTAGCTACCTGGTTGTACGTTGTAATGTCCCAGTTCCAGTTTGCCGGGTTCAGCGCGCTTACGGGATCGGTACTGCCCGTGTCGATGACTCCAATTCCTCCATTCCAAGCCCCCGATACGCCGTTTGGCGCGGAGCTGTATCCGAAGAAAACAAAGTCCGAATATGGAGGGTTGCTCACACTCAACCCGTTGGTGAAAAGTCTTCCGCCGAATCCTTCCTGTGGGCCTAAATCCTGGGTGTATACGCTGCTGAGTCCGAGGTTTGCGGGGTTAATCGTAAGAACAAAGGCCCGGACGTCAAGAACGGAACTGCCGTCCGACGCCCCTGTCGGGCCGGACAGGAACATTACGTAATATTGATCGGTGAGGGTGGTCGTGTTCCACTTGTGGATAACCGCCGGCCCTGAATAAGTATAACCTAAAAACGGGTGGCTGAATTCCCATAGGAGTTTGGGGTTCTCGGGGTCCGTGATGTCGAGGGCGTAGTATGAAGAGAGCCCTGTGCAAGGTGAAGATGAGTAGCAGGTAGAGGAATTGCTGCACGCCACGCTGCAGGACGAAGAACCGCAGATGGCCGGATTGGAACTCGCAATAAAGCCGGTGGAACTTGTGCCTCCCCCGGAGCAAGTGTCCGCCGGAATGTTGGTAGGATAAGCGGGAGAACAGCTCGAGTTATAAGGGGAGCTGCAGCCGGACGCTTTCGTGCAGGTTACTCCGTTTGATACCCCGGAGCTGTTGAAACAGTAATTTGCGGCGGAAGAGGCCTGCACCGTCCCGCCCCCGAGCCTCAGACCGCCGATCAGGACAGTCTTTGACACCCCGTTTTCCAACATTGTCGTTATGTAGGGGCTCAAATCGTTGTAATAGAGATGGCAACTGCTCGGCGGCGGAACGGCGAGGCACCGCAGATACGGAAGGCTGTTCTGGGGTATGAACCCCCATAACTCCTTGCCCATGTCCGTGTCCGCAATTCCCGTAAATGTTTCAACCTGATGTTTTGTCGGATCCATTCCATTGGTGGTCAGGATTCCTGTTTTGAAGGCGTGAAGCATCCCGTCGTTTGCACCCACAAATACGACACTTTCCTTCTGCTGGCAGGAACCGGTTCCTGTGTACGGGGAGGTGGTGCAATTAGAGTCGCTGGTGCACGCCACGTTGTTGAAAGTAGTGGTGCCGGGAACTGAGCAATAAGTGTAATTGATTTGGACCCTGGGTGTGGAATAGACGATGTCTCCCAGTTTCCAGACGTTCTGGGTGCAGGTAGGATAAGATGTGCCGCCACAGTCGCTGTTCGTGACGCAGGGAGTGTTGCTGAAAGAGGCCCCATTGGAACAGAGGCCCGCGGTCCTGTTCCTGCACGCATTAACACATGAAGTGTACCCATTGGCCTGAGAAGCACAATCGGAGTTTGTGGCGCAGGCCGTATAATTAAAATTGGTGCCGTTCGAGCAATAATGGATATCGGTGCCGCTGACATAATTTATGAGGTTATCCAGACTCAGAGTTTGCCAGTTCGGATTGGTGGTCAAGCCCTGGAGGCAGGGATCGAAGTTCGAGGGAGATCCCAATGGTGAAGACGTGGTCGACGTGAGGGTCGTATTGGATGTATTGAAGTTCACCAGGCCGCTGCCGTTGGCGTTGTTTCCGGGAGTATAGATCACCCTGCTGGAGGAGGCCTGCTGGAACAGGAGCTTTCCCGCTTCCCATATGGGCGTAAGAGAATCCAGAGTGACGTTATCGACGTAGGTAGTGGGATCGCCGCTGCCGGTCGGGTCCGAGTAACGGTTTACGCTGAGGCCGGCCTGTGGGTCGAATACGAAAGATATACCGTAGTCCTGATCGAGTTCGAGGATATAGTCGTGAACGGTATCTTCTCTAATGTTGTTTACTGCCGCAGCGTTGTTCGACGTCGTGCCGTTATAGAACCACCAGTCGTACAGGTACCCCGGCCAGCTTACGGTTGTATTGCCAAAGTATTTGGTGGGATAAAAAACTCCCTGCAGCATATTATCGCCGTTCTGTGTCTGGCCCTCCGAGAGAATAGAGATCGAACTTCCCGATGCGACACGCCCGAGAAGGTCAGTGATGATCGATTCAAGGGCATCGTACAACTCCGTGGGGTCGTTTGCGTAGTAAGCGTGCCCGTTGGTCTGGACCGTCCCGC
>Ga0326728_10010930_pt1:5000-20986 | contig 20986 bp, 17 predicted proteins | sample MB3enrmetagenome_FD_207602 | JGI IMG/M metagenome (GOLD analysis project Ga0326728, IMG submission 207602) | Lab enriched peat soil microbial communities from McLean, Ithaca, NY, United States - MB31MN | ecosystem: Environmental > Terrestrial > Soil > Wetlands > Peat | place: USA... | reverse complement strand
GTAGCAGCACGAGATTAGCGATCACCATCAACGCGCCACCGAGCACTACCAGCGCCGGCAGGACCTCGAGCAGCCCCGTCACCAACACCTCGCGCTCCGCCGTCGCCGCCGCCAGCGTATCCTCCGGCACGCCAAACGAGCCGTATGTCGACACCGCCAGATCGAAGCCGTGCGCGAGCTGTTGGTGAGCCGCCGCGATCAGGGTCGTCAGATCGCCGTACGCCAGCAAAGCCAACGAGGCGACGCTCACGGACCATGCTGCCATACCGGTCAACACCGTCCGCTCGATGCTCCAGCGGCGCCGAAGGCCGACCGCTAGCGCGCAGGCGGGCACGCCAAACAGCAGCACGAAACTGGCCGCGGCATCCGGACCGAACCCCAGGCTCACCACCCCAGTGGTCAGGAGCAACCAAAGGCCACACTCCGACGGCGCGCGCTCAGCCAGGATCAGGCCGGCAAGCGGCACCGCAAGCAGCAACGGGCCGGCGTAGGGAGGGAGAGTGACGCCAGCGGTGTACAGCCCGGCGCTGACCACCACGGCCAGTGCCACGCGCATCGCAAACCGCACCGCGCGCGCGCTGAAGGGAACGGGATCGAGCGTGATTTGCATCAGACGTGCACGGTCGTGAAGGGCAGCAGTGCGACCGCGCGTGCGCGCTTGATCGCGGTCGTCAGTTCCCGCTGATGTTTGGCGCAATTACCGGTGATGCGACTGGGGACAACCTTGCCACGTTCGGTGACGAAGCTCGACAGTGCGCGGGTGTCCTTGTAGTCGATGGTACTATCCTTATCGGCACAGAACCGGCACACTTTCCGCCGCACCGGTCCGCGGCGCCGGAAACCAGCTTTATCATCGCCCGTCGGTCGGCCGCGTCTGGGGCCGCTCTTACCCACTGGCATGAATCACACCTCCTGTTCCGTTGCGGATGTCTCCTCCGGTGGGGCTGGCACCGGCCGTGGGCGCTGGGCGTGCCGGCCGGTCGTCCGCTTTTCGGGCATGCGCACGGAAATGAATCGGAGGATCTCATCGGAGAGTTTCATCGACCGCTCCAGTTCCTTCACCACCTCGGGCCGCGCTATATACTGTGCCAGGACGTAGATCCCCCGCGGCTGCTTTCGGACCGGGTAGGCCAGATCACGCATGCCCCAGTCCTGCAACTCCACCACCTGCCCTTCCATGCCTTCGATCAGCCGGCGCAGCCGCTCGATGGTTTCGCGCACTTGGGCTTCCGGTAGCTCGGGGTGTACGATGAACAACGTTTCGTATTGATGCATCTAGTTCCTCCCAACTGGCTCGGTCCGCAGCGGTGGACGCTTGTGTGGACGGACATTGAACGTATTCATGGCCGCTTGCTGACCTTCGGTGATGATGCACTCCACCGCGTCGGCCGCGCGCGATACGGCGGCGGCAATGTCCTCGCGTTCCTGCTCATGAAATCTCGACAGCACGTAGTCGATACCGTCCTCGCCGCGCGGCGGCCGACCCACTCCGACGCGCACGCGGACGAAATCGCGCCCATAACATTCGACGATGGAATCCAGCCCGTGGTGGCCAGCCGTGCCGCCACCGCATTTCACTCGGACCGAGCCGAGTTCCAAATCGAGATCGTCGTGAACCACAATCAACCGCTTGGCTTCGATATGCTGTCCTGCGCGGGCCAGAGCCGGACCGCTCACGTTCATGTACATCTGCGGTTCGATCAACGCAACGTGTTGGCCGGCCACGCTCCCCGTTGCCATACGCAGGCCGTGCCGGGCACGCCCCAGCGGCAGGCGCCAGCGGCGCGACACCTCTTCCACCACGGCGAAGCCGAGATTGTGCCGGCTGCCTGCGTACTGGCTTCCGGGGTTGCCGAGCCCGACGATGACACGCATCGCTCGCTAGGCTGCGCCACCTTTCTTTTCTGGCTTTTCTGGTTCGGGTTTCGCCGCCTCGGCTACCGGGGCGCCTTCGGCGGGGGCGCCTTCCGCAGCAACGGCTGCCTCTTCGACTTTAACTTCCTCCACTGTCGGCGGCAGCACAGTCACCAGGGTGGTATCCGTGTCGTAACAGATGCGGACGCCTTCCGGCGCCTGCAGCTCGCTGACGTGGATGGCGTCATGGATGTCTAGGGCGGTGACGTCGACAGCAATGAATTCCGGAATATCACCCGGGAGGCACTCCACCTCCACATCGCGTTGCACCGGCTGCAGAATGCCGCCGAGCGCCACACCGGCTGCCTTGCCGGTGAAATGGAGCGGAACACGCAGGTGCAGCTTTTCGGCCATATCGACTTCGTAAAAGTCCGCATGCAGCACCGCGCCGGTAACCGGGTGGTACTGGGTTTCTTTGACCAGAGCGACCCTGTTGGCAACTTCCTCTGCGCTCGAGCGCATGCGGATGAGGTGCGATCCTTCGATGGTGGAGATCTTCTGCAAGAACTCTTTGGCATCTACGGCGATCGGTGTCGGCCGCCGCTTCGGGCCATACAAGATGGCGGGAACTTTTCCGGACCGGCGCACTTGGCGCGCCTTGCTCTTGCCGCCATTGGATCGAGGCTGTACCTCCAGCTCCACTGTTTCCATTTTCGACTCCGCAAGTCAGATTTGTGAGGCTCACACGAAAAGTGAACTGATGGACTCCTCATCGTGTGTCCGCCGAATGGCCTCGCCGAGGAGGTGAGCTACCGAAAGGACTTTGATTTTGGAGCACGCCTGCACGTGCGGGGAGAGCGGGATCGTGTCGGTGACGATCAACTCGCTCAGCGCCGACTCTTCGATACGGTTGATGGGGCCCCCCGAGAGCACCGGATGCGTACAGCAGGCCATGACCGCGCGCGCGCCATTCTCCTTCAAGGCCGCCGCTGCCGCGACCAGCGTTCCCGCGGTGTCGACCATATCATCCACCAGCACGGCTGTGCGGCCGCGCACGTCGCCGACGATGTTCACCTCCGCCACTTCGTTTGCCTGAGCGCGGCGCTTGTCGATGATAGCGAGCGCCGCATCGAGACGCTTGGCGAACGCGCGCGCCCGTTCGACACCGCCGGCATCAGGGGAGACCACACTGACTTCGTGTTGGTTCAGGCGTTCGCGGATGTACGACAACAGCACCGGGGCGGCAAAGAGGTTGTCCACCGGAATGTTGAAGAAGCCCTGAATCTGGCCGGCGTGCAGATCGACGGTGAGGACGCGCGAGGCACCGGCTGTGGTAATCAGATCGGCGACCAATTTGGCGCTGATCGGCACACGCGGCGCGACCTTGCGGTCCTGTCGCGCATAACCGTAGTAGGGAACGACGGCGGTGACGCGTTTCGCCGAAGCCCGCCGGAAGGCATCGAGCATGAGCAGCAGCTCCATGAGATTGTCGTTCACTGGTGTGCAGGTGGATTGAATCACAAACACGTCACCACCGCGGACGTTCTCGTCGATCTCAACCAGGATCTCGCCATCGCTGAAGCGGCGCACGTCCGCGGCGCCCTGTGGCACCTTGAGGTAGGCACACACGGCGCTGACCAAGGCCGGATTCGAATTGCCGGCAAAGACTTTGATCTCGTCCTTCACTACTCACCTATGCCGTACTGGTCCGCAAGTACTGGGCGGGAAGGATTCGAACCTTCGATACCGGATCCAAAGTCCGGGGCCTTACCGCTTGGCGACCGCCCATCACTCTGTCGCAGCGGGCGATGCAGCCAACGCCTCGACCGACTGCGCCCACAGTCCGCTTTGGCGCAGCCGCATGGCGGCGCCGGAGGCCGACTCGGCATCTGGCCACATCCCGAAGACTGCTGCACCGCTTCCGGTCATCAGCGCACCGATTGCACCCTCTTCGATAAGCCGCGATTTCAAAGCCAGCACCTCAGGATGAATTTGAGCCGCCGGCCCCTCAAGATCGTTCATCAATAGCCCAGGCGTCGGCTTACCACCACTGACGAAAGATGTGATGTTACTGACCACGGCGGAGCTTGTCAATGAAAGCACCACGCGCGCGTAGACCAGTGTGGTCGCCAGAGGATAGTGATCCCAACAGATGACCAGAGGGGGTAGCGCGGGCAGTGTGACCGGCGAGACCTGTTCGCCAATGCCCCGAACGTGTGCTGGGGAACCGTGCACGAAGAAGGGGACGTCGGCGCCGAGCTGGCTGCCGAGTCGTGCCAATTCGGCGGTGTCGAACGGGCGTCCGAGCAGCCGGTTGAGCGCCAGGAGTACGGCGGCGGCATCGCTGCTGCCGCCACCGAGCCCACCGCCCACGGGAATGTGCTTACTTATATAAATGTCGACGGCGGCGGTACGCCGCGCGTGGGTCAAAAACAGGGCGGCGGCTCGATGGGCGAGGTTCCCGGGACCGCCAGGGGCGGTTTCGGAGTCCGAGGTAACACGGACCCCAGCGTCACGTGCACTTGAGCGATGTCGAGCGCGTACGACTATTTCGTCGAACAGGCTGATCGGAACCATGAGGGAATCCAGGAGGTGGTATCCGTCGGTCCGTCGGCCCAAGATGCGCAAGTACAGGTTGATCTTGGCTGGGGCAAGGAGGCGCGCTTCTTCGCGTATTGGACGGGTGTTGTTGCGCACTCGCGTTGATCGTCCGGCGGCCTTCTGGTAGAGGGGTAGCACCTTCGCACTGCGCCCCCGTGGTGAAAAGGATATCACACAGGTCTCCGGAACCTGTAGTCCGCGTTCGATTCGCGGCGGGGGCATTGTAATTTCCACTACTTACGTCGCGCGGGTCGGATTCGGATGCACCCAGTGCTACCACTTTGCTACCACTCTCGCCAGCGCCGGCGCCACAGAACAGGTGGGCCAGCTGCCCGACGGCGTCGCTCTTGACCTGTGGGCGACGAATGCCCGAGCAGGTGCGCCACCTGCGTGACCAGAGGGCCCTGCATGGATGAGGGGAGAGGCGAGGGTGTGGCGCAGCGGCTGTAAACTTCGCGTTCCCCGCCCTTGAACAAGGCGTGGGATTCGAGCAGGTCGCCTGCGTCCGCAATGGCTCGGGCGTTCGCCGCGCGCCCGGTGCCTCGAAATAGCTGCGGCGCAGATACAGAGCGACGTCCCCGGTCGGGCTACGCCCTGAGCCGGTTATTCTGGGTAGCCTGTAATCCTCTGAATCTCCTTAAACAGGGGCAGAAGCTTCTTATACATCTTCAGATAAACTCGGTCATATAGCTTACGGTAAACATCGACGTTGTTCTTAATAGGCTCGAACACATCCCGCACTCTGGTCATGGCGTTTACCGCCTGGTCGAAGTCCGGGAAGAATTTGAGACCTACGGCTGCATCGATAGCAGCGCCCACGATGGAGGTCTCGTGGGTATGAGGCCTCTGAGCGGGGAGCCCGAAGACATCGGCCGTCACCTGCATAATAGAATCGCTCTGGGAGCCTCCCCCGGACGCCCTGACTTGGGTCATCGGCACTTGGTTTTTCTCCTCCGTTAGTTGCGCGCCCTCTTTGAGTGCGAAAACGAGCCCTTCAATGATCGCACGGTAGAGGTGGGCCCTGGTATGGATGTCGCCAAACCCGATGATCGATCCTTTGGCATACGACGCCAGCTCCGGTCCGGGGGTCCAGTACGGTTGGAGCACCAGTCCCACTGAGCCCGGCGGTACCTCTCGTATGAGTTCTTCAAACAACTCTTCCGGCTGGGCTTCCCCGTCCCTTGCCAGGAGTTTCTCTTGCAGACCGAACTCCTGCTTGAACCAAGAGACCATCCAGAGCCCCCTCGTCACCCCAACCTCCGAATAGAACTGCCCTGGAATTGCCGACGGATACGGCGGCACCAAACGATGGAGCTCAACGTATTTCTTGTTTTGGGTATTTATCGTTGCGATGGTGCCGAAGCTGATGGAGGCGGTATCAGGGGCGAGACAGCCGGCCCCGATCACTTCACACGCTTTGTCGTTCGAAGCCGCAATCAGGGGGAGGCCCTTGGGAATGCCTGTGTCCTCGGCTGCCTTTTCGGTGATATGCCCCAGCAGTTCACCCGGGTTGACCAGGTCCGGAAGCTTCTCTTTCTCCACTGCGAACAGTTTCCATTTCAGGTCCCCTTTGCTCGCCCAGCTGAATGTCTTCACATCGAACGGCATTGTTCCTACGATATTCCCGGCCGAGTCCCTGAACTCTCCGGTCAGTCGATGCGTCAGGTACCCGGACAGGCAGAGGAATTTGTAGGTTTTCTCCCAGATATCGGGTTGGTTCTGCTTGATCCAGTTCGATCTGCAGTACTGGGTCGCAAACTCCACCATGCCATAGAGTTTGACGACCTTAAGGAAAGGTACGTAAAGAGCCGGAATAATTCCTTTTATGCTCGCCTTCCTCTGGTCCAGCCAGATAATCGCGGGCCGCAAGGCGTTTCCGTCTCGGTCAACGTTGATGTAAGTCCCTCGCTGAGTCGTCAGGGTTACCGCGAGGATGTTGTCCTTGTTGTAGTGTGCAGAATCGAACAGCCTTCGGCAGGTCTTGCACAACGTCTGCCAGTAATATGCGGGCTGTTGTTCCGCCCACCCAGGATGCTCTGAGAAGTACGGGTCGATTGGCGTCTTGACGAGGTGGCGAATTTGGCCGCGCGGATCTACCAGAGCAGCCCTGATTGACTGAGTGCCGGCATCGATCGCCAGTATCAACTCGCCATTTTGCTCAGTCATATCTTCCGTCCACAAGCATCCAGAAGAAGGAAAGCCTATGTGAGGACTCTAACTTGATGCTCCGCCTCCTCCGCGGAGTCGAGTCCCAGGGTTCCACCCGGGTTCATGATGTTGTTGGGATCAAAGTGCCGCTTGAGCGCCCGCAGCACGTCCATCTGCTCTTTCCCGAGATGCTTTTCCATCCAGGGCGCGAACATCCTGCCGATGCCGTGGTGATGGCTGACGGAGCCGCCCTGCTCGACGATCCGGCTGACGATGTCCGACCGAAACTCGAAGAACTCCCGGTCGTCTTTGGGCTTCATCATGAAGATGAAGTAGAGGTTGGTGCCCTGGGGATAGAAATGGGACGCGTGGGTGAGGCAGCAGGTGCCGGGCCGCTCCTTGACGAACGAGCGGACGCTCTTGTGCAGGTTGTGTAGGTTGTCCCAGGTGACCCCGGTTTCGAGGGTGTCGATGATGATGCCGTAGTCCAGCAGGTCCTCGCGCATGTGCACGTCGGAATAGCGGCCGTGTTCCCACTGCCTGGTCGCGTAGCCGGTGAGCGACATGGCGCCGTGGGCGCGGGCGATTCGGCGCACCTGCTTCTCGACGTTGGCGGCGAAGGATTTCTCACCCTCGACCGTACCGATGCAGAGGCTGCGGCGCATGGGCTCCAGGCCGCGGCTCCTGAGGAACTTGTTGAACAGCCCATCGTTGAAGCCCTTGAGCTTAAGCCCGATCTCCGTTTCCTCCGGGTCCGAGATCCGGTACACCGCGGGCATGCCGAACTCCCCCTGCATGATCTGCCGGCTGGCGTTGACTGCGTCCTCCCATGACGGGAACATGAACGCGAAGCGCTGCCGGTTTTCCGGACGGTAATTGAAGATCTTCATCGTGACCTCGACCAGGATGCCGTAGGACCCCTCGTTCCCCTTGAGGATGTCGTTCACCTTGGGGCCGGTGGCGGTCCCCGGGATGTCGCTGGTCTTGATCACGCCCGCCGGGGTCACGTACTCCTGGCTGTGGACGATGTCATAGGCATCGCCGTAATAGGTCGACGCCTGGCCGGAGCCGAGGGCCGTGATCCACCCGCCCACCGAGGACAGTTCGAAGGACTGGGGGAAGTGGCCGCAGGTGTAGGCGATCCCGGTACCGAACCTCTCGGGCGCGTGATTGAGGGCCTCTTCATAGTCGGGGCCCATCATGCCCGGCTGGACCACGCAGGTCTTGTTGAGTTCGTTGATCTTCAGGATCTTGTTCATGTGGGTGCGTAGGACCACCGCCACCCCGCCCTTATCGGGCCTCGTACCCAGCACCACGCCCGACCCGCCGCCGTACGTGACGATGGCGATTCGGTTGGCGTTGCAGTACTCGACGATCTTCTTCACGTCCTCCTTGTCCCTCGGGTGGAGCACAACGTCGGGCGCCTTGCGCACGATGTTCTTGCGCAGGCTCAGGTCTTCGTCGAGAGACTTGCCGTGGCTGAACTTCACGCGACTGTAGTCGTCGGTGGCGACGTTCGTCTCGCCGACCATGTTGCGGAATGCGTTGATCTGGTCGGTGCTCAGGGTAATCGCGTGGTCGATCCTGACCTGCTCGTCGCCGCCGGGCTGGCGCGTCCTGAAGTCGTCGTCGGTCATGCCGAACTCGGCCTTGAACATCTCGAACCAGGCCCGGCTCGGGTGTTTGAACCGGTTGGGGTCGTACTTGAAGATCGACCGGTAGGTCCCGGCCGCTGGCACATCCTCCCGCCATTTGGGCAGGAAACCCGTCGACTTGCTCATGATCGTCCCCCCTAATCTGTCTCCGAAACGCTAGGCCGGCAGCTGCAAGGCCTGCTTCACCTGCGCTACCTCCCTCTGCTTCCTGTCTTCGTCCCAGCCCAATTCAGTGGCGGATAAGTCGGCCACCTTGTTGATGACGGCGTCGCCCGGATCTCCCAGCGTACCGAGGCCGGTGCGGCGGAAGAAGATGTCCTTGAGCGTCAGGGCCATCTCCTCGCGGATCGCGTAGACCACCTGGGCGGGGACCTCGCCGTCCGCGTCGAGCGGTTCGGCCAGGGCCTTGTCGGCTCGGGCGATCTCGACGACGCGCCGGTATTCGGTCCCGTAGTGCCGGCCCAGCCAGTCAAGCGTCCGCTCGTCGAGGCCGCCGGTCGTGCGCCTCACTGCAGCCATGAAGGCAGTGAGGTCCTCGATCTCGCAGCTCGCCAGGTGCCGTTCTGCGGTGCCGCATTTGCCGAGGTCCCGGCCGAGTTTTCTCGCCACCATTTTCATCACGTTCTCGGCCAGGCCTCTGCTGGTGGTGTACTTCCCGCCGACCACGGTGATCAGTCCGTCGACGCCGGTTTCCGCGTTGTCGTAGATCTCGTATCTCCGCGACGACTGGCGCGTTCCGTTGCTCTGATCGTCCACGAGCGGGCGCAGACCGCCATAGGCGTACAGGACGTCCTCGTACCGTACGGGTTCGACTGCCAGGCGATCGCTGGCGTGGGCGAGAAGCTCTTCTATCGCGGCCCGGGTCACTCTGTAGTCGTCGGGGTCGCCGACGTACTCGCTGTCAGTGAGGCCGATGAGGGTGTGGCCGCGCCATGGGAGGAGGAGGATGGGCTTCCCCCGCTTCGATCCGCAGGCCACCATGTGAGCGTTGACGAGTTTGCGCGTGATCACGTGAATGCCCTCGGAACGCCTCACCTTCGTGCCGACGTCGCGATCAGTGATGGTGTTGAGGATGATATCGGCCCAAGGGCCGGCGCAATTGATGACGAGTCGCGCCGCGATTTCCAGTTCCCGGCCGCGAATGAGGTCTTTGGCTTTAACGCCGCGGACGTGTTTCCCTCCCGAGAGGAGGAAGCCTTCGACCTTCGCGTAGTTTGCCGCCCGCGCCCCCGCTTGTACCGCTGATTTGACGAAGGCCAGCGTCAGCCGCTCCGGACACAGGCTGCGGCAGTCGTAAAACAAAGTGGCGCCGCGGAGGCCCTGGGCACGGAAGTTGGGCTCGCGGCGCAGGATCTCCGTGGCGCTGAGCATCTTGTGGCTGGGAAGCTGCTTGCTCTTGTCCCACGTGGAGCGTTTGTCGAAGGAAAGAAGGTCGTACAACGTCATTCCGACCTTGATCATCCATCGTTCGGAGTCAGGGCGGTCGTCGTAGAAGGTGACGAGAACCGGCTGGGGGTAGACGAAATTCGGGGCGATGTTCGACAGCGTCTTTCGTTCCCTGAGCGATTCCCGCACCAGGCTGAACTCGTAATTCGCTAGGTATCGGGAGCCCCCGTGAATGAGCTTCGATGTTGCTGCCGACGTCGCGCAGCCGAAATCCTGCTTCTCGACCAGGGCGACGGACAGTCCCCGGGGGGCCGCATCGTAAGCCACCGCCGCACCGGTAATGCCCCCGCCGACGATCGCCAGGTCGAACTCGCCGTCCGAATGTTTATCGATGAACCGTTCCATTGATCCGCCTATGCTCCCGTGGGCGTCCGTCAGCGGAGCTTGATGTAGTTGGCGAACACGTTGGTCATCCTCGCACTGCTGCCGTGCCACTTCGATTGCACTAGGAGGAGCAGCCCCTTGAGCGGGCTCATCGGCGGGGCCAGTTTGAGCGGGCTCACCTTCATCAAGTGGCACATGGATTCGACTATCGCTGCCAGGTCGTTGCACTCGTGGCTCATGTAGACCTTGTCTTTGCCCAGCCTGTCCACTAGCCTTTTCCCAATTTCCTCGACCGCGCACGGGCCGACCAGCAGGACCGGTCCCTCGATGTTCTTAACCACCTCGTCGTCGAAGCCTTTGCCCATCACCAAGGTCCAGCCGCCTCTGCCCGCATGGTCAAAGTGCATTATTTGCAGGTTGCTGAGGGAGTTGTTCACGCAGCCCTCGCGGCAGGCCCTTTCCTTCCCCTTGATGATCTTGACGTCGGGGGGATATTCCGGGATCAGGTCGTCGGGGTACTGGCCGCCGTACGTGGACCACTGGTCGAGGAGATCGAGGTCGTCGTAGCCGGAGCGGTCGCCGACGATCGTAATGTCGCCCTCCCTCTCAACCCCATCGCCGAGGCCTTTTTCCAGCGCCAGCTTCAGGTGCGGGACATCGTCGATCCGCTTGCCGAAGATCCGCGCGCCTACGATGTCGACTGCAACGACGTTCAACCCGCCCATCAAGATCTTGAAGGGCTTCACGCATCGGTCGGTCAGGGCGAGGGGCGGGTAGTGGCCGTAGATCGTGCCCTCGACCCCCTCGATCAGCGTGACGTCCGGGCGCACGTGTGAAAGGACGTCGACGAGCTTGTGGTGCAGGTTGTAGTTGTGGTCCGGGCTGCGGTGGTGGTGGATCGGGAATGCCCACTGGTTCTTGATGCCGAGCGTGACCACCGACATGGAGTGGGTCTTCAGCTTGGGAATGTTCACGTAGAGGTTAGCGTCCTTGCCGCGGATGAGATTTTCATGGACGAACCGCGGCATACGAAACCTCGTCAGCACGTACCCGTGCGGATCGCTGCCGACCGGTGGCTTGCCGGAGAATTCGCACTCCACCTCTTCGCCCTCGTCGAGGTAGACCGGGACCGCGCCCGTCCGCTTGCACAGGGCGTTGTACCCGCTCAGCTCGAAGACCAACCTGGTGCAGGCCGCCTGGGTGCAGTTCTCGAACACGTATACCGCCCGCGCGCCCGCCCGTTGCCAGTAGCGGATCGCGGCCTCGACGACCTCGGGTCTGGTGTAGACGTAGGCGTTGGTGCCAATCACGTTCGGCTTGAGGTAAACGTCGCGGCTCGACTTGAGGAGCGACGGGCCGCCCAGGGCATCGAAGATGTCCCGAACGTTGCGCTCGACTTCCTTCACCATCTCCGGATTCAGGGGTCGGAAGTTCTTGAAGCCTTGCGGGCCGTGGTCTGCACGGAGCTGCTTGATGATCACGGTGTTCTTGGAAACGGCGCCGGTGCTAGTCGTCATCTCTTCGTCCTCCTGGCATCGATGCCAAGTGCCTTCAGGGTTTGGACCTCGGCAAATTGCAGCACGTCTGCCATGATTCTCTTTGCTCTCGGTGCATCGCCCTTTTCGATCGCCGCGTAGATTTCGCGGTGGAACTTCATCGACCGCTGCCGGTTGGCCGCGACGGCGAAGTAGAGTTTGGATGAGTCGCGGGTCAGTCCGGTGAAAGAGTTGAGGAGAATGACGAAGAGGAGGTTGCCGCTGGCCCGGGCGATGAGGTTGTGGACCCGCCAGTCTTTTTCCTCCAGCGCCATGTCGTCGCTCTGGAAAACGACCCCCTTCAGCTCGTCGAGGTCCGCTTGGCTCCGGTTCGCGGCGGCGCAGAAGCAGATTTCCGGCACCAGGAGCCGGCGCAGCTCGTGGAGATTTCTGAGGACTCGCGGATTGAGCCGGCCGTTGAGGAAGAGCATGTGCCGGACCAGTTCCAGGCTGCCGCTCTCGAGGAAGTCCTTCACGAAGATGCCGTTGCCGTGCTTGATCTCGACCAGGCCCATGCTTTCCAGCTTGTGCAGGGCTTCCCGGACCGTGGTCCGGTTGACCTCGAGCTGGTCGGCCAGCTCCCGTTCGGGCTGCAGCCTGGCGCCGGGCAGCAGGTCGCGCCGGACGATCCGGTCCTTCAGCTGCTCCACGATTTCTTCGTGGAGCCGGATTTTCGTCAGGGGGCTCAGCGGGCGCTGGTCTGCATTCATGACTTTCCGCTCCTTTTGGCCGATGCATCCAATGATTGGATGGTTCAACCAATTTTTAGCCGCAACGGGACCATACTGTCAAGGAGGGAATCGCCCCCCCCGGCCCCCGCAGTTGATGACCCCGTCCATTGCGCCGCAGCACGCGCCTCTCAGACTGGCGTATCGTGACGAGCGAAAAATCCCCCGGCTCCCCGGCACGGGTGACGAGACGCTCGAAGGCGCTGATGACCTGCAGCGCGTGCGCGCACGACAGCAGTGGCTCGACCCACAGAAAATCGGGACGTAGTTAAGCTGTTAAGCTAGTCCAGGCATGATAGCCATAGGGTGCTATGCCGCGTGGGCCGCGTCTGGATGTCAAGGGTGGGGTGTACCACGTGATGGCACGGGGGGTGGAGCGGCGCGCGATCTTCCGCGACGACACGGATCGCAGAAGTTCTTGCGGCGGTTGGAAGCGGTCGCCGAGGAAGAGGACCTGGCCGTCCTTGCCTATGTCCTCATGGACAATCACTTTCACGTGGTGGCGCGCCGCGGCGCGCGTTGGCGAGGGCGGTGGTGGTGCGTCCGGTGGAGGCGAACCGGTATCTGGGGGTCAGCCGGGCCGCGATTACAGCGCAGCTACGAGCGCATGATACTTAACAATTTAACTACGTCCCGGTGGCCTCGACTCATCACTCGCCATTTGAGCAGAGCACTTCTAGACTCAGTCATGCTGATTTCTCCTGTTTCTTTCACAGATTAGCAGCCCGCTGAAGAAGTGGCTGTCGGCATCGCGCAGGATGGCTCCGAGCAGCTAACGTCCAGCATCGGCCGCGCGCCTAGGCTGGTGACTGTTGCAGCTGTTCAGACGCCGATACGTGCGCTTGCTGCACCGCTCGATGTCCAGGAACGCCCGAAACAGGTCGTCGTAGATGCGGCGGTGGGACGGATTCGGGTGATACGCCTTGTCGTACGCGACCAGCCCCGGGATGTCTTCGAAGCGGATCCAGCCTAAGCCGACGGCGGCGATGAGCGCTGCGCCGCGGGCGTTGGCCTGCCGCGGATCCTTTGCTCGGTGCAGCTCGCGGTCCAGCACGTCGGCAAAGATCTGACACCACAGGTCTGACTGCGCCGCGCCGCCGATGATGCGGATTGGGTCTAGCCGGCGTCGGACGAAGCGTTCCACATACTGCAGGCTCCAGCGCGTGTTGTAGGCGACCCCCTCCATGACCGCCCGCACCATGTGGTCGAGGTTGGTGGTGGTGGAGATGTTGTGAAAGCCTCCGCGCAGGTTGCCGTCGTCGACCGGCGTTCGTTCGCCATTGAGCCAGGGGGTAAAGAGCAGCTTGTGACTTCCGGCTGGCACTGTTCCGGCGATGCGGTCGAGTACCTCATAGGGCCGTTCAGGCATGTTGGCGTCGATGATCGCATTGCGGTGAAAGAGAATGTTGTCGGCGAGAAAGCTCAGCGCCCCGCCCGCCAGATCCTGTTCGTTGACACACTGATACTTCCCGGCGATCGCCGTCGGGAAGGCCGCGATCGAGTGCAGCAGGTCGGTGCGCTTCCAGGGCACGACGCACTCGATCCACGAGGAGGTGCCGACGTAGAGATGTGGTTCGTAGTCGCGCACCGCTCCCGAGCCGATGAGCGCGCACTGATGGTCGGGCGAACCGAGGACGACCTTGACGCTTCCGGACAACCGCATCGCGCTGGCGCAATCGGCACGCAGCGTGCCGAGCACGTCAGTCGAGGCCTGGAGCGGCGGCAGCTTGCTGCGGTCGATGCCCAACAGCGCGATGAGCTCGTCGTCATACCGGATCGCGTTCGGATCGCGGGCGTCGGTGACCCAGAAGAGATGCACGGAATCATACGATGCCGCGCACTTTCCCGTGAGCCGGAGATTCAAATAGTCCTTGCTCCCCAGGAATGCGTGGGCCTGCGCATAGACCTGCGGGTGCTCGTACTTCCAGAAGAGGACGTGGGCGGCGTCGTCTTTCCCGGACAGCGATGGTGCGCCGGCGGTGCGCGCGATCCACTTCCAGACTTTCGGAAGGTTGTAGCCCAGCAGGCTCGGAAAGCCGCTCATCAACCGGCGCACGTAGGGTGCGCCGCGCGAGTCCATCCAGGTCAGCGCATTGCCCAGGTGTTCGCCATTACGGTCGACGGCGACCGTGGTCGAAAACGTGCTTGACACGCACACCGCGCCGATCTTATCGGCCAGCGCCGTGTTACGATCAGTCAGCCGCCGAGACGCCTTCAGCAACGCGTTCCACCAATCTTTCGGATCCTGTTCGGCCCCGCCACCTTCGATGAAGTGAACCGGCGTCGCTTCGAAGTCGGAGTCGACCACCACGCCCCGAGCGGAAACGATCGCCGCTTTGATTCCCGAGGTGCCGTGATCGATGGCGAGGACGTGTCGGTTCATGGACGCCGCCTCACCGAGCGCTGGCTGTGACACCTGCCTCTCGTGAGTGAAGCCGCGCTCACAGCTTCATCGTGGTTACGGTTCCATCGGCCGCAACCGACTCGAACAGAATGTCGCCGCCGCCGGAACCGCCGCCAGCCAGGAACTGGCCTGTCAGCGCCAGAAACTCCGACGCATCGATACACGCTTCCGGCGGCAGCACGCCCTTCGCACTGATCTTGCCCTGCTGGAGCAGGATCGCGCCGATGGCGGCCGGCATTCCGGTTCCCTCACCGAGACCACCCGCCTTGGAGGAAATGTGCACGCGCAGCTCGCGCGGCTGCCCGGCCTTGCGGCCCTTGACTACCACTGACATGCAGCCACGCACGCTGCCGAAATGCGTCTCGCGTAGAATGCGTTCGCGTTCGCGAATGGCGTAGGCTACCGCGAAGTCGTACGGCGTGACCGGCTGGCCGTTGACGTTGACCGGCTCCCGACTCGATAGACCCACGCGGCACAGCTCCGCCGTCAGCTGGTAATACTCGATCGGCAGTACCGATCCCTTGTTCGTCACCCGGCGGACCTTGAGGTAGCGCGGCAGCGTGACCTGCTCCGGATGCGGATACGGGTAGAGGGGGACCTCGCCGAGCACTGGGAACTTGAACGTCTGGCGCAACGCGATACCGTCTTCGCCGAAGTACTTCACATACTGGAGCTTACCGTCGAGGAACATCGGGATGTCGATACTCATGCAATGAAAACGATGGCCGATGACCCCGGGGCCCTCGATGGCTTCGCCACCGTGGCAGTGGAAGATGTCGATGGAGTCCGTCTCGTCGAGTTGCGTATCCGCGAGGTACTTCGCCAGCAGGTTGGTCGCTCCCGGCGAGGCGCCCATGCCGATGACGGCCGTAACGCCCGCGTGCTTTGCCGCCTCATCCAGGCCGAGAATCTCCAGTGTGACGTCGACGTCGTCACAGATGTCGACGTAGTTGACGCGCGCGTCGATCACCGCGCCGAGGATCGTCTTCACCGTCTTGTAGAACGGGCCGACGCAGTTCAGCACAACGTCTGCATTCGCGACCGCTCGCTTGACGCTCCGTGGATCCGAGGCGTCGACCTCAACCACCGAGACCTTCGTCCCGACGGACGCAGCCAGCTCACGAGCCTTAGCGACATGCATGTCACCGATGACGACCTTGGAGAACGTCGCGTCGTTGGCCAACGTCCTGACAGCGACGCTGCCAACGGCGCCGCAACCCCCTAAGACAACCACTGTACTCATGCTCGTCTCCTTTTTTTTGTTTCATCCTTGTTGCGGCCCCTCCTCAGC